>ERZ1027150.7-NODE-7-length-167247-cov-12.841171_pt1 | contig 167247 bp, 125 predicted proteins | sample MGYA00519276_ERZ1027150 | MGnify/ENA primary metagenome ERZ1027150 (study PRJEB26926, sample SAMN06164860) | human gut metagenome | biome: ENVO:00009003; feature: ENVO:2100002; material: ENVO:00002003 | host: Homo sapiens | place: USA | collected 2012 ... | reverse complement strand
CCAACGACCCCGAGATTACAAATCACGTGCTCTGGCCAACTGAGCTAAAGAGGCAAAATCAAACTTTGCAGCCTCGTTATTTTCCATAACTTAGCGGCTGCAAAGTTAGATATTATTTTTTAATCACAAAACTTTTACGCAACTTTTTTATTTTCCTTGAAGTTTTTCTTTCGCCTTCAATAGTTGCTTAGACAGTGCTTCCATGCACACATCTATCGATTCTTCGAATGTATCACTTATTTTTTCTGCATAAAACTCTGAATTCAGTGCCAACACACGCACTCCCGCTTCCTTATTCATCGCAGTTTCAGGCTTTACAACTTTCAAAGACACCTCTACTTTCATTATATTATCGCAAAACTTCTCGAGCTTCTCAGCTTTTTTCTGGATAAAAGCTTCCAGTTTGTCAGATGCATCGAAATGAATGGATTGAATTCTTACTTCCATAAATACCTCCTTTTCTTTACGCTCTAGGATGAGCTTGTTCATAAACTTGTTTTAATTCCTCAAAAGTTGTATGAGTATAAATCTCTGTTGTCGTCAGACTTTCATGCCCGAGCAATTCTTTCACCGCCTCCAGTTCTGCCTGATGGTTCAACATAGACGTAGCAAAAGTATGCCTCAGCGCATGAGGACTTTTCTTCTTCAGAGTTACAACCTTTGAAAGGTATCGCTTCACAATATAATTCACAGATGAAGGAGAAAGCCTTACCCCATTCTTTCGAATAAAGAAAGCTTCACATTCACCCGAATAAAAACGAGCCCTTTCCTGAAGATACCCACCTAACACCTTTTGCAATCTTTCCCCAAAAGGAATCAGGCGTTGTTTATTCCTCTTTCCTGTTACCTTTATTACTGACGCCGAAAAATCAACATCCCCATCCTTCAAAGCAATCAACTCAGCGCGCCGCATACCTGTAGAGTAAAAAAACTCAAGTATAGTTTTATCGCGCACCCCTTCAAAAGTCTGGGGGAATTCCGACTCATCAAGAAGCTGTTTCATTGCCTCATCTCTTACGAAAACCGGCAAGGGCTTTTTTTTCTTCGGACCGACAACTTTTGCCACCGGATCCACCGCCACCAACTTCTGACGCAATAAATAATGATAAAAAGAGCGAAGCGAGCTAAGCTTTCTGTTCACCGTTGTTTCGGCACGACCTCCATCCATCAATGAGAGAACCCATCCACGGACTATATCTGCATCCACACTAGCAAACTCAAGCTCCTCATCTACCCCCTTAAAGTACGTTTCAAATTCATCCAAATCTATCCCGTAACTAAGAATTGTCTTTTCAGAATAGTTCCGCTCAAGAAGCAAATACTTCAGAAAAGAATCTTTCAACATAGAAACATCGCTTTTATTCTCAGCAACGAATTTATGAAAAAGAATTCAATAATTCAAGAGTTTCGCAAAATTATTAATCTTCGTTCTGCTGCATTTTCTGAACGTAAACGGCACGTTCCATTTTAAGTCTCTTCAAAACAGACGGTTTGTCATACTGCTGTCTGCTTCTCAGTTCTTTTACAACACCTGTTTTTTCAAATTTTCTTTTGAACTTCTTCAGCGCTTTTTCAATGTTTTCGCCTTCTTTTACTGGTACTACAATCATGTTTTTTAAATTAAGTATGTTGTTATTAAATTATTTCGATAGTCGAATTCGCGGCGCAAAATTACATATACTTTCTTTATTTACAAAACTTTCCGGTATATTTTATTGAAAATATTCCAGAAATCGTAACTTTGCAAGGAACGTTCGTCTTGCCGCAACCCGGTATATACCGGACGGCAGGACAGTTATTATTCTAAATTCACGAAGTTTATGGCAGAAATCATAAAAGAAAGAATTTCCCGGCTGAGAAAATTCATGCAGGCGCATGGAATCTCTGCCTTTATTGTTCCCAGCACCGATCCGCATTCGGGCGAATATGTCCCTGCACACTGGGAGTGCAGGAAATGGATTTCGGGTTTCACCGGCTCGGCAGGTACCGTGGTGGTCACCCTGGACCAGGCCGGGCTGTGGACCGACTCCCGTTATTTCCTACAGGCCGGACAGCAGTTGCAGGACAGCGGCATCACCCTGTTTAAGGAGCGCATGCCGGATACTCCCGACATCGCCGGCTGGCTGAGCGAGGTACTCCCCTCTTCCAGCAAGGTCGGAATCGACGGCAGCGTCAACAGTTGGGAGTTTGCCGACTACCTGCAGAAGCGGCTGCAGCCCCACCAAATAGAAGTGGTCGCTACCCCCGACCCGTTCACTGAACTGTGGGAAGACCGCCCCGGCATTCCCACTGAGACGGTCCGTATCCTCCCATTGTCGTACGCCGGTATCGATGCCGGACAGAAAATGGAGCAGATTCGCAGTTTTCTCTGCGAGCAGCATGCCGAAGGTATCTTGATTTCGGCCCTGGATGAAATTGCCTGGACATTGAACCTGAGAGGAAAGGACATCTCCTATAATCCGGTATTCATCAGCTACCTGCTGATTACCCGCCACGCTGCCTGTCTGTACATCCTGTCCGAAAAACTGACTCCGGAGGTTACGGATTACCTGAACCGACTGCAGGTTCAGATAAGAGACTATCGGAAAATCACTGACGATCTTTCACAGTTGCACGCAGTATCCATGTTATTGACTCCAAGTGCCAACTATGCCATCTACCGGTCGCTTGCGGCTCACTGCCAGGACATCCGGCTGGTCGCCTCACTGGTTTCGATGCTGAAAGCCGTCAAAAATCCGACAGAGATCGAGGGTTTCCACCAGGCCATGATACGCGACGGAGTTGCCATGGTCCGCTTTATCAAGTGGCTGAAGGAGTCGGTAGGTACCGGAGCACTGACGGAGCTGTCCATCGATGAACAGCTGACGGAGTTCCGGGCTGCGCAACCGCTGTTCCAGGGACTGAGTTTCGAGACCATTGCCGGTTATCAGGCCCACGGAGCCATTGTGCATTACGCCGCCACTCCCGAATCGGCTTCTCCGCTGAAACCCGAGGGACTGCTCTTGCTTGACAGCGGCGCCCAATACCTGGACGGCACCACCGACATTACCCGCACCTTTGCACTGGGCCCCGTAACGATGGAGCAGAAGACCGATTACACACTGGTACTGAAGGGAATGATTGCCCTCTCGCAGGCTGAGTTTCCACACGGCACCTGCGGTACGCAGCTCGACGTCCTGGCCCGCCAGTTCATGTGGAAGGAAGGCATCAACTACGGTCACGGCACCGGCCACGGTGTGGGACATTTCCTCTGCGTGCACGAGGGGCCTCATCAGATCCGTATGAACCACATTCCTGCCTTACTGCTGCCGGGAATGACCGTCACCAACGAGCCGGGTATTTACCGGGCCGGGGCATACGGTATCCGCATCGAAAATACCATGATGGTGACCGAAAGCCGACAAACGGACTTCGGCACGTTCTACCGCTTCGAGCCCCTTACCCTGTGTCCGATTGACACCGAGCCAATCCGGACCGACCTGTTGAGTGAAGACGAAATCAACTGGCTGAACGGCTACCACCAGCTCGTATTCGAAAAGATTTCCCCACTGCTGGACAGCGAGGAAAGCGAATGGCTGAGACAGGCTACCCGGCCCATTGTCCGAAACAGTTAACCACTTATTTATTATGGCTTTAATCAAATCAGTAAGAGGGTTCACCCCTCAGATAGGAGAAGACTGCTACCTGGCTGAAAATGCCACCATCGTAGGCGATGTAGTCATGGGGAAGCAGTGCAGCGTATGGTTCAATGCCGTACTGCGCGGCGATGTGAATTCTATCCGTATCGGCGACCGTGTAAACATACAGGACGGTACGGTACTGCATACACTTTATGAGAAATCGACCGTGGAAATCGGGAACGATGTATCCATCGGACACAATGTGACCCTCCACGGGGCAACCGTACACGACCATGCCCTGATCGGTATGGGGTCTACCCTGCTGGACCATGCAGTGGTGGGCGAAGGGGCCATCGTGGCAGCCGGTGCCCTGGTACTTGCCAATACGGTCATCGAGCCTCACACGCTCTGGGCCGGTGTACCTGCCAGATTCATCAAAAGGGTTGATCCGCAACAAAGCAAGGAGCTGAACCAGAAAATTGCCAACGGATATTTAATGTATGCTTCCTGGTTCAAGGAAGAAGAGAAATAAAGCTACCTCAGGCCAGCGCTCTTGCCAGAGGTATTTGAACAAAACCGGAAAGGTAAGTCAGAAAACATTTCCGACAGCCTTTCCGGCCTTTCTATTCTCAGACTGAATGTACGGTCATATTTACAGATCCACATCCACCTTATCAATAAAAATCCTTTCACGGTCTTGGAATAAAGCCAGCGATTTAACCATGATTCCCAAATTGGGAATTACCGGCTTGCTCACCACTCTGTCCTGATTCACAATTATCCGAACCGTCTCATAAGCCAGCATCGTCTCCGGCAAATACACTTCCAGACAGCCTTCTACATTTCCGCCAGTCTTTTTCACGTCAATCCGTATCTCGTTATTCCGTACCGATTCCTCTATCAATACCTTGCACGAAGAATCTGCTGTCCAGTCAGGAAAGCCCAAATTATAAGAACTTCCCGGGAAGCCGTCGTCGCAGTAAGCATACAGATAACTTATATGAGCAGGAAATACATTTCTCACATGCTCCATCAGCCATCCGGAAATGCCCGAAGTCTCTACGGAATGCCTTTTTCCCTGCTGAATATTCACCCAAGTGGCAAACTCACCCGGTGACGCCATTGCCGATAAAGCATCCAGACGTTCTTTCCACCTCATAGCATATACATTCCTGCTAAAATCACTGTCCAGCCGCCCTACATCCATTCTTAGCGGAAGATTCCGGTAGCTCAGCAATTTCTCATCGGGAGCATCTGCCGCCGCAACTACGGAAACTGCTCCAAAGCAATCCGGCATGAAAGCAGACAGGCGGATACTTCCATATCCTCCCTGCGAGGTTCCCGACAGATATACTTTATTCCTGTCGACCTTCCCAGACAAAGCGGCAAGTCTGCACATTTTCCGTATGGCATAACGCTGCGGATACTTATGCCATGAACCGATTCTGTCATCGGCCATTCTCGGTATCACATATAGTACCGGAGCATCTTTCTGTTCCCGGGACAATGCAATCATACTTTCCCAAGAAACAGTATTGACAACAGCAGCATACGGGCCGTCCACTTCATAGCGTCCGCCGCCGTGCAGATTGATAATCATTGGATATCCTCCAGCCGGTTTTTCTCCCTTTATCAAAAAACGTACAGGCATCACCTGCCCGCAGGGAAGTTTCCAACAGACAGTCGTATCTTCCTGCAGAAATCCGCTTCCCGACAAATCGGCTTCATTTATCTTTTTCCAAGTATTCCACAACTTTTTCCTTACTTCCTCCACACTGTCCTTACTCACCGCCACTGTAAAAAGCAATTCAGGAGGAGAAGAAGGAAGCAACGTATCCAGCTGCTCTCTAAAATAACTTGCAATACAGTCCGAAATCTCAGCTTCATTTCTGAAGGTTACATCAGCTGTTTCAGACTCAGAGGGACTGTTGCAGCTTCCCCCTAAACCCAGAACAGCAAGCAGTAACCAGTAACCTATACGATGTTTCATTGTTCAACCAGATATTCAGTATAATCCTCCCAATGCCATGTAGAAATATAAGAAGCTGAAGTTCCTTGGGGCACATAAAAGTGAACCAGAATCTCATTGTTCTCGTTATACCAGTTCAAACCGGCAAACGGATACATGCTTCCTTCCGAACCACGGATTTCATAATAAGTATTGTCGAGTGCAGGAGGGGTCAGACCGGGAAGGTATACCTTGGCCAACTGGCTGCAATAAGCCAGCGCACCTCCTTGAATCGTCTTTACTCCGGGAGGAAGTGTAATTTTCTCCAGCCGCTTGCACGCATAGAAAGTTTTATACTCCACATCCTGTACCAAAGGCGGATAAACAAATTCCCGGATGCCCGAATAAGCAAAAGCTTCATGTGAGACCGTAAGCACAGATTCCGGCAATACTACCCTTTCAAGAGAAGGGGTAAAGGCAAACGCACCGTCCATCACACTTTTCAAGGCACTTCCCGGCACAACGACTTCTTGCAGAAAAGAGCAATAGCCCATCCAGCCCTGCCCGATAGTTTCCAGATTGCCCGGCAGGATGACTTTCCGCAATGTCGAGGAATTGTCTCTTAGAAAATACTGGTGAGGGGGTATTGCCAGAGTCGCGTCACTTAAGTCCAGCACATCCAGGTGCCGGATTTCCTTAATGGCATTAACATCAGTCTGGTCAAGGATTCCCTGAATGGTGAGCGTACGGACTTCCTCCAGGTTATAACTCTCCAGACGTTTCTTAAGCGAACCCTGTGTAAGGTGATCCACAAACACTTCCCCCACACGCACCCCGCCAGTCTCTTCTCCTTTCAGAAACGCATACCTGAAAGAAACTGTGCCAAAACCCGTTTTCGCCTCGAAGTCTTTATACACTCCGGTAAATTGAAGCTTGACATATTCACCTGACACCGTTTTAATTATCCTTACCCTGTCGTCAAGTGTAACTGCGGGCGGCATCGAACTCATATCGAATGTACAGTAATTGCAGATACCGGCATTAAAATACGCCACCGACTTACGGGGAGGCATAACATCAAACAGTGTAACCTCAATATTATTATTGCCTTGCCACCGGGATGAAAAATCCGCAAACGGGCGGTAATTCACTACTGAGTCAAAATCCCGATAATCCGTTACATAAACAGCAACCGAAGCACTCCCTTTCTTCTCGCTGTTTGTAAAACCGTTTATCCCATCAAAAGCAAGGTCCCATTCACTACTGCCTGCTGCGTCCGACAGACTTTTCCCTGACATTTTCCCTGTGGTAAACGAAAAATAAATACATCCATCCGAATCCGGAGTATTTTCCGTCAATTCAAGGGTGACCTCTCTGACGGCATATTTATCAGACTGTACATCCACCGAAGAAGAATTATCGGGGATAATTTCCAACTGAGGATACGCATCCTGATTTTTTTCACAAGATGACATTACCATCATCCATACCATTTGTAATACAAACACCACTCTAATCGAATAAACTTTCATCTTAATCGTATTTACATTTATAAAATCAGTACAAAATTAAAAGGATTGTTTTTGGGAGTCAATACTCATTAATGATGAAAAAGAATCGCTCAAAAGGTTAAAAAAACCAATAATACAGACATTTCAGCTAATTTTTACTAACAGAAAAGCACTTAATGACTAATTTTATAAATAATAAATCCAAATGTATTTTATATATGGAGGCCTATCGGAATTCATACCTCCGGATAGGTACAGACTGAACCATTAAAACCCTAAACTATGAAAACAGAAAAACAAAAAGCCGCCGAAGGCTTGCTGTACGATGCCAACAACGACCCCGACCTGCAGCGGGAGATGCTGGAAACCCGCAGCCGCCTGCACCGGTACAACTTACTGCCGCCCGAAGAACTGGAGCAGAGAGACGAGATGATCCGTTCCATCCTGCACATAGGAAAGAAGGGCTGCATCATTTCACCGTTTTATTGTGACTATGGTTCCAATATTTATATCGGTGACAATTTCTTTGCCAACACCAATCTGGTCATCCTCGACGGAGCCAGGGTCACCATCGGAGACAATGTGTTCATAGCCCCTCATGTAGGTATCTACACTGCCGGACACCCGATGGACAAGGAACAGCGGAATGCCGGTCTGGAATACGCCTATCCGATTACCATCGGCAATAACGTATGGATTGGCGGACACGTATGTATCCTCCCGGGGGTAAGCATCGGCAACAACAGCGTCATCGGTGCCGGCAGCGTGGTCACCAAAGACATCCCGTCGGGAGTGCTGGCATACGGCAACCCCTGCAGGGTTATCCGCCACATCGAACCGGAAGAAGCAAATCCTTCCTCCCCCTTGCATTAATATCGTTTTCACGATATACATTCTTATATATAAATGTATGCATAAGCGAACCCCCGTACGGAAGTCGTACAACTTCCGTACGGGGGTTCTTCAACCCGCATATGCAGGTTATACAACCTCCATATGCGGGTCGGAAATCCCAAAAAGAGATAGTTCTCTCTCTGTCGTATAATTATTCAGACTTTTTCTCTTTGATAAAGCCAACACAGCAGGCACCGACAAACAACAGTACTCCTGCCAGCATCAGCATATTGACTTCGGGAGGAATGCTTCCCTCGGTAGTAAACAATTTCAGAATCCATCCTCCTGCCACAGCCGCTATAATCTGCGGCACACAGATGGTTCCGTTAAACAGCCCCAGGTATGTGCCCATGTGACCGCCTGTCAGTGCATTGGTCAGGATGGTAAACGGAAGTGCCAGCATGGCCGCCCAGGCACATCCGATGAGCAGGAATGAGACAAACAGCCAGTACGGATCATGAATCCAGCCGATAGAAAGGAAACCGATACCTCCAAGTACCAGACTCAGTGAATAAGCAAAACGGCGGTTGCGGATGGAAGGCATGGCTGCGGCCCAGATTACCGAACCGATAGCCTGTACGGCAAAGAGGATTCCCACCCAGTCGCCTGCAGTCTGGTACTGCTGAGACTGCGTATCGAGCACCCAGTGTGTCACCCCGTCTTTCACCAGTTCCACCGAAGGCGTATCAAACACGTTGGCCGCTACCGTACCGTTCGTATAAGTCCACATGAACATAAACGCCGCCCAGCAGAAGAACTGTACCAGTCCCACGGTCCAGAACGCCTTCGGCGCCCGCAGCAGCAGTTTGAACATATTAACCTTCTCTTCTTTTTCTTCGGTTGAGATACCGTGGTATTCGGCATAAAGGGCAGGCGGATACTCCTTTACCTTGACCGTCGTATAAATCACACAAAGAATCAGAATCAGGGCACCGATATAAAACGAATAAATCACAGAATCCGGAATCACTCCCTTCGGAGCCACGTTACTGATACCTACCCAGGCAAAGATAAAAGGGAAAAGGTATCCGGCCAGACTACCGGCATTGCAAAGGAAACTCTGGATGGAATAAGCCAGTCCTTTCTGTTTCTCGTTCACCATATCCCCCACCATCATCTTGAAAGGTTGCATCGCTATGTTGATGGATGTATCCAGAAACATCAGAGAAAACAGTCCGAAAATCATTGCGGCCGAAACCGTCATGCCGAAACTTCCTGCATTCGGCAAGAGACACATGACCAGTACCGCAATCAGGGCCCCGACAAAAAGATACGGAATACGCCTTCCGAAACGGGTCCATGTCTTGTCGCTCAAGGCACCGATAATGGGCTGTACGATGATTCCCGCCAAAGGAGGCAAAATCCAGAAATAACTCAAACTGTGCGGGTCGGCCCCCAAAGTAGAGAAAATACGACTAATGTTAGCACTCTGTAACGCATAAGCAATCTGCACGCCAAAAAATCCGAAACTGATATTCCACAGCTTCGAGAAACTCAAATCAGGTATTTTTTTCATGGTAATATGTAATGTATATTTGCTTGCGCGTCAGAGATTCATTACCGCCTGTTCAAAAGCCTCCTTGTCTCCGGCCGCCTTGTTCCGGATCTTGCTTCGATAATTATAAACAGTGGCTAATGAGTAACCTAAAAAATGTGCGATACGGTTGGCGTCGGTTACTCCCAAACGAATCAGTGCAAATATACGAAGTTCTGTGTTTAAAAGTTCACCCGATTTAGGATAAATTTTTCCTTCTTCCTGCAACAATGCGTTAAAATCCTCGATAAAATTGGGGAAAAGGTCTAAAAACGACTTGTCAAACTCGTTGTAAAACAGTTTCCGCTCGTCGCGCAGGAACTGTTCCGAACGGATGGTCTTGAAAAGTTCCTCGATTTTCGAAGCCATCGCCAGTTTCTCCAGCGAACGGCGGTACTGCTCCAGTTTCTCAAGATAGCCCACGCACCTGTCCAGATAGCGGGCAATATATACTTCCTTGATTTTTCCAGTCTCAGCCAGATTCTGGTTGGCCGAAACCAGTTTGCGGTTGGCCTCGTACAGCCGACGGCGCATCACCGACAGTTTCTTCATCCAGTAATACAGATAAGCGGTCAGGGCAATCAGCAGCACCGCCAGTACACTGACGATACTCAGCATCTTACGGGTAGCCGCTCTTTCCTCTTCCTCTTTAATCTTATAAGCCTTGTCAATGATGGGATAATACTCCGTCACTTCCAGGAACCGCAGACGGGCATTGCAAGCTACCGCATCTTCCATGGAACAGTTCAGGTAACGGTAGGCACGCTCCAGGTCACCGATTTTATACATCACCCGTGCCAGTTTCTGAAGAGAAGCATATTCACGCACTGCCATCTGCATATCCAGCAAAGCCGTCTTTGCCAGATAATACACCTGCATATCTACATTACCGATGGCCTCATAAGCCTCCGACAAGGTATAATATGCATAAGCTTCCTGCTTGATACTCTGATTTTTATCTACATATTTTTCCAACACATCAAAAGCTTTTTCCGGATGCCCCTCATAAATACTCTTCTCGGCAAAAGCAATGTCCCGGTCGATTCCGGGCGGTGTAAACAGCAGGATAGAATCACGGTAAAGATGGGTCTTTTCCAAATACTTCTGCTTGGCTTTCTTGTCGGCTGTATAATCGTCCAGCCAACCATAATAGCCACGGAAAGTGCGATAATAATACGATAGAAGTTCCTTATTCATAGCAGATGGAGAGAGACGCATCAGCTCCAGCAGCGCTTCATTATACATACCCATGATTCCCATGACTTCGGCACGGCTTACAATGATTTCATTCTTTGAGGCCAGGCTGTCCAATTCAGAGAGTATCAGTGACTTCTCATTTACATAATACAAGGCTGAGTCGGTCTGATAATGTAAATATTCGTGAAACAACTCTCCGCAAATCTCATATTTCTTCTGCAAATCGGAGGTCATGTAAAAAGCCTCTTTCAGGTATTTCAGTTTATCTTCCTTACGGGCATGGTACTGTCTCTTCTGAATAATCATCTTATCCAACTCATCCAACAATTCAGCAACAGAAGGCTTGGCTGCCCATCCATGACCTGCCAGACACCCCAAGAACAAACATATAATGATAGAAGCCTTTTTCATAATATCCATTTTTCATGTATACACAAATATATAATAAATTAAATTCATAAAAAATGTTTTTTAAAATCATTTATATTATTCTACCTGACAGACAGTATTATCTTTCTGATATACAAGTAATTATTTTTCAAAATCACTTATATTTTCATTCTATGCTCCGCACTGCTTGAAGTAAATAAATACTTTTGCAGAAACCAAAAATCAATTCACATCATGAAACAAACACTATTAGCTTTATGCAGCTTTCTTACTCTATTATTCGGGGCAAACAGTCTTCATGCCGTTAACATTGAAAAGATAGCTCCTACTTTCTGGTGGGCGGGTATGAAGAACACGGAACTGCAGATTTTACTCTACGGTAAAAATATTGCTTCTTCGGAAGTCAGTCTGTCGGGCAACCAGGTAGTATTAAAGGAGGTTGTCAAACAGGAAAATCCCAACTACTTACTTCTGTATCTGGATATTGCGGAAGCTCAGGCACAGACTTTCCAGATTGTACTGAAGCAAGGGAAAAAGAGTACTTCCATTCCTTACGAACTGAAGGAAAGAGAACGCAAGGGATGTGACATCCAGGGATTTACAGCCAGCGATGTATTGTATCTGATCATGCCCGACCGCTTTGCAAACGGCAATCCGGACAATGATATCGTGAAAGGAATGCGGGAAGACAAAGTAGACCGTAACGAACAATATGCACGTCATGGCGGCGACCTGAAAGGTATCACAGACCACCTGGATTATATCGCCGACCTGGGGGTGACTGCCATCTGGCTGAATCCGACACAGGAAAATGACATGAAAGAGGGTTCTTATCACGGATATGCCATCACGGACTATTATCAGATCGACCGTCGTCTGGGTGGAAATGAGGACTTCAAGAAACTCACTGAAAAGGCACACGAAAAGGGCCTGAAGGTGGTGATGGACATGATTTTCAACCACTGCGGAAGTGAGAACTACCTGTTCAAGGACAAACCGTCGAAAGACTGGTTCAACTTCCGTTCGGAATACGTACAGACTTCGTTCAAGACTGCCAGCGTACAGGACGTACATGCCAGCGAATACGAACGCAAAATCGCTACAGACGGCTGGTTTACACTGAGCATGCCCGACTTGAACCAGCGTAACCGCCACGTGGCTCGTTACCTGATTCAGAGCAGTATCTGGTGGATTGAATATGCCGGTATCAACGGTATCCGTCAGGACACGCATCCGTATGCCGACTTCGACTTCATGTCACAGTGGTGCAAGGAGGTAATGGAAGAATATCCTCACTTCAATATTGTAGGAGAAACCTGGCTGAACAGCAACGTACTGGTATCTTTCTGGCAGAAAGACAGTAAACTGGCGGCTCCGCGCAACTCTAACCTGCCTACGGTGATGGACTTCCCATTGCAGGGACTCATGAACCAGGCATTCGACGAAGAAACCGGTGAATGGGGCAACGGGTTGTATCGTCTGTACGACTATCTGACACAGGACCTGGTATATGCCGATCCGATGCATCTGCTGACCTTCCTGGACAATCACGACACTTCACGCTTCTATCAGACTGAGGAACAGACTGCCAACATTACCCGCTACAAACAGGCCCTGGCATTCCTGCTGACTACCCGCGGTATTCCGCAGATTTACTACGGTACTGAAATCCTGATGCCGGGCGACAAGAGCAAGGGGGACGGATTCCTGCGCATGGACTTCCCCGGCGGATGGCCCGGTGACCGCACCAACTGCTTTACGGCCGAAGGACGTACTGCCCTGCAGAATGAGGCCTTCGACTATACCCGCAAGCTGCTGCAGTGGAGAAAGAACAATGATGTCATCGGCAAGGGCAGCCTGAAGCATTTCTCTATCGCCAGCGGCACGTATGTATACGAACGCAGCTATCAGGGTCGTTCTGTAGTAGTGATCATGAACGGTACCGACCAGGCACAGACACTTGACCTGACTCCGTACAAGGAGATTCTGCCGCGCCAGGAAGCGACCGATTTCCTGAGCGGAAAGCAGGTAAAGCTGGCCGAAAAACTGGCTCTTGACAAGCGTGAAACCTTGATTTTGAGTTTCTAGAACGTTTATATTATAGAGTAATAAACGAAACTTTATAATACTGATTATCAAATAATTATTATTTTAAAAAGACGTTATAGACTTATATTTTTAATCTAACCGGATTAACGGTATCGGGGAACTGATATTTTTGCACTCAGAAGTTTTAACCGAATACCGTTAACTTAAAGACTTGGAAAACATATGGACTTTAAAAGACATTTAACCTCTGCACTTTTATTCTGTTGTGCATTGATGGCACAGGCAGAAAAGTTGAATTCTCCCGACGGAAACCTCGTCATGAATTTCTCATTAAATGAGGCCGGCGCTCCGGTATATGAATTATACTTCAAGAATAAAGTAGTCATCAAACCGAGTACACTGGGACTGGAATTGAAGAAGGAAGATGCAAACAAGAAAACCGATTTCGAATGGACTGCCCGCAAAGACCATGACCGGCTGGACAGCAAGACCAACCTGATGACAGGCTTTACAGTAGCCAATACACAGACTGCTACCTTCGACGAAACCTGGACACCGGTATGGGGTGAAGAAAAGGAAATCCGCAACCACTATAACGAATTGACGGTGACTCTGCACCAGGCTGCCAACGACCGCCAGATGGTCATCCGTTTCCGCCTGTTCAACGACGGTCTGGGTTTCAGATATGAGTTCCCGCAACAGAAGAACCTGAATTATTTCGTCATCAAGGAAGAACATTCACAGTTTGCCATGGCAGGCGACCATACGGCGTTCTGGATTCCGGGCGACTACGATACACAGGAATACGATTACACCACTTCACGCCTCTCTGAAATCAGAGGACTGATGAAAAAGGCTTATACCGAAAACTCTTCACAGAAGCTGGCTACTCCGACAGCCGTACAGACTGCACTGATGATGAAAACCGACGACGGGCTGTACATCAACCTGCACGAAGCAGCACTGGTGGAATATTCCTGCATGAACCTGAATCTGGACGACAAGAACATGGTGTTCGAATCATGGCTGACTCCTGATGCTCAGGGAGACAAAGGATACATGCAGACTCCGTGCCACTCACCCTGGCGTACCGTCATTGTAAGCGACGATGCACGCGATATCCTGGCTTCACGTATTACACTGAACCTGAACGATCCTTGCAAATACGAAGATACTTCATGGATCAAGCCGGTGAAATATGTAGGTGTATGGTGGGATATGATTACCGGAAAAGGCTCATGGGCATACACCGACGAACTGGGCAGTGTAAAACTGGGAGAAACGGATTATTCAAAGACCCGCCCGAACGGAAAACATTCAGCCAATACCGAAAACGTAAAACGCTATATCGACTTTGCGGCAGCTCACGGATTTGACGCTGTACTGGTAGAAGGATGGAACCAGGGATGGGAAGACTGGTTCGGCAAGAGCAAGGATTATGTGTTCGACTTCGTGACTCCGTATCCGGACTTTGATGTAAAGGAAATTCACCGTTATGCAGCCAGCAAGGGAGTGAAGATGATGATGCACCACGAAACGTCCGGTTCGGTGCGCAACTATGAGCGCCACATGGACAAGGCTTATCAGTTTATGGTAGACAATGGTTATAACTCAGTCAAGAGCGGTTATGTAGGCGACATCATTCCACGTGGCGAACATCACTACGGACAGTGGATGGTAAACCACTACCTGTATGCAGTGAAGAAAGCAGCCGAATACAAGATCATGGTCAACGCTCACGAAGCGGTACGCCCGACCGGACTCTGCCGTACTTATCCTAACCTGATCGGTAACGAATCGGCCCGCGGTACTGAATACGAATCATTCGGCGGCAGCAACGTAAACCATACGACGATTCTTCCGTTTACCCGCCTGATTGGTGGTCCGATGGACTACACTCCTGGTATCTTTGAAACAGACTGCAGCAAGATGTGTCCGACCAACCATTCTCGTGTACGCTCTACACTGGTACGTCAGCTGGCCCTGTACGTCACCATGTACAGCCCGCTTCAGATGGCAGCCGATATCCCCGAAAACTACGAACGCTTCATGGATGCCTTCCAGTTCATCAAAGACGTGGCAGTGGATTGGGACGAAAGCAAGTACCTGGAAGCAGAACCAGGAGAATACATCACCATCGCACGCCGTGCCAAAGGTACTGACGACTGGTTTATAGGATGTACAGCCGGCTATAACGGCCACGAGTCAAAACTGTCGCTCGACTTCCTGACTCCGGGCAAGAAATACGAAGCAACCATCTATGCAGATGCAAAAGACGCTCACTGGGAAACAAACCCGCAGGCATATACTATTACTAAGAAAAAAGTAACCAGCAAAAGCAAGCTGAACCTGAAGGCTGCAGTAGGTGGCGGATATGCCATCTCAATCAAAGCCATTGAATAAATAAGAGAATCATAAAGGCATCGGTATGACGGGGAACCCGAGTTTCCCCGTTATGCCATGAAAAAAAGGTCATACAAGATAACATACAATATCAATAGGTCAAATACTGTAAATAACGAAAGGTAAAGGGGTTGTAGTTTTCAATAGGTATTTTTACAACTGAAAAATTAACACTTTAATTTAATAACATGGAAATAACAATGAAAAATTCAAGTAAATTCCTTCTCTTATGGTTAGTGGGAATTTTGCTTTCTGTACAAGGCTTTGCACAGAGCCTGACAGTAAAAGGAAACGTAAAGGACAACACCGGAATGGGAGTCATTGGCGCGAACATCCTGGTGAAAGGTACTACCAACGGAACCATTACTGATTTCGACGGTAATTTTACACTCTCAGCCAACAAAGGCGACATTATCGTAATTTCCTTCATCGGATATAAGACTCAGGAATTGCCCGCAGCACCTGTCATGAACGTGGTATTACAGGACGACTCAGAGGTATTGGAAGATGTAGTAGTAATCGGTTACGGTTCAGTGAAGAAAAATGACTTAAGTGGTTCTGTTGTTGCCATTAAGGCAGAAGAGATGAACAAAGGAGCTGTTACATCACCACAGGAATTGATGCAAGGTAAAGTTCCAGGACTTTCTGTCATCTCAGGAGACGGAGGCCCAGGATCCGGTTCCACTATCCGAATTCGAAGCGGTGCATCACTGAACGCAAGCAATGATCCGTTAATCGTTATTGACGGAATCCCAACATCTAACGATGCAGCCCCTGGTACACCTAATGCTTTGGCAACAATCAACCCCAATGATATTGAAACTTTTACAGTGCTGAAAGATGCGTCTGCAACAGCTATCTATGGTTCTCGTGCATCTAATGGTGTCATCATCATTACTACCAAAAAAGGAACACAAGGCAAAGTAAAAGTAACATACAACAGTACTTATACTTACAAAGACCCCTACAAACGCCTGGATGTGATGAATGCAGACGAGTTCCGTACTGCTATGGCTAATCAGTATCCAACAGGAACGGTTACTGGAGATGAAGTAAATAAATTAATAGGATTATATAGTGACCAGAATACAGACTGGCAGGATGCAATCTACCAGTCAGGATTAAGCACTGACCAGAATATCGCTATTGCGGGTAAGGCCGGTATGCTTCCTTTCCGAGTTTCATTTGGCTACAACAACGAAAGAGGTACACTGAAGACTTCTAAATATGAGCGTTATACAGGTGCTATCAATTTAAGCCCCAAATTCTTTGATGATCATCTGAGTGTAGATATCAATGTAAAAGGAACTATCAACAAAAACCGTTTTGCTGATTCAGGAGCTGTAGGCGCTGCCGCATTCTATGACCCTACCAAACCTATTTATACAGAAGTTCCTTATGGATATAATAATTACTACAATTGGACATTAGTTACAGCTGATGCAGATGGAAATCCTGTTTACTCTGCCAATCCTCAAGCCTCAATAAACCCATTGTCACTGTTGTATGATATGGATAACCATGGTACAACAAAACGTAGCTTAGGTAACCTTCAACTTGACTATAAGATTCATGGCTTAGAAGATTTGCACGCCAATCTTAACTTAGGATATGACGTAGCTACCACTAAGGGCAGTAAATACGTAAATCCTAACTCATATCAGGCAGCAAGAGATACAGACTTCAATATGGTAGGTCAGGGAGAACAATGGAATAACCTCCGTAGAAACCACTTGCTGGATTTCTATCTCAATTATCAGAAAGATATTGAGGCAATCAAAAGTAATATCAATGTAATGGCCGGTTATTCATGGCAGCATTTCTATTACAAGGATTTTTCTCAGAGGGCTTCTAATGTTACAGATTTCAGCCAATTTGGAAAGAAAGAAGGCTGGACCTATAATGAAGAGGAACGCAGATATTTCAGAAATGACGATCGTCAAAAACCTTATGAAAACTACCTTGTTTCATTCTTTGGACGTTTGAATTATCATTTGATGGATAAATATTTGCTGACAGCAACCTTACGTAGAGATGGTTCTTCACGTTTCAGTAAAAACAATCGTTGGGGTCTGTTCCTATCTGTAGCTTTGGCGTGGAGTATTATCAACGAGCCATTTATGGCAAAAACAACAGATGTTTTATCTAACTTAAAATTACGTGTAGGATACGGTATCACCGGACAGCAGGAAATTGAAGATTATATGTACCTTACAAAATATATCTTCAGCAGCAACAACGAAACTCAATATTTGGGCTCATACCTGCTGAAACCGGACGGATACAGTCCTGACCTCAAATGGGAAGAAACTACTACTTATAACGTAGGTATTGATTTTGGATTCTTAAACAACCGAATTAATGGTAGTATTGAGTATTACCAAAAACATACAAAAGATTTGCTTAATAAGGTAAGTGCTCCTGCAGGAACTAACTTTACTAACCAGATAACAGCCAATGTAGGTAGCATGAAGAATACTGGTTGGGAATTTAATGTAAATGCAATGGTTATCCAAAGCAAAGATTTCACATGGGAGCTGGGCTATAATATTACATGGAATGATAGTGAAATCACTAAATTGACAGCAAGCTACAACCCAGCTTATGAAGGAATTACTGCAGGTAAAGCTCCTTATGGAACTGAAACTGTATTGTCCAGACATCAGGTAGGTCATACCCCATATAGTTTCTGGCTGTTCCAGCAAGTATATGATGAAAATGGAAATCCTATCCAAAATGCATTGGTTGATAGAAATAATGACGGACAGATTACTAGTGCCGACAGATACTTTACAGACAAAAGTCCTTTGGCTGATGTATATATGGGACTCAGTTCTCAATTTACCTATAAAAATTGGGACTTAGGCTTCAACATGCGTGCCAGCATAGGAAACTATGCCTTCAATGCTAGTGCAGCAGACCACGCTTCACTGAATAACTTCGGTAGCCAAGGATCATTGTCTAACCACTACAAAACAGCGGTTGAGAACACTAATTTCACCAAAATCAGTACAATTGACCAGAAATGTAGTGACTTATTCCTGGAGAATGCATCTTATCTGAAAATGGATAACATCACTTTAGGATACACTTTCAAGAAGTTCTTTACCGATAAGTTGTCAGGACGTATTAGTGCCTCTGTACAAAATGTATTTACCATTACTAAATATTCAGGTACTGATCCTGAATTAGCAGGAGATGGTATTGATAATAACATTTGGCCTCGCCCAAGAACTTTCTCTATTGGTTTAAATCTTAACTTTTAAAATCTGAAGAATATGAAATTCAAATATTTAACTGCATCTTTATTTGCATCAGCCTTATTCTCACTTACAGGATGTGTAGGCGATTTGGACGTCTTTCCACTTGATGAACAAGTTATATCAGCTGACAAAGCTTACTCTGATGCTGAAAGTTATACAAAGGCACTTAATAAAATTTATTCAGTATGGGCACTCTCTGGTCAGGATGGTTCAGGTTCATCTGATATCAGTGGACTAGACCCAGGAAATACTGTCATGCTACGTTGCTGGTTCACCTTACAGGAAAGTACTACGGATGAAGCCAAGTGTGCATGGAACGACTCATGGGTATCGGCTATCAATAGCATTACATGGAGTACCTCACAGGTTGAATCTGTAGAAGGAGCCTATCAGAGAGCAATGTATATTGTAGCATTAGTAAATGAATTCATGAAAAACATCCCTAATGCTCCTGCCGAAATCAACCAGGCACAATATGCAGCAGAAGCACGCTTCTGCCGTGCATTGGCTTATTATACTTTGATGGACTTGTTTGCACGGCCTCCTTTTATCACAGAAGAGAACTATTCTTTGGCACCATCACAAATTAGCCGACCGGAATTATTTAACTGGATTGAAACAGAACTTACCTCTATCTACAACGCACTGCCTAAAAAGCGCTCTCAATACGGACGCGCTGATCAGCATACAGTAGATGCTCTTTTAGCACGTATGTATCTGAATGCAGAAGTATATACAGGTACTGCCCGCTATACAGACTGTATCAGCCGGTGTAACTCCATTATTACCAGCAATGATTATGAGTTAGCAGATAAGTATGCCGAACTGTTCATGGCCAATAATGGAGAAAATCCTAATGCATCAAAAGAAATCATTTTCCCGATTATTGCAGATGGAAACAATACTCGTTCTTATGGAATCGGAGCTATCATATTGGGTTCACGAAGCAGTTCTGAATCAAGTGAAGCGACTTATGGTTGTGTAGCAGGATGGGATGGATTCCGCTCAACAGGTAACCTAGTCAGAAATTTCGAGTTTCCCAATTCTGATGAAAGCACTTGGACAGCAGACAATATTTTGGATAAAAGAGGTATTTTCTACAGTAATAACAGAAGCATTGACATCACGACTTCTGCACAGGGGACCTTCACCAAAGAAGGATGGGCTGTTTATAAATTTACTAACTTGAACAGTGATGGAAGTAAAGGAAAGAATGCCACTTTCCCAGATACAGATTTCCCATTATTCCGCTTAGCAGATATTTACTTGATGTATGCCGAAGCAACTGCACGAGGAGGACAGGGAGGTGATTTACAACAAGCTGCGACTTATATTAATTTATTACGCGAACGTGGATACGGAAACAACAATCACAGTATTGACGCAAGCTGGCTGACTGCCAATGCACCTGTTGCAGGAAGCAATGCTTCCGTCAAATATGGAAATATTTTGAATGAGCGTTCACGTGAATTATATTGGGAAGCAACACGCCGTACTGACCTTATCCGCTTTGGCCTGTTTACCTCCAACACTTATACCTGGGCTGAAAAAGGTGGCGTAATTACAGGAGTAGGAGTGAAAGACAGATACAACATCTTCCCTATACCAGAATCAGATTTGAGTGTGAATGGAAGTTTAACACAGAATGAAGGATATTAATTTTTAAACTAAATATCATGAAAAAACTATATAGCTATATATCAGCACTGGGTGTGGCCTTATTATTTCATGCCTGTGAAAGTGATCTCGAAAAAACAACCTATGACTATAGTTTAGCTACTCCGGCGGTTTTAGAGAACATTGAAAGCGAATATGTCTTGGAAAATGCAAAATCAGATGAGATAGCATTGGAACTTAAATGGAGTGTTCCTGAAATGAATTATTCAACAGGTATGGGAGCAGCTGTTACCAATAATATTGAAATTGATTTGGCAGGTAAAGAGTTTGCAAATAAAGCAGTATTGGCAGCTGTAACTGGTAAAACTACTCAGCAATCTTTCAAGCACGGAGAATTGAATAGTAATATTCTCAAGCTATTAAAAAACAGTTATAATCTTGACTTAGTAAACAATCCGGATCTTATCAAAGCATATGAGTTTGAGATACGAATTGAATCTTCTATTGCAGAATCAGGGAAGCCTATTTATTCCAATATACTGAAAACGAAAATTACACCTTTCAGTACAGATATTACTTATCCTGAAATCTATGTAATTGGAAATTATAGTAATTGGAATTGGGATCAGGCACAGTCTCTGTTCAGTTTTAAAGAAGATGACAACTATGAAGGTGTTATTGACTTTGGAAATAAAGCCGCAGAAGGATTTAAACTGACTGGAGCCAAGAGTTGGGAAACAACAACAGGTAACTGGGGACCTAAAACAGAAGTAACTGAACCGGCAGAAACAGGAGAGATTCAATTAATTAATGACGGAGGCTCTGGCAATATCAAATGCTATTCTAAGCGCTTCTACCGCTTTAATCTTAACACTACCACATTGTTGTTACAAAAGACCTTAGGATTCGATGTATTAAGTATATGTGGAGAGGCAGGTGAAGAAATTAGTGGCTGGGGTACTAAGGAAAAAGACATGGAGTTTGACCCTGTCAAGCAACGCTTCTATGCAGATGTCAAATTATCAGACGGTGAAATTAAATTCAGAACAGATCATGACTGGACAACCTCTTTCGGATCTTCTGCAGAAGGACTGCTCAACAGTTCAGACAATATTAAGGTAAAAGCAGGCAACTATCGTATTTATGTAAACCTGAATAACTCTAGTAATCAGACATACGAATTAAGTACCGAAGATTTTGGTAAATAATAACCTTTAAAAAAAGAGAGTATGCCTTCACTATTTTTAGTATTAAAGCATATTCTCTTTTTTTATCTAAAAACAAAATAGATATGAAAAACTCACTGTTACTAAGTTTACTTTTTTTATATGCATCGGGAACATTCGTTTCTTGTCAGGAGGATGATATCGTAATAGTCCCTGCACCTAAGACAGAAATTCCTGAAGGTGCCCTTCAGGACGGTTTTAATTACTCACTAAAATCACCGGATGCAGACAAGCCTCTTACCATCACTTTCAAAGCAGGTACAGCTTCTGCATTATATGAATATACCGGAGAGGTATATTTACATATCGGAGTAATTACTGAAGGACAATGGATGTACGTTCCTGCTGAATGGAATGAAAATCTAGAAAAATGCAAAATGACTCCCAGTGAAAAAGAAGCCAATGTATGGAGTCTTGAGTTAACTCCATCAATCAGAGAATGGTTCCAATCAGGAACAACCCCTATTACCCAGCTCGGAGTAATTGCAAGAAGTGAAGACGGTACCAAAAAAGGCATTGAATCTGATCAATTTGTTTCTGTTACAGACTCAAAATATACAGGATTTGAACCTGGAGAAATAAAACAAAAAAGTAAACCTCAAAATACCAGGGATGGTATCAACATCAATGAAGCAGAGCGCTCTGTTACCCTTGTTTTATATGATCGTGACACAGAAGGGAAACATAAGGATTATGCGCATGTAGTAGGTGATTTCAATGACTGGACATTAAGCAATGATGAAAAATCACAAATGTATCGTGACGATGCTGCCGGCTGCTGGTGGATTACATTGACTGATTTAGATCCTTCTAAAGAATATCGTTTCCAGTATTACATTGGAACCAAAGAAACCGGTGCAATGCGTCTGGCAGATCCTTATACTGAAAAAATATTGGATCCAAACAATGATTCTTATATTGCAGCCAGCACCTACCCTGAATCAGAAAGACAATATCCAGAAAAAGCAATTGGCATTGTTTCTACTTTCAAGATACAAAAAGATGACTTTGGATGGAGCAACCCAGATTTCAAAATTACGAATACAAACGACCTGATTATCTATGAAATGCATTTCAGAGATTTTACTGAAACAGGAGATATCAACGGGGCGATAAAAAAATTGGACTACCTGGAAAGTTTAGGAGTTAATGCCATCGAACTCATGCCTGTACAAGAGTTTGACGGGAATAATAGCTGGGGATACAATCCTTGTTTCTACTTCGCTTTAGATAAAGCTTATGGAACAAAAGAGATGTACAAGAACTTTATCAATGAGTGCCATGAAAGAAATATTGCAGTTTTGTTTGACGTAGTCTACAATCATGCCACAGGAAGCATGCCATTCGCACGGTTGTATTGGGATAGTGAAAAAAATCAGACAGCAAGTAATAATCCTTGGTTTAATGTAAATGCCCCACACCCGTTCAATGTATTCCATGACTTTAATCATGAATCTCCATTGACTAAAGCCTTTGTAAAAAGAAACATAGAATTCTTGCTCGATGAATATAAGATTGATGGATTCCGTTTCGACCTTACTAAAGGGTTTACGAACCAAACCAGTGACGAAGGTTCTTCATCAAACTATGACCAATCAAGAGTAGACATTCTAACAGATTACTACCATACCATCCAAAGTAAAAATCCGAATGCTATCATGATTTGTGAGCATTTGGCAGGAATCGAAGAAGAATCTGCCTTATCAAATGCAGGCTTACTTTTATGGAGAAATATGAATTATGCTTATTGCCAATCAGCAATGGGATATTCTGAAGGTAGTGGATTTGAAGGGTTAACAACATGGAACACTTCTATGAAAGAAGGAGGATGGGTTGGATATATGGAAAGTCATGATGAGGAGCGTTGTGCATACAAACAAATAGCATATGCACAAGAACCGATCAAATCCCAACTCGCAGTCCGAATGAATCAGTTAGGTACCAATGCCGCATTCTTCTTTACTGTACCAGGACCTAAAATGATCTGGCAGTTTGGCGAATTAGGATATGATGTTTCGAGAGATGCTAATCAGAATGGGGATATCATTCCTGGTGAAGATCATAAAACAGATCCCAAACCTATTCATTGGGAATATAAGGATGTTCCAGAGCGTAATCAATTGTACACAACTTATAGTAAGCTAATCAATTTACGTAAAAACAACTCTACTTTGTTCGGCCAAAATGCATTCAAGGAATGGAGAGTATCTGTAAACGACTGGAACAACGGGCGTTACCTGAAACTAGAAACAGTGGATGGAAAAAAATTAATTGTTACCGGAAATTTCACCGGACAAGAAATTTCTATGCAGAACGTGTTTCCAGAAACAGGTAAATGGTATAGCTTCACAGAAGATGGACAAGAAGAAAATATCACATCTACAAGTATTCAACTTCCACCACACAGTTTCAAGTTATATACGAATTTTTCTATAAATTGAACCTCAAAAAAGACTGGAAAAGAGTTCTTTTCCAGTCTTTTTACAAACAATAAAAAACACAACTATGAAAACGATTCAACTTCTTCTTTTTTCAGCAACCATTCCTTTGCTCTGCAACTGTAGCAAGCGAGAGGCATCGTATACACCTTGCTCGTTACTGGACTCTCTGGGTATCTCCGTATCAGCTACTGAAAACAGGGAGTACTCTTATACCGACAAGAAGTCGGGATACTGGTATGGAACCACGCATCAGGATTCTACTTTTTTCTGGTCGGGATGGAACATTGCCAAAAAACGGATTTTGTCGGATTACCAACTAGGGGTGGACCGAAGTTTCCTGAACCGGAAAGAGGCTGCATGTATCGTGTATCCGCATAAGCTGGTGCGCAACTGGAAGCAGGCACAGGAGACGTTCTATCTGGTAGACGACAGACCGGTATTATATATCGGCATGGATAAAGTGGAGGGAGACTCCATAGCCATCCGGTTAAACCAGGACTTGCTGCAAGGCGGACAGGTGCAGGATGAAGGTATCGCATACGGACTGGCAGAAGACAACGGACATCAGATTTTGCTGGCACCGGCCAACGACTGTGATTTCCGGGGAATGAAGGAAGGCATTAAAGCTCCGGTATCGGGGCAGGGCTTCCTCATCACGTTCGGTACTCCGGAAGAAAACAAGAAGTTATTAAGTGAATTCCGGAAAAACGGAAAGCAGTGGCTGAATGAACGGGCTCTCAGAATGACCCGCCTCCTCATTGAATTCAATCCGGTTTCTACCAATCTGAAAGAATTGGATCATGCCCTGAACTGGCTTACCCTGACTACGGACGAGCTGGTCACAGAACAACAGGGTAAAGGTATTTATGCCGGACTTCCGTGGTTTAATGAATACTGGGGCAGAGACATGTTTATTTCCATGCCGGGTACCTGCCTGGTAAGCGGCCAGTTTGATATCGCCAAACAGATTCTGATGGATTTCGCCAAACTCCAGGACAAGAATCCGGAATCACCTACTTATGGAAGAATTCCGAACCGTGCCAACCTGGAAGGTATCTTGTACAATACGACCGACGGAACTCCCCGCTTTGTCATTCAGGCCTTCGAACTGCTGGAATACTCGGGAGATACGGCATTCATCAGAGACATTTATCCGGCCATCAAGCTCAGTATTGAGGCTTCGTGCAAGAACTTCACCGACGATAAAGGGTATCTGACTCATGCCGATGCCGATACGTGGATGGATGTGAAACGGAACGGCATCCCGGGGTCGCCCCGCGGCAACCGTGCCAATGATATCCAGGCATTGTGGTACAAGCAGTTGGAAGCGGGAAGCAAACTGGCTGAGAAGATGGGAGAAACAGAAACTGCAGAAAGATGGGCCCGACTGGCAGAAAAGGTAAGAAGTAATTTCGAGCAGGATTACTGCAACAAAAAGCACGTCCTGATATACGACCACCTGAATGCCGACGGCAGTCCTGACATGCAGGTCCGTCCTAACCAGCTCTACTGTTTCGAAATGGTTCAGGATGAGACCTTCAAGAAAAAAGTGACCCGCCGCTGCTGGGAAGAGCTGGTATATCCGTGGGGAGTTGCCTCACTGACGCAATGGGACAATCAGTTCCACCCGCAGCACGAGAACTGGCATTACTATCACAAGGATGATGCGTACCACAACGGAACGGTATGGTTGTGGAACAACGGCATAGCCATGCAGCGGATGATTGAATACGGACAGGTGGAAATGGCCTGGGAACTGTTCCTGAACATGAACCGACAGGCGTTGAAGGAAGGAGCCATCGGCAGTCTGAGTGAGAATGCAGACGCACACCCCAGAACGGGACAGAACTGGGTGAACCGTTCGGGTACTTTCCTGCAGGCATGGAGCAACGCCGAGCACCTGAGGGTATGGTATCAGTATTTCCTGGGAATCCGTCCGGATATGATGAACCGTACCATCGTCATCGAGCCGAAATTGCCTAAAGCCATCACCTCACTGGAGACGCAGGTGAAAATCGGAAAGGGGACCTTGCACTATGTATACCGGGACGGCAAGTTCGACTGCAGACTGGAGGGAGACGATGCGGAAATCAAGCTGATTCTTCCACAGCCGGTCGACGACCCGATTTTTAAGGGAATCAAGTTCTGTACCCCTTCCCCATTGGAACATTATCCGTGTTTTGATACTTATCATGAACCAGCATTGACATATTAAACTTATGAAGAGAATCTTACTAACAACGGCAGCTGCCTTATTGTTGAATATCGATTTTACGACCGCAGCTCCTAATGTGAGCAAAGGAAAACTGTTGGAATATCCTCAATTTAAATCGGAGTATGTCTCTCCCCGGGATGTCTGGGTGTGGGTACCGGAGGATTATTCCCCCAAGAAAAAATACGACGTACTCTACATGCACGACGGACAGATGTTGTTCGACGCAACTACCACCTGGAACAAGCAGGAATGGAAGATAGATGAAACGGTAGGACAACTGATTGAAGAGGGTAAAATCAATCCTTGTATTGTGGTGGGCGTAGCCAATATAGCTGCTACCCGATACGGAGATTATTTTCCGCAGAAAACCCTGCAATGGTTGCCGGAAGGAACTAGCATTCCGAAAGATACGCAGTTCAATGCCGACAATTACCTGCGCTTCCTGGTAAAAGAGGTAAAACCGTTCATCGACAAAACGTACTCTACCCATAAAGGAAGTTCGCATACGTTCGTCATGGGTTCAAGCATGGGAGGATTGATTTCCTTGTATGCCTTGTGTGAGTATCCGGAGGTCTTCGGCGGTGCAGGATGTCTTTCTACCCATGTTCCGATGGTACTGAGCAAGACTCTGCCCGATGCTGCTTCCGACGTATGGGCTAAGGCATTCAGAGCGTACCTGAACGAAAACCTGCCCAAGGCAAACAGCAAACTGATTTACATGGACCGGGGAGATGCTACCCTGGACAGTTTCTATCCGGCCTATCAGCAGGCTATAGACAGTCTGATGGAAGCCAAGGGATGGGAAGGTCCGGCCTGGGCCTCAAAGGTATTCCCAGGGGCTGCGCATACTGAGACCGACTGGGCTGAACGCCTGAACAACCCGTTGCAGTTCCTGCTGGGAAAACGGAAGGCAGAAGGAGTCAGCCGAATCGAACCGTCGTTCTGGTGGTGTGGCATGAAGAATCCGCGCCTGCAGTTGATGGTCTACGGCAATCAGATTGCCTCATTTTCTCCGAAAATCGATTATCCGGGAGTGGAAATTGAAAGCGTTCATCCGATGGAAAGCCCGAATTACCTGGTGATTTATCTGAACGTGGCCAAGGCGAAACCCGGAAAGTTCGATATTCAGTTTGTACGAGGAAAGGAACGGATTACCCGTCCATATGAATTGAAAGAACGTACCGGAAAACCCGAGGAACGGATTGGCTTCAATTCTTCTGACGTCATCTACCTGCTCATGCCGGACCGGTTTGCCAATGGTGATGAAAGCAACGACCGTATTCCGATGAAACTGCCTTACCTCACCGACCGGAAGAACAAGGGAGCGCGCCACGGAGGCGACCTGGCGGGACTGAGCGGAAAACTGGGGTATCTGGATACACTGGGCATCACGGCGGTATGGACGACACCTGTACTGGAAAACGACATGGGTGAAATGTCTTATCACGGATATGCAGCCACGGATTATTACAAGGTAGACCCCCGACTGGGAAGCAACGAAGATTATGTACAGCTTGCCGAACAGATGCATCAGCGAGGCATGAAGCTGATTATGGATATGGTATTCAATCATTGTGGCAGCCAGCATCCGTGGAGATTGGATCCGCCGACCCGCGACTGGTTCAACAACCAGCGGGAGAAGGTTTATACCAACCATAACAAGACGGTGTTCTTCGACCCTTATGCGGCTGATATTGAAAAGGAGGAAATGACCGACGGATGGTTCGTGGAAAGTATGCCCGACCTGAACCAGCGCAACCGGTTCCTGGCCGACTACCTGATACAGAATTCTATCTGGTGGATTGAGTATGCTAAACTGGACGGCATCCGGCAGGATACTTATCCGTATCCGGACGGAGAGATGATGAGACGCTGGTGCAAGGAAGTGATGAATGAATATCCGAACATGAACATTGTGGGAGAAATCCTGATTACCAACCCTACCGGTACGGCTTACTGGCAAAAGGGCAACAAGTTGAACCCGACGGATACGGGTCTGAAATCGGTAATGGACTTCCACCTGCAGGCCATTGCCAGCAAGGCGTTCAATGAGGAAACTTCATGGAATACCGGACTTCAGACCATCTTCGAGCATTTTGCATACGATTTCTGCTACCCGGATGTATACAATGTCATGCGACTGCTGGAGAACCACGATGTGGACCGCTTCCTGACCAAGGTCCCGAAGGACCTGAATGCGTACAAACAGGCTGTGACTGTCTTGCTGACTGTTCCGGGAATTCCGCAGTTGTTTTACGGACAGGAATTCTTATTCAGCGGAACTACTCAGGAATTCGGATTCGAAGGCATCCGTCCGGATATGCCGGGAGGATGGAAAGAAGATACTGTCAGTCTGTTTACGGAAGAAGGAAGAAGTCCGATGCAGCAGGAAGCCTTTTCGTTCATGCAGAAGTTGCTGCAGTGGAGAAAAGGAAATGAAGTGGTATCGAAAGGAAGCATGAAGCACTTCATGCCCCGGAATAATGTCTATGTATATCAACGGGAATACAAGGGTAAAAGCTTCATTGTGGTGATGAACGGAGTCAGTCAGGAAAGTGAGCTTCCGCTGGATCATTATCAGGAAATCCTGAAAGATAAACCGTTCGGAACCGATGTCATCAGTGGCAGAAAAGTACTTCTCAAAGAAAGCCTGAAACTGGCTCCGAAAGAGGTACTCGTACTGGAACTCTGATGGGTAGGAAATTCCGCGACCCAAGTATATGAAAAGGAGAAAAGGTACTGACGATTATCGGTACCTTTTCTCCTTTTTCATATTATCCGAATCTTCCGGATTTGATTGATTTCCTTGAGATTAATCAGCCACTTCCGGCTGAAGAGGGATACACACTACATTTTTCAACTTTCCCTTAAAACCGATATGAGGATCACCGATCTGCTTCAACGGGAAAATCAGGGTTTCACGGTACCAGCAGGAATCAATCCGTTTTGCTTTCTGATTGTACACCTGTCTGACACGTCCCTGCAAACGTTCTTTCAGTTCGCCGTTGATATAAAGAGAAGTTCCCTCTACATCACCTTCTACCCTTACCTTTGTCCATTCTCCGGCCGGCAGACGATAATCATGGAAAATCATTTCGTAACCGTCCCTGCGGAAAGCAAATTTACCCGTATTGTGCCAGTTGGCAATCCATTCCGAATGCGGTCCTTTAAACAAGACAGCATCGGCACAGGAAGTCGGATCGGGACAGATTTCAAACTCTACTGCATAAGGATATCCGATTTCCGGAATCACCGTCGATATTGAGTCATTTCCTGTCAGACAGACTTCCTGCTCCGGCGAGGTCAGTGCGGTTTTCTCCTTTACCTGCGCCAGCAGATTCACGCCAGGAGCCTCAGGAGTAATCTTACACAAACGCTCAAACTCAGCATATGGTACATTAGCTGCATTCTCACCTTTCCAGAGTTTATCCGACAACAGCTGCAAGGCCGGGAAGGTACGTACGTGTACATCTTGCTGACTGACTCCATTGCCTACCCGGTCGTTCCATACGGCGAACATGGCTCCCAGCATGTTCGGATGACGGTCAATCCGGTGTCCCGGTTTCATCATTTCAGGGGTCCAGTTTTCATACAGCCATTGGCAATCCAGAAAATCATGATAATAATTCACGGCCGGTACGATGTACAGGAAGCAATCGCAGAGATTGACTACCTTGGCACCTGCATTCAAGGCACTTTCCATATCCATCCAACCGTAGTTCCATGCACTGACTACCGTTCCTTCCAAATTGACGGGGGTATTTCCCTTCATCTGGTTCAGACTTCCCCAAAGACGGGCTGTCTTTCCATACCCCGAGACTAACCGGATACAGTGATTGGTAAAATGACGGAACTGTTCGGCCTCTTTCTGATTATATTCGTCTGTTCCGATGTGCACTTCTTTTCCGACAAATACCGGGTCTTCTCCCGACAGATATTCATCGAACAATGTATCCACAAACTCATAAACTTCTTTCTTGTACAAGTCCAGGTGGTCCATTCCATAAACCTTATTGTCGGCTGCCAGACGGGGATTATAATGAGTGAATGCCAGCGAATGGGCCGGTACGTCAATCTCCGGGATGACTTTCACTCCGTAACGGGCTGCCATCTTCTGGAACGCACGGAATTCATCCTTTGTATAAGATCCGTCTTTGGCTGTCAGTCCGGGGAAACGCTCACTTTCCAGACGGAAAGCGGAATAAGTACGGTTCCAGTCATTATCAAAAAACTCCACGAAACCGTTGTCATTCAGGTGCACCTGCAGCTCATTCATCTTGTAGAAAGCCATGATCTTGACATAGTCTTCCAGATAATCAAGAGTAAAGAACTTACGGGCTACATCAATCATAAAGCCACGGCTCGGATATTCCGGGAAATCAACCGCCGTTCCCTTGTCCAACCCTTCCGGCTGGTTGTGTATCATCTGCAACAAGGTACGTGTACCCCAAAATACACCCATGGCATGTGGGGCCTGCACCGACACCCCGCGTCCGATATTCATCCGATATCCTTCTTGTCCCAATACAGCATCCGGCTTTCCCAGCGACAAGTGGATGGACTTACCTGACGGTTTTCCTATACTGACCGTATATTCCCAGCCAAACATCTCTTTCAAGTCCCGCGACAAGGTTTCGGCACACTCCTTAAGACTTGGAGCATCTTCGGGAGACAAAGAAATCACTCCCTGCGACGGCAGTTTCAGTTTTCCCTTTCCTGCCTCCCATTGCTGTAAAGCCGGAATGACCTGCGGCACACTTTTCTGAGCATTTACCGCCAGGCCCAGCAGCAATGCCATACATACAAGTACATACTTCCTCATAGTATTTTATTTTTTAGTTAATTAAGTAATTCTGTCAGAAACAGGATCAATACATTTCTCCAAATTCTGAATTTCTATTCTTTCTTTATTAAAAACGGCATAAATATACCCTATTCTTTTATGAATATCGGGACACACCCGTATTTTTTCAAGTTTTTTTTCAAAAAAACAAAGAAATGAGTTTTTTCCCTTCTTCTATAATATATAAAAAAACAATATAGCGTTTATCTATATGAGACCATCAATACAATTATTCATCATGGCTATACATCGAATCTTATTTATCCTCTGCTGCCTGTGCTTATACGGATGCGGCGCCTATCAGGTTGAGGAAGATATTCCTCAGGAAAAAAAGAATGCCAAGGAAGCGGATACTAAAAAATATAAGGTAAAGCTCACGGTCAGCGGAAAGGGGAATGCACCTATCAACTATCCGTTGTCATTCTTTGTATTCAACCAGACACAGCAATGTATCTTACAGGAAGAAATCGAGGAGGAAGATCTTCCCTTCTCTGTGTCTCTTCCACAAGGAAAATACCGTTTAAGCCTGTTCTCGGGATTACGGAAAAACCATTGTATCGTACCGGAAACTCCAACAGACGAAAGCCGGATCAGATTACCGGAAAAGAACTCGTGCAAGGAGGCTATCTTGTTTGGAAAGACCTACATCGATGTGGTGCGTTCGACCACAGCCAAAATCACACTTGATTATGCCGTTACAGCCATTAGCGTATCACTGACCGGTATCCCTGCCGATGCACAGACCGTAGCAGTTCAGTTTGCTCCCGTCAGTTCCGGTATTGATTTCAAAGGAAACCCGACTGACGACAGACAGCACTGCACGCTTCATTGTTATAAGTATGAGAAACAGTGGTTCTGTAACCCGACCTATATCGTCCCCCATGCACAAGGGGAGACCTCCGTTACGATACGCATCACCCTGCCACAGGAAGAACAAATACATGAATATACCTACAAGGCCGCGTTGAAGCCCGGATATCCGTACCGGTTTAACGGAGACTTGGAAACGAACCTGGCACTTCAGGGAGATTTTCACATAGAAGGATGGCAACCGGAAATCGATGTAGAACTTGGAGCAGACAAAAATCCTTCCGGAGAAGGAACACAGACCGGGACTTCGGGGGAGACACACGATAAGGATTCAGAAAAGAAGGATCCGGAACAGAAAGACATTGATACATTTATTGTTTCCGAACTGCCTCCGGAAGACGTGATATGGGGATACTTTTATATCTGGAAACTTCAGAAGATCTCTGAGCATGAAGCTCTGGCTACCCTCATAGCTCCCAACCAGTGCTTTGCCTTTGCGGCCGATGCCATCAAATGGCTGCAGAGCTACCGCATAGACGGCATAAGCGGATGGAGGGTCTTTACCACGGAAGAAGCCCAGACATTCAGAAATCAGTTCGGAAACCGGATGGGGGATTTAAACCATTATCTTTACGAGAACGGCATGGCAAGGTTTTATTACAGCAAGGAAGCCAGATACCTGTGCAACCAGGGACAGTCGACATTCAGTTTCGCCAGCACCCGTATTACGAATGCCGGAAAAACTGTCAAATATTACCTGCGTCCTGTCAAGAATGTAAAAATCAAAAAACAATAGTTTACATGCTGTCCAGCACCCACTGATATCAATCCAATCAGATCAGATGCTGCTTCTGCAGTTCTTCCGCCACATTCTCGAGTTCGGCATACCATTTCGGGCCGAACTTGCGGATAAGCGGTTCTTTCAGGAATTTATACACTGGGAGGTTTTCTTTCTTACCCAACAAAACGGCTGCCTTGCAGACATCCCAACGATGGTAGTTAACGGCACGGTAGGGACCGTAGTTGCCCACCCGGATCGGATACAGGTGACAGGATATGGGTTTGTAAAAATTGCAGCGTCCTTCACGATAGGCTTTCTCAATCGCACAGTAGCAATATCCTTTTTCATCGTAACAGGTAAATACACAATCCTTTCCGTTTACAATGGAAGTAACCAGGTCGCCGTCCTGATCGGTATATACCACTCCCTGACGGTCGATTACCTCACGGGCCTCAGGAGACAGTTCGTTCCATATGACCGGAAGCACCTCTTCCAGTTTCTCCACTTCTTCCAGTTCTACCGGAGCTCCGGCATCTCCCTCTATGCAACATTCGCCTTTGCAGGCATCCAGATTACACAGAAACTTCTCACGGAACACATCCAGGCTTACTACCACATCATCTATCTGTACCATTTTATTCGCATCTTTATCGGTTAGTCATTAGCGGTGCAAAAATACAAAAAAGCCGGAAGAAATCTCTTCCGGCTTTCTCTTATCTTTTCAGATACAGTTTTTTTACTTGATCAGGTCTTTTCCTGACATTTCAGCAGGCTGAGCCATGCCCATGATGTGCAGGATAGAAGGAGCGACGTCTGCCAATACACCGTTTTCCACCTTTGCATCCTTGTTTGCAGTTACATATACAAACGGAACCGGATTCAAAGAGTGAGCGGTATTCGGAGTACCGTCTTCGTTCAACGCATGATCGGCATTACCGTGGTCGGCAATAATGATAACCTCATAGTCGTTTGCCTTAGCAGCTTCTACAGTATCTTTTACACAGTTGTCGATAGCCACTACTGCTTTTTCGATCGCTTCATAAATACCTGTATGGCCCACCATGTCACCGTTCGCATAGTTTACCACGATGAAGTCGTACTTCTGGGTATTGATTGCCTCAACCAGTTTATCCTTTACTTCGTAAGCGCTCATTTCCGGCTTCAGGTCATAAGTAGCCACCTTCGGGCTCGGAACCAGGATACGGTCTTCGTTGTCATACGGAGTTTCACGGCCACCGTTGAAGAAGAAGGTCACGTGAGCATACTTTTCAGTTTCTGCAATATGAAGCTGAGTCTTGCCATTGTTTGCCAGATACTCACCCAATGTGTTCTGTACATTTTCCTTGTCGAACAGGATGTGTACACCCTTGAATGATGCATCGTACGGAGTCATACAGTAGTACTGCAATCCGGGAACAGTCATCATTCCAGCTTCCGGCATATCCTGCTGAGTCAGTACAACGGTCAATTCCTTTGCACGGTCGTTACGGTAGTTGAAGAAAATCACCACATCACCTTCTTTGATGGTACCGTCGAAATTAGCATTCGAAATCGGTTTGATGAATTCATCAGTAACGCCTTCATCATAAGATTCCTGCATAGCCTGAACCATATCAGAAACCTTCTTTCCTACACCTTTTACCAGCAGGTCATAAGCTTCTTTCACACGTTCCCAACGCTTGTCACGGTCCATAGCATAGAAACGTCCTACGATAGAAGCGATCTTTCCAGCCGACTGTGCACAATGAGCCGAGAGCTGTTCGATAAAGCCCTTACCACTCTTCGGGTCAGTATCACGACCGTCCATGAAACAGTGAATAAATGTATTTTCCAGGCCATATTCTTTAGCGATGTCACACAATTTGAACAGATGATCCAAAGAAGAGTGAACACCACCGTTTGAAGTCAATCCCATGAAATGGATATTTTTGCCATGCTCTTTTGCATATGAGAAAGCGGCAACCACTTCCTTGTTCTGCATAATACTGCCATCAGCGCACGCACGGTTAATCTTCACCAAATCCTGATAAACGATACGTCCCGCACCGATATTCAAATGACCTACCTCAGAGTTACCCATCTGACCGTCAGGCAAACCTACATTTTCACCACTTGCCTGCAACTGAGAATGAGGATAGTCAGCCAACAGACTGTCCCAGTAAGGAGTCGGAGTATTGAAGATCACATCGTCTTTCTGACGGTCTCCACATCCCCAACCGTCCAAAATCATTAAAAGAGCTTTCTTAGCCATAATAGTATTTTGTTTAAAAGTTGATATTCGAATTTAAATTGATTTACCACATGCAAAGTTACTAATAAAAAGTGACATACAGAAAAATGTCTCAAAGTTATTGAGACCTCCGGATACCTCCAACAGAAAGCATGTTTTTCAGTAAATTTTCGAAAGCCAGTACATTTGTCAAAAAACAATAACACATAGACAGCCCATCAAGAAAGTACCTCAATATTGATTAAAACGAAGTATATCCTTTCTCAATTTAAAAAAAGCGCCCAGATTTCTAAAAAAATTCTAAATATCTCTTCAGTAATATTTTCTGATAGAAATACGTTTGTCACAATAAATTAAAGATAAATCCCAGCTATATAAATCCCAACACACCTAATTTCTTCAAAATAAGGAATCAGAGAATTCAATTTTTCAGACAAACACTTTTTAATAAAAACAAATATAAACCAATAAGTTAACTTCCAATATTCCTTCCGGTATAAATATATACCTGTCAAAATTACGATACCATATACAAAAAGTAATATTTGCCTGCCACGTTTCAGTAATATTTTTCTCAAAAAAAAAGCAGATTTTAAAATTTATTGAAATATATTTTTTATATTTGCCTCGTTGTAAAAATGATTTAAAAAAGTATCAAAATGTACTAAGCTAGCAAAAACAAAAATAAGTAGCCAATGAAGAAATCAGGTCTTTAATTGCAAATCCTATCCTTTCCTTTGATTTGCTATACTAAACACAGAAAGGGAAAATGACTAATAAACATTATTAAACTAATTCTAAATCTATGAAACAGAGCAAATTATCACAACTCATGTTGCTCTTACTGATGACTCCTGGAGCAGTGACTTGGGCAGCTTCGAATGGAATTTCGAACAACAAGGTTTTACTATCACAGCAAGCGGATAAAATAACGACTAAGGGAGTCATAGTAGATGCAAAAGGCGAGCCTCTTATCGGGGTGAGTATTTTGGAAAAAGGAACAACAAACGGTACAATCACCAATTTTGATGGTGAATTCTCACTGCAAGTTTCCCCAGGTGCAATATTGGAACTTTCTTATATCGGTTATAAATCTCAAAGTTTAGAGGCAAAGCCGGATTTCGGGAAAATTACGATGAAAGAAGACACAGAAGTACTGGATGAAGTAGTTGTTACCGCTTTGGGTATCAAACGTTCAGAAAAAGCTCTGAGTTACAATGTACAACAAGTAAAAGGTGATGAGCTGACAACTGTCAAAGATGCCAACTTCATGAATGCTTTGGCCGGAAAAGTGGCCGGTGTCAACATCAACGCATCAGCTTCGGGTGTGGGAGGTGCAACCCGTGTGGTAATGCGTGGTGTCAAATCTATCGCCAATAATAACAATGCCCTTTACGTAATAGACGGTGTACCTATCTTCAACACCAATAACGGTGGCACAGAAGGAGCTTATTCTACTCAGCCTAGAGGAGAAGGAATCTCAGATATAAACCCTGACGATATCGAAAGTATGTCTGTTTTGAGTGGTCCTTCAGCTGCGGCATTGTATGGTTCAGCCGCTTCTGCCGGAGTTATCCTGATTACTACTAAAAAAGGAAAAGAAGGTAAAGTAAGTGTCACATTATCAAATTCTACCACATTCTCCAATCCTTTCTTTACCCCCAAATTCCAAAACAGATATCTGAACGTTCCAGGCAGCTTTGCCTCTTGGGGAGAAAAGGCCAGTTCACCTTATGGTGATTATGACCCGATGGGATTCTTCCGTACCGGTACTAACGTACAGAATTCTGCCGCCCTGTCTGTAGGTAATGACAAGAATCAGACCTATCTGTCAGTAGGAACAACCAATGCAAACGGAATGTTGCCGAACAATGAATACGAACGTTATAACTTTACAAGCCGGAACACTACAAAGTTCCTGAATGACAAGCTGACGCTTGACGTCGGATTCAGTTTTATCATACAGAAAGACTTGAATCTTACCGCTCAGGGACAGTACTTTAACCCATTGGCTGCCGTATATCTGTTCCCAAGAGGAGAGAACTTCGGTGCTATCCAGACATTTGAGACATTCGACACCGGACGTAACATCTACACACAAAACTGGCAGTGGGGTGACCAGGGACTTCAAATGCAGAACCCTTATTGGGTAATGAACAGAATGCCACGTACCAATAAGAAACAGCGTTATATGGCAAATGCAAGTTTAAAATATGATATCACTGACTGGTTGAATGTAACAGGACGTGTCCGAATCGACAACTCTGCTACAGACTATGAAGAAAAGCGATATGCTTCTACCAATACACTATTCGCAAGTCCGACCGGTTTTTATAAATATCATAAGACAGACGACCGTCAGGTATATGCCGATGTGATTGCCAACTTCACAAAAACATGGGAGAATTTCACTTTGAATGCCAATGTGGGCGCCAGCACTACCCAATTAAATTACAATAATTCCGGTTATCAAGGAGCTTTAGGTGACATTCCTAATGTTTTCAACTACTTTAATATTGACAAAAACGGTCGTGACACCTACCCTCTTTACGAAGGATGGAGCCAACGTACCAATGCCTTATTTGCAAGTGTGGAAGCAGGATGGAGAAACATGCTTTATCTGACAGTCACTGGACGTAATGACTGGGATTCAGCCTTGATCAATACACCTAACAAATCCTTCTTCTATCCGTCAGTCGGACTTTCAGGAGTAATTTCAGAAATGGTCAAACTGCCGGAATGGTTCAGTTATCTGAAAGTAAGAGGTTCATATGCAATTGTGGGAACTGCCATTCCTAGGAACCTGACCTCTTCTTACAGCTATGAATGGGATGAAGCCACCGGCAAATGGCAGACCATGTCATACAAACCATTGGGTGAACTTCTTCCTGAAAAAACTTATTCATGGGAAGCAGGTATCAATGCCCGTTTCTTTGACGGCCGCCTGAACCTGGACGCAACCTGGTATCGGTCAGACACAAAGAACCAGACCATTGAAGTTCCATTGTCTGCTACTTCCGGATATACCAAGATGTACTGCCAGTCTGGTAATGTACGCAACTGGGGTATGGAATTTGCATTAGGATTCAACAATACATGGGGAGATTTCTCATGGAGTTCAAACTTGACATACAGCTTCAACAAGAATAAGGTAACGGAATTGTTAAATGATTATGTAGATCCGGAAACCGGAGAACACTACTCTGTGAATCTGATTGAAAAGGGAGGTATTGATGCTTGTCAGTACTTATTGACAGAAGGTGGTACAATGGGTGACCTGTATGTAAAGACAGCCCTGAAGCGAGACCAGAACGGTAACGTACTGATTGAAAACAACAATGTGGTACTCGAAACCCTGAAAACTCCCAAGAAAGTAGGATCTGTATTGCCAAACGGCAACTTAGGTTTCAGAAACGACTTTACTTATAAAGGCATCAATCTGGGCTTCATGCTTTCTGCCCGTTTCGGCGGTATCGTATTGTCACAGACACAAGCCTTCATGGATAAGTTTGGTGTATCTGAAACAACAGCAGCCGCACGTGACAACGGAGGTGTTCCGGTCAACAACGGATTAGTAGATGCAGAAGCTTATTATAATAAAGTAGGTGGATCCAACGGTTTATTGGAAGATTACATATACGATGCAACTAACGTTCGTCTGCAAGAGTTGTCTTTGGGGTATACATTACCGGCAAAATGGTTTAACGATGCCGTAAGAATCAACCTTTCTGTAGTAGGACGTAACTTATGGATGATTTACTGTAAGGCTCCATTCGACCCGGAAGCCACCGCATCTACAGGCACCTACTATCAGGGACTTGATTATTTTATGCAGCCAAGTCAGAGAAGTTTTGGCTTCAATGTAAAAGTTCAATTCTAAACATTTGATACTATGAATAAAAACAGATTAACACTCAATATATTAGCCTTTGGATTGCTGATACTAGGAACAACTCCTCTTACATCATGTATCAGTGATGATTTAAATGATCCAAGAGGTAAGATATCAAAAGAAGACCTGGAGGGAGACAATTATGGACTTGGTGCATTCTTCCTTCCGATGACAGACCTCGTAGTTCCAGCTCAGGAAAACCACTATCAGATGGCTGAAAATCTGATTGGAGATATCTACGGACGCTATATGATGTTTACCAATGATGGATGGAATTCAGCCAAGAATCCTCCATTGTGCAATGTCCCGGCCGACTGGTACTCTTCTCCATTCAACTATATGGCTGAATTTTATGCTGCCTACAATGAAGTCAAGAAGCAAACGGCAGAAAGCGGTACAAACTATGCCTGGGCACAGATTCTTAAAGTCAGTTTTATGCAGCGTCTGACAGACACTTACGGACCTATTCCGTATAAAAGCATAAACTCCTCTTCGCTTACAGTCGCTTATGACTCCCAAGAAGATGTTTATAAGGCGATGTTTGACGATTTGAATGCAGCCATTGATGTTTTGACCTCATACGTACAGGCGAACCCGGGAGCGGCCCCTATGGCAAAATATGATAATGTATATGCCGGCAACTTCACACAATGGATAAAATATGCCAATTCATTGAAACTGCGTATGGCTATCCGCATCAGTAAGGCCTTGCCTGATTATGCAAAAGAACAGGCCGAATCGGCTATAAAACATCCAATGGGTGTAATTACCAGCAACTCAGATAACGCCAGTTATTATTACGAAAAGGGAAACCCGATCAATGTGATGTGGGACAGCTACGGAGATGCCCGTATGTGTGCGGACCTCCTTTGCTATATGAACGGATATAAAGACAAACGATTGGAAAAATATATGCAAAAGCATACCGGAGAATGGAAAGATGTAGAATATGCAGCCATTCCTTCTGGAGTAAATGTGGATTTGCAGACTAAAACAAAGATGTATTCTGCTCCTAATTTTGCAAAAGCCGATCGTCTGATGTGGCTGAATGCAGCAGAAGTGGCGTTCTGTAGAGCTGAAGGGGCCTTATTAAAATGGAATGTAGGTGATGGCGGAGCCGCAGCGGACGCTGAGACCTTCTACAACCAGGGAATACAGCTTTCATTTGAACAGTGGAATGCTTCCGGTGCTGCTGATTATCTGTCGGATGAGTCATCTGTACCTGCAAACTATGTTGACCCGGCGGGAAAACATAAGGCAATGAATGCACCGACCAAGACAACCATAAAATGGAACAACTCTGCTAATGATAAAGAAAAACTGGAACGCATCATGATTCAGAAATGGATTGCAATGTATCCGTTGGGGCAGGAAGCATGGAGTGAAATCCGCCGTACAGGATTCCCTAAAGTATTCAACTTACAAGAAAGTGCAAACTACGGAATAAAGACTGTACCTAACCGTTTGCCATTCTCTAACAGTGAATATAATAATAACCCGACGAATATGCCTGGTGCATTACAGTTGTTAGGAGGCGAGGATAATTACGCAACTAAACTATGGTGGCAAAAGTGATTTAATGACAGAACCTTAATAAATTAATGAAAATATGAGACACTTGTTAAATAAAATATTGATTCCGGTCTTTGGGCTTGCCCTAGTGGCTACCTCTTGCAGTGATTGGACTGAATTAGAGCCTAAGTATGCAAAAGATTTGACACAGACCGACAGACCAGAAGAATACTACGAAGCTTTAAGAGCTTATAAACAATCCGACCATGCAGTCGCTTTTGGCTGGTATGGTAATGCAACCGGTATTGGAGTCAGTTTGGAAAACTGTCTGGCCGGGCTACCCGACAGTGTTGATTTCGTATCACTCTGGGGAGGCTGGAAAGGAATGACTCCTGAAGTACAGAAAGATTTGAAGTTTGTACAGACCGTCAAAGGAACAAAAGCATTGGCTTGTTGTATCATCATGGAAATGGGTGACCAGATTACTCCGGAAGAGCACAATGCGACCCGTGAAGACCGTCATAGATTCTGGGGCTGGGTAGACGGTGATGAAGAAGCTATCAAAGCTTCCATTGTAAGATTCGCCAATGCCTTTGCCGATACCATCGACAAATATAACCTGGATGGTTTCGATTTGGACTGGGAACCTTCATACGCACAGCCGTTTGAAACAAATAAAGAGATGTGTAAGAACGGACGTATCAAGATTTTCCTGCAGACATTGATTGAACGCGGTTTGGGAGCACGTGCCGGAAAAGGCAAATTACTTGTAATCGATGGTGAGCCTGAGCACAGTGAAATCCCGGCAGAAATGGGTAAAGACTTTAACTATTTCATCGGACAAGCATACGGTTCATGGGGAGACAGCGATTTGGATGGTCGCTTATCACGTATTATTGCTCACTACAAAGATGAATTAACTCCTGAAGAATGTGCAAAAAAATTCATTGTCTGTGAAAACTTCGAAAACTACGCACAAACCGGCGGAGTCAGCGGTTACTATGACCGTGACGGAAACGGCCCGTATCAATCATTGGAAGGTATGGCACGCTGGAAACCCAAATACCAGGATCAGATTTTCTCAAGAAGCGGTGGTGTAGGTACATTCCATATGGAATATGAATACACTGTAAGCGGAATGCCAGGAAATTACCCATTCTTGCGCAAAGCCATTCAAATTATGAATCCATCAAAATAATAAGCGGAAACTATGAAATCTTTATATTCAAAAATAGGAATCTGGACTCTGGGGATAATGTCTCTGGCGTTCACTGCATGTGACAATGCCGATTACAAGGCTGTCGATAGCGGAATCTATCTGGCAGAGACAAATACCAATGCCTTGGTCGGAAAAAAAATTATTTCAAATGAAGACGGGACCTACAATTTTTCCATTACCCCACGTTCAGTAGGCCCGGTTACACAGGATGTAACCCTTCGTGTAGGCCTTGACCAAAACTTCTTGAACGTATACAACCAGCGACATGGAACAGACTTAACCTCCGTACCCGAAGACTGGGTTGAGTTTTCATCCAATGAGATTGTTCTGAAGGCAGGAGAGACATTGGCTCCCAGCATTGCCGTCAATGTCAAAGCCCTCTCGCCTGAAATGATTGCAAGCGGTAAAAAATATGTTGTCCCAGTCGGTATCATAGATGCAAGTGGCATGTCGTTAATTACAGATGCAAATTCAATCGTATATCGCCTGGAAAGTCTTCCTATTGCGGATGTACCTATCATCAACTCAAGCAATAATATAAAATTCAATATGCGTCAAGACTATGCTCTCACCCAGTGGACCGTAGAATTCTGCATAAATATGGATAAACTTGGAACAAGTGAAGGTCAGCTCAACAACCAGGCCATGTTTGCAGCCAGTGCTCCCGACGGCATGGATGGAGAAATATATACCCGCTTTGGAGATGCTCCAATCAAAGGTAATATTTTCCAGGTTAAAAACCAGGGAACCCAGATGAACTCTAAGACAGAATTTGCAATGAATACCTGGTACCACATTGCTCTGGTTTGTGATGCTGCAAACATCTATATGTATATAAACGGTGAATTGGACAACCAGTTGGCTGTAACAGGTAAAGTAACCAATTTAAGTAAGGATAAATTCCAGTTTGGAAATACCGACTATTTGAAAGCAAATGCAAAAGTGGCTGAAGTCAGATTCTGGACTGTACCTCGTTCACAGACTCAGATCAAGGAAAATATGTATTCTGTAGATCCGACAACAGAAGGTCTGGAAGCATACTGGAAGATGAATGAAGGTTCTGGAAACAACTTTAAAGACTGGACCAACCATAACCCAAATGCAGTAACCACAGGAAATACTCAATGGGCAAAGAACGAACGTCTGGACGGTAAAAAATAGCCCATTGCCATTAACAGCATACAGGTGCAGATTTAACAACAAGCAGATAGAAGATTGGAGATTAAATAAATCCGATTCAGAATAAACGTTAAACAGCACTTGTAACCTAAAAGGAAAGAGGCCATCTCAAAATCAGCTTTGGGATGGCCTCTATATTTTTTATAATGCATAAAATCAGACTGCAACTCTTCCGATTGAAGGACATAACCATTAATCGTTACGCCCTCCACATTTCAGGATTCTTACCTGCTGACCTTTATTTTTCCAACAGTTTAAGGTTCAAGACATATTGATGCAATACACTCAGGCATCAGAAGCGGAAGCTCAAACCGCCCATTGCATAGAAGCCCTGTACCGGATAAGCATCTGCTGCCAGATATTCCTGGTTCAGCAAATTATGGAATCCGACAAAGACATTCATCCGGTGGAACAGTTCATAATTGGCAGACAAGGACAGGTGATTAACTGCATCGGCCTGCTGCTGGACACCGGTCTTTACCCGACTTTCATAACGGTAGTCGGCCGACACGGATAAACCAGAAAATACTTTGGCACGCATTGAGAAGTCAATTCCCAGCTCAGGCTTCAGCCACAACAACAGTTTCTGCTCCTCGTTCAGGCTCCATCCGTAGTAAGTACCCGACAAAGCAAAATCGAAACGGTCCTTATAAGCATAGCTCAACGAAGCACCGGCATAACCGACTTTCGCCTTTGCCTGTGACAGTCCGGCATACAGATAAGGTACCGGAAGCCTTGCTCCTTCACCGATTTCCTCGGCAGTGGCCGGCAATACGAATACCTCGTCTTTCGTAATCCGGTATCCTCCATACAGACGGAAGCCCAGTCCCGCCATCGGAGAAGCCTTCAAACCCGCCTGCGCGTCAAGCACCGTATAAGAAGAACGCAACTGCAGAGGCTGCATCCAGTAAGAAGAATATTCATTCAAGCGGCGGAAATCATTCAGACGAGTACCACCCCCAGCCTGCACATACAGTACATACGAATCAGCAAAAGTATAATCAACTGCCATATCAGGAGAAACCTTGATGCCTCCTCCGTTACCCATTTGCCAGTCTACATGAGCTCCGATACGGATACGGGCGCTCTCTCCCTGCCATACATAATATGGGTTCAACTGCAGCAGGGTATAATCGTTCAGGTCCATGCCGTACCACAAATTATCCATGACAAGGCCTACCCCTACCTGCTGTTCTTCATTAAGGTCTCCCTCAATATAGCCCGACGTATGCACGGCACTTTCCGATCCGGCTTTCAAATAAGGAACCGCATACTTACGGTTGAAACTCCGGAAACCGGTCTGCAATGAAAAACGTACCGGCAGTTCCTCCGAAACCGAAGTAACTCCCAGATAACCTTCTCCTGCAGTATTATGCTGACGACCCGGATATTCGAAAGAAAAAGTATCATCAATCGGCATATATCCGAACACCTGAGAAGAAAAAGCACCTCCCACAGAGAAGGCCACCTTGTCAAATGCATGACGATACTTCAAGGAGACATCCGTACGGAAGAAGCGTGATTTCCACTCTTCCCCATTTTCCGATTCCGGCACCGGGACATTGCCGTTCATCCCATAAAACGAAGCCATCATATCCAGACAGTCACGCTGTGAGATATCCCATAAATAAGCAGCCTTCACATCCGTATTCATCCGGTTGCCGAAAGCTCCCCGCAGGTATCCCCGCTGTGCTTCCTTCTGACGTTCTTCCTCCGAAACCGCTTTCATGGGTTTCCCTGACCAGGCCGTCAGCGGATTCGGATTGACCGCATAGTCAATACCCCGCTTTGCCGTAGCTGGCTCCTCCACCTTAGGCAAGACATTAATCTTAAAGGCATCCATCACCTCCGGATTATACTGATTCTCCACCGTTACCGTACGGTTCAGGGTAGAGTCCTTTTTCAATTCCTGAGCCCCCAGTGCCACCGGAAATGCTCCGGCACACCATAAAATTGTTACTATCTTTTTCATACCGACTTATTCTTCCTTGTTTAATTTTGCCAAACGGCTCTTAATCATTCCGGCTATATCATCGTCCCCCTGATAGTTCTGCTGCAAAGAGAGCAGGTACTGCCGTGCATCCAGTTCGCGTCCCATCTTGACATAGATATCGGATAGCAGTACGAAGCTGCGTGCCAACCAATAAGCATGAGGAGTGCTGACTTCAATGTAATCGAGCACCTCTTTCTCGGCCTTTTCTATCTCCCCCGCATCAAAATACCACTGAGCCAGCAAGTACTTGGCTTCCGCACCGTATGCGGTACGCGTATCTTTTGCCAGTACCACCAGGTCCTTGGCAGCCACTCCCGGCTTGCCTTCCGCCATCAGGGTCTTGGCACGATAATAATGCGCTTCGGCAGCCAGTTCCGGAACCAGTTTGCTTTCGGCCAGCAACGCTGTAGCCTCAGCCACGGTTTCGGTCTTGTCTCCCTGCATCCACGCACTGCGCATGGCACCGGTCAGCGCCTGTACCCGTTCCTCCTGAGAGGCAGCCCGGTCGGCCATCCGTTTATATACCTGCAGCGCCTTCGCATAGTCCTTGCCGCGATAGGCCATATCAGCATACATGGCCATCGCCTCTCCCGAGAACTTATTGTCCGGGTATAGCATCACCTTGTCCAAGTGAGCGGCAGCCTCCGCATAATTCTTTTCGTTATACCCGATCAGTCCCAGATAATAATGGGCATTTACGCTGAACGCCCCTTCCGGGAACGACTGCAGGTAGTGTACAAAACTGTTTTTAGCTTCTGCAACGTTGCCACGCATGTATACACGTTCGGCAGCGACATACAACAATGAATCACGCTCGTTCACATCGAAATTGGCACCTCCCGGTATCGATGATGCAAAAGCCATGTAGTCATCCACCTTGTTCAGGTCAATATAAATCGACTTCAAGTCGCGCTGAGCCAGACGGGCCTCTTCACTGCCCGGATAAGTTGAGATAACCTGCTTGTAAGCCGCAATGGCCTCTGCATACCGTTCGTTCTGATAATACAGCAATCCGATTTCACCGGCAGCCTTACGTGCCAGCGGACTGTCCGGATAGCGTTCCACCAGCAGTTTATAGCGTTTGATGGCACTTTCACCATCCTCCAGCAACACAAATGCACGACCTTGTTCATACAAGGCATTGTCGATATAAGGAGAAGAAGGATATCCCTCTAGCAGCCCGTTCAGGATCTGTATCTTGGAAGCATAATCCCGCTGCAATCCTTTCACGAAGGCCTCCTGGAACAATGAATAGTCACCCAGTGAGGCATCAAGAGACACCGCCTGTGCGTACTGGCGGGAAGCTGCCTCAAACTGACGTCCATAGAAACTGCAGTCGCCCATCCGGTTGTATGCATCGGCAGCCACCGACTTGTCCAGGGAGGCTCCCGACTCGATGCAGCGTGTAAACCATGTCAGTGCCGGTCCGTATTGTTTCTGCTTGAAAGACGTATATCCCAGATTGTACAGCGCCAGTCCGTACTCCTCACTCTTGCGGTCGGTAGCAAACTCCAGATACTGCCGATAGTCTGCGGCAGCGGCAGCATATTGCTGCATACGGTACTGAGATTCGCCCCTCCAGTAATACGCATCCGCCTTGGTCTGCTGGTTGTATCTTCCCAGCTGCAGGGACTGGGTGAAATAATCGATTGCATTCTCGAAAGCCGCCTGTGCAAATGCCTGCGTTCCTATACGGAACAGCAGTTTCTGCTTGGCCTCCAAGATACGGTCGCCCGGATGCGTAATCTTTGCAATGGAGCGGAGGGCAGCCATATAACTGCGTGTATTCATATATACCTCTATCAGGTAATCATTGACCTTTTCGGTATAAGAAGAATTCGGGAACTCGTTCAGGAATCGTTCAAACACCGTCACCGACTCGGCAAAGGCCGAATAAGAAGTCTCATGGATAGACAGTGCATAGTTGTAAAATGCCTGCTCCTTTACGCTGCGGTCGTAGTCCATGGAAGAAGCCTGTTCGAAAGCCATACGGGCACGGTCTCTTTCCTTCAGCTGCAGATAGGACAAACCCATGTGCAGGTAAGCATTCTGCGTCAATGCATCCTGTACCGCAACGGTCTCTCCCAATGCCGAAGCCGCCTGTGAATAAACCTGCGTATAGAAATAACTCATACCCAGTTTATACATGGCTACACGTGCCGGCGCATCGGCCGTTTCCCGCTTATATTCTTCCAATGCCTTTATCGCTTCCGGATAGCGCTGCTGTCCGTAGCAGGATTCTCCTAAAATCCGCTTCATCTGCGGCACTTCCTTCTGGCGGGGATAAGCCTCCAGGTAAGTCCGGGCCAGCTGGGCAGCCTTGGCATAATTTCCTTTGATCAGGAAGATGTCGGCAATGTAATAAGGAGCCAATGGAGCAAACTTCTCGCTCTGGTTGGCAAGCTGGAATCCGCGGAGAGCCTCATCGTACTTTTTCTGTGCATAATCAATATACGCCAGATAATACACCGCATCCATCTGATATTCCCGACTGGTATCTTTCAGTATGGAAAACCAAATTTCCGCTTCCTTCAGATTGCCGGTTTTCAGATAAGCCGTTCCCAGACGGAGCGTACATACATCCCTTTCCTCATCCGACAGGCGTCCCAGGTCGCAACCCTTAAATGTACCGATAGCTTCCGGATATTTTTCCTCGAAAAAATAAGCCGATGCAATGAGCGACAGTACCCGGTTGGCATAACGCGATTCCGGATAACGCTCCAGGTATTTCTCAAGACGTTTCCTGCGGTCGGGAGCCTGCAGTTCATAGGCCGTACATGCCAGCATATAATCAGCCTCTTCCAACAAGGTCGTCTGGTCGCCTACCTCCACATACCGCAACAGCGTCTGCTGGGCTGCGGCATAGTCCTGACGAAGAAAAAGTTCCTTACCGTCATCAAACAGACGCTTTCCGTCTGTCAGTGTCCTTGTCTGCTGCGCAGGTGCCATCAAGGGCAGCGTACACAGCACACCGGCCATCCATACATTCTTTCCTTTCTTCATATCAATGCTATTTCTTATTTTCTAATTTCATTTTCAAAAAGCGGGTTACACCCTCGCGCACCGAATCCAGTCCGAAGTCCTCCGGCCGTATCCGGTCGAGCGGCATCCAGAAAGATTCCGCCACATCATCCATCGCCTGAATGCGACTGTCACTTTCTACCTTACACAGGTAAAACAAGTCAAGTGTATGCACCAGAAAACCGGAATACAAATATGTATTCGGCAATGAGAACAGATACTCCGTACCTGCCACCTTCAATCCGGTCTCCTCCATCACTTCCCTGGCTACCCCTTGTTCTCCCGTTTCAAACATGTCAATGAATCCTCCCGGAAGGTCGAGCGTTCCTTTTGCAGGGTCTTTCGCCCGACGGCATACCAGCAATTCTTCTCGTTCGTTCTGAATAAATGCCACAGTGGCCGCACTGGAGTTGAAATAATACACAAAACCACAGTCGGCACACTTCTTTGCCTTCTCGTTGCGGATTTCAAAATGCACCGAACCGCACTTCGGACAATATTTAAACAATTCTAATGGATGCATGTTTTTGGATTTTAGTTATGATTTTACAAACTTACACAAAAAACGATATTTTTTTCTATCTCTAACAAGAATTTCAATCACAAAATCAACAGAATAATCTGTCTTTTTGCAAAAAGTTATGCTATCTTTGCAATATACAACCTTAAACTATTGATTATCTTATGGATAAAAACTATGACTTTACTGCGGTACCACGCGGATATGCACTCTGCCTCTATCCGTCTTGCACACATTCTGAAAAATGCATCCGCCATTTGCTTACCTTCCATCTGCCGTCCGACATGGAATATCTCTGTATCATCAACCCGAAATGCACAGGTACGGACTGCCGGTATTTCGCCCCCGACCGGAAGGTACGGTATGCCCGCGGATTCACCCGGATCTTCGACGAGATACCTTTTGCCAAAGTAAGAGACATCCGGCAAATCCTGCTCTGCAGGTATGGAAAGGAGTTATATTACCGCTACCGGAGGGGAACTTATCCGATTCCACCGAAAGAGCAGCAGTACATTGCAACGGTGTTCCGGATGCAGGGACTCACCCACCAGCTGAGATTCGACAGCTATGAGGAAAATTACGAATGGAGATAAATAAAAGCATCGGGCAGTCGGTCTGTGGAAACAGGTCAAGATTATCATGGGCATGAGATGAAAGTTTCATAATTATGAAACTTAAATTTCATAGTTATGCAACTTAAGTTTCACTTCCAGGAAACAAAAGTTTCATCATTATGCCACTTCCTCCCGAACTTTTCTGTGGAGAATCCGGAAAATCTTCTTAATTTTGGCAGGCAGATTTCCAACAACTGCAGTATTGAATACTTACTTATATTTTGTCAAATTATGCTTGAACGCGACTATATCATGCGGCTCATCCTTCAATTTTTCGAGGCACTGGAGAAACTGAAGGAGAAACGGGAGAAAGGAAAAGAAGGGGCTACCTTGCAACAGGATACCGGCAGTATGTACCGATGCTACTTCCAGCAGTCGGAACGCTTCTTCTACGAACAGGATGTTACCTTCATCATGCATTATCTGGGAACGGCCTTTCCTCCTCAGGAATTGCTGCAGCGCACAGAGATACTGGCCGAACTGTTTTATTTCGATGCCTCATTAAAAAAATCAGACGCAGAAAGAAACAGCCTGCTCAAAAAAGCACTTGAACTTTTACAGTACCTGGATACACACAGCAATACTTTTTCACTGGAAAGACGGCAGAAAATCAGGGAAATCAGCCAGACGATATACCAATAGACGGATTTCTGCAGAAAATCGAGTTAAAATTCAAGTTTTTTCTTATAAAATGTGCGATTAGAAAAAAAGTTTTTCTATATTTGCTTACAAAATGATAATAACAAGACGTTAATTCATATGGAAAAGATTGATAATCTCGACAAGCAGATTCTGGAAATCATCTCCCAGAACGCACGTATTCCTTTCAAGGATGTAGCTGCCGACTGCGGTGTATCGCGTGCAGCTATTCATCAGCGCGTACAAAGACTGATTGACTTAGGCGTCATCATCGGTTCTGGATACCATGTAAACCCCAAGAGTCTGGGATATAGTACCTGTACTTATGTGGGTATCAAGTTGGAAAAAGGGTCAATGTACAAGAGTGTAGTAGCCGAACTGGAAAAGATTCCTGAAATTGTGGAATGTCATTTCACTACCGGTCCTTACACCATGCTGACCAAGCTGTATTCTACTGACAATGAACACCTGATGGATTTGCTGAACTCAAAGATTCAGGAAATTCCGGGAGTAGTGGCTACGGAAACACTGATTTCGCTTGAGCAAAGTATCAAGAAAGAAATCCCTATCCGCAAATAATCTATGGAATGGCTTGACACTTATCACATCGGCGGTCTGGTCATCGGAATCTGCACCTTCCTGATTATCGGCATTTTCCACCCTATCGTGGTCAAGGCCGAATATTACTGGGGCACGAAGTGCTGGTGGTGGTTCCTGATTGCCGGTCTGGCTGGAGTAGCCGGTTCGGTCATGGTAAGCGATATTCTGGTTTCCAGTCTGTTGGGAGTTTTCTCTTTCTCGTCTTTCTGGACGATTAAGGAAATATTCGAACAAAAGGAAAGAGTGAAGAAAGGATGGTTTCCGATGAATCCGAAACGCAAGGATGAATATTAAATTCCGGATACCGGTACAGTATCATATAAAAAACGTCAGTGAAAACTGGCGTTTTTTGTTTTTATCTCTTCCTGAAATCTTTCTGCAGATATCCCTAGAACCTTTCTGCGGGCGAGGTATCACCGGTTTCCGAACAGCCTCCGTTTTTATTCTCCAGCCATGACGGATGTATCAAAAATATTTTATAACATTGTACAATAATTATTTTAAAAGGACTAAATATGAAGATTTCACAAAAACTTGTGGCAATTGCCTTGTGTGCATGTATGTATGCGCCCACACAGACTTATGCCTATTCTGAAAGGAATATCCTGCAAAAAGAGTTTGTGGCCGATTCTCTCCGTACTTATCTCGTACCCGGTCAGAAATGGGTAAAATATCCGGCCTATGCCGACCGGACAGGCTGGGACAACCTTTTCGGACAGAATAAGGAGAAGGTCATCAAGAACGGTGAGAAATTTCTGAACTATGAATGGAAGGTGGTCAAGGCGAGTGACTACCTGGAATATGAAAGAAGCGGAAACCGGAAGGTGATGGAGAATCCTTTTGATGCCAACAACCAGGCCATCGTGCAACTGCTGTTTGCCGAACTGGCGGAAGGTAAGGGGCGGTTCATGGACCAGCTGATCAACGGGGTGTTCCATTCGTGCGAAATGACTTCCTGGGCACTGTCGGCTCACCTGGTACGCCAGCCCGACGGGCGTTCGCTCCCGGCATACGACTATGATATGATTGACCTGACAGCGGGCGATCTGGGTAATATGCTTTCGTGGGTGTATTATTTCATGCACGAGTCGTTCGACAAGATCAACCCGGAAATTTCACGCCGGTTATACCATGAGCTCGACAAACGGATCATGGTGCCTTATCTGGAGGACGATTCGTTCTGGTGGATGGCAGTCAACTACAAGGACGGAAACATGATCAATAACTGGAACCCGTGGTGCAACAGCAATGCGCTGATGACGTTCATGCTGCTGGAAAACGATACCGAGCGACTGGCCAAGGCGGTGATGAGAAGCATTGAATCGGTAGACAAGTTTATCAATTACGTGCATCAGGACGGTGCCTGCGAAGAGGGGCCTTCGTACTGGGGACACGCTTCCGGAAAACTGCTCGACTACCTGGTACTGCTGTCGGATATTACGGGTGACAGGATTAATATCTTTGATAATCCTCAGATCCGGAACATGGGAGAATATATCTCGAGAAGTTACGTAGGCAATGGATGGGTGGTCAACTTTGCCGATGCTTCGGCCAAGGGAGGAGGCGATCCATACCTGATTTTCCGCTATGGAAAGGCTATCCAGAGCCAGGAACTGCTGGCCTTTGCGGGTTACCTGAATACCGGCAAGGGAATCGGACTGAAAAGCCGTGATGTGTACCGTATTCTGGAAGCGTTTCAGGTAGACCGGGAACTGCAGCAGATGAAAGATCCGCGAAAGAGTCCCGACTATACCTGGTATCCGGAGACGGAGTTTTACTATGCACGGAAGGGAAAGGCTTTCTTTGCCGCAAAGGGAGGTTATAACGACGAGAGTCACAACCACAACGATGCAGGTACCTTCTCTTTGTGGGTCAACGATACACCGATGCTGATTGACGCCGGAGTGGGAACCTATACCCGGCAGACCTTCAGTTCGGAACGGTATACCATCTGGACCATGCAAAGCAACTATCACAATCTTCCGCTGGTGAATGGGGTACCTCAGAAATACGGACGCAAATACAAGGCAAAAGTGCTGGCCGCTACCAACGGACGTTTCAGTGTAGACATTGCGGGAGCCTATCCGGCAGAAGCGAAAATCAAGGAATGGAAGCGTTCTTATCAGGTTAAGGGCAACCGACTGGACATCCGCGACCAGTTCGAACTGACAGAGGCCTCTCAGCCCAACCAGGTCAACTTCCTGACATGGGGAGATGTACAGTTGGAAGAGGGTCAGGTTACGATTCAGGTAAACGGACAGAAAGCCATCCTGAAGTTCGACGGAAAGACATTTGAGGCAAAGAAGGAAAGCATTGCCCTGACCGACCCGAGATTGTCGAATGTATGGGGTAAGGAAATCTACCGGATTTCACTTACCGCCAAGCAGGTTGCGGATAAGGGAGATTACCGCTTTACCGTCAGCTACTGATACGACACCTGCAGCTGCGACAGTGATGCACATCAGACAGCAGTCATGCGGATGACATAAAAAAAGACAGCTCCGGAAGTATGAAAAAGAACTTCCGGAGCTGCCTTTTTTTATAAGATGTAAACAGGATTTCTGTTTCAGAACATTCGGCTTACCCGTTCAATGCCTGCTACCAGCGCATCGACTTCTTCCTTGGTATTGTATATACCGAATGAAGCCCGTACCGTACCCTCGATGCCCAAACGGCGCATCAGCGGTTCTGCACAATGATGACCGGTGCGGACAGCTATGCCCAGACGGTCGAGCAAGGTACCCATGTCAAAATGGTGGATATTACCTACCAGGAATGAAATCACTCCTCCCTTGTGAGCAGCCTCACCAAAGATACGCATGTTCGGTATCTCCTTCAGACGCTGCATGGCATAAACCGTCAGTTCATGCTCGTAGGCTGCAATCTGGTCCATTCCGATGGCCGATACATAATCCAAAGCCTTGGCCAGTGCCGTCGTTCCGATGTAATCCGGCGTTCCCGCTTCAAACTTGAAAGGAAGCTGGTTGAAGGTGGTCTTTTCAAAACTTACATTCTGAATCATCTCACCCCCTCCCTGATAAGGAGGCAACTTGTCCAGCCAGTTCTCCTTGCCGTATAACACACCGACTCCGGTAGGACCGTATATCTTATGTCCGCTGAACACGTAGAAATCGGCATCCAGATCCTGTACGTCGACCGGCATATGCGGAATACCCTGGGCACCGTCTATCAGTACCGGTACCTGATGGACATGAGCCATCTCAATGATCTGCTTCACCGGATTGATGGTTCCCAGTACATTGGAAACATGGGCTACAGAAACCAGCCGGGTACGCGGAGAGAAAAGCTTCTCATATTCATCCAGCAGGAGTTCCCCACGGTCATTCATCGGAATCACTTTCAGCACAATTCCCCTGCGCATGGCCTGAAGCTGCCAGGAGACGATGTTGCTATGATGCTCCATGACGGAAACAATGACCTCATCTCCCTCCTTCATCTGACTTTCCACAAAGGAAGAGGCTACCAGATTAATGCTCTCCGTAGTGCCCCGGGTAAAGACAATCTCACTGGTGCTGCCGGCATTGATGAAGCGACGTACCGTTTCCCGCGAAGCTTCGTGCAAATGGGTAGCCTGCTGCGACAGAAAATGTACCCCCCGGTGTACGTTGGCATTGACCGAATAATACTCCTCTACCATGGCATCGACCACACAGCGTGGTTTCTGTGTCGTGGCTCCATTATCCAGATATACCAGCGGCTTGCCGTATACCGTACGCGACAATATCGGAAAATCTTCTCTTATTTTGTTTACGTCGTACATAGGTTATCGATTATTTTATTTACAGATAGCACAGCCCTGACACTTGTTCAACTCACCGCGGAAGCGTTTCTCAACCAGCAGGTGCAGACGGTCTTTCAAAGCGTCCATACGGATATTGTCGATGACTTCGTTGACGAAGGCAAACATCAGCAACAGGCGGGCTTCCTTCAGACTGATACCACGCTGCTGCATATAGAACATTGCATTTTCATCCAGCTGACCTACGGTTGCTCCGTGTGAACACTTGACATCGTCGGCATAAATCTCCAGCTGCGGCTGGGTGTACATACGCGCCTCACGGGTAGCACAGATGTTGCGGTTCGTCTGCTGAGAAGAAGTATGCTGGGCTCCTTCGCGTACCAGTACCTTACCGGCAAACGCTCCGATGGCCTGATCGTCGAGCACATACTTGAAAAGCTCATTGCTGGTACAGTCGGATACCCGGTGGTCAATGAACGTATGGTTGTCTACCTGTTCGTTTCTGTCGGCAATGGCCATACCGCACAGGTTGACTTCTGCTCCCCTTCCCGACAGGTATACCTCTGTAGTGTTGCGGGTAGTACCATTGTGCAAGGTCATGCCGTTGAGCAACACGTTACTGTTCGCCTGCTGGTCGACATAGAGGTTGCTGAACCGTACCGTACTGTTATGCGTTTCCTCCAGTTCATAAAGGTCGAAGACTGCATTCTCTCCTACATAGGCTTCGATGACCTGAGTAGAAAGGAAATTCACTTCGTCCATGGCATGGTCGCAGATAAGCAGACGAGCCTGTGCGCCGTCTTCCACGATAATCAGCAAGCGGCGGTTGACCATAAAGTCCACATCCGCACGCAAGATATTCACCAACTGGATCGGTCGTTCCAATATTGTGTTCTTAGGAATGTACATCAGTACACCGTCCTGTGCAAACATGGTATTGAAAGCGGTGACTGCATCCTTCGATGTATCTGCCAGTTTACCATAATATTTTTTCACGAGTTCGGGATGCTGCTCGGCCATGTCCTTCAGGCTGCCGAAGATCACTCCTTCAGGCAACTGAGCAGAAGGATGATCGTGCTTGTCGAAGGCATCATTGACCACAAAGTACAGCGAAGTACTCATGTTCGGCACGTCACACTTGAACACCTCATAAGGATTTACCGGAATGTTCAGCCGGTTCAGGTTCAATCCGTAATCGGGAGCAAAGAACTTGCTCACATCCGTATACTTATACTTTTCCTGCTTGCGCGTAGGAAAACCCAGCCGTTCGAAATCGGCAAAAGCCCTGGCACGGGGTACATTCAGCACCTCGGCACTGTGCTTGCAGATCATCGCTTCGCACTGCGTGAAAAGATCGATATATTGCTGTTCTACTTTCATGATTATTCTCCCAGTTCTTTCTTAATCCAATCGTACCCCTTTTCTTCCAGTTCCAAAGCCAGTTCCGGTCCGGCAGTCTTTACAATACGTCCCTTGTACAAGACATGTACGATATCCGGCTTGATGTAATCGAGCAGACGCTGATAGTGAGTAATCACAATGCAACTGGTTTCGGGAGTCTTGAGCTTGTTCACTCCCTCGGCCACGATACGAAGGGCGTCAATATCCAGTCCGGAATCGGTTTCATCCAGGATGCTCAGTTTCGGCTCCAGCATGGCCATCTGGAAAATCTCATTCCGTTTTTTCTCTCCACCCGAGAAGCCCTCGTTGACAGAGCGGTTGGCCAGTTTGCTGTCCAGTTCCACAATCTCTCTCTTCTGGCGCATCAGTTTCAGGAACTCGCTTGCCGACAATGCAGGAAGTCCCTTGTACTTACGCTGTTCGTTGACTGCCGCGCGCATGAAATTCACCATACTTACTCCAGGAATCTCTACCGGATACTGGAAAGACAGGAACAAGCCCTCATGGCTACGGTCTTCGGCGCTCAACGCCAGCAGGTCCTTGCCTCCGAAAGTCACCGAACCTTTTGTCACTTCATAAGCAGGATGTCCCACCAGCACGTTACTCAATGTACTCTTACCCGATCCGTTCGGTCCCATGATCGCATGTACTTCTCCGGCCTTAACCGTCAGGTTAATACCCTTCAATATCTCTTTGCCATTAATGGTGGCATGTAAATCTTTAATTTCTAACATAATCTTCGATTAAGCTTTATTTTATCCTACACTTCCTTCCAGAGAGATAGAGAGCAACTTCTGTGCCTCTACGGCAAATTCCATCGGAAGTTTATTCAACACTTCTTTCGCATATCCGTTCACGATCAGTCCTACTGCATCTTCGGTAGAGATACCACGCTGGTTGCAGTAGAATACCTGGTCTTCGGAAATCTTGGAGGTAGTAGCCTCGTGTTCCACCACCGCTGTCTCATTGTGGATATCCATGTAAGGGAAGGTATGTGCTCCACAATGGCTTCCCAGCAACAGTGAGTCACACTGGCTATAGTTGCGCGCATTGTCGGCCTTCTCAGCCACGCGTACCAGACCGCGGTAAGAGTTCTGGCTCTTTCCGGCACTGATACCCTTGCTCACAATCGTAGAACGGGTATTCTTGCCCAGGTGAATCATCTTGGTACCTGTATCTGCCTGCTGGTAGTTGTTGGTCACAGCCACCGAATAGAATTCGGCAGTCGAATTGTCACCGCTCAGGATACAGCTCGGATACTTCCAGGTTATCGCAGAACCGGTTTCCACCTGTGTCCACGACAACTTACTGTTCACACCCTTACAGTTTCCACGCTTGGTCACGAAGTTGTATACACCTCCCTTTCCTTCCGCATCACCCGGATACCAGTTCTGTACGGTAGAATACTTCACCTCCGCACGGTCGAGCACCACAATCTCCACAATAGCGGCATGCAACTGATTCTCGTCGCGCATAGGTGCCGTACATCCTTCCAGATAAGAAACATAACTGTCGTCGTCTGCCACAATCAGCGTACGCTCAAACTGACCGGTATTGGCCGCATTGATACGGAAATAAGTGGACAGTTCCATCGGGCAGCGGACGCCCTTCGGAATATAGACAAACGAGCCGTCACTGAACACAGCCGAATTCAGCGCAGCGAAGAAATTATCCCTGTAGCCGACTACCGATCCCAGGTATTTCTTCACCAGGTCCGGATGCTCACGTACAGCCTCACTCATGGAACAGAAGATGATACCCTTCTCCATCAGCGTTTCCTTGAAGGTAGTCTTTACCGAAACCGAGTCCATGACCGCATCCACTGCCATTCCACTCAGCGCCATCTGCTCCTCCAACGGAATACCCAGTTTGTTGAATGTCTTCAACAGTTCCGGATCAACCTCATCCATACTCTTCGGTCCTTCCTTCTTCTTGGTAGGGTCGGCATAATACGAGATTGCCTGATAATCAATTTCAGGAATCTCCAGATGCGCCCAGGTAGGCATCTCCATGGTCAGCCAGTGGCGATAAGCCTTCAGGCGGAACTCCAGAAGCCATTCCGGTTCCCCCTTCTTGGACGAAATCAGGCGTACCACGTCTTCGTTCAGCCCCTTTTCTATAATATCTGTATGTACATCCGTAGTGAAGCCATATTTGTACTTCTCCTGCGTCAGTTCTTTTACATATTTATTGGGTTCCTCTTGCATATTTCAGTATCTATTAATTGTTTAGTAACATTCTTTACAGTCGGGAAAAAAACATTGGAAAACTCCCCTATCGGATAATATAACACAGAAGCCTTCTTTACGGTTCGTGTAATTAAGGTATCTTTTGAATCTATATATTCTATAAAATGAATCGCGATGCCCACCAGCAGCAGAAATTTCAACGCTCCGACTCCTGCTCCCAGCATCCGGTTGACAAATCCCAGGTGCACCACCTCAATCACCCTTGTCAATACATTTCCCAGCAACAGAAACAATACGGGAACAATGATCCAAATCAGAATAAAAGCCAGTACCTGTGCAAACGTCAGTGAGGTATCCAGTTCGGCAGCCAGTTTCTCACCTACGGCAACAAACATGGCCCGGGCAATCAGCAGGCCCGCAATCAGTCCCACGATAGATGCCAACTGCCTGATGAGCCCCTTCATGAAGCCCAATATCGCTCCCAAGCCTACGACAATCAGAATAATCCAGTCAAGTTCCGTCATATCATTACAAAACAAGTAATGCCATTCTGAACAAGCTCAATGAATCTGTACTGCATCCTCTTCCGCATCCACAGATCCTTCGCCATGCTCAGGATGACATTACCTTTTATCCGATTAAAACCCCGTTACAAGGTTTGTTTTACCTCAATTTCCTCATAAGTTTCAATCACGTCTCCTACCTTCAAGTCATTGCAGTTAGTCAGACTGATACCGCACTCAAAGTTAGTAGCCACTTCCTTCACATCATCCTTGAAGCGCTTCAACGCATTGATAGAACCGGTAAATACCACGATACCGTCACGGATCAGACGAGCCTTGTCGGAACGTTTCACCTTACCTGTCTTCACCATCGCTCCGGCTACCATACCGACCTTACTGATGTTAAATACCTCACGCACTTCGATAGTAGCAGTTACCTGTTCCTTCAAAGTCGGAGCCAACATACCTTCCATGGCCGACTTCACTTCTTCAATGGCATCGTAGATGATAGAATACTTGCGGATATCCACACCTTCCTGTTCAGCCAGTTTAGCCGCATTGTTGGAAGGACGCACCTGGAAACCTACAATGATAGCATCCGAAGCCGCAGCCAGAGATACATCCGATTCTGAAATCTGACCGACACCCTTGTGGATTACATTCACCTGAATCTGCTCGGTAGACAACTTGATCAGTGAGTCGCTCAATGCTTCTACTGAACCGTCCACGTCACCCTTGACAATTACATTCAGTTCATGGAAGTCTCCCAAAGCCAGACGGCGTCCCACTTCATCCAACGTAAGCATCTTCTGCGTACGCAGACCCTGTTCACGCTGCAACTGTTCACGCTTGTTGGCAATTTCACGTGCTTCCTGGTCGGTATCGAATACGTGGAAGGTATCACCTGCAGCAGGAGCCCCGTTCAGTCCCAGGATCAGTACCGGTTCAGCCGGACCTGCTTCTTTCAGGCGCTGGTTACGTTCATTGAACATAGCCTTTACCTTACCGTATGAAGTTCCTGCCAGTACGATATCTCCTACATGCAATGTACCGTTTGATACCAGTACCGTAGCCACATAACCACGTCCCTTGTCCAAAGACGATTCGATGATGGATCCGGTAGCCTTACGGTTCGGGTTAGCCTTCAGGTCGAGCATTTCCGCTTCGAGCAATACCTTTTCCAACAGTTCCTGTACGCCGGTACCCTTCTTGGCAGAAATATCCTGCGACTGGTACTTACCGCCCCACTCTTCCACCAGGAAATTCATGGCAGCCAGTTCCTCCTTGATCTTGTCCGGATTGGCATTCGGTTTATCTACCTTGTTGATGGCAAACACGATAGGCACACCCGCTGCCATCGCATGGTTGATGGCCTCTTTTGTCTGAGGCATCACATTGTCATCGGCAGCCACAATGATGATTACCACGTCGGTTACCTTCGCACCACGGGCACGCATGGCAGTAAACGCCTCGTGTCCCGGAGTATCCAGGAAGGTAATGCGTCGTCCATCCTCCAGTTTTACATTATACGCACCGATGTGCTGAGTGATACCACCCGCTTCACCGGCAATTACATTTGCCTTACGGATATAGTCCAGCAACGATGTCTTACCATGGTCAACGTGTCCCATGACAGTCACAATCGGTGCACGAGGCTCCAGATCCTCTTCCGCATCTGCCTCCTCTTCAATGGCCTGAGCCACTTCAGCGCTGACATATTCAGTCTTGTAACCAAACTCTTCGGCTACCAGATTGATGGTTTCTGCATCCAGACGCTGGTTGATAGATACCATGATACCGACACTCATACAAGTAGAGATGACCTGTGTCACGGAAATATCCATCATACTTGCCAGTTCGTTTGCAGTAACGAACTCGGTCAACTTCAATATCTTGCTTTCTTCCTGTTCCAGTTCCTCCTGTTCCATCTGGCGGTTCTGGATAGATTCACGTTTTTCCTTACGGTACTTAGCCGCCTTGTTCTTTCCCTTGTTAGTCAGACGAGCCAAGGTTTCCTTCACCTGCTTAGCTACATCCTCATCGCTCACCTCCGGTTTCACTACCGGTTTCTTCAGACGGTCCTTACCGTGCTTATTATTCGGCTTGCCACCCTTGTCTCCGCGTGGAGCATTGTTACCTCCACCGTTATTACCGGCAGCACTGATATCTACCCTTTCCTTATTGATACGGTTACGCTTCTTCTTTCCACCCTCACCGGCAGCATCCTTGTCACCCCGGTCATCACTCTTGCGGATTTCCTTGATGATGGCATCCTTCATCTGCTTCCGCTGCTCCTGACGCTGCTTGTCCTTTTCTTCTCTTTCCTTACGCTTTTCCTCCTTCGATTTCTTCTTAGGACGCGTAGACTGGTTCAGGGCAGCCAGGTCAATCTGACCTACCACATTAATTTTAGACTTAAATTCGGTCGGACGAATTTTAAAAACTTCACTTTCTTGATTCTGCTGGGTTTGTGTTTCTTGGGTTTCTTTCTTTTCTTCCATCACCTCTGATTTCAAATCTTCTGCCTTTTTTGCCGGCTGTATCTCTTCTTGTTTCACATTCATTTGAGGTTTCTGTTCATTATTTTCCACCACCGGTGACGACGATACCTCTTCCACCGCTTCTCTGTCATGCTGAACATCCACACGAGGTTCTGCCGCAACCGGCTCCGGTACGGTCACAGCCTCGGCTTCTTCCTCTTTTTCTTTTACAGGCTCCACCACAGCCGGTTTTGCCTTTTTCCTATTCAAACCGTCCAAGTCAATTTTGCCCACAGGCTTAAATTTAGGACGTATCTCATCGGGCACCACTGTCTCCACTACTTCCGGCTGCTTAGCCTCCATCTGAAGATCCTCGATGGAAACAGAGGCCTTGTTACGATCTTTATTCTGCCGTTCCTGGAAAATTTTTTCAGACTCTATTTTCAAATCCTTGTCTTTGCTAAACTCTTTCACAAGTGCAGCATATTGTTCTTCCGTAATCTTAGCATTAGGATTAGCCTCAATAGCATACCCTTTTTTCTGCAAAAAGTCCACTACTGTAGCAATCCCCACATTCAAATCTCTTGTTACTTTGTTCAGTCTAATCATAAATTTCTAAGTTTTTTAATAGAGTCCGTAATCTCTGCCTTTCTCAACCGCTCATACATCTTATCATTTTCCAAAGGCAGAAGTTGAAAAAATTTTAATCATCTCACACACCAATACGGTTTGCCTGTCAGGCATCCAACCATACCTCTGCAACAAGATACTAATTTTCCTCGAACTCTGCTTTCAATATTCTCAACACATCATCTACAGTGTTCTCTTCCAAATCCGCTTTTTCAATCAGCATTTCACGTGGAGCGTTCAATACTCCCTTAGCTGTATCAATACCGATACTCTTGATTGCATTGATAACCCACTCGTCTATTTCATCCTTGAATTCATCCAGATAGATGTCCTCATCCATCGCAGCCTCATCCAGTTCACGGTATACATCAATGGTATACTCAGTCAGCATACTGGCCAACTTGATGTTCATACCGCCCTTACCGATGGCCAGAGACACTTCCTCCGGTTTCAGATACACTTCAGCCTTCTTTTCTTCCTCGTGCATTACGATAGAAGAAACCTTTGCCGGGCTCAGTGCACGCTGGATGAACAGCTGGATATTCGAAGTATAGTTGATTACGTCGATGTTCTCATTACGCAACTCGCGCACGATACCGTGGATACGAGAGCCCTTCACACCTACACAAGCTCCTACCGGATCAATGCGTTCGTCATACGATTCAACTGCAATCTTGGCACGCTCACCCGGGATACGTGCAATCTTGCGCAACGTAATCAGTCCGTCATTGATTTCAGGTACTTCCTGTTCAAACAGACGCTGCAGGAACATCGGAGAAGTACGGCTCAGGATAATCTTAGGATTATTGTTGCGGTTGTCTACACGCGCTACCACCGCACGTACGGTTTCACCCTTGCGGTAGAAATCGCCCGGAATCTGCTCAGTCTTCGGAAGCAGCAGTTCATTGCCTTCGTCATCCAGCAACAGAATCTCCTTTTTCCAGATCTGGTATACTTCGGCAGCTACCACAGTACCTACCTTGTCGATATACTTGTTGTACAGACTATCCTTTTCAAGCTCCAGAATCTTGGATGCCAGCGTCTGACGCAGGTTCAGAATGGCTCTGCGGCCGAATTTTTCGAAAATCACCTCGTCAGTCACTTCCTCACCCACCTCATAAGAAGCATCTATCTTACGCGCTTCTGTCAGTGAAATCTGCAAGTTTGGATTAGTCAGTTCTTCATCAGCCACGACCTCCCGATTGCGCCATATTTCGAAATCCCCCTTATCCGGGTTAACAATTACGTCATAATTCTCATCCGTTCCGAACATTTTCGCAATTACACTGCGGAATGATTCTTCAAGGACGCTCACCATTGTAGTACGGTCGATATTCTTCAAATCTTTAAATTCCGAAAACGTGTCAATCAAACTGACAGTTGCTTCTTTCTTCGCCATATTATTTAAAGCTAATTAAGTATTTGGTGTATTTTATTTCATCATATGTAAAGGTCACACTTTGTTCCACCAGCTTAGGACGCTTTGCTCCTTCCGGCTTAACTTTGACTTCGACAATAATCGTAAAATTATTTTCGGTTACTTCCGTCAGTACCCCGGCCCATTTCTTTCCGGTCTTGTCCAAGACTTCCACATCCTTTCCCAGGTGAATCCGATACTGCTGAAGGACCTTAAACGGCTGGCCTATGCCTGCCGATCCCACCTCCAGTTCATAATCCTCTTCTTCACGGTTCAGCTTCGATTCTATGAAGCGGCTCAATTCCACACAATCATCAATCCATACGCCATCGGCATGATCGATTTCGACTACAATCTTATCATCCGGGCTTACGGTTACGTCTACCAGAAAATAATCCTTACCCTCCAGCCACTCTTCGACAATTTGGGTTACAACGTTTTTATCTATCATGTATTAATTATATAAGAACAAAAAAAGGAGCTTAATCGCCCCTCCACCTTTTCATCCATCTCGGCTACAAAGATATAAAATATTATCTTGCAGCGCAAAATATTAGCATAATTATTTCATATTTCATTTTTTTAGCGATATTAACGACAGAAAAATGCCATCCACCTGCCTGAGAAATAACAAAAGGACGCAATTTTTCCATAATAAACCAGCATACTTTCGCAAAGCAAAACAAGTTTTTGGACTTTCCGGTCTTCCTTCACCGAAATTTGACTTACATTTGTATCTGTAAACCGATACATGTAGCATTATGAACAAAAAAAGCATCAACAGCAATAAGCAGTTTATGGTGGGCAACGGCATCCTGGCCTTCGGAGTGTTTTTCATTGTCTGCCTCTTCCTTTACCTGGGATTCCGAGGCCAGAAGAAAGAAGGCGGAGTACCTCAGGTATATCCGGATGTCTATACCATTCAGGTGGCAGGCAGTTTTGCCGGCGACAGTCTTTCCATCTATGTCAACGACAGTCTGCTGCTGAACCGCACCCTGACCACTGCCAGTGTCAAGTTGCAGATCAACCGTTTTGCGGAAGAGAACGCACTGCTGGTGGTCGACAACCGCAACGACGAGATTACTCCGTTCAACCTCAATCCCAAGGGCAGCTCCGTACTGATTGAGAAGCGGAACGGAAAGATTTATATCGAAGAAACTGAGAATACCCGGAACTGATATCTTTTCCGGCGCCATCCATCACAAAAGAAGCATCCCGGCAAAGGGACTGAACACAGTTTCAGTCTTTTGCCGGGATGCTTCTTTTTATGGGTTCAGCCAGTCAGCCGCTTACTGTTCAGGCATCATCACCAATACCCTGTAATTGTTCTGCTGCATGATTTCATTCACATAGGCTGAAAGATCTTTCGGAGTAATCGCCTCAATCACCTTTGCAGCCTCTGTGCACACTTCAGCCGGTTTCAGTTCATTGCCGGCAATCATGGCACACCAGTAACTGTTGGTATGTTCGTTCTCCGCATATTGTTTCACCATGAATTCCTTCACCTTGTTGAGTTCTTCCGCAGGTGTTTCCTTTGCCAGTTTCTCAAACTCGTTGCGGATGATTTCAATGGCACGGTCTTTCTTTTCCGGTTTCACCTGGAAGATGGTCTGGTAAACCGCAGATACCTCGGCTACTCTGTCCTGAGCGCCCTGGGTATATATGCTGTACACCGCTCCTTCCTTTTCACGCACCTCACTGATAAGGCGGGTAGAGATAATCTGTGCCGACATGGATGCCAGAAGGCGGTTCTTGAATGAATAAGGCATCTTTCCGCTGACGATGACAGCCGCACTACCCTGCGGAACTTCCATCTTCATGGTAAACTCCTTCTCTTCGTTGCCGGCCTTGATTTCGAGTGCGCTGTCGTACTTCACTTCGGCTTTCTTTCCCTTTACAGAAGGCAGTGAACCGATGTACTGTTCTGCCAGTGCTTTCAGTTCAGCCTCATCGAAGTTGCCGCTGAATACAAACGTAAACTCGCCTGCATTGGCCAACTGTTCATGGATAATGTCCAGAATACCTTCACGGCTGGCCTTTTCGATGTCGCTCACTCCAAACACCTGTTTCATCGGAGAGGCATACAGGAATTCCTGTACCTTCTTCTGGAAGACAAAGTTCGGATTCTCTTCCTGGTTCTGCAGCAAACCTTTGTACAGGTTCTGCATGGAAGCAAACTCATCCGCTGTCACATTCAGTCCGGTAAAGGTCATGTAAATCATCTCCATGTAAGTCTTCAGGTCCTTGGGAGTCGTATTTCCTGACAGGCCGCGTGAATATTCATCCAGTGCGATGTTCAGCGATACCTGCTTTCCGGCCAACAGCTTGCCCAGGTCGGAATTTGTGAAATTACCCAGTCCGTGCTGTTCGAGTACAGCCGGCATAAAGAGCAAGTCGGCAGCCTTGTCGTTGCCATATACCGATGTACCTCCCTTGGCAACTGCCGTCAGACTGATTTCATCCGACTTGAAGTCGGTCTTCTTCACAATCACCTTGGCACCGTTGGAAAGCACCCATTCCTTTGCACCGAAGTCGGACAATACGTTTTCCTTCACCACCTTTCCAGCAGCAGGCAGTTCACTGACCAGCGGTTCGTTCTTCACGTTATCCACATAAGGAGCAATGTCCTCGGCTTCCACCTGACTCAGCAGGGCAAGTACCTCTTCGTGGGTCGGACACGCTTCTCCCTCACGTTCCGGCATCAGTCCCAGTACCACCAGGTTCTTGTCCGAGATGAGCTGTGAGAACACCTGATTGACAGCTTCCACCGGAATCTGGTTGACAATCATGCTCATCATCTGGTATTCTGTCTCTATTCCGGGGATAGGCTTCTTGTCGATAAAGTTGCGTACGTACGATTCTGCCAGTGTCTTGTTCTCCTGCTGGTTGCGGTTGTTGTATGCTTTTTCCAACTGAGAAAGATATTCCGTACGGCAGCGGGCATATTCTGTGGCTGTGAATCCACCTCTCTTGGCACGCAAGGCCTCACGGTATACCGCCTTCAGCCCTTCGTCGAAAGTATTGCCCTTCGGCACCATCACCAGCTGGAAAGCCTGCTTGGTCTTGGCCATCAGGAACTCCTGATGACTGGCAGCGGCTACGGCAAACGGAGCGTCGGCCTTCTGTCCCAGTTCGTTCAACCGCATCTGCAGCATCATCTCTGCCATGTCGAGCAGGTATTCGGTAGTCACGTCGGCCATCGTACCCTTCAGTGAATCGGGCAGTGCATCGTACTTGAACATCAGTTGTGCCACATAATTGCTCTGTTCCTTGTCGGCCCCGAAAGCCACAATCGGCTTCTCATTGTCGGCCACCGGATAATAGACTCTTTCGGCCGGATTCACCGGAGTCTCAATCTTGGAGAACATCTCCTTGATCTTACCCTCGATACGGTCTACATCGATGTCACCCACCACTACAATACCCTGCAGGTCGGGACGATACCATTTCTCGTAATAATCACGCAATGCCTGGTGCGGGAAATTATCCACCACTTCCATGGTTCCGATAGGCAGACGATAAGCGTAACGGCTGCCCGGATAAATTTCCGGAAGCAGTTTTTCGACAATTCGCATGCTCGGAGGAGTCTGGCTTCTCCATTCCTCGTGAATGACAGAGCGCTCCTCATCGATTTCCTTGCCGTCAAGCAACAGTCCGTCGGCCCAGTCGCACAGAATCATCAGACAGGAATCCTGCACACCGATGCGCTCGGTCGGTACACTGGAAATACGATACACCGTTTCATCAATGCTGGTATAGGCATTCAGGTTCTGTCCGAACTTCACACCCACCGATTCCAGCCATTTGATCATGGAGTTTCCCGGGAAATTACGGGTTCCGTTAAAACACATGTGCTCCAGAAAATGAGCCAGTCCGCGCTGATTGTCTTCTTCCAGAATACTTCCCACTTTCTGTGCAATATAGAAATCCACCTGATTCTTCGGATATTCATTATGACGGATATAATAGGTCAGTCCGTTGTCCAGTTTACCGATTCTCACTTCCTTGTCTACCGGTACAGGAGGCATCTGCTGTTGTGCCCTGACCACTGTCGGCACGCAGGCAAATCCCGCCATGGCGATAAACGCCAGTCTCATTACTTTTCTCATAACTTTATTTTTTTAGGTTATACCGTTAAATTTTGATTGCACAAATATATAGGCTTCCCACCACATTCTATGTTATCATAAGGTTAACATTCTTATTTAACTAAAAAAATTCTCATATAACCCGTTCAAACAGATTGTATCCCAGATACAAACCGTCCCCGAAGCAGTCATTACCTGCTTCGGGGACGGTGAATCCGGACTTCCCTTTCTTGGAATCTCCGCTATGCTCCGGGGATTACTGTACCCCCAGGTTCTCAAAAGTCTGTTCTCCCTTCACGACTCCCGATACAATACCTTCCGCATAATAAGATTCCGCCAAAGAAAGGTATTTTTCAAACATTTCCTGAGTCACCTCCCAGTCATTGCCTTCACACCATGGCACCTGTGCCTTTCCACAGCGGTCCACAAACTCCAGTTCCCAGTCGCCCAGTCCCGAATAAAAGGCATTTGCCCGGAAAGCCTCTCTTCCGTGCGTCAGAGGCAGATTCTCTTCCACATACGGGCGGCCACTGCGCAGGGAGTCAGCCAGCATGGCATAAAACTTCTCCCACCGTTTTCCATAATAGTCTTTCAGGAGACCGCACCATTCCCTCCACGAATAATCGAAAATCAGTGGATCTCCGTCGCCGCCCCAGATCGTTACCAGGGCCGTCGCATCCCTCTCAAACAAATCCTTTTCGGGCTCTGTCTCACCCCATGAACGGGCATCGGCAAGCCATCGGTAGAAATTGAATTCCGGACGGGTATGCAACAGCCGGTCTACATCTTCCAACAGTGTCAGGAAGCACTGACTGTGACGCTCAAAGTCGGCAAGATTTCCCTTCCGGTACGCCTCCACCGCCTTCTTATGAATCACCTGAGCCAGGTTGCTCATAATCTGCCGCTGCACATCCATCACGTCAAACCGGTACGCATCCGACCCCTTCAGTTGCGCACTGTCCGCCATCAGCAACGACTGCGCCCTGATCAGCAGTTCGGGAGGATACGGAATGCCGAGACCCGCATTGGGGCCCGACTTCTTGACGTCCAGTGCCGGACGGGCCGCCAGGATGGAACTTCGTTCCGTACCGTTGGTACCCGGACGATAAGGCCCTTCCAACAGACAAAGCAGTCCCTGATAGGCATGCCCACTCTGCGGTCCGTAACGGCGCAAGGCATATTCCTTCAACCACTCCTTCAGGTCCACCTTCCCCTTGTGCAAAGGCATCTCAAAAGCCAGTTCATAATACAGCGGATTCTGTTCGATGGCCTCCATGAACAACCCGCTTCCGCAGATATTCGGCGACTTTTTCACCGCCTCCTCATACTGGTTACCTGCCAGCAGCTGCAGGTCACCGTGGAGATTGATTCTTCCCCCAAAATTATGCAGGTTGCCCGCCACTGCCGGATATCCCCAGTAGGCACTGTCCTGCTGGCACCGTCCTCCATTCAGGTCCAGAATCAGCAGCTCGTCTTTGGGAACCGCCTTCACGATAGGCTCGCGCAAGCTCCAGGCCTGCATGGCCCAGACAGCCTCCGGATCAAAATTCCGGAACAACGTATTGATGGATTTACCCACAGCCTCCAGGTATTCGGGAGTATCTACCGGCGGCTGGCTCTCGTGGAAAGGATCGGCCGCATACACCCCATGAGCCCCATACAGTCTTTTCTCTTCTTCCAGAAAGTCGCGGCCCAGTACCTGAAACAGCGAATCAGTCGGGTCCAGTTGTGCAGCCCCGGTAAACCCGCACCAAGAAGGCTGAAGACGGATCTTCGCCTCCGGATACTTGTCTTTCAGTTCACGGGGCACATATCCCGAAAAACCCTGCTGGATGGGCTGCATGCCCAGTTCCAGCTGGCGCTCCATGATTTGCTTTCCCAAGCGGGCATGTGCATCAATCCACGACTTCGGAAGCGGACCGCCATAGCTTTGCAGGTTCTGCATCCATTGCCAGGCCATGTGTCCGGGAGCAGCCAGAAACGCACGGGCCTCCTCGTCAGTAAAACGATGCTTCAGCAACGTATTATACCATACCGCCTCCAGTCCCACCACCGACAACGGCATGTTGATGGAGTTCATGGCCATGTAGTCGATTTCACGCTGCCACCGCTCCCAGTCCCACCAGGGGGCAGAATAACTCAGGGTACAGTAATTCATGTAAACGCGGTATTTGCCGTTGATGGTATTCCTCACCGCCTTCTCCGGCAGCGGCAGGCGCTCCGGCAGGTCCAGGCGGTTGCCCAACCAGGACACGTGTGCCCGACAAGTATATTTCAGATACTGGTTGTAGGCCGTAGCCAGCGCCACCGGATTGTTGCCACGCAGCACAATCCGCCCATCCTGCGGCACGATTTCATATACATCCATTCCTTGCTCAGGAGGTATCAGTTCCAGCACAAACTGTTTTCCATACCCGGGTGTTACCCGCTCAATCAAGGCATAGGCGGCCTCAATCTCGGGACTCACCTGCTTACATCCTGTCATCCACAGGATACCCCATAACATACAAAGCCAAATTTTTGTTCTCATAGTAATCATTTATCTGTTTTCATCTGATGTGTCATACAAGATGCCCCTGCCCAGCGCCTGCCTGTCAGGAACCGGCAATATGGTGTTTCTCTACGTAATCAGGGTTGCACGCAAAAATAGGCAATTCCCTGGAAAAAACATTCGTCTCCTCTTTTATCTTTACTGAAATGCGACCGAAAGAACAACTTCCTTTCTTTTATACAGAGACCATGGATTATCCTTTCTATAGTGCCTCATTGCCGTTTGTCTAAAAATCATACATCCGGTGTCTAAATATTAGACATCCAACCAAAGAGAGGATATCTAAAACCCACTGATAATAAGGAGGGTAATCTCTTGGCACGCTCTTTGTCTTCAGAAAAGAGGAACATTGTATTTTGTAAGAATCATGAAAGGATTACATACCTATTTCATCTTTTTGAGACGCAACCCTTCCTTTGCTTTCGTCAACCTGTTCGGGCTGACCACAGCATTTGTCTTTGTACTGCTGATTGCGAATATGGTTACCCGCCAGCTGACGGCCGACCGGAAACTGAAGGAGGTGGAGCGTATCTATGTCTTGTCAAACGAACATTATGCGGCCTCCCACTACCTGGTAGGAGAACGGCTGGCTTCGCGGTATCCCGACATAGAGGACTGGTGCGGAGTGAATACCGAGGGGATGGACAACCTGATATATGCCACGTACCAGGATAAAAAGACGAGGGTCAGGCTTCATGCGGTAAAGGAAAATTTCTTCCGTTTCTTCTCGTTCCGCCTGTTCCACGGCAACCCCGACCAGGTGCTGGCCGACCGCTACAGCATAGTACTGACCGAATCGGGGGCCCGCAAGTTGTTCGGAAACGAAGATCCGGTAGGAAAAACCTTGCAGCTTTCGGGCGGCAAACAGCCGGTCTACACCGTAACCGGCATTGTGGAGGATATGGACCGTTCGCTGTTCAGTGCAGAGACCGACGGCTTCGTCCCCTTCGATATGGTAGATTACATCAACTATGGCAGCAGCCGGAACAATCCGCAGATGAACAATGCGGGAGGCACCATGATCTTTGCACGCTTTGCCAAGGGGTGCGACCCGAACGCAAAGAACAAAGACCTGCTGGATTTCCAGAAGAGTTTTTTCTGGCTGTACCAGTTCAACTACATGGAAAAGGCTTTATGGATACCGATGCGCGAACTGTATTTCTCAGAGATACTGGCCCCGAATATGGAACAGTACAGTCTGACCAAGGTGGTGATATTCGGAGTATCCGGCCTGCTGATTCTGCTGATGGCTATCTTCAACTACCTCAGCATGAGCGTGGCACAGATCAGTTTCCGTGCCAAGGAAATGGCTACCCGCCGGCTGCTGGGGTCATCGCAGACTGCCATCTTCTGGCGGATGATGGGCGAGGCCTTGCTGATGGTGGCGGCGGCACTCGGACTGGCCTTCCTGATTGCACTGGCCATCGAGCCGCAGGTCGATAAGATTTTCCATACACGGACCGACCTGTATGGTGACCTCGGACCGCTTACCCTGGGCAGTTACCTGGCAGTAGCGGTGGCAGTCGCCTTTCTGGCCGGCTTTGTACCGGCCTCCCTGCTGGTACGCTACAAGCCGATAGACATTGTGAAGGGCAACCTGCGCAGAAAGACCAAGTCTGTTTACCTGAGGGCCTTGTACGTATTGCAAACGGGACTGACGCTGGCCATGCTGTGCTGCAGCATCTATCTGGGCAGGAAAGTATACTGTGTCTTGCATGAGCCGCTGGGGTACAGCTACGGACAGGTACTGGACTATCCGCGCACAGGGACCCTGCAGCAGATGCGGCTTTTCAGAAGCGAGGCACTGAAACGGCCGTTCGTAAAATACGTGTGTTTCACACAGGGAACCCCTAACAGCCGGGGCAACAATAACTCCATGCAGGCCTATACCGGACAGGATGATTTGAAGAACATCAGTTTCCAGGTGTTCCGTACCGATACGGTGTTTGCACATATTTTCCGGATTCCGGTACAGCGGAAGGAGCAGGCAACGGGGCACGGAGAAACATACCTGTTTTCGGAAAGCACTTTCCGGGAACTGGCACTGAAGCCGGAAGAGGTGACGGAAATCCGTACGCAGGACGATGCCTTCCCGGTCAACGGCTATTTCGGCGACCTGAAATTCGGTTCGATACTGGACATTCAAAGTCCGCACCTCATCTCGGAAATGCCGGCCGACAGCATCCGTCCCTGGAACATACTGGTAGAAGTACAGGGAAATGACCCGGAAGCCTGCCGGAAGGACCTGGACCGGTTGTATGCCCGCATCACAGAAGGCATCCCCTTCGATTCGTTCTGGTATGCCGACGAGGTAAAAGAGACGTACCGCGACATGATCGGGATGCAGCAGCTGCTCTTCGGATTTACGGCGGCAGCGTTCATCATCTCTCTGTCGGGACTGACTGCCATGAGCCTGTATTTCATCAGTCAGCGGAAGCGCGACATGGCCGTACGGAAGGTGTTCGGCTCGACCCAGCAAAAGGAGATGATGCGGTTGATGAAGTTCGTACTGGTCTCCCTGGGCATGGCACTCGTCATGGCACTGCCGCTGATCAGTATCGGTGTCCGGCTGATTGACCGGGCCGTGAATTTCCGGAACGGTATGGAAGGATGGATCCTACCGGTAGCCTTCCTGACCGTGGCTCTCCTGTCATTGGCCTCTATCTGGCTCATCAGCCGGCAGGCGGTAAGAGAAAACCCGGTCGACCATCTGAAAACCGAATAATTCCTCACCACAAATAAATTAATATCATTAAACATATACCATTATGATCAAGATTGAGAATCTCAGCAAATCCTTCCGCACTACGGAAGTGGAAACCATTGCACTGAATAATGTAAGTCTGGAAGTCGGCGAAAAAGAGTTTGTGGCCATCATGGGCCCCTCGGGCTGCGGCAAGTCGACCTTGTTGAACATCCTGGGACTGCTGGATAATCCGTCATCGGGCAATTATTACCTGGACGGAAAGGAGGTAGGGCATCTGAAAGAGAAAGACCGCACCCGCGTCCGGAAAGGAAACATCGGTTTTGTGTTCCAGAGTTTCAACCTGATTGACGAGCTGAATGTATTTGAGAACGTGGAACTGCCGCTGACTTACCTGAACATTCCTGCCGACGAGCGCAAGCGCAGGGTGAACGAAATCCTGTCGCGCATGAACATCAGTCACCGGGCCAAGCATTATCCGCAGCAGCTTTCGGGCGGACAGCAGCAGCGTGTAGCCATTGCCAGGGCAGTGGTATCGAATCCGAAGATTATTCTGGCGGATGAGCCTACCGGAAACCTGGATTCGAAGAACGGACAGGAGGTCATGGAACTGCTTACCGAACTGAATAAGGAGGGAACGACCATTGTCATGGTGACGCACAGTCAGCGCGATGCAGGATTTGCAGGAAGAACCGTCCACCTGTTCGACGGACAGATTGTGTCTTCTATCGATGAGATGTAGGTCATCGGCCAACTGACAGAAAGGTACAAACGGATGACTGATCACAGATATTAATGAATGAACAGATAACAGCATACAGGATATGAAACGGGCTTTTCAGAATCTTTTCCGGAAGGGGGAAGGGAATCCGATCAAGATTGTCTGCCTGGGCGTGGGACTGGCCATCGGACTGGTCATGCTGGCGGAAGTTATCTTCGAACGGTCGTACGACAATTTTATTCCCCGGCTGGAGGATACGTATCAGATACAGAGTGCTTATGCGAGTTCGACCGATCTCAGCGAGCACAAGCAAAGAAATTATTCAAGTGTATCGGGGGCCATTGCTCCCGGTATCAAGACGTATTGCCCGGAGGTAGAGGCAGCTACACGGTATACGGAACTCAACTACGAGATGAAGCTGGTGACGGAAGACCTGCGGATGATACAGGGAAATGCGTTTTTCTGCGACAGTGCTTTCTTCGATGTATTCCCGCGCGACCTGCTGGTGGGAGAAGATCCGCATACGGGACTGGAGAAGGCGAATCAGGCCTATATTTCTTCGGAAATGAGTGAGAAACTGGGAGGCGAGATAGTTGGAAAGACCCTTTACTGGAAAGAATTTCCGCAGTTCCGGCTGACCGTGGCAGGGGTCTTCGAGGCCTTTCCGGAGAATACGCACCTTCCGAAGATGGATGTGCTGGTGGCCATGCCTACCATCGGACAAGTGAGTTGGGACGGCAGGAACAACTGGGTAGGAAACGACCGTTATGCCGGATACATACGGCTAGCCCCGGGCACCGACCCGAAAGTGCTGGCCCCGGGGGTTGAGCATATGATGGATGTGCACGGAATTACCGAAAGTATTCGTCAGGCAGGCGGTACCCTGAAATACAGTTTCCAGCCGGTGGAGGAGCTCTTTACGGCCTCCGATTATAACCGCATCATGAATCTGGTCTTCCTGGGATTCGGCATCATCATGCTGATGGTGGCGGTACTGAACTACATCCTGCTGGTGGTTTCCTCACTGGTCAACCGGGCCAAGAGCATTGCGACCTACCGCTGCTACGGGGCCGGCAACAAGGAGATTTACCGGATGATTTTCGCAGAGTCGGGACTGCACTGCTCCCTGAGTCTGATACTGGCGGTATTGATTGTGTTTGCCCTGCAGGACTTTCTGCAGGAGCAGATCGGCCACAGTCTGTCGTCCCTCTTCCCTCCTGCAACTCTGGTGGTATGCCTGGGGGTAACCCTGGCCGTGGCTGCGGCATGCGGTCTCCTGCCGGGATATTTCTATACCCGTATTCCGGTGACTTATGCCTACCGCCGGTATACGGAACATAAACGGTTGTGGAAACTGGGACTGCTCTTCGTGCAGTTTCTGCTGACCTCGCTGTTTGTGTGCCTGCTGACCGTCATCGGTCTGCAATATCATAACCTGACGCATTTCCAGACCGGTTTCGAATACCGGAACGTAGTGTATGTCTCACTGCCCGGAACGAAACCGGTGGAACGGGAACGATGTGTGCAGGAACTGAAAAAACTGCCGAATGTCAGTGGGGTGACCTGGGGATATCAGGAGATGTTCCTGACCTGCAGCGGCAATAATGTGTTCATGGAGGGAGAAGACAGGCAACTGTTCAACGTAGCGGATATGTACCTGGTGGGACCGGATTATCACCGGACGTTCGAGATTCCGGTCATTGAGGGACGCACGTTCACTCCTCATCTGAGAGACAGCCTGACACAGGAGGTGATGGTGAGCCGCAGTTTTGTGGAGAAGATGGAGCAACTGGGTATCTGGAAGGATTCTCCCATCGGAAAGACCTTCTGCATTACGGAGCACCAGGGACAGGCCAGAATATGCGGGGTATATGAGAACATCCAGCTGGGATCGCAGGTAGCGGAAAAGTTTGATTCCCGTCCTACGGTCATGTTTTACGGGAATGAACCCAACCACCAGCTGTATATACGACTGAAAGAAACGGGCAGTCGGCAAATGGAAGAGATACAGCGGGTGATTACGGAGACCATGCCCAGTCAGGACAAGAAAGTATACAGCCTGAATATGGATATGGAGAACCTCTACAATGGGTTTTTGCACATACGGAACAGCGTCCTCTTTGCCGGCATCTGCATCCTGCTCATCGCACTTATCGGACTGACGGCCTACGTAAGGGATGAGGTCAACCGCCGCCGCTCGGAAATAACCATCCGCATGATACACGGTGCAGGCATCGGCAACGTGGAACGGCTCTTCCTCGGCGACCTGCTGAAAACGGCCTTGCCGGCAATACTGACAGGAAGCATGGTGGCTTACCTGCTGAGCCGGCAGATGCTGGAACTGTTTGCCACGAAAATCGACCTGACGGCAGGGCTGTTCGGCGGATGCATGCTGGCCGTATTGGGCTGTATCCTGGCACTGGCTGCAGGACTGATAAGAAAGGCGGCACAGACCAATCCGACCATCAATCTGCGGACGGAATAGTCCGGACAGCATCCGTCTGCCAAGCGGAAAAACCACATGGACAGAAAAGGCTGAAAGGGATTCAGATAATACACACGCCGGTGGAATCAAGGAGTTTTCCAAGTGATTCCACCGGCGTATTTAGTTATTCAAATTCCAGGACGAAGGTGGTGGTCCATCCTCCGGTACCGGCCTGCAGGAGACTGATGCTTCCGCCCGAAAGTTTCATGATCTGGCGCGACAGCGAAAGACCGATGCCGTTGCCGTCGCTGCGGGTAGTGAAGAAGGGAACGAATATCTGCTCGGCCACGTTTGCAGGAATGGCCGGACCGTTGTTGCTGAAATGCACAAAGACATGATCTTCCTTCGAAGTGTACGCACGGACGTGAATCCGTCCTTCCGCCTCTCCAATGGCCTGCACGGCATTCCGGGTCAGGTTAATCAGTACCTGCCGGATCAGGTTCGGGTCGGCATAAATCATCAGGTCGGAGGGCTCTATCTGTAACGTCAGACTGACGGACGGAGGAACCAGTCCCAGCCGCTCCACCTGCCGCAGCAAGTCGAGCAGGTAAAAAGGTTCGGGAGAAGGCTTCTGCAAGGCGGAGAACTTCCGGTAGCTGTCGACAAAGGAAATCAGGCCGGCAGAAGTATCGTGAATGGCCCGGATGCCCTCGTACAAAGGAGTGCCCAGTACATCCGGACGCTTCAGGAAAGTCTCGCTCAACGAGGAAATCGGAGCAATGGAATTCATGATTTCGTGCGTCAGTACCCGGGTCAGCTTTACCCATGAATCCAGCTCCTTCGCATCCAGTTCACTGCGGATATCATTCAACGTCAGGATACGTACCTGTCCGCTTCCCAGTTGCATGATGGAAGCCCGTACCAGCAGCTGCACCTCCCCTTTGGAAGTAGACAGGCGGATGTGGCAGCGCTCCCCTGTGCGCAGGTTCCGCAACTGACGGGGAATCTCCTCCCCGTACCGCTCCAGTTGCTGCAGGGTAGCCAACACCGGCAGTCCCAGGAGAGAAGCCGCCACAGGGTTGGTCTGTATCACCTTGCCTTCCTCATCCAGTACCACAATGCCCGAAGTCACGCTGGAAAGAATCTGTTCATAAAAACGTTCGCGCTGCTCCATCAAGTGCTTCTGCTCCCCCATCAGGTCGCCGAACTGGTTCAGGGTATCCTGTAGGATCCGTTCCCCGCCCGAATGTCCATAAGCCGGAAGGCGAAACGAATAATCACGGTTGCGGATGGCTTCCAGCATCAGCCAGCTCTTCTCACGCAGCTGCTTCTGCGCCTGCCAGTAGAGCAGGAAGGCACCTCCGCACAACAGCAAGCCTGCTGCCATCTCCTTCCAGTTGTCCTGCACCACCCCCAAGGTAACCAGTACGGTACCTATCACCAGGGCCAGCAGACGGAAGGTCAGTGAATAAATCCATCTAGAGTCCATAGCGTTTCATCTTGTTATACAATGTCTGCCGCGTAATGCCCAACTGGGCAGCAGCCTGCGAAAGATTTCCCTCACACTGTTCGATGGCGCGTTTCACCATGCTCCGCTCCATCTCATCCAGGGTATGAAATTCGGTAGCCTCCTCCTGTACCGGCGCAGCAGCCGGAGCAAGCGAAGCATTCAGCTGCAGGGTATCTGCCTGAATCGTTTCACCGTCGGACAGAATGACCGCCTTCTCCACCGCATGCTGCAGTTCGCGGATATTGCCCGACCAGGGATGTTCCAGCAGGCGTCTCGCCGCCTCGGGAGAGAAGGTCTTCTCCCCGCTGCCATACTGACGGGTATACTGTTCCAGGAAACGCTTGGCCAGCGGAAGGATGTCTTCTTTCCGTTCCCGCAGGGCCGGAAGGTGAAGGTGAATGGTATTGATGCGATAGAGCAGGTCTTCACGGAACTCCCCGTTGCGGACCATCTCCTCCAGGTTGCGGTTGGTGGCACAGATCAGCCGGATATTGGTCGGACAAGGGGTATTGCTTCCCACCTTCACATAGGCCCGTTTCTGAATCACGGTAAGCAATTTGGCCTGCAGGTGATACGGCAGGTTGGCTATCTCGTCCAGGAACAAGGTACCTCCGTCGGCAGCCTCAAACCGTCCGGCACGGTCGGTATGGGCATCCGTAAACGAACCCTTCACGTGTCCGAACAGTTCACTCTCGAAAAGCGACTCCGTCACAGCCCCCATATCCACGGAGACCATCGGTCCGGAATGCCGGTTCGACAAGCGGTGGATTTCGCGGGCCAGCATGTCCTTTCCGGTTCCGTTCTCCCCGGTAATCAGGATGTTGGCATCGGTGGTACTCACTTTCTCGACCAGCATGCGCAGCGGACGTATGGCAGCAGAATTGCCCCAGAACATGGTAGACTCCTGAACGGCAGGGGCCTTTCGGGAAGCCTTCGGGTCTTTTCTGTCACCACAGACCTTCTGATAGGTTTCCTGCAAGGTCTGTACCAGACGGGTGTTGTCCCAGGGCTTCACCACAAAATCGGAAGCCCCTTCCTTGATGCCCGTCACGGCAAGATTGATATCGGCATACGCAGTGAAAAGTACCACTCCGGTGCGGGGAGAAAGGCGCTTGATCTCGCGCAACCAGAACAGTCCTTCGTTTCCGCTGTTGATGCCCGACGAGAAGTTCATATCAAGCAGCACCACATCGATTTTTTCCTTAGCCAGGAGGGTAGGAAGTGTCACCGGAGAACTGAGCGTCAGTACGCGGAAGAAATAATCGCCCAAAAGGTATTGAAGCGAAGTCAGAATGTTACGGTTGTCGTCTACAACCAGCAGGGTTCCTTGTTTTGTCATTTTCATCAGATTTTTTGCACGAAGCAAAGATAAGGAAAGATAAAAAAGGAAGGCGGATTGAGAGTGACAAAAAATTAGACAGCAAGTGTCTAATTTTTTGTCATCTCTGCGGGAACGGTATTTAACAAGTCACTGTATCAAAGCGACTTACATTTATGGCACGGATTTTGATTTATCTCCGGCGAAGAAAATAAGCAAAAATGAAAAAGACGTTTCAAATCGGACATGTGATTCTCTGGCTGGCCGGCTGCAGTTTTTGCAGCGTACAGGCACAGGAGGTCTGGGACATCGACCGCTGCATGGAGTATGCCGTGGCGCACAACCGCACGGTCAGACAGCGGGCACTGGAAACGGACAACTACCGGGCCAGCCGCATGAAAGCCATCGGACAGTTCCTCCCGGGTGTCAGCGGCAGCATCGGCGCACAATATAATTTCGGACGTTCGGTCGACCCGGAAACCAATACCTATCTTTCCAAGTCGACATTCAACAACGGTTATTCGGTGGAAGCCTCTGTATCGATATTCCGTGGAGGCAGCCTGATCAATCAGGTACGCCAGGCAAAGGCCAACCTGCTCCTGGGCAAGGCCGCCCAACAGGAGGCATACGACCAGACGGCCCTGGAAACCTTCCAGGCATACATCGATGCGGTTTATTATTACGGGACTTCTTTACTGGCCGAAAAGAAACTGGCGGAAAGTGACTCCCTGCTCTACAAGACTTCGTATCAGGAACAACTGGGACTCAAGGGAAGGGCTGATGTGGCACAGATGGAGGCGCAGCAGGCTACAGACGTATATGAGCTGACCCGTCAGCGGAACCTGTTCCGGACAGCATTGCTGACACTCAAACAGACCATGAATTATCCGGTTGCCGATACGCTGGTACTGGATACCCGCCTGCTGACCGATGCGGTCTGCGAGCAGATGGAATGTACCCCGGAAAATGCGGATGAGATCTTCCGTGTGGCACTCTACGGCAATCCGACCCTCCGGCAGGCAGCCCTGAGACAGCAAAGTGCCCGCCTGCAGCGGAAGATGACCTGGGGCAACCTTGTGCCTTCCATCAGTCTGTTCGGAGGAGTCTCTACCTCGTACTACAAGGAACTGCACCGCTCGGGATATCCCGGTTTCCGGAGCCAGTTCGACAACAACATGGGATCGTATGTCGGCATCAGCATGAGTATTCCGATTTTCAACCGGTTGTCGGGAGTCGCCGGTCTGAGACAGGCACGCAACGATTACCGGATTGCGCAGGAACAGTACGAAGCACAGAAAGAAGCATTGCAGAAACTGATACAGCAGGCAGTGCAGGACCGGGAAGGCTACCTGAAGGAAAGCATACAGATGGAAAAGAAAGTCCGGGCCGACTCACTTGCCTACCACGTGACCCGACGGAAGTTTGAAGAAGGACTGATGACCTCCCTCGACGTACAGCACAGTGCAAGCACCCTGCAGCAAAGTCAGATAACCCTGCTGCAAAGCAAGCTGACCTACGTAATGAAATGCCGGCTGGTAGATTATTACAAGGGAAAGGAAATCATCCGGAGAAAAGCAGGAATCAAGTAACGAATAAATCATTGGAATCATGGATATACAGTTGGAAAAGAAAAAAGGAATACAGAAGAAACACCTGCCCTACCTCATTGGCGGAGGCATCATCCTGTTGCTGCTGGGCATGATTGTATTCGGGAATCATGCGGCTACCCTGAGAGTCGACCGGGAGTCGGTCAATATCGCCCAGGTAACTTACGGGGAATTCAACGATTATATCCGTCTGAACGGACAGGTACAGCCCATCTCGGTGGTACAGCTCAGTCCGGAAGAAGGAGGTATCGTGCAGGAGAAAGTGGTGGAAGAAGGCACACACGTCAAAAAGGGGGATGTGATTCTCCGCCTGAGCAACTCGAACCTTGACTTGCAGATACTGAATGCGGAATCGGAACTGGCGGAAAAGCAGAACCTGCTCCGCAATACACAGGTGACCATGCAGCAGGATAAATTGAACAACGAGACGGAGAAGGTGCAGCTGGACATGGATATCCGGCGCAAGCAGCGTACTTTCTCCCAGTACGAACGGCTGTATCAGGAACGGCTGGTCAGCCGGGAGGAATACCTGCAGGCTAAGGAAGATTACGAAGTATCCCGGAAAAAGCACAGCCTCATCAACGAACGGCTGATACAGGATTCCATTTACCGGAGCATCCAGATGGACCAGATGGAGGACAATCTCCAGAACATGAGAAAGAATGTGCTGCTCATACGGGAGCGGAAAAACAAACTGGAGGTACGGGCTACCATCGACGGGGAACTGGGACTGCTGGATGCCGAACTGGGGCAGAACATTACTGCCGGACAGATGGTGGGACAGATTAATGATCTCTCGGATTTCAAGATTGAGGCAATGGTCGACGAGCATTACATCGACCGGGTGACCGGCGGACTTCCCGGCAGTTTTGAACGGCAGGGCAACCGTTTTCAGCTGAAGGTACGCAAGGTCTACCCCGAGGTACGCGAAGGACGTTTCCGTACCGACCTGGTGTTCGAGGGAGAACGACCGGAGAATATCCGGAGCGGACAGACCTACTACATCGACCTGCAGTTGGGAGAACCGACCGAAAGTGTACTGATTCCCAAGGGAACCTTCTTCCAGGTAACCGGAGGCAACTGGATTTTCGTGGTCGACAAGGAGGGCAAGAAGGCTTACAGGCGTCCCATCCGCATCGGACGGCAGAATCCGCAGTATTATGAGGTACTCGAGGGACTGGAGCAGGGAGAGCAGGTCATTGTCTCGGGATACGAGAGCTACAAGGACAATGAAGTGCTGATCCTGAATTAAACAAATCACCAAGAATGATCAACCATTTTATATTATACCATTATGAAAAAGATTATGTGTACACTGGCCTTGCTGGCCAACTTGTTTTTGTCTTCTTCCTGCATTGCAGGCAGTACGAAGGATATCGTCAACGAAACCCGTGATGTCACTCCCTTCCATTCCATTGCCATCGAAAGTGTGGGAAGCATCCATTTCACTCAGGCAGACCATTATTCCCTGCGGCTGGAAGGAAAGCCGGAGCTGGTCAAACTGCTGACCAACGAAGTGAAGAACGGTACGCTCTGCATCGACACAAAGAAAGACAAGAGCCTGAAAGGAAACATCAAACTGGATATTTACATCACTGCTCCCGATTTGAAGCAAGTGGATTTTGACGGAGTGGGCTCCTTTGAATGCAAGAATGTGCTCAAGGCGGAAGACATTGCCTTCAATATTGACGGAGTGGGAAAAGTGGAAATCGGCAACCTGCAGTGTAATCTCCTTCAGCTCGATTTTGACGGAGTAGGAAAGGCGGATATACAAGTAAACTGCCGTCAGCTCAAGGCCAACATCGACGGAGTGGGAAAAGTGACGCTGAGCGGTTCTGCCGACCAGGCGGATATCCGCAAGGATGGCATCGGGGTATTCAACACCCGCAACTTAAAAGTAGGTAAATAATTTACTGTTCACACATACCTCTAACGGTTTTAAAGATGATGAAAACACTGTTCCGTAATTTCTCGCATACGTTCCGGCGCTTCCCGACCACCAGTCTGATGAACCTTCTCGGACTGGGCCTCGCCTTTGCCTCCTTTTTCATTCTGATGGCCCAGGTAGACTATGACGCTAATTTCAATAAGGGCATCAAGGGCCATGAAAAGATTTTCCGGGTAGAGATAAATCCGGGAGAGGAGTATGACTGGCAACTGTGGATGGCGCGTCCGCTGGCGGAACTGATAGGAAACAGTTCTACACACATCCGGGATATTTCCATACAGCCGACCTACGTATCCAGCTACGACCTGACAGTGAATGAGCACCGGTTCCACGAAAAGGTACGCTTCGGGTTCGGCAATTTCATCCGCCTCTTTCATCCACAGATGATTGCCGGTTCGGAAGCGGCCATCGAGAAGCCGCATACACTGCTGATACCGGAATCAATGGCGCTGCGGCTCTTCCAGACCAGGGATGCGGTAGGTAAACAGTTGTTTTTCAACAAGCAGGATGAATGGACTGTGGGAGGAGTTTACCGGGATTTTCCTGAAAACTCGCTGATAGGCGACTGTATTCTGATTACCCTTAATCCTCAGGAGAATAAAGACAACTGGAGAAACTGGAACTACTTTTGTTTTCTTTCCCTGGACGATGCCGCTCATGTCCGACAGGTAGAATCAGATATCAAGGAAGAACTCTCCCAGTTTCTTACAGCCTCTGGGGAAACCATCGAGGGACTGCCTGAAATCCGGCTGACTTCCATCGCAGACAGTCATTTCTCTCCGGTAGGCAACAAAGGGGCAAGCAGTCGCACTACGGTCTATCTTCTGTGCTGCATCGCCTTCCTGATTGTGGGAATCGCCGGTATCAACTACATGAATTTTTCACTCGCGGAAACGCCCATGCGCATCAAGAGCATCAATACGCAGAAGGTACTGGGAGCCACTACCGGTTCACTCCGTACCGGCCTGCTGGCCGAATCGGTGCTGATCAGTCTCTGTGGCTTCGTACTGGCCATGTGCTTCCTCTGTCTGCTCAAAGATACCGGCCTGCAGGAACTGGTATCTGCCACGCTGAGCCTGTCCAAGCATCCTCGTCTGGTGGGAATTACCTTAGGCATCAGCCTGCTGATAGGCATACTGGCAGGTATTTATCCGGCCTGGTACGTAACTTCCTTCCCCACTGCCCTGGCCCTGAAAGGTTCGTTCGGACTCTCCCCTAAAGGAAAGTTGCTGCGGACAGGACTGGTCTGCTTTCAGTTTCTGGTTTCCTTCATACTGATCATCGGAGTAGGAATCATGTATCAGCAGAGCAACTACATACGGACTTCCGAATACGGATACGACAAGGAGGTCGTCCTCATCGGCAATATGAACACGGAAAGCAAACGGCAGAAGGAAGCCATTGCCGGCGAACTGACCCGGATTCCGGGAGTGGAAGGAGTGGCCTTTTCCCAGTTTGTCCTGAGTTCGGGAGACGATTACATGAGCTGGGGACGAGGAAGCGGTGACAGGAATATGTTCTTCGACGTACTGCCGGTTGACTCCCGCTACCTGGAGGTCATGGGCATCCGCATTACGGAAGGACGGAACTTCAGACAGGGCGACGGAGATGTGTATATTTTCAACGAGGCAGCCCGTACAAAATATCCCTGGCTCAAGGTGAATGAGCCCATCAATCCCGGAGACTACACGGTGGTGGGATTCTGCGAAAACATCCGGTTCAGTACGTTCCACAGCGATGACACCACCCGCCCCATGGCTTTCTTCCTCTATGGAAAAGACCATGAAGGATGGCCGGGAGACGACTTCCTCAATGTCCGTATTGCCCGGGGACAGGATAAAGTGGAAATCATCCGTACCCTGCAACAGGCAATGAAAAAGTTCAGTCCCGGACACGACTTCAATTTCCGGTTCATCGACAAGATTCTGGATAATACCTACCGCAACGAACTCCGGTTTGTCCGACAGTTTTTCCTGTTTTCCCTGCTGGCCATCGTCATCTGCATAATCGGCGTCTTCGGACTGACCCTGTTCGAAAGTGAATACCGCCGCAAGGAAATCGGCATCCGGAAAATCATGGGCAGTTCTACCCGGGAAATCCTGTACATGTTCAACAGGCATTACCTGCTGATTCTTACGGGATGCTTCCTGGTAGCAGCGCCTTTCGGATGGTGGATAGGACACGAATGGCTGCAAGGTTTCTCAGAGAGAACACCGATATGCGGCTGGATATTCCTGGCCTCGTTCCTGACAGTGACACTGATTACCCTGGCGACGGTAACGGTGCAGAGCTGGAAAAATGCCTGTGAGAATCCGGTTCACAGCATCAAGACGGAATAAGCGGTCCGTCTTTGACACGTACTCTTTTGTTTTACTAAATAGATGCGTTCACGGAACAGTTCTTTCCTTGTCATTGAATGATTCGGGAGAACTGTTCCTTTTTTTCTGGAATAAGGAAAAATTGTGTACCTTTACCTCCGTACAAGCACATTGACAATATCTTCAACTATTTTAAATAAATCGTTACACATGAAAAACTTTTTACTCACATGCGGCTTCCTGGGAGTCTTCGCGACTTCCTTTGCCCAAGAGCTTATCTTACCTCAACCGTCCGTACAGCCCAGTCGGGCACAGCAGGAACAGATTGCACGGAAATACGGAATGTTCATTCACTTTGGCATCAATACGTTTCATGACGAAGAATGGACCGACGGAAGCAAGTCGGCCTCTTCGTATGCACCTTCTGCCATCGATGCGGAACAGTGGATACGTACCGCCAAAGAGGCAGGAATGAAATACGTGATACTGATTGCCAAACACCATGACGGCTTCTGCCTGTGGGACAGCCGCTACACGGAATACGACGTGGCCAGCTCCGGCAATCCGACGAACGTCATCGAGGCCGTTGCCAAGGCTTGCCGGAAATACGACATCGGACTGGGACTGTATTATTCGTTGTGGGACAGAAAGGTCAATGCCGATGTAGAAGACTGGAAGAAAGACGAGGCATACAACCAGTATATGCTGAACCAGCTTACGGAACTGATGGATATCGTAGACGACTATACGAAGGTGGTGGAATTCTGGTTCGACGGAGGATGGGTAAAGCAGAACTACCGCTGGCCCGTGATGGACATCTATCAGACCATCAAGCAGAGGATGCCGGAATGTCAGGTGGGAGTAAACTGGACCATCGGTGCCCCGGAGAATGCGGATAAGCACCCGGTACTTCCGCAAGAACAGAAAGAGGGATATCCGATACGGTATTTCCCCAGTGACTTCCGCCTGGGCGACCCTTATCTTCCAACGGACAACGATCCGAAAATATTCGTCCACAACGGCCGGCAGTATTATATGCCCTGGGAGTCGACCGTCTGCATCAGCAAGCGCTGGTTTTACAATACCACCGACAACGAGTTCAAGTCGGTCGATGAACTCGAAAAACTTTTCTGCCAAAGTACCAAGAACGACAATATCCTGATCCTGAACTGTCCTCCCAACCGGGACGGCAAACTGAGAGACCAGGATGTCAGCATTCTGAAAGCACTGTATAAACGGATAAAGAACCATTTGTAACCCATTACATAACAACCCTCTTTCTATATATACTAGAAAAACAGAAAGGATTCTGCTTTTTCAGATATAGAGAAAGAGGGATTCTCGACTAAAATACCTACCTTTGCTGCAGACTGTCGCATAGGGAATGTCCGGATGTAACAGACTATAATCCAAAATCCGACCATAAACAATAATTAATTCAAATACCATGAAATCCAACACAGTAATTAAACTATTTTGCTTTTCATCAGTAGGAGTTTCATCGCTGGCTCTTACTTCGTGTTCCGAACCTCAGAAACAGGACGAACGTTTCAATATTGTCTATATCATGACCGATGACCATACGGCGCAGATGATGAGTTGCTACGACAACCGCTATGTGGAGACGCCCAACCTGGACCGTATTGCAGCGGAAGGAGTAAAATTTACCAACAGTTTTGTAGCCAATTCGCTGAGTGGTCCGAGCCGCGCCTGCATGCTCACGGGCAAGCACAGCCATGCCAACGGATTCTATGACAATACGACCTGTGTATTCGACGGCTCGCAACAGACCATGCCGAAGCTGCTGCAGCAGGCCGGATACCAGACAGCCATCATCGGAAAATGGCACCTGGAAAGTCTGCCTACCGGATTCGATTACTGGGAGGTACTGCCCGGACAGGGGGATTATTACAATCCGTCTTTCATCGAAATGAACAATGATACGGTAACCGAAAAGGGATATCTGACCAACCTTATTACCGACAAGAGTATCAACTGGCTGGAGAACCAGCGCGACAAGAACAAGCCTTTCTGTCTTTTCATCCATCACAAGGCCTGCCACCGCGACTGGCTGCCGGAACTGAAGTATCTGTCGCTGTATGAGGACAAGACATTCACCATGCCCGACAACTTCTACGATGACTACGAGGGCAGGGAAGCGGCCAAGACTCAGGAGATGAGTATCCTGAAGGACATGGACATCATGTACGATACCAAGATGTACGACCCGAAAGGTGAGTCACGGCTGAAAGCTACGTACGAAAAACTGATCGGTCGTCTGGATCCGGAAGACCGCAAAGTATACGATGCCTTCTATCAGCCTATCATCGATGAGTTCTACAAGAAGAACCCGCAGGGAAAGGAACTGGCCGAATGGAAGTACCAGCGTTACATGCGCGATTATGCGAAGGTGCTGAAATCGTTTGACGATAATGTAGGAAGGGTGCTCGACTACCTGAAAGAACATGACATGCTGAAAAATACCCTGATTGTCTACACTTCCGACCAGGGATTCTATATGGGTGAACACGGATGGTTCGACAAGCGTTTCATGTACGAGGAATCCATGCGTACCCCGCTGATCATGCGTCTGCCGGACAATATGGCACAGAAGGCCAAGGGAGATATTCCGCAGATGGTACAGAACATCGACTATGCTCCTACGTTCCTGGAAGTGGCCGGTGCAGAGATTCCGGAAGACATACAGGGAGTCTCACTGCTACCGCTGCTGAAGGGCGAGAAACCGGCCGACTGGCGCAAGTCGCTGTACTATCACTTCTATGAGTATCCGGCCGAGCACATGGTGAAACGCCATTACGGAGTGCGTACCGAGCGCTACAAGCTGATTCATTTCTATAACGACATCGATGCGTGGGAACTGTACGACCTGCAGGAAGACCCGAAGGAAATGAACAACCTGTATGGTAAGGCGGGGTATGAGAAAATCACCGAGGAACTCAAGGCGGAACTGGTAAGACTGCAGACGCAGTACCACGATCCGATAGAGGAAAAGCTGAAGAAATAAGATTTCAAAACGGATATCTGATAAAAACAGACGGCTCCGGCAGACAGAGTGCAGGCTCTGCAGACTGCCGGGGCCGTCCGTCTTTTTATGCGTGTCTGCGGCGGACAGTGCCTGTAACCTGAAGCTCGCGCGCCAGCGGATAGAAACTGAACTTTTTCAGAAGATACTCCAGCTGGTCCAACGACCGGGCCACTTCATCCGGGGAAGGCAGCTCCCTGCACTTGAACACTGCCGTCAGCAGTCCGTTATAAGGTATCAGGTTCTGACAACTCTCTTTGTCACGGCAGTATACCTCCCACTCAGTCCAGAATGCGGCCGTCAGCCGGTTTTCGGCATCCATCCATTTCTGTTCGCTACCTGACAAAGGAGCAAAATACACTCCCGCTACAAAACACTCGTAGGTACGAAGGGTCTTTCCCCTCAGATTGGTTTCCGGAACCATTGTATAGGCAATCTCAAACTGCACGTCTTTCCGCCAAAGAGTATAGTTGGAAAAACGGTAACAGAACACCTCGCCCGCATCGGGGAAATAACGTCCTATGAAATCTTGTAGTTTCCGGGTAATCTTTCCGGAAAGCACAAAAGAGTAGTAATAAGAAACCAGCCAGATGAAGGGCATAAAAACGACAAAGGGAATCCAGATAGAGCCACCCATCAGCACCCAGTCCATTTCTTTTCCACTCTTCCAGACATGATGCAGAAAAGAAGTAAGTATCACTATTCCGCTGGCCAGTATGGGAATACCGGTGTACAGGGTGGTGAGTTTCCACCATTTCCAGCGGGAAGTGTACAATAGGTGCTCACCAGAAAAAACATGCTTGAAATATTCCTTAAAAGACAGGTTGTCTCCTTTGATATAAGTAGGGGTTGTCTTGATCATAAACGTCTGCCATTAAAATTATTAAGATAACAAATTTACAAATAATCTTCCTGACTGCCAATTCCTTTTCCTGAATATCATTATACAAAAGGCGGAATGATTTCTTTCGTTCTCCAACCTCCGTATGCGGGTTATAAAACCCCGCCTGCCGGGTTGTACAACCTCCATACGGAGGTCGGAGAACCTGGCAGGCGGGGTCGGAGACTATTCAACTAAAAAAAGAGCACTCAATATATAAGGAAAGTAGTTTCTTTCCTTAATTGAACAAGAAAGTTCGTCAGACCTTCTCGCCACGTATCAGTACCTTTCCGCCATTCGCAAGGGTGGTGGCAAACAGATAAGTATCTCCCCCCTCCTTCAGTTTGAGTTTCTTCCGCAGTTCGGCCACGCTGGACGGGAAGTTGCGGACAGTGAGGTTCGCCTTTTCCACTCCCTCCAGCAAGACTTTCAAGTCTTTCTTGCCAAACCCGGAAACGGCAGTCACCCGGAAGCGTCGTCCCGGAAAATCGACAAGTCCGGAAGAGGTATAAAGGTGACTGTTCGGATGAAGTTTTTCCACTCCGTAGCACGTGGCCAGCAGGCGATAAGGACCGGCTTTCAACAGAGCTGCTCCCGGCTCATACAGATAGTTGCCTACCGCTTCTGCAAGAGGGCATCCGGCTGATTTCTCTTCGGGAAATGTAAACTGGAAATGCTGGCGGGTAGAGTTATTAACAACCTGTTCACAACTTATAATCGCCTCATCTGCAGCCGACTCCTCTTCATCAGGAGTTTTACGAAGGAGAATTATCAACTCTTTGCACTCGTTATTCACCGATACGATATGGATGCGGCGGACGTATTGCAGATCGTGCAATGCCGAAGCCATATCGAGCATGGGAGAGAGTTTAATCATGACCGTTTTTCCTTTCTCAACCAACAGAGGCTCCAGGCGGCAGACATCAGGCTCGCATTCGGCAATAGCCACCGTTTTTCCTCCATGGCTGTCACGGCGAGCAGGGTCAAGGAACAGGCAGTCGACCGGTTCCATCGACTGAAGGTACTCCACTGCATCGGCGCAATGGATGCGTACGTGAGGCAGGCCCAGCAACGGAAAGTTATGGGCAGCAATCCGGCAGAGCGTTTCCTGCCGCTCTACATAGTCGGCACAACGGAAATTGCGCGCCAGAAAAGAACAGTCCACTCCCCACCCTGCCGTCAGGTCGGTCAGGGTATCCCCACTTACCAACGAGGCCTTATAACGGGCCGTCACTTCCGAAGAACACTGCTCCATGGAGAGATGCTGCGGATAACGGATACCAGGGGTCTGTGCCCAAAGCGGCACCTTCTTTTCTGCAATCTGATAACCGGCAATCTGCACCACCGCCTCGGCCATATCCACCGCCGGATATTTTTTCGCCTGCAACGCCAGTGTCCGTATGTCGTCACCACGGTGACTGTCAATAAACGCTAAGGTTTCGGGGGACAATTCTTTCATATTTTTCCGTTCTAACAAACATTCCACAATAACAGGGACAAAGTTATAAAATAAACCCATAGTACAGGCAATAAAAAAGGACCTTGAAGCGCCTCCCGGCGATTACAAGATCCTTTCTAAAAAAACCTCTCAATATAACAAATCTAAAAAAATTACTTTTTCAACAAAAAATCATCTATCATCTTCTTGAATTCAGATTTGGAAATGGCTCCGTTCACCACCTGAGGCTCACCCTTCAACGGAATAAACAGCAGGGTCGGAATACTCCGTATACCAAAGGCAGCAGCCAGTTCCTTTTCCGCATCCGTATCTATCTTGTAGACATCAATCTTACCCTGATATTCTGCAGCCAGTTCTTCAACAATGGGAGCCACCATCCGGCACGGCCCGCACCAGGATGCATAGAAATCTACGATGGCCGGTCTTTCGCCTTCAAACTTCCATTCGCTGGGGTTAGCCTCATAGTTATATATCTTCGACATAAATGCAGCCTTATCCAGATGTACGGCAGCCGTCTTCTCCTTCTTTTCAGTAGCCGAACCGCCTTTTGTTCCGGAGGCATTGCCACCGCAGGCGGTCGTGACTACCAGCATTGTCAGCATCAAGAATAATATTTTTTTCATATCAGTTACTATTTTAATGATTGTCTTCTCTATATAATTAACAAACAACAAAAAGAAATGGTTCAATGCAAAACCTGATTCTTTATAAAAAAGAATTTTAAAAACGCCTACTTAACGGTAATCTGACGTACCGGTTGTTGCTTGACGGCATCCAGAAGAGTATCCGAATATTTTACTTTTTCAAAATTAATCCGGTTCAGGTCGATGCAGCGGATAGCGCTGTCATACATCGTACGGAAATAAATCTTGCGGTTCTTCATGTCCGTAGCCGAAGTCCACTGGGTCGCACTGGGGATATCTGCCGGCACCTGGCCTTGGGCAAACTCAATTCCTACCGGAATATCGAAGTTGTTCAGAATCTGGAAACCCTGGAGCACCGTTGCAAATGCATCAGGCTGTACGGGAGCCGTTGCCTGATAAAAGGCTGCACGGACGAAGCGTGAAGGAGGAGTAACGTCTCCGGGCAATCCCAGGAAACCGCTTCCGGCCCCAAAAGAGCGCAGGGAAAGGGTTCCGAGCTGCTGTCCGGGGGCACTTCCAGGATACAGATTGACGTAATTGTTCAGGTTGGTCAGCTGCCATTCGAATCCCGGAGAATTGGTCAGTACGCCCAACTTGTTTTCATGGAACTGGAGCACTCCGTCTACAATTTCCAGCACTATCTGACGGCCGGACAGATCGGCAAAACGCCAGTGAACGGTAGAGGCACGGGGATCGATGGCAATCACATGGACTTTCTTTACGGCTTCCATCACTTCATCGACCGTACGGCAATTTCCCAATACCCATGCAACTAACTGCAGATCGGCAATACTTTCATCCTTCTGTGCCGGCTGAAAGGCTTCATACTTGCCGTAGTTGGGGAAATAAAACAACCCCGCAGACAGTCCGGCCTCGTTCAATCCTTCTGCCACAAACTCCTTCTGCTCTACTGCCAGTCCTACATAACCATAACGGGCCGTAAACGTCATTCCATCGGTACCACCGGGCACATACGACTGCTGGGTATATCCGCGGGGTACAATCACATAGCGACTGTTCAAGTCACTGCCACCCCATTCGATGGTACGTGCCAGAATCTGTGTACCGTCTTTTGAGGTAAGCGTGATACCCGTGCAGGCCGAAGCCTGCGACCACTGGAAGACGGTGGCAACCGCCGTCAAAACTAAAGTCAGCATCTTATTTTTCATATCTTCTACATTTTAAAAACGGGTCTTCAGTTATTGCAGACCCACACAACAAAAATAATTTTTTTTCTGTGAAAAACCGACTGTCTGTCAGTCTTTTTATGTTTCTCACACAAATTTATCTTTACTTCCACAAAGCATCATCGCCCAGCGAAAGCGTATAGAGTCCGATCAGACGATAAGTGAACGTACCGGCACTGTTCGAGATATAAGGATAAAGGATCGGTTGTTCGTTCATCGGCTGGTAGCGTACCTCTTTACGGTACAGCATTCCTTCTCCCTTCCAAGGCGGACCATCATTATTGTCTACCATATAAATGGCATTGATTTCTCCCGCCTCATCAAACTCGGCTCCCCAGATATTCACGGCATGGTCACCGTAACCGGAGAGGTTGAATGCCACCCCTACTGCCTTATGATGCAGCAGGGCATCCTTCACCAGTGTCTGAAAACGCTCTTTGGTAACCAGCATGTCATAGGTTCCCAGCGAACGGGTACCCAGCAGTCCCCGGAAGAAACCGGCACGCGGGTCCGGAACATCGGTATCGTATACGTTCTTTGAGAACACACCGTTGAAGAACCAGTTCAGTCCCCTCAACACGTCATTCCCCTGATTGGGAAAGGATTCCTTGAACAGGCGGAACACGCTGCTTTCCGTCATGGAAGGAATCTCCGAGGGACCGGTATAATGGCCCCATTCACGGATTTGTCGGGCACGGTTGTCCATCCACCAGTGAATCAGGTTCGAGGCAGCGGCAGCCCAACACAACCGCGAGTCGGCTCCACCCAGTTTCGGCTGTATCTTATTGCAGTCGTACCAGCCGCATCCCTCCCACCAGGGCAACCGTTCACGGTTCTCCCCGGTCCACCGGCTTTCCTCCGGTGCAGTGATTCCGTCGAACCACAGTTTCCGTCCGGCCCAGGATTCTTCTTTCTTCTGAATCCGGAGACGAAGTACCGTTTCCTTTCCCTGCTCCAGTGTCCGGAAAGGACGTCCGTCGATTTCCTCGGGCAATGAAAGCAGACTAGACCGTCCGCCCAGTTCGATACGGATGCAACCGGAACGGATCGGGTCGAGCGGCTGAGAAGGCAGAATCACGTAAAAAGTACGGGAATTCAACCGATAAGGCACAATTGCCTCGGGAGCCTGAGCGGCCACAGTCCATTCTCCGTTTCCCGGATTCACCTGTACGGAACGGACCCCACGGACCGTCAGTTTCATCTCATTCAGTTCCTGTTCCGAATAGCCGTCTCCTTCGCTGATGACGATACGGAGGCGCGACATCGCGTGACTGAAATGCAGGTCGACTCTTTCCTTATACCCTGCCTCTGCAGTAGCCCACAACAGGTCGGCTGCTTCCAGACTATCCTTAGGACCCTGGTCCGAAGGTACCGTATGCATCCAGCTTTCCCGACTCATCTTTCCGGATGCAGCCGGATAAAAAGCAGTAAACCGTACCGTCCCTGCCTGTAAATCTTCCCAGGTAAGCGGACTGTTCCAACGGTTTTGCTCCAGCCACAACCTGCTGACCTTCCGCATTCCGGTTCCGGCAAAGGCCAGTACCGACAGGCTGTCTCCTTCCGTAAAACGGCCGTTCCCGGCCTCATCCAGGGAAATACGACTATTTCCGGTATTCTCCCACACTATGTTCCACTCTACGGCTGCTCCTTCCGTGCGTTCGGCAAGGGCAGCACTTTCTTCCCTCTGACAAGCCATCAGTCCCATCAGTCCTGCAGTCATCCCAGCTATCCATCCTTTTTTTCTCATTGCATTCAACGCTTGTTATATGAAAAACAATAAAATAGCCGGATTTGTTTTTCACGGAAGCATAAAGAAAATGAACATCCGCCGATTTTATCCGCCCCCTCCGTTTCCTGCGCATCTCAGGTCTTTTCCGGCAAACCTTTTCCCGGGTCGATAAAAAATCTGCATCCTTTCTCATATATATGCAGATTTTACGCAACCGGGAGCCACCAAGACCCATCCGGGAGATGATTTACAAAAAATTATACATCGAAACGGAATTACTGATGAGATGAAGGCAACCGTTTTTCCTGAATTTTCTCTATCTTTGGATAAGATAAGATGGCCCCGGCAAGACCGCATCCGAAAACCGGATTTCCAGTGCCTCTCCCCGGCTTCCATCATTTTGTATAAGCAACCAACCACAGTCTTACTATGATACGATTTTCTTTGTTTGTGATATTGCTTCTCTTGCACACTGGCGTATACGCACAACTGACATTGAAGGAATGCCAGGAAGCAGCCCATGACAATTATCCGCAGGCCAGACAGTACCAGCTGATTCAGCTCGCCGAGGAATATTCACTGCAGAATATCCGGAAAAGAAACTTACCTCAAATCAGTCTCAGCGGAAAGGTCTCCTGGCAAAGCGAGGCCACGACCTTCCCGTTTGAAATTCCGGGTACCGGCATGAAAGGGCTTCCGAAAGACCAGTATCAGGTCTTGACTGAAGTCAGACAGACCCTCTGGGACGGAGGGCAAACTCACTATCAGAAACAGCAGGTACGGGCCGAAACGGAAGAAAAGGAACGGCAGCTCGATGTCAGCATGTATGCCCTGAACGACCGGGTGAACCAGGTTTTCTTCGGTATCCTGTTGCTGGAGGAACAGCTCAGGCAAAACGACCTGCTCCGGAAAGATCTGGAACGGAACCTTCGTGACATCGATACTTATCAGCAGAACGGGCTGGCCAACGAGACGGATGCCGATGCGGTACAGGCAGAAATACTGCAGGTCGGACAGCAGCGCCAACAGTTGCAGTCCAACCGAAGGGCGTATCTTCGGATGCTTTCCCTGCTTACGGGAAAGGAACTGGGAGAAGAGACGGTACTGGAACGGCCCATCGCACATGACGGATGGGATGCCGCCATCATCCGGCGACCGGAACTCGAGTGGTACAGGGCGCAGGAACAGCAGATAGAGGTTCAGAAGAAACGGTTGAAAAGCAATTACATGCCACAGTTCGGTCTGTTTGCCCAGGCTGCCTACGGCAATCCGGGACTCGACCTGTTCAAGGATAAGTTCAGGACGTATGGCATGGCCGGTATCCGGTTTACGTGGAACTTCGGCTCACTCTACACACTGAAAGACGACAAACGGAACCTGGAGACCCGCCGGAAGATGGTAGATACCGAGCGGGAACTGTTCCTCTTTCATACACGTCTCCAGCTGATCGGCCAGCAGGAGCGCATCCGGACACTACGGATGCAGCTGCAGGAGGACGACGAAATCATCCGGCTGCGCACCCGCATCCGCAAGGCAGCGGAAGTCAAGGTGGCCAACGGCACACTGAGCGTCACCGAAATGCTGCGGGAACTTACGGCCGAGAGTCTGGCACGGCAGACGAAGGCACAACATGAGATGGAACTGCTCATGGAACAATTCAACATGAAACAACTGACCAATTAATTTATCGCCTTATGAACATCAGGATAGGGTTATTGGCAGGAATTGCGGTACTGACTGCCTGCCATACGGAAAAAGAGTTTGACGCCACCGGGGTATTTGAAGCTACGGAAATCATCGTCTCGGCCGAAGGAAACGGCAAGATTCTCTCACTGGACGTGGAAGAAGGAAGCCGACTGGAAGCCCGGGAGGAAGTGGGAGTCATCGACACCCTCCAGCTTTTTCTCAAGAAATGCCAGCTGGAGGCCAGCATGAAGTCGGTAGGGCATCAGCGGCCGGATATCAGCAAACAGATTGCTGCCACCCAGGCGCAGATTGCTACAGCCGAACGGGAACGGAACCGGGTGGAAAGACTGCTGGAGGCTCAGGCAGCCAACCAGAAGCAGTTGGACGACTGGGACAGTCAGCTGAGTGTCTTGCACAAACAACTGGAAGCTCAGCTTTCTTCCCTGAGTCATACGACCAGCAGTCTGACAGCCCAGGAGGCTTCCATTGCCATTCAAATCACACAGACCGATGACCTGCTGAAAAAATGCCACATCACGGCCCCGATTGACGGAACGGTACTGGCTAAGTATGCGGAGGCCGGGGAACTGGCCAACATAGGAAAACCGTTGTTCAAAATCGCCGATACCGAACACCTGTACCTGCGGGCTTATGTCACCTCCCTGCAACTCTCGGAAATCCAGTTGGGCAAGACCGTCAAGGTGTACGCTGATTTCGGGGACAAGCAACTGGCAGAGTTTCCGGGAGTCGTATCCTGGATAGCCGACCAGGCCGAATTCACCCCCAAGACCATCCTGACCGATGACGAACGGGCCAACCTGGTATATGCCGTAAAAATCGCCCTGACCAACGACGGAACCATCAAACTGGGCATGTACGGAAAAGTCAAATTCTGAATCGTCTGAACTTACAGCTACAAAGCCATGGAAGACATACTTCACATCCAAGGGATAAGCAAGCATTACGGAAAGGTAACGGCATTACAGGAGATTGCCTTTCAGGTTTCTCCGGGAGAAATCTTCGGGCTCATCGGTCCGGACGGAGCAGGAAAAAGTACGCTGTTCCGCATCCTGGCCACCTTACTGCTCCCCGATACCGGAGACGGGAAGGTACTGGGCTTCGACCTGAAAAAAGAGTACCGCCACATCCGACGGCACATCGGATACATGCCCGGACGCTTTTCGCTTTACCAGGACTTGACGGTGGAAGAAAACCTGCATTTTTACGCGACCTTGTTTCAGACAACGGTCGAGGCACATTACGAACAGATACGGGCCATCTACGAGCAAATCGCTCCGTTCCGGGACCGAAGAGCCGGGGCGCTTTCGGGAGGGATGAAACAGAAACTGGCTTTATGCTGTGCCCTGGTACATGCGCCCAAACTGCTTCTGCTGGATGAACCCACTACGGGAGTGGATCCCGTTTCCCGACAGGAATTCTGGGACATACTGAAGACACTGGCGCGGGAAGGAATCACCATTATCGTCTCCACTCCTTTCATGGACGAGGCACTGCGATGCGACCGTACCGCTTTCCTGTACGAGGGGCGCATACGGGGCATCGACCGCCCGGAAGTCATCCTGAAACAATTCAGCGACATCCTATGCCCCTCCGGTCTGGAGCGCAACCCTTCTTCCGGGAAATCTGCCCCCATTATCCAGGTCGACCGGCTGGTCAAGCGTTTCGGCGACTTTACGGCTGTCGACCACATCTCCTTCCAGGTCAACCGGGGAGAAATCTTCGGTTTTCTGGGTGCCAACGGAGCCGGAAAGACCACTGCCATGAGAATACTCTGCGGACTGAGTCTGCCCACTGAGGGAACGGCCACGGTAATGGGATATGATGTCCGGACACAAAGCGAACAGATCAAACGGAACATCGGATACATGAGTCAGAAGTTCTCGCTGTACGAAGACCTGACCGTAGCCGAAAACGTACGGCTTTTCGGAGGCATTTACGGGATTCCTGACAAAGAGATTGTTCCGAGAACGGAAGCGATGTTGAAGCGTATCGGACTGGAGAAGGAACAAAAGACGAGGGTGCATAACCTGCCTCTGGGATGGAAGCAGCGACTGGCATTTTCGGTAGCCATTTTCCACCGGCCGCAACTGGTTTTCCTGGACGAGCCGACCGGAGGCGTGGATCCGGCAACCCGGAAACAGTTCTGGGAACTCATCTACCAGGCAGCCGACCAGGGCATCACCATCTTCGTCACCACACACTACATGGACGAGGCGGAATACTGCGACCGGATATCCATGATGGTGGACGGACAGATCCGGGCACTGGACACTCCAGAGGCCCTGAAGCAGCAATTCGGTGCCCGGAACATGGACGAGGTATTCCGCAGGCTGGCAAGGGAATCGACCCGGCAAACCTAAAAAGACATCCCCATGAAGGCAATTCGGGGTACTGCCCTCCACATCAGTAGTGCCACAGAGAAAAAAGATATTCAACCGAGACCGCCTTTCATAGGCTATTCAGAAATCCAACAGATTATATGACCGCATCATGAAACAGTTTATTGCATTTATCCGGAAAGAATTCTATCACATCCTGCGCGACCGGCGTACGATGCTGATCCTGATCGGTATGCCCGTTGTACAGATTATCCTGTTCGGCTTCGCCATCTCCACCGAGGTTCGCGATGTGAAGACGGCCGTGCTCATCTCCTCTTCCTTTCCCGATTGCCAGAAGATGGTAGAACGCCTGGATGCCAGTGAATATTTCTCTGTAGAGTACGTCGTACATTCTCCCCGGGAGATACAGGAACTGATGAAAAAGAACCGCATCGAACTGGCTGTCTGTTTCTCGGACAATCTCCATCAAGCAGACTTCCGGTCGTATCCGGTCCAGGTAATTGCTGATGCCACCGACCCCAATCAGGCCGTCAGCCGCAGCAGTTATGCCACTGCCATTCTCCTGCAAGCCATCGGAAGCCTGAAAACCGCCGGCAGTCCGACCACCCTTCAGGCTACGCCTCCGGTCACCTTATACAGCAAACTGCTGTACAACCCGCAGATGAAAAGTGCCTACCAGTTTGTTCCCGGTGTCATGGGCCTGATCCTGATGCTGCTTTGTGCCATGATGACCTCCGTTTCCATCGTCAGAGAAAAAGAAACCGGTACCATGGAAGTGCTGCTGGTTTCTCCTATGCCGCCCCTGGGCATCATACTTGCCAAGAGTGTGCCTTACCTGATTCTCTCCCTGGTCAACCTGGCCACCATCCTGCTATTGTCCGTCTATGTGCTCGATGTGCCGATTGCCGGCAGCCTGACTGCTCTGATTGCCGTATCCCTGCTGTTTATTTTCGTCTCCCTGGCACTCGGCCTGTTTATCTCCTGCCTGACGCACACACAGATTGCCGCCCTGCTGATTTCCGCCATGGTACTCATGCTGCCCACCATCCTGCTGTGCGGCATCATCTTTCCGGTTGAAAGCATGCCCCTCCTGCTGCAAGGCCTTTCCTGCCTGATTCCGGCCCGGTGGTACGTCGACATCGTGCGCCGCCTGATGATTGAAGGAGTCCCCATCAGCTACCTGTGGCAGGAAATCTCTATCCTCTTCCTCATGGGCATTGCACTCATTGCCCTGACTACCCGGAATTTCAACGACCGACTGGAATAACCTCAAGCAACCTCCGCCATGATATTACGTTACCTGATAGAAAAAGAATTCAAGCAAATGCAGCGCAACAGTTTCCTGCCCCGCCTCATCCTGGCTTTCCCGTGCATCATCATGCTGGTCATGCCCTGGGCAGCCACAATGGAAATCGAGAATATGCGACTTGCCATCATCGACAACGACCACAGTACGGTCTCCCGGCAACTCATACAGCGGTTTGATGCTTCCCGTTATTTTGAACTGACTGGTATCTTCGCCTCCTACTCCCAGGGTATGGAAAGCATGAGAAAGAGCCAGACAGACATCCTGCTCGAAATCCCTCAGGGCTTCGAGAAAGCACAGGTCTGCGGTCAGAAGCCCTCCGTACAGGTCACCCTCAATGCCGTAAACGGGATGAAAGGGGGACTGGGCAACTCGTACATCCAGCAGATTCTGAACGGGCAGCCTCAGCCCGTCACCCTGCAATATCTGTTCAACCCGCACCTGAACTATAAATTATTCATGATTCCGGCCCTGATGACCATGCTCCTGCTCATGTTCTGTGCCTTCCTTCCGGCGCTGAATGTCGTCAGCGAAAAAGAAACCGGCACCATCGAACAGATAAACGTGACTCCCGTGAGCCGCTTTACCTTCATACTGGCCAAGATACTGCCTTACTGGAGCGTGGGATTCGTCGTGCTCAATCTCTGCATCCTTCTTTCCTGGCTCATTTACGGCATCACTCCCGCCGGAAGTCTCCTAACCATTTACCTGGCCGCACTGGTGTTCGGACTGGTCATGTCCGGAATGGGGCTCGTCATCTCCAACTACTCCTCGAACATGCAGCAAGCCATGCTGGTCATGTGGTTCTGCCTGCTGACGTTCGTACTCATGAGCGGACTCTTTACCCCCATCAGCAGCATGCCTGACTGGGCACAGTGGCTTACCTATATCAATCCGCTCCGCTATTTTATGGAAATCATGCGCATGGTCTACCTGAAAGGAAGTACCTTGTCCGACATCCTTCTTCCTGTCTCCGTATTAAGCTTCTTCGCAGTCGTACTATACGGATGGGCCATACTCAGCTACCGGAAACAAAAATAAAGGGCACTTATTATTATATAATATTTAACATTTCCGGTACACAATCCTATCGTTTTATTCGTATATTTGACAAGCACGAACTTTAAAACGTAAATATTATGAACGCAAATCCAGTTTTCAATTTACACATCCCGACACGAATCCTGTTCGGATGTGGAGAAATCAAGAAATTAGCCACCGAGACTTTACCGGGAAAGAAAGCTATGATTGTCATTTCTGCTGGAACCTCTATGAAAAAATATGGCTACCTAGATAAAGTAATCGGGTTACTGGTCGAAAACGACGTAGCGGCTATTGTATATGACAAGATATTACCCAACCCTATCAAGGCACATGTCATGGAGGCTGCAGCCATATGCAGGGAACAAGGATGCGACTTCATAATCGGACTGGGAGGAGGAAGCTCCATCGATTCGGCCAAGGCGATTGCCGTAATGGCCTGCAACGAAGGTGACTTCTGGAATTACGTAACCGGAGGAAGCGGAAAGGGACGCCCCGTCAGCAAGGCACTGCCGGTAGTTGCCATTCCTACCACCGCCGGAACAGGTACCGAAGCCGACCCGTGGGCAGTGATTACCCACGAGGAAAAACAGGAGAAAATCGGTTTTGGAAATATCCATACCTTCCCGGTGCTTTCCATCATCGATCCGGAACTGATGGTATCCATCCCTCCTCACCTGACTGCCTATCAGGGATTTGATGCCTTCTTCCATGCTGCAGAAGGTTTCATTGCCAACTGTGCCACCCCTATCAGCGACCTCTATGCACTCGAAGCCATCCGTCTGCTGGCCAAATACCTTCCGGTAGCTGTCAACGACGGAAAGAACCTGAAGGCCAGAGCCAAGGTAGCATGGGCCAGCACGCTTGCGGGACTGGTAGAATCGACTTCCAGCTGTACTTCCGAACATTCACTGGAGCATGCCATGAGCGCCTATTATCCGGCATTGCCCCATGGCGCCGGACTGATTTCCATCAGCCTTGCCTACTTTGAGACTTTCCGCAACGACTGCATGAAACGCTACATGAAGATGGCCGAAGTCATGACCCAGAAGAAGAGCAACCGTCCGAGCGACTTCATCGATGCCCTTGCAAAGATGCAGAAGGAATGCCACGTAGAAGACCTTCACCTCAGCGAATGGGGTATCAAGCCCGAAGACCTGCCTCAGATGGTACAAAACGCCAGAGAAACCATGGGTGGACTGTTCACCCTCGATCCGCGTCCGCTGACCGACGAAGAAGCACTGACTATCTACCAGAAATCATTCAAATAAAATTGATTACAAGCCTTAAAAATTGATTACAAGCCTTAAAAATTGATTACAAGCCTTATCAAGCCCCGGTCCTTCTCCTGAAGCCCGGGGCTTTCCGTTTTCCATAATTTTCCTTACATTTGCAGCATGGAAACCACACACACAATGAATCACATCATCAGCCACATGACTTCCTTATGCCCCATTTCGGAGCAGACCCTCGCTATCCTGAAAAGCCATCTTACCTGCTGTCATTTTCCCAAGCGATACCAGCTGATCCAGGCCGGAAGATACTGCAAATACGCATACTTCCTGGAAAAAGGCATCACACGCTCCTTCTGGCTGGTAGACGGAGAGGAAATCACGACCTCCTTCTCCTGTGAGGGAGGAATCGTATTCAGCATGGACGAACTGTATTACGGGAAAAAAAGCGAAGAATATGTAGAGACCCTGGAAGAAGTCGAAGTCTACCGGATTGCCCTTACCGACCTGATCCACCTGTTCGAGACCAACCTCGAAATATGCAACTGGGGAAGAATCATCCACCAGAACGAATACCGGAGACTGCACCGCAGCCACAAAGAACGGCTTACCCTCCCCGCCAAGGCCCGCTATGAAGCCTTCCGGGAACAGTTCCCCGATGTCTGCCAGCGCGCCAACCTGAGCTATATCGCCTCTTACCTGGGCATCACACTCTCTACCCTGAGCCGCATCCGTGCCGCCGACTGATTTCCGGAAGACCCTCCTGCGAATTTGACATAGAACAAGTTTTTACGGCGAAAGTTTTTATAGTTTTGCGCCAAAACTGATTCACTCATTTTAAACTTACAACCTATGTCTCATACCACACTCACGTCATCGGCCGCCTTTGCCGATACCAAGCCCCATTACGCCATTCTCGACGGTCTGCGGGGAGTCGCCGCCCTGATGGTGCTGATTTACCATTTCTTTGAAGCATTTGCCACCAGTCCCCTCGACCAGCGGTGCAACCACGGATACCTTGCCGTACAGTTTTTCTTCATCCTTTCCGGCTTCGTCATCGGATATGCATACGACGACCGGTGGGGAAGAATGAGTACCGCCGAATTTTTCAAGCGCCGCCTCATCCGTCTCCATCCGATGGTTTTTATCGGAATCGTGTCCGGTATTCTTTCTTTTCTGATACAGGGAAGCACACAGTGGAACGGTACTCCCATCTCCCTCAGTTGGGTATTGCTCGCAGGACTGTGTACGCTGTTCATGATTCCGGCCGCTCCCGGAAACCGGATTGAAATCCGGGGCAACGGCGAACTGTTCCCACTCAACGGCCCCTACTGGTCGCTGTTCATCGAATACATCGGCAACATTATTTACGCCCTTATCCTGCGCCGCCTTCCACGGAAAGCCTTGAAATACATCTCTCTGCTTACCGGACTGGGAGTGGCCGTCTATGCCATCGGCAACGGTTCAGGATACGGACATCTCGGAGTCGGCTGGACCCTGGCCAACCACTATGTAGCGGGAGGAATCCTGTGCATGATGTTCTGTTTCTCTGTCGGCATCTGGATGTCGCGCGTTTTCAAGCCGCGTCCTGTCCGCGGCGGATTCTGGATCTGCAGCCTGAGCCTCATCGTGCTGGTAGCCCTGCCCCACTGGGGAACCGCCGATACCCCCTGGATCAACGGCATCTACGACACCCTGTGCGTAACCCTCCTGTTCCCGGTTCTCGTATGGATTGGTGCCTCTTCCCTGACCAGCGACTTGCTGTCGACACGCATCTGCAAATTCTGCGGAGACATTTCCTATCCCGTATATGTCATCCACTACCCCTCGATGTATCTCTTCTACTCGTGGGTATGGAACAATCAGGTTCCCTTCTCCCAGGCATTGCCCGTTGGAGCGGGAGTCATCCTCGGAAACATCCTGCTGGCATACCTGCTGCTGAAAATATACGATGAGCCGGTACGCAAATACCTGGCAAGAAAATTCCTCCGCTAGGTCTTTTCATACATCAGGCCGTATCCTTCAGTGCAAGGATACGGCCTGCCTCTTTATCCGTCTTACTTCTTCGACAAATCTTCCAGTGATTTTCCCTCGTACCTGCAGATTGCCTCTTTGTAGTCGGAAGGAATCTCCACCGGTTCTTTCGTAGAGATGTCATAGCCCACCAGTACCGTCCGGCACTGGCATTTGATCATTCCGTCACGACGGTCGATTGCCCGCTGCAGGAGTGTAAAACTCTTGTTGCCCAGATGCACCACCGTTGTCTCTATCGCCAGGTCGTCCGAGAAAAATACCGGAGCCAGAAAATCAGCATTGATATTGGCCACCACTACCGCAAACTTTCTCCAGTCGTGTTCTCCGAACACATCCCTGAAATACGACGTCTTGGCCAGGTCGTACAGGGAGAAATACACCGAGTTGTTCATATGACCAAACTGGTCTACATCGCTGAAGCGGATCTGTATCGGAATGATATGCCGGAAACTTATTTCATCTGCCATAATTAGATTGATTAATTTTACTTCCAAAGATACATCTTTTATCATCATACATAAGTCTGTCGCCGTTTTTTTTCTTACTTTTGTCGCATTATTACAGAAATCTGTCAACAACAAAATTTAAAACAGGATGAAAAAGAATTACAGTAGAGAAACGCTCTGCGTACAAGCGGGATGGACTCCGAAAAAAGGAGAGCCCAGGGTATTGCCCATTTACCAAAGTACGACCTTCAAATATGACAACAGTGAACAGATGGCACGTCTGTTCGACCTGGAAGAAAGCGGTTATTTTTATACCCGTCTGCAGAACCCTACCAACGATGCGGTAGCTTCCAAAATCGCCGCACTCGAAGGAGGAGTGGCTGCCATGCTGACCTCTTCGGGACAGGCTGCCAATTTCTATGCTGTACTGAACCTGTGTGAGAGCGGAGACCACTTCGTATGCGCCTCAACCATCTACGGAGGTACATTCAACCTGTTCGCCGTTACCATGAAGAAGATGGGCATCGACTGTACCTTCATCGATGCTGACGCTTCGGAAGAAGAAATCGGCAAGGCATTCTGCCCGAATACCAAATGCCTTTTCGGTGAGACCATCTCCAACCCCAGCATCAATGTCCTGGATATCGAAAAATTCGCACGCATCGCCCACAGCCACGGTGTGCCCTTGATTGTGGACAATACCTTTGCCACTCCAATCAACTGCCGCCCGTTCCAGTGGGGAGCCGATATCGTAACTCACTCTACCACCAAATACATGGACGGTCATGCAACCTGTGTGGGAGGTGCCATTGTCGACAGCGGCAACTTCGACTGGGAAGCATATGCCGACAAATTCCCCGGACTGACCCGTCCCGACGAGTCTTACCACGGACTGACCTATACCAAGGCATTCGGAAAAATGGCCTATATCACCAAAGCTACGGCACAGCTGATGCGCGACCTGGGCTCCATCCAGTCGCCTGAAAATGCCTTCCTCCTGAACCTGGGACTGGAGACACTTCACCTGCGTATGCCGCGCCACTGTGAGAATGCACAGCGCATCGCAGAATGGCTGGAGGCCAATCCGAAAGTGAAATGGGTAAATTACTGTGGTCTGAAAAGCAGCAAATACTACGAACTGGCACAGAAATACATGCCCAACGGTTCTTGCGGTGTAATCGCCTTCGGCCTGAAAGGTACCCGCGAAGAAACCATCCGCTTCATGGACAGCCTGAAACTGGCATGCATCGTAACCCATGTGGCTGATGCCCGCACCTGTGTACTGCACCCGGCCAGCCATACCCACCGCCAGCTTACCGATGAGCAGCTCATCGAAGCCGGAGTGGCTCCCGACCTGATCCGCCTGTCGGTAGGTATCGAAAACGCAGACGATATCATCTCCGACCTGGAACAGGCATTGGAACAGATTTAATCCGATGATTTGTTCATAACCCATCGGTTACCGAAGCCGGGCCGTGCAGCCTCAACGCAGCACGGTCCGGCTTCTTCATTTTTGTCCTTCCGTTTTTTTTATTACATTTGCCAAAAGGAGTAATCTCTAGACTAAAAACGATATCTAAACTAAAAAACGCAATGAAAGAAAACGTTAACCAGAAGCTGCGAACCGTCAGCTACACACTCTCCGGCATTTTGCTGAGTTGTGCCCTATCTTCACCGGCATCTGCAGCCAATGAATCATTACCCTACTGGAAAGACATCCAGACCGTATCCGTCAACCGGGAGGCTCCCCGTTCTGCCTTCATGACCTATGCCGACAAGGAACAGGCCATGACCGGGAAATACGAGAACAGCCCTTATTACCAGCTGCTGAACGGTACCTGGAAATTCTACTACACCGATTCGTACCTGAACCTTCCGGCCGACATCACTTCTTCCGACGGAGGAAACGGAACCTGGCACGACATCAAGGTTCCGGGAAACTGGGAAGTACAGGGATACGGAACCGCCATCTATACCAATCACGGGTATGAGTTCCAGCCCCGCAATCCGCAACCGCCGCAACTTCCCGAGCAGACACCCGTAGGCGTTTACCGCCGCACCCTCAGTCTGCCGGCCGACTGGGAAGGCAGAGACATCTACCTGCACATTGCCGGTGCCAAGTCGGGATGCTACGTCTATCTGAACGGAAAAGAAGTAGGCTACAACGAAGATTCCAAGAATCCGGCAGAATACCTTATCAACGATTACCTGAAAGAAGGTGAGAACGTACTGACCCTGAAAATTTTCCGCTGGAGCACCGGTTCATATCTGGAATGTCAGGACTTCTGGCGCATGAGCGGCATTGAGCGCGATGTCTTTGTCTACTCGCAGCCCAAGGCTTCGGTGCAGGACTTCCGCATTACCTCTACCCTCGATGATACTTACCGTGACGGTATCTTCCGCCTGCAGATGGAACTGAAGAACCACCGTCCGAACCCGGCCGACCTTTGCGTAGGCTACGAACTGCTCGATGCCAAGGGAAACACCGTGGCACAGGAAGAAAAGCAGGTAAGTCTTCCGGGCAATACTCCTCAGACACCGGTACAGTTTGCAGCCGACCTGAAAGAGGTACAGACATGGACTTCGGAACATCCCAACCTGTACCGGCTCCTCATGACGGTGAAAGAAAACGGAAAGACAACCGAAGTCATCCCCTACCACGTAGGTTTCCGACGGATTGAAATCAAGGAAATCGACCAGAAGGCCGCAAACGGCAAGAACTACGTAGTGTTGCTCGTCAACGGACAGCCCATCAAACTGAAGGGAGTCAACATCCACGAGCACAATCCGCTGACCGGGCACTACGTTACGGAAGAGCTGATGCGCAAGGACTTCGAACTGATGAAGCGTCATAACATCAACACCGTCCGTCTCTGCCATTATCCGCAGGACCGCCGTTTCTACGAACTGTGCGACGAATACGGACTGTATGTATACGACGAGGCCAACATCGAAAGCCACGGTATGTATTACGACCTGCGCAAGGGAGGTACGCTGGGCAACAACCCCGAATGGCTGAAGCCGCACATGTACCGCATCGAGAATATGTTTGAGCGCAACAAGAACTACCCTTCTGTCACCTTCTGGTCGCTGGGTAACGAAGCCGGCAACGGATATAACTTCTACCAGGCTTATCTCTGGCTGAAGAAAGCCGACAAGCAGCTGATGGACCGCCCCGTAAACTACGAGCGGGCTCAGTGGGAATGGAACTCGGACATGTATGTACCGCAATACCCCGGAGCTGCCTGGCTGGAAAAGACGGGCCGGATGGGTACCGACCGCCCGGTAGCGCCTTCGGAATATGCTCATGCCATGGGAAACTCTACCGGAAGCCTCTGGGACCAGTGGAAGGCCATTTATAAATACCCGAACCTCCAGGGAGGATACATCTGGGACTGGGTAGACCAGGGTCTGGAAGTCACCGATGAGAACGGAAAGAAATACTGGGCTTACGGAGGCGATTTCGGAACCAACATGCCGAGTGACGGCAACTTCTGCTGCAACGGTATCGTCAGTCCCGACCGTACTCCGCACCCGGCCATGAACGAGGTGAAGTATGCACACCAGAATATCGGATTCCGTGCCGTCGACCTCGAAACGGGAGAGTTTGAAGTAGAGAACCGCTTCTACTTTACCAACCTGAACCGCTACAAACTGACGTGGGAGGTGAAGGCCAATGACAAGGTGGTGCGCCGCCGTGCCATGACGCTCGACCTGGCTCCGCAGCAGAAACAGACCGTACGCGTTGACGTCAGCGGACTGAAGCCGAAGGCAGAGACCGAATATTTCGTCAATTTCCAGGTATACACCACTCAGGAAGAGCCGCTGATACCGGCTGGATACGAAATTGCACACGACCAGTTCCGCCTCCCGGTAGAAAGCGGAGCCCGTACCTTCCGCACTGCCGGACCGCAGCTGAGCTGCAGTGAACAGGGAGACCTCCTTACCGTACAGTCCTCACAAGTCACCTTCACCTTCGACAAGGCTAAAGGAATGGTGACCTCCTACAAGGTGAAAGGCACCGAATATTTTGAAGACGGATTCGGTATCCAGCCCAACTTCTGGCGGGCTCCAAACGACAACGACTACGGCAGTCAGATGCCTCGCCGCCTGCAAGTCTGGAAGCAGTCGAGCAAGGACTTCAACGTAGTGGATGCCTCCCTGCAGATGGACGGGAAAGATGCCGTACTGAAGGCTACCTACCTGCTGGCAGCCGGCAACCTGTACCTGGCTACGTACCGGATTCATCCGTCGGGCGTGGTGAAAGCCGACTATACGTTTACCTCTACCGAGATGAAGGCCACCGAGACAGAAGCTTCGGAAGCTACCCTGAAAGCCACCTTTACTCCCGGCAACGAGGCACTGCGCAAGGAAAGCTCCAAGCTCGTGGTTCCGAGAATCGGTATCCGTTTCCGCATTCCGGCTGCCATGAATCAGGTGACTTACTTCGGACGCGGACCGGAAGAAAACTATTGCGACCGCAACAACGGTACACGGGTAGGTCTCTACCGCAACACAGCCGATGAGATGTACTTCCCGTATGTACGTCCGCAGGAAAACGGACACCACACGGACACCCGCTGGCTGAAGCTGGAAAAGAAAGGCGGCAAAGGACTGGCACTCTATGCCGACCTGCCCTTCGGATTCAATGCCCTCCGCAACGCTGTGGAAGATTTTGACGGAGAAGAAGCCGTTCACAGAGATTACCAGTGGAACAACCGGGATGCAGAGGAACTGCAGCACGACGTCCTTACGGCCCGCAACATCAAGCCGAGACAGACACACATCAACGACATCGTACCTCAGAATTTCGTAGAGGTCTGTGTAGACATGAAACAGATGGGACTCGGCGGTTACGACAGCTGGGGAGCCATTCCCGATCCTCAATACCTGATTCCGGCCAACCAGGAATACCGTTGGGGATTCACGCTGGTACCGATGTAAAACCGGCAGACCGATGAACGCTCATAAGTACCGGCAGGCAGTCTGGTGACCGACTGCTGCCGACTCATACAGAAGCGCCGTATCACCCCGCAGACCGGGCGATGATACGGCGCTTTCCGTTGCCGGGAAGGTAGGACACAACGACTGTTTTTCTTCCACATAACGAGAATAATATCTCTTCATATCATGCTGTTCTTCAACCTCCGTACGCGGGTTGTACAACCTCCGTATGAAAGTCGGAAAACCCGGCACCGGAGGTTGAAGAACCTCCAATGCCGGGTTTCAGAAAAAATCTTCTTCTTCCGTAAAATCCATAATGGCATTTTTTCTTTTCCGATTACAGGTTCAGCCATACTTCCGGATTCAGCTTTGCCGTTTCCTTCCGCAACTGGAAATGCAGGACCGTATCCCCGGCCTTATCCGTATTCACCTGTCCGATGACATCCCCTGTCTTCAGGATGCTTCCCTTCTTGATCAGCACCGAACTCAGGTTGCAGTAAACCGAAATATAACTGCCGTGACGGACCAGTACATTCGCCAGACCGTTGTACTGGAAAATGGCCGAAACCTCCCCGTCGAAAATCGCACGGGCCTGTGCCCCTGGTTTCCCCTTCAGGTCAATTCCCTTATTGTCCAGACGCACGTTACGGAGCACCTGATACTGCCCGTAGCGGCCCACCAGCACATAAGGTCCGGTAATCGGCACTGGCAACCGCCCTTTGTTCTGTTCAAAGACTCCCGACAGACGACGGCTCTCCGCTCCCCCACGGAAACGGTCCACCTGCCCCTTCGGTGCCGGCTGAGCCGGTTTTCCTTCCTCCTTCCGGGGCTGTCCGGCCTTCTTCCGCTCAGCAGCCTCACGCTTCCGGGCCTCTTCTTCCCGCTTGCGCGCCTGCTCAATCTCTATTTCAATCAGACGGTCGATCTGGGCATTCAGCCGTTCAGCCGACTGCCGCTTCTTCTTGATTTCCGCCTGTATCGTCCACTGCTTCTTCTGCAAGGAAGCCAGCAAGTCCTTCCGCTCCTTTTCCTGCGCCTCCAGTTTCTTGCGTTCGTTTTCTCCCTGCTTCAGCATCTCCTCCTTGGCACGCTGACTCTCCTGCAGCGTCCGCTGCTTCTCCTTCACCTGCTCCTGCTTGCGCACCAGCTGGGCAGCCTGCAGCCGCTGATAATCGGCATACTCACGCACATAACGCAGACGGCGGTAAATCTGACTCAGGTTATCGGCAGAAAAAATAAACATCAGCTTCTCCTGCACCGACTTGTTGCGGTACATGTAATTGACCGACTTCTCATACCGTTTCTTTTTCTCGACCAGTTCCGCCTGCAACTTCTTCAGTTCGGCCTGTACCCGCCCGATTTCCCGCTGAATGACCTGCACATCGCGTTCCACCGCTGCCAGGTACTTCTTACGCTCCTCTATCTGCCCCGACAGCAAAGCCAAGTTGTTCAACTGACTGCTGACATCCTTCTTGGTAGACTGCAGCAGCGACTCCGACTCGGCAATCTGCTTCTGCAGCTCTACATGCTGCTTCTCCAGTTCCCGAATCTTACGCGTACTCTGTGCATGTACTCCCCACGCACACAGACACAGACAGATTATGCTGATTATTCTTTTCATTTGATAAACATCTTCAACAACTCCTGAAGCGAAATCTGGTTATAGCGTGACGATACCTCCGAAACCGTATCCCAGTCGCCTCCGGTTGACAAACGCGAAAAATCCATATTCAGGCTGGCCGGAGAGGAACTTCCCTCGAGCACCACCTGCATGTGAGCAGGAAACCGCCGTGCCCCCAGCGGTTCAAAACGGCCGTACTTCCAGTTCAGAGCATAAGGAAGCCCCGCTACCCCCACATGCGTCTCCAGCAGCGAACCGTCGGCAGCAGAAGTCCGGAAACGATACGAAAACTGTTTGGAAGTCTTGGCACGGATGACCGCATCCTCGCCTTCGGTCTGCACAAAGAAATACCTGGCATCCCCAGTTTCCAGCTGCTGCTTTCCCGGGAAGAAAATCTCATTCAGGAAAAGCGACTGCAGGACATTGAAACTCAGGTCTACCTGCCACGAGTTACGGATTTCCTCGAACGAAGCCCGTACATACCGCTTGTTGATGCGGTCGATCGCCAGCAAGCCCTCTGGAGTAATGTCCAGACGAGCCACCTCGATCCCCAGCAGCGGTGCCACCGACAGACGGATCAGCTCCCCCTTCTTCAGCCGCATCGTTGCATTCACCTTCGTATTACCCTTCGCACCCAGGTCGAGCTGCAGCGCCACCTTTCCACTCAGCGTCTGCCACTCCGGCGACAGTTCAATCACCTTCTCCAGGTATGCCTCCCCGGTGAGTCTCCCCACCATCGGTTCCCTTCCCGCTTTCCGCGAAGCCGTACAGGCTGCCATTCCTACGGCAACCAGTACCCACACCATATGTCGGATTATCCTTCTCATTCAGCCACGTATTTTTTCAGTGCGATTTTCCGTTTCAGCCGTTTGATTTCCTGTGCCGTCGGCGGAGTCGAACCCTCTTCCTCCACCTTCATGCCATCGGCCTTCTTCCAGTATTCCAGGGCTTTCTCCTTCTCTCCCAGATGATAGTAGATATCACCGCAGTGCTCCACAATCACCCGGCTGGAGTCACCCCCGTTGCGGAGGGCCTGATCAATATAAATCCGGGCCTCCGTATATTTTCCTTTCTCAAACAGAATCCAGGCATACGTATCCAGATAAGTCGCATTTTCGGGTTCGGCCTTCACCGTCCGGTAGCTCAGTTCCTCCGCCTTGTCCAGCTGCTTGCGCTCCACCGAAAGGAAATACGCATAATTGTTCATGGTACCGATATTGTCCGGATTGTACACCAGCGAAGAATCATAGGCCGCATACGCCTCGGCATGCATGTCCTTCGAATGATACATATCGCCCAGGATGGAATAAAAATCGGAAACCACATTCTTGTCACTCTTCTCGTTCACCTGACGGACCCCTTTCTGAAAGACATCCAGTGCCTGGTCCGTATCCTTCTTCTGGTAATACGCCAGTCCCAGATAATAATAAAACTCCAGTGCCTCCGGATTATACTGAAGAGCCGGACGGGCAATCTGAATCACATCGTCCAGGTTATTGTCGCGCAAGGCATAGCTCAGCAACTGCAGGCGGGCAGGCTTGTTCTCAGGGTCGAGGTCGAGCACCTGATGCAGCACCGGCACCGACTCCTTCTCCATCCGCTTGGTAACGAGATACTGCGCACAGAGCATGGCCATATCCGCATTGGGCTGCGGGCGTTTCAGAATCTCCCGGAACAGCGACACAATCTGCGTACTGTCCTTGTCGGTCTGTTCCGACTGCAGAATCATCTGACGCATGATTTCCATCTTGGTATCGGTCTGCACATTCTCGTTGACCAGAATCGTATCGAGCTGCAGGTGATACAGGCTGTCCTGCCCGGTTTTCTGATAGTAAGAAGCCAGCGAAAGCAAGGCCGGCGCATACCCCGGTTCCTCCTTCAGGATATGCCGGTAGATGTCATAAGCCTCCTGCGGCTTCTCGTTGTCGAGATAGACATCTCCCAGAATGGTCTGGTAACGCATGTCATAAGGATACTCCTTCGAAAGGTTCTCAATCTCGGTAAAGGCCTTCTCCTTCTGGTTCAGGTACAGGTACATCCGGAACTTCTCCATACTGATCTGTTCGGATTTTCCGTCGAGTTCTTCCAGCCGGTCGAGGGTATTCACCACCTGTTGATAACTCTTGGTCTGATTGTAAAGCTCAATCAACGACATCAGCGGTTCCAGCCGTGCCGGAAACTGATCGGCCATGTTTTCATATACGGTAATCGCCTTCGGGAAATCCCTCTTGCGCACGTAGAACGAAGCCAGTGTCTGCTTGTACCAGAAGTTCGACTGGTCGGACTGTACCGCCTGCTTCAACGCCTGTTCTCCCTTTTCCTCCTGTCCGAGGAACATATAGAACTGGGCAACCTCATACAGTGCAGCCGCCGAAGCCGGATGAATATCGAGACAATGCTGATAAAGTTCGTACGCCGCATCGTACTTTCCCAGCTGCTTCATCCGGACAGCCTCCAGGAAATAATAATCGAACTTACGGCGAGCCTCAGGAGTCAGCGGATCACTTTCCGTCTGTACGGCCACTGCAGCGGCCGATTTCCGCGAACTGCCGCAGGAAGTCCATCCCAGCAGCATTCCGCATCCCATCAATATATATAATATCTTACGCATAACCTTCTTGCTTTAACCTACTCCGGTATGTCCGAAACCTCCGGCACCCCGCTGTGTCTCATCGAGCACCTCCACTTCCTGCCATTCGGTCTGCTCATAGCGGGCAATAACCATCTGTGCAATGCGTTCTCCGTCTTCTATCACAAAATCTTCGGAAGACAGGTTCACCATAATCACCCCAATCTCGCCTCTGTAGTCGGCATCGATGGTTCCCGGTGTATTCAGCAGGGTCACTCCCTTCTTCAGTGCCAGTCCGCTGCGCGGGCGGATCTGCGCTTCGTACCCCTCGGGTAACGCCATGTAAAGTCCGGTGGGCACCAGACAACGCTGCAAGGGTTTCAAGACCACAGGCTGGTCGAGATTGGCACGGAGGTCCATCCCCGCAGAAAAAGGAGTTGCATACTGCGGCAGTGGATGTTTGGATTTATTGATAATCTGAATCTTCATGTAACTTATTTCTTTATTATATTATATTTTGCGAAGTTACACATTTCAGAGAATTTACAGTTATGTTTACCATTTTTTATATATTTCGCACGGCCTTCCTTCCGGTTTCCTTCCGCCGGTGCCCGTGTCACATCTCCCTGTCTTCCGGGCCCCTCATCTTCCTCCCTGCCCCGCCCGGCAGACACCTCCCGCTTTTTTCCACCGCCGGACCGGTTTTTCTTGCGGCAACCTTATTTTTTCCCTATGTTTGCAACATCAAGCAGAATAGATGATATCATGGATTGGAAACAATTAATCTCGAACAAGCGTTTCGGTCTGGAGGCGTTGCATGAAAAGCGGAAAGACGACCGGACGGAATTTCAGCGCGATTACGACCGGCTGATTTTCTCTGCCCCTTTCCGGCGGCTGCAGAACAAGACTCAGGTATTTCCGTTGCCGGGCAGTATCTTTGTGCACAACCGACTGACGCACAGCCTGGAAGTCTCCTGCGTAGGACGCTCGCTCGGAAACGAGCTGGCCACCCGACTGCTGCAGCGGCATCCCGAACTGAAGGACTCACACATACAGGAAATCGGAGCAATCGTATCGGCTGCCTGTCTGGCGCACGACCTAGGGAACCCTCCGTTCGGCCACTCGGGAGAGAAGGCCATCGGAACCTATTTTTCGGAAGGGAAAGGACTGGCCCTGAAACCGCTGCTTACGGAAGCGGAATGGAGCGACCTGACCCACTTCGAGGGCAATGCGAATGCCTTCCGCCTGCTGACACATCAGTTTGAAGGAAGGCGTCCCGGAGGTTTTGTCATGACTTACTCTACCCTGGCGTCGGTAGTGAAGTATCCGTTTTCTTCACTGCTGGCGGGCAGCAAGCAGAAATTCGGTTTCTTTATCAGCGAGCAGGACGATTACATCCGGATTGCCGAAGAACTGGGAATCACCCGCCTCAGTGCCGCAGGGGAACCGGTAAGGTACGCACGTCATCCGCTGGTCTACCTGGTAGAGGCTGCCGATGACATCTGTTATCAGATGATGGACATTGAGGATGCACACAAACTGAAAATCCTGACTACCGAAGAGACCAAGGAACTTTACTCCGGCTTCTTCAGTCCGCAAAGGCTGGAGCGCATCCATGAAATCTGCCGGCTGGTAGAGGACACAAACGAACAGATTGCCTACTTGCGGACATCGGCCATCGGAGTGATGATCCAGGCCTGCATACAGACCTTCCTCGACCACGAAGAGGAAATCCTGGAAGGGCGTTTTGAGGGACCTCTTATCAAGCAGACTCCCGCCGGGGTACGGGAAGCCTACCGCCACTGTGCCGAGGTAGCCGCACGGAAGATTTATTGCTCTAAGGACGTACTCGACATCGAACTGGCCGGTTATCAGGTCATTACAACACTCATCGACCTGATGATCGAGGCGGTAAGATATCCGGAAAAGGCATATTCCCAACTGCTCATCAACCGGGTATCCAGTCAGTACAATGTCAATGCACCTACGCTGTACCACAAGATACAGGCGGTATTGGACTACATCTCAGGAATGACCGACGTCTATGCCCTCGACCTGTACCGGAAGATTAACGGGAACAGTCTGCCGGCGGTATAGCCGCAGTCCGTCCCAACACCGTTCAATGACCGATGAACCCTTCGTCAATACTCCTGCCACAGCAGCCTCTTTCTCTGTTGTGGCATTTTTTTTGAATGGAAGTGTAAGTTTTTCTCCTTTATACCGACTAACCTGATAAAACACAGAAGTGATTGATTATGGAAAAGTCATTGATAGAAAAAGATTTTCTGGACATGCTGGAAACACATAAGCGAGTGATTTATAAGGTATGCTACCTGTACGCCTCGGATACCGAACATTTGAATGACCTTTATCAGGATACCGTCCTGAACCTTTGGCGTGCCTATCCGTCTTTCCGGGGAGACAGCTCGCTGCCTACGTGGATATACCGGATCAGCCTGAATACCTGCATCTCTTATCTGCGGAAATCAAAATCGCAGGTGGAAGCCATCACCCTCCCCGTCAACCTGGAAATCTCGGACGAGAACGACGGGGGCAAGTCAAGCCAGCTGCACGAACTGTACCGGCTGATTCATGCACTGAACCCTCTGGAGCGTGCCATGATTCTATTGTGGCTGGAGGAAAGGAGCTACGAGGAAATCGCCCAGATTATCGGTATTTCCAAAAACAATGTAGGCGTACGCCTCAACCGCATCAAAGATAAATTAAAGAAAATGTCGAACCTGTAAATGCTTGAAACATGGAACTGGATGAATTGAAAAAAAACTGGGAACTGCTGAATGACGAGTTGAGAAAAAGTGAGATACTCAACCGCAAAGTCGCCAAAAAACTGATTGAAAAACGTGCATTGTCTGCCCGGGACCGTCTGGTAAAAGCCAACATACTGGCCATCGGAGTCATTGTATTCTTTCTGGCCGCCATTCCGCTGGCTGCCACACAGGTAACCATCCGGCAGGAGGTCTTATGGCTGGCATATACCGTACTTCCGGCTACAATGCTATACTCTCTGTGGAACATACACTTCCTGTATAAATTCGATTTGCAGTCGTCTTCGCTGCTCAAGTTGCGGAAATGGGTAATTGCCTACAAGCAGCGGTTGAGAGCCGAACTTTACTGTACCCCGTTTATTGCGCTCGGCCTGTTCCTTGCCGTGTTCTTCATTCATCATCATTACCGGAGCCTGTGGCTGACGGTATTCGACGGGCTGATGTTACTGGCCGGAGGCATCGCTACCTATTTGGGATACCTTCACTGGGATAAGCGCTCGGTCCATGAAATCGAAACCGGACTCCAGGAACTGGAGGAATTCGAAAGCAGCCGGTAAGCCGGACAGCCTGCCCAATAAAAACAGCCCGTCAATGATCATGTGAGGTCAATGACGGGCTGCTTTTATTAAGTAATATCAAGTAAGGTGACTTCATCGTACTCCGCTGGAGCATCAACCTTTTGTTACTATCGGATGGGCACCAGATGTCAGTTGCAGAGCTTCCGGATGCTCCTTGATGTAAGACTCAATATGACGTACCCGTTTCTCTTCCAGGATTTCGTCCACCGCAATCAAGATACCGGTTTCCTCCACATCCCCGAAACCATCGTTAATGGCTGTACCAAACATACGCATGGTAGGAGAAAGGCTCATATAAGCATTGACCAGAGGAGGGATGTTGTATCCCAACTTGCGGACTTCGGTATTCAGCACCTTATAATCTTCCTTGAACGTATCGTGGCAGAACAGCTCCTCAAGCATCTTCGTATCTGCCTCAATCCGCAGCGGCTGCATCGGAACAATCAGGTGATCCTTGTCAGAAAAATGTTTTTGAAGGAAGAACAGAATCATGTCACGCCCCAGACGGCTGTAACTTGGATACATGGTCATCTTACCGAAGAAATACTTCACATTAGGCTTGATAACGGTCAGCGCTCCCAGTCCGTCCCAGAGATTATCCAGCGCAAAAAGGCCTTTCGATCCGGCCCGGGTAGACTGATATTCAAGCGTGACAAACGAGCGTCCCAGTTCAATGGTAGTAGGGAGATACTCTTTCAGAAACTTTTCCGAAAAATCAAACATATGAGCAGTAGCCAATATCGGTTTGCCGTGTTTGTCGAGCTCCACTTCATCGCCCAACAGGTAGCGGTATCCGCCCAGAATCTCTTCAGCCTCCGGATTCCACACAATCAGCTGCTGGTAAGGATTTTCCATCAGGTCGTATTCATCGAGGTCCATCGAGAGTCCGGTTCCACCCCCAGCCGCACGAAACGCAATCTCACGCAGACGACCAATCTCTTTCAGCACATTGGGAGCATTCTTCCAATTTACAATATAAATCTCATTGTTGCTCTTGTTGGTCATTCTCAAGCGTCTCTCGGGAGTGAGTTCCGATTTCAGCACTTCTTTGTCAATCGGTCCAATAATATCTTCCATATATCTATTTTATGCTCTTCTTAAATTACAGTTTGTATACTAGCTCGCGCACATATCCGGCCCATTCTGCCGCACTCTTCGACTGGTCGAAGGTCTGCCAGGGAATCGGTTTGCCGATGGTCACCTTAAAGGTTTTGTGGCGGTTCTTGAACATCTCGTCGGCCAAGTACAGCATCGCAATATTAAACTTGATACCCAGGAACTTGCAGATATTGGCCAAGCGGTAGAAGAAGTCAGAATTCCGCCCTTCAAAATGGATAGGCACCACATATCTCTGCGTCTCGACACTCTTCGAGACAAAGGTTTTCTTCCAGGCCAAGTCTTCTATAACACCTCCCTGCCTGCGGGAACACAATCCGGCCGGAAACATGATAATGTGACTGTCGGAACGGAAACCAGCCTCGACCATACGGGGAAAATCACGCGACTGCGACCCTGTCTTGTTGATAGGAATACACAAAGGAGCCAGTCCGTGCAGATTCATCAGCAAATCATTGACCAGATATTTAATCTTTCCCTGATAATGCTTGCCCAGCAAGTAGCCAAGGGCAACTCCGTCCTGACCGCCCAGCGGATGATTGGAGACAAAGGTACATAATCCGTCCTGCGGCAGATTCTCCAGTCCGTGAACGTCCAGTTTCACATCCAGAAAATCCATGCACGCTTCCAGAAAATCCACACCACTTCGATCTTTTACACTGGTCAGAAAAGCATTAATCTCTTCCTGATGCACAATCCTTTTCAGATAAGAGACCAAAAAACGGGGAATCCGGCCTGCCTTCTTTCCAGCTTTTTCTTTTATAATCTTGTCAATATCAATCAAAAATATCGAATCGCCAGCCATTATTCAATTCATAGATTTGTCTGCAAAAGTAACTTATCTTTTGATAAATCCCTACATATTTGATGAAATATGATGATACTTACCTAAAAAAAGAAGAAAAGTCGGGAAAACAATGCACAAATCGGCAGGCATTGAGCAATATTCATATCCGGTTGCCCCTCGCTAAATCACATGAAAAAGAAAATATCGGGGTAGCTCCAATCCCTATTCCCGGAAGCCGGTATACCTGTTGATAACTTTTTATATTTTTCCGGAAATTTATATCCGCTAATTATAGGGAAATATGTAATTTTACACACTCTATGTAATATAATAAGGTAATTTCACTTTAAGTTTACAAAACAATGAACGAGACGGAAACAATTTATCACATACCCGTATTGCTGAATGAAAGCATTGACGGGATGAATCTCCAGTCTGGAGGTATTTATACAGACATGACCTTCGGAGGAGGAGGGCATTCCAAGGAGATACTCCGCAGAATGGACAAAGACAGCCGCCTGTTCAGTTTCGACCAGGATGAGGATGCGGAAAAGAACATCGTCAACGATCCGCGGTTTACGTTTGTACGGAGCAATTTCAGATACTTACATAACTTCTTGCGCTACTACGGTGTGGAAAAGGTCGATGCCGTACTGGCCGACCTGGGGGTATCCTCTCATCACTTCGATGATGCAGAACGGGGATTTTCCTTCCGCTTTGACGGAAAGCTCGACATGAGGATGAACAAACGGGCAGGAATGACGGCAGCCGATATTGTAAACAATTACGAGGAAGAGAAACTGGCAGATATCTTTTACCTGTACGGAGAACTGAAAAACAGCCGGAAACTGGCAGCAGTGCTGGTCAAGGCACGCACGCAGAAGAGCATACAGACCATCGGTGATTTTCTGGAAGTGGTGAAGCCGCTGTTCGGACGGGAACGGGAAAAGAAGGAACTGGCCAAGGTGTTTCAGGCACTCCGGATTGAGGTGAACCAGGAAATGGAGGCACTGAAAGAAATGCTTTATGCAGCCACCGAGGCACTGAAGACCGGAGGAAGACTCGTAATAATCACTTATCACTCACTGGAAGACCGGATGGTAAAAAACCTGATCAAGACAGGAAATGTGGAAGGGAAAATGGAGCAGGATTTCTTCGGAAACATCCAGACGCCGTTCCGGGCTGTCAACAACAAGGTAATTGTACCTTCCGATGAGGAAATAAACCAGAATCCGCGTTCACGAAGCGCCAAGCTCCGCATCGCTGAAAAAAGATAGGCATATGGAAGAGAAAGACAACAAATCGCATATTACGCTGAAGAGCATTTTGGGTGGAGATATCCTGGCACATGACTTTTTCAAGCGCCAGGCCAATCTGATTATCCTGATTGTAATCATGACGATTCTTTACATTGACAACCGGTATTCGAGCCAACAGGAGCTGATTGAAATAGACCGTCTGAAGAAAGAACTGACGGACATCAAGTATGATGCACTGACCATTTCTTCCGAACTGACCGAACGAAGCCGTCAGTCGCGCATCGAAGAATATATTTCATCGAAGGGAACTCCGCTGGAAGTGGCCGATACCCCTCCTTATCTGATAAAGGAATAAGAAAATGATACCAGGACAAAAGAATATAATGCTGAGATACACGTTTATCGTGTTCATTATGGCACTTTTGGCGGTTGCCGTAATTGTCAAGGCCGGAATCATCATGTTTGCCGAAAGACAGTACTGGAAGGATGTGGCCGACCGGTTTGTGAAGGAGAATGTGGAAATCAGCCCCAACCGGGGAAATATCATTTCGGCCGACGGGAAGCTGATGGCCAGCAGTCTGCCTGAATATAAAATCTACATGGACTTCCAGGCAGGAGGCATGACGAAAGATACCATGCTGATGAATCACCTGAGCGAAATCTGCAAGGGGCTGCATGAGATTTTTCCGTCAAAGAGTGTCCAGGAATTCCGTACACATATATTAAGAGGGCGGAAAAAGAAAAGCCGCCATTATCTGCTTTACCCCAAGCGCATTTCGTATATCGAATACAAGGAGGTACGCAAGTTGCCGGTACTCAACCTGAGCAGTAACCGGGGAGGCCTGCATGCAGAGGCGTTCAACCAGCGGAAAAAACCGTTCGGCTCGCTGGCCATGCGTACGCTGGGAGACATGTTCCCGGACATGGCACAAGGAGCCAAAAACGGTCTGGAACTGACCTACGATTCCATCCTGAGAGGATATAACGGAATCACACACCGCCAGAAGGTAATGAACAAGTACCTGAACATCGTGGACAAACCGGCTGTAGACGGATGCGACATCATTACCACGATCGATGTGGATATGCAGGATATCGCCGAAAAGGCCCTTGTAGACCAGTTGAAAAACCTGGAAGCCTTGTCGGGTGTGGCAGTTGTCATGGAAGTGGAGAGCGGTGAGGTAAAGGCCAATGTCAATATGACCCGGGGCAACGACGGAAACTACTACGAGATGCGCAACCTGGCGGTCAGCAACCTGATGGAACCGGGTTCGACTTTCAAGACGGCCTCCATCATGGTAGCCCTGGAAGACGGATACATTACCCCCGACTACGTAGTGGATACGGGAACCGGTCAGGTGAAGATGCACGGAAGCTGGATGAAAGACTGGAACTGGTACAAAGGAGGATATGGAGCCATTGACGTGACACGCATCATGGAAGTATCCTCGAATGTGGGTGTATCAAGCATCATCGATAAGTTTTATAAGGACAATCCACAGAAGTTCGTAGACGGGCTGAAACGGATGAGCATCGATACACCGCTGAATCTTGGGTTCACCGGAGAAGCCAGTCCGCGTATCTGGGGGCCCAAAGAAAGAGAAAGCATCAAAGGCGCCCTGCCCTGGAGCAAGACTACACTTCCCTGGATGAGTATCGGATACGAAACCATGATTCCTCCTATCTACATATTGAATTTTTACAATGCGATAGCGAACAACGGAACCATGGTCAGGCCCAAGTTCGTGAAAGCCATTTCCAAAAACGGGGAAATGCTGGAAGAATTCCCTACCGAGATTATTAATCCGAAAATCTGTTCCGACTCCACGCTGCACATGATGCACACCATTTTGCGCAAGGTGGTTTCGGAAGGACTTGCCAAGCCTGCCGGCAGCAAGCAGTTCAGTGTTTCGGGAAAGACGGGTACGGCACAGATTTCACAGGGTAAATCGGGATATAAGTCAGGAGGTGTCAGCTACCTGGTAAGCTTCTGCGGTTACTTCCCGTCGGAAGCCCCCAAATACAGTTGCATTGTATCCATCCAGATTCCGCACGGACCGGCTTCGGGAGGTCTGCAGGCAGGAAGCGTGTTCAGCCGCATTGCGGAACGGGTATATGCCAAGCACCTGTATCTGGACCTGGCTACTGCCAAAGATTCGACTTCCGTTCTGGTACCGGATGTAAAGCAAGGAGACCTTTCCGAAGCAGCACTGGTACTGAACGAACTGAATATCCGTCATAACGGTACCGACCTGGCTGCCGGAATACATCCGGTGTGGGGAAAAGCAACCCATACGACCGAGAATGTGGACCTCAAGGAACAGAAACTCAACAAGGGACTTGTACCGAACGTCATCGGAATGGGTGCCAAGGATGCGGTCTTCCTGCTGGAAGAGAAAGGCTTGAGAGTGCAGTTGTCGGGAGTCGGACGAGTGAAAGGACAAAGTCTGCAGCCGGGAAGTTTCCTGCGCAAGGGACAGACCATTACATTGACATTAACTAATTAGAAATTAAGCTTATGAAATTAACAGAAATCATTCAGCCGGTTACCCTCACCGAAACGGTGGGATGTACCGATCTCGATATTACCGGTATTCAGATGGATTCACGCCTGATTGAACCGGGACAATTGTTTGTGGCCGTAAGAGGTACGCAGACCGACGGACACGCCTACATCGACAAGGCGATTGAAAAAGGAGCGGCAGCAGTGGTCTGCGAACAGATTCCGGAAGTACGCCAGCCGGGAGTGACTTACCTGAGCACTCCGGATACGGAGGATGCCGTAGGTAAACTGGCAACTACTTTTTACGGAGATCCGACCTCGAAGCTGGATCTGGTAGGAGTTACGGGTACCAACGGCAAGACCACCATTGCCACCTTATTGTATGACATGTTCCGTCACTTCGGATATAAAGTCGGCCTGTTGTCTACCGTGTGCAACTACATCGACGGAGAGGCCATCCCGACCGACCATACCACTCCCGACCCGATTACCCTGAACCGCCTGCTGGGAAGAATGGCCGACGAAGGCTGTAAGTACGCCTTCATGGAAGTCAGTTCACACTCGGTAGCCCAGAAGCGTATCGGAGGACTGAAGTTTGCAGGAGGTATCTTTACGAACCTGACCCGCGACCACCTGGATTACCACAAGACGGTGGAGAATTACCTGAAGGCGAAAAAGGCCTTCTTCGACGGACTGCCGAAAACGGCTTTTGCACTGACCAATGCCGATGACAAGAACGGCATGGTAATGGTACAGAATACCCGGGCCAAGGTAGCCACCTACTCCCTGCGCACCCTGTGCGACTTCAAGGGAAAGGTGCTGGAAGACGGCTTTGAAGGCATGCTGATGGACATCAACCAGCGCGAAGTCAACGTACAGTTCATCGGACGCTTCAATGCCTCCAACCTGCTGGCCGTATACGGTGCGGCCTGTCTGCTGGGCAAGCAACCGGAAGAGGTACTGATTGCACTGAGTCTGCTGCGCCCTGTATCCGGACGTTTTGATGCTCTCCGCTCACCGAAGGGCTATACGGCCATCGTAGACTATGCACACACGCCGGACGCACTGGAAAATGTACTGAATGCCATCCAGGAGGTACTCGACGGCAGAGGAAAGGTCATCACGGTAGTGGGAGCCGGCGGCAACCGCGACAAAGGGAAGCGCCCGCTGATGGCCCAGGAAGCCGTAAAACAGAGCGACAAGGTGATTATCACTTCCGACAATCCGCGCTTTGAAGAGCCTCAGGATATCATCAACGATATGCTGGCCGGTGTAAGCAGGGAGAACATGTCACGCGTACTGGCAATCGTAGAACGCAAAGAAGCTATACGGACAGCCTGCATGCTGGCCCAGCCGGGAGATGTGATACTGGTAGCCGGAAAAGGACATGAGAACTATCAGGAGGTAAAGGGAGTAAAGCATCATTTTGATGACAAGGAGGTTTTAAAGGAAGTGTTTGACAACGAATTATAATTGAAACAATGTTATACTATTTATTCGACTATCTGGAGCAGTTTGATTTCCCAGGAGCCCGCATGTTCGGCTATGTATCCTTCCGGTCACTGATGGCTGTCATCCTGGCTTTGCTGATTTCCGCCATTTTCGGTGAATATTTCATTAACCTGCTGAAGCGGAAACAGATTACGGAAACGCAGCGTGACGCGTCCATCGACCCTTTTAATGTGGGAAAAGTGGGAGTGCCTACCATGGGAGGTATCATCATCATTGTAGCCATACTGATTCCTTGCCTATTGCTGGGTAAGCTGCATAATGTATACATGATACTGATGCTGATTACTACGGTCTGGCTGGGTACACTGGGATTTCTGGACGACTACATCAAGGTCTTCCGGAAAGACAAGGAAGGACTGCACGGAAAGTTCAAGATCATCGGTCAGGTAGGATTGGGACTGATTGTCGGACTGACGCTTTATCTCAGTCCGGATGTAGTGATACGGGAGAATGTGGAGATACAGCAGGACGGACATATTGTGGACGTAGTGCACAAGAACCACGATGAGAAATCGACAAAGACGACGATTCCGTTCTTCAAGAACAACAATTTTGACTATGCAGACCTGGTTGGCTTCATGGGAGACCAGGCACAGACGGTGGGATGGATTGTCTTCGTGCTGGTTACCATTTTTGTGGTAACAGCGGTATCCAACGGGGCCAACCTGAATGACGGTATGGACGGCATGGCTGCAGGTAATTCGGCCATCATCGGAGTCACGCTGGGAATACTGGCCTACGTGTCGAGCCATATTGAATATGCCAGCTATCTGAATATCATGTACATACCGGGAAGCGAGGAGCTGGTTATCTATATCTGTGCCTTTATCGGAGCGTTGATCGGCTTCCTTTGGTACAATGCCTTCCCGGCACAAGTATTCATGGGAGATACAGGCAGTCTGACCATCGGAGGTATCATTGCCGTATTTGCCATCATCATCCACAAGGAACTGCTGATTCCGATTCTTTGTGGAATCTTCCTGGTAGAGAACCTGTCGGTAATCCTGCAGGTGAAATACTTCCAGAAAGGAAAGAAAAAAGGAATCAAACAACGGGTATTCAAGCGGACACCGATACACGATCATTTCCGGACCACAGTGGCACAACTCGATCCGAACTGTACGTATCTGTTCACCAAACCCGATAATGTATATCATGAATCCAAGATTACGGTCCGTTTCTGGATTGTAACCATCGTACTGGCAGCCATTACGATCATAACTTTAAAAATACGATAAAACCATGGCAAAAAGAATTGTCATTTTAGGAGCAGGAGAGAGCGGCGCGGGAGCAGCCGTTCTGGCAAAGAAGAAAGGATTTGACACCTTTGTTTCGGACATGTCTTCCATCAAGGATAAATACAAGAAAATGCTGGATGACAGAAACATTGAATGGGAAGAGGGCAAGCATACGGAAGCGCTTATTCTGAATGCGGATGAGGTAATCAAAAGTCCGGGTATCCCGAACAATGCGCCTATCATCCTGAAGTTGAAGGAGAAGGGTGTTCCCGTAATCTCTGAAATCGAATTTGCGGGCCGCTATACACACGCAAAAATGATCTGTATCACCGGAAGCAACGGTAAGACTACGACGACTTCACTGATTTATCATATTTTCAAGAAAGCCGGACTGAATGTGGGACTTGCGGGAAACATCGGCCAGAGCCTGGCTTATCAGATTGCGGAATGCGATTATGACTATTACGTCATCGAACTGAGCAGTTTCCAGCTGGACAACATGTATCAGTTCCATGCCAACATTGCCGTGCTGATGAACATCACTCCGGACCATCTGGACCGCTACGACTATAACATGCAGCACTACGTAGATGCCAAGTTCCGTATCATCCAGAATCAGACAGACAGCGATGCATTCATCTTCTGGAACGATGACCCGGTCATTCAGGGCGAACTGCACAAATACGGCATCCACGGACGTTTCTATCCGTTTGCCGAAAAGAAGAAAGAGGGACTGGCGGCTTTCGTAGAACAGAACAAGGTCTGCTTCACCAAACCGGTTGAGTTCAACATGGAGCAGGAAGAACTGGCACTGACCGGTACGCATAACCTGTTCAACTCAATGGCTGCCGGTATCTCGGCTAACATTGCGGGAATCCGCAAGGAATGCATCCGGGAAGCACTGAGCGACTTCAAGGGAGTGGAGCACCGTCTGGAAAAGGTAGCACGGGTACGGGGAGTTGACTATATCAATGACTCAAAGGCCACCAATGTCAATTCTTGCTGGTATGCCCTGCAGAGCATGCGTACCAAAACCGTACTGATTCTGGGGGGAAAGGACAAGGGAAATGACTACAACGAAATCGCCGGACTGGTGAAGGAAAAGTGCAGCGGACTGATATTCTTGGGACTGCACAACGAAAAGCTGCATGCTTTTTTCGACTCCTTCGGCCTTCCAATTGCCGATGTACAGAGCATGAAAGATGCCGTAGGTGCTGCCTACAAGATGGCCCAGAAAGGCGAGACAGTCTTGCTCAGTCCGTGTTGTGCCAGCTTCGACCTGTTCAAGAGCTACGAGGACCGGGGAGACCAGTTCAAAGAATGTGTAAGAAACTTATAATTAAAAACCTAACTGCCTAGCATGGACTTGTTAAGAAATTTTTTCAAAGGAGATAAAGTTGTATGGATTATCTTCCTGACACTCTGTCTCGTATCCATCATTGAGGTATTCAGTGCATCCAGTACACTGACTTATAAGAGCGGAGATCACTGGGGGCCTATCACAAACCACCTGATTTTACTGATGGTAGGTGCATTTGTAGTCTGGATTACACACAATATCCCTTGCCGCCTGTTTAAAATCGGTATTCTGCTTTATCCGGTTTCCATCGTACTGCTGATTATCGTGCTAAGTATGTCAGCCATCAATGGAGCCAGCCGATGGATTGACCTGGGAGTCGTACAGTTCCAGCCTTCGGAACTGGCGAAAATGGCGACCATCATCACTGTAGCCTTTATTCTGTCACGGATGCAGGAGGAAAAACAGGCCAACCGCAAGGCACTCAAATATATTTTGATTGTAACCGGAATTACTTGTGTATTTATCGTTACAGAAAATCTTTCTACAGCCCTGCTTCTGGTGGTCAGCGTATATCTGATGATGATTATCGGACGCATTCCATTCAAACAGATGGCTTTACTGACAGGAGCCGGAATTGCGGCTCTAGTCATCGGATTAAGCACCATCAAATATGTACCGGCAGAGACCTGGGATACGATTGGGCTCCACCGTATGACTACCTGGCAGAACCGTCTGGACAGCCATTTCGATAAGTCGCTGATTCCTCCGGAAAAATTCGATATCGACGGAGATGCTCAGATTGCTCATGCAAACATCGCCATTGCCACGAGCCACGTAATCGGCAAAGGACCGGGAAACAGTGTACAAAGAGACTTCCTTTCACAGGCTTTCTCAGACTTCATTTATGCCATTATCATCGAGGAACTGGGACTGATTGGAGGAGGAATTGTAGCCTTCCTGTATATCTGGCTGTTAATGCGTATCGGAAAAATAGCCCGATATTGCGACAAGCCTTATTATTCTTTCCTGATTATGGGAATCGGCTTCCTGCTGGTTACGCAAGCCATGTTCAACATGATGGTAGCTGTGGGAATCCTTCCGGTAACGGGACAGCCCCTCCCACTAATCAGTAAGGGAGGTACCGCTACACTGGTAAACAGCGCATACATCGGTATTATCCTCAGTGTAAGCCGATATGTGGAGGAACTCAAAAAGAAAGAACAAGAGAAGGGACAGGCTGTCGCCACGGAGGAAAGACAGTCGCTTCCAAGCCCACAGACGGAATCTGCCGGAGAAGCATAACAGAGTGTGAGGAATCTGTCAAGAAAAAGAAGACTCCATATTATTCGGTCAGGACCGATAAAAGTGGAATTTTACTCATTCTTTTTATAAGTTTATTCGTTAACTTTGCAAAAAATAGAAGTTATGAAAGATCATATAAGAGTCATTATCAGCGGAGGAGGTACAGGTGGACATATTTTCCCTGCAGTCTCCATTGCCAATGCCATAAAAGAACAGCACCCTGATGCAGAAATCCTTTTCGTAGGTGCAGAGGGAAGAATGGAAATGCAGCGTGTACCCGCAGCCGGATATCCGATTATCGGTCTGCCGATAGCCGGATTCGACCGTAAAAATCTTTTAAAGAACTTCTCCGTAATTGTCAAGTTGATACGCAGTCAGTTTAAGGCGCGCAAAATTATCAAGGACTTCAAGCCGGATGTAGCGGTAGGAGTAGGAGGATATGCCAGCGGACCGACGTTGAAAATGGCGGGTATGATGGGGGTCCCGACACTGATACAGGAGCAGAACTCTTATGCCGGTGTCACCAATAAACTGCTGGCCAAACGGGCTTGCAAGATTTGTGTGGCTTACGACGGCATGGAACGCTTCTTTGCACCGGAAAAGATTCTGCTGACCGGAAATCCGGTCCGGCAAGGACTGATCCGTACGAATCTGAGCAAAGAGGAGGCCTTGAAGCAGTTCGGACTGTCACCGGAAAAGAAAACGATTCTGATTCTTGGAGGCAGTCTGGGAGCACGGACCATCAACCGTTGCGTAATGAACCATTTCCAGGAGATTGCCGGATCGGATGTACAGTTTATCTGGCAAACCGGAAAATTCTATATCAATGAGGCTCAAGAAGCGGTACGGACTTTCTCCAAGGAAAAACTACCCATGCTGCATGTAACGGACTTCATCTCGGACATGGCAGCCGCCTACCGTGCTGCTGACCTGATTATCAGTCGTGCAGGTGCCGGTTCTATCTCAGAACTTTGCCTGCTTGAGAAACCGGTGATTCTAGTACCTTCACCGAACGTAGCTGAAGACCATCAGACAAAGAATGCCATGGCTTTGGTCAACAAAAAAGCGGCACTGTATGTTAAAGACAGTGAGGCAGAGAAGGAGCTGATCGGGCTGGCTATCCAAACGGTAAAGTGTCCCCAAGAGTTGCAGAAACTGAGCAGCAATATTGCCAAGCTGGCTTTCAAGGATTCTGCCAATATCATTGCCGAAGAGGTTTATAAACTGGCCGTTAATTATAAGAAAGGAAAGACGAAATGAATATCAATACACTAAACTCAGTATATTTTATCGGAGCCGGTGGTATCGGCATGAGTGCACTGGTCCGGTATTTTCTCTCTAAAGGAAAGAAGGTGGGTGGATACGACCGTACTCCCAGCGAGCTGACTCAGAAACTGGAGGAGGAAGGGGCGCAGCTGCATTACGAAGAGAATGCATCACTCATCCCCGAAGCATTCCGTAATCCGGCAGACACGCTTGTAATTTATACACCGGCCATTCCGGCTACCCATCAGGAGCTGGTTTATTTCGAGACAAACGGATTTAAAATCCAGAAACGGGCACAGGTATTGGGTATGCTTACTCAAACCGAGAAAGGTTTGTGTGTGGCCGGTACGCATGGAAAGACCACCACTTCTACGATGACGGCTCACTTATTGCATCAGTCGCACGTAGGCTGCAACGCCTTCTTAGGGGGAATCTCCAAGAACTACCATACCAATCTCCTGCTTTCGGACAGCAGTGAATATGTAGTCATTGAGGCTGACGAGTTTGACCGTTCTTTCCATTGGCTCAAGCCTTATGCAACGGTCATCACGGCTACCGACGCCGACCATCTGGACATTTACGGCACACGGGAAGCTTATCTGGAAAGTTTCCGTAAATATACTTCACTGATCCGTGAAGACGGATTTCTGATTCTGAAGAAAGGCCTGGACCTGGTGCCGGACCTGCCCGAAGAAGTCACGCTATACACTTACAGTACCGAAGAAGGGGATTTCCATGCAGAAAATATCCGGATTGACAATGGTGAGATTATCTTCGACTACATTTCACCACTGGGAAATATTCAGGACATTCGATTAGGGGTACCTGTATTTGTAAATATTGAGAACGGTATTGCAGCCATGGCACTTGCTCAAATTGCCGGAGCCGACAGCAAGGAAATCAGAAAAGCAATGGCCAGCTTCCAGGGAGTAGACCGCCGGTTTGATTTCAAGATCAAGAACGACCGCATCGTCTTCCTCAGCGACTATGCCCATCATCCTGCCGAAATACAGCAGAGCATCAGTTCCATACGTACCCTGTACCCTCACCGTAAGATAACAGCAGTCTTCCAGCCGCATCTGTACACACGTACCAGGGACTTCTACCGGGAATTTGCCGACAGCCTCTCCTTGCTCGATGAAGTCATCCTGCTGGACATCTATCCGGCACGCGAACAACCCATCGAAGGAGTAAGCAGTCAGCTGATATACGATTGTCTGAGACCGGGAATACAAAAATGCATGTGCCACAAGGAAGAGTTACTGCCTCTGCTCAAAACGCATGCAACCGATATATTGATTACATTGGGAGCCGGTGACATAGAAAACTACGTTCCACAAATATATGATTTACTGAAAGACAAATGACGAAACGGATTCTTATACTTTCTTTGCTGACAGTGATAACAGCCTACCTGGCAGTAGCTGTCACCGCCTTCAATAACAGGTCAGACCAACAGACTTGTAAGGGTATGGAATTATCCATCAAAGACAGTGTAGATTACCAGCTGGTGACCCCCGGTGAAGTGAAATCCATACTCAAGCGAAACAAAGCACTTCCGGAGGGCAAACGGCTGGAGGAAATCAATGTCAGACATCTGGAAGATATTCTTTCCCAGCACCCGTTTATCAGCAGTGCCGAATGCTATCTTACTTCCGGAGGAAAAGTCGCACTTGAAATCAGCCAGCGGATTCCGTTTGTCCGGGTAATCAGCAATAACGGAGACAATTATTATCTGGACAGCCAGGGAAAGATTATGAATGTATCCGACAAAGCCGTACACGTAGTAGTCGCCACCGGATTCATTGACCGGAAATTTGCGCAGAACGAATTGTTCGAACTGGGTACTTTCCTGCGCAATGACAATTTCTGGAATGCACAGATAGAGCAAATATACATTACTCCCAAACAAGAGGTAGAATTAGTACCCCGAGTAGGAGATCATGTACTCTTTTTGGGAAAACCTGGTGATTATAAAGAAAAATTCAGTAAATTGCAGACTTTCTATAAAGAAGGACTGAATCGGGTAGGATGGAACAAATACCGCCGGATCAGCATTGAGTTTAGCAATCAGATAATTTGTACAAAAAAAGAAAAATAACGATATGGCAGCAACAGACTTTATAGTAGCAATCGAACTAGGCTCTACTGAAATCACAGGTATAGCTGGGAAAAAGAATGCCGACGGGAGCATTCACATATTGGCTTATGCCAGTGAGCGCTCTTCGGACTGCATCAAGAAAGGGGTTATCTACAACCTGGACAAAACCACCCAGGTGCTCACATCTGTCATCAACCGACTGGAGCATACGCTGGAGGCCTCTATTAAGAAAGTGTATGTAGGAATCGGAGGACAGTCTGTAAGAACCATAAAAAATACAGAGACTAAACAGCTGAATGAGGACACGAAGATTTCTCAGGCCCTCATTGATGCCATCATGACAAGCAACCGGGAACTTCCTCTTGTAGACCAGGAGATACTGGGAGTGGAACCGCAGGAGTACAAACTGGGCAACATTCAGCTGACTACAGAACCGGTAGGTATACCTACTGATAAAATTGAGGCACATTTTCTGAACATCATCGCACGGAGTTCACTGAAAAGCAATATACGCCAGTGCTTCCGTCAGACCGGATATGAAATTGCCGATTATCTGCTCTCTCCGCTTGCGACAGCCAATGTGGTACTGAGCGACAGTGAGAAGCGCTCGGGATGTGCACTGATTGATCTGGGAGCCGACACAACTACCGTTTCGGTATATAAAAGCAATATTTTAAGACACCTGGCAGTTATCCCGTTAGGCAGCAATAACGTAACAAAAGACCTTTGCAGCCTGCAGCTGGAAGAGGAAGATGCCGAACAGCTCAAGCTCCGCTATGCCAGTGCCTACACAGAAAGTGCTGAAAACGAAGAAGATCCCAACAAAGAATATAGCCTTGACGGCAAATACGCAATCCGTGCCTATAAGCTGGAAGAGATTGTAGAAGCCCGTGTCAAGGAAATTCTGGAAAATGTCTGGAACCAGATTAAACTCTCGGAATACAGCGACAAACTGCTGGCCGGAGTAGTTCTGACAGGAGGTGGATCGAAGATGCCTAACATTGACAAGGCCTTCACACAGATTACCAAAATCGAGAAAATCAGAATCGCACAGTGCGCTTCTATTGAACTGGATAATCATACAGAAGCGGTGCTGAATGACGGCAGCCAAAATACGCTGATCGGCATCCTGGCTGCCGGTAAAGAAAACTGCTGCAAGATTGATCCCCGCAAGGGACACCAGTTCGATTTCATGACGGAACTGCAGGAGAAAGACAAAGAGGCCGAACTGCAGAAAGCAAGAGAGGAGCAGGAAGCCAAACGAAAAGCCGAACAGGAAGCTGAGGCAGAAAGACTCCGTTTGCTGCAGGAAGCTAAAGAGCAGCAGGAGCGGGAGCGGGCTTTGAAAAGAAAAAATGAATGCGAAAGTCTGCTGAACGAAGCGCGCCAATTACTGAAAAGGAAAAAAATCGGTGATGCACTTGAAAAGGCAGAAAGTGCACGTGCCATGAGAATTACTGAGAAACAGGATGAAATTGAAGAGCTGATCCGGGAAATTGAAAGGCAGAAAAAAGAAAATAATCCTTTTACCAAGTGGCTCAACAAATTAAAAAATGGAGCCGAAGAGATGATGAACGATTAATATTTACTGCATAAAAAGAAAGAACTATGTCTGACGAAAAGATTATGCCGTTTGATTTTCAGAATGGTACACCGAGCATCATTAAAGTAATCGGTGTAGGAGGTGGCGGTGGAAATGCAGTCAACCACATGTACAGAGAAGGAATCCACGATGTTACTTTCGTGGTATGCAATACAGATAACCAGGCACTCGAAGAATCACCTGTTCCAATCAAACTTCAGCTGGGACACGAAGGACTGGGAGCCGGTAACCGTCCGGCACGTGCACGTGCTGCCGCAGAAGAGAGCCTGGAGGATATCAAGAATATGCTCAATGACGGATGCAAGATGGTATTTATCACCGCCGGAATGGGAGGAGGTACCGGAACCGGTGCGGCTCCGATTATTGCTCAGACAGCCAAGGAAATGGGCATTCTGACAGTCGGAATTGTAACAATACCATTCTTGTTCGAAGGCAACAAAAAGATTGACCAGGCACTCGACGGTGTGGAAGAAATGAGCAAGCACGTGGATGCCTTGCTAGTCATCAACAACGAGCGTCTGCGCGATGTGTATTCAGACATCAGTGTACTGAATGCGTTCGGAAAAGCGGATGACACCCTGTCGGTTGCCGCAAAGAGCATTGCAGAAATCATTACCATCCGTGGAAAGATCAACCTCGACTTCAACGACGTGAAGACAGTGTTGAAAGACGGAGGAGTGGCCATCATGAGTACCGGATTCGGAGAAGGAGAAGGACGAGTGACACAGGCTATCAACGATGCCCTGCATTCTCCACTGCTTAACAACAACGATATTTTCAACTCTAAGAAGATTCTGTTCAACATTTCATACAGTACCAACAGCGATCTGATGATGGAAGAAATGAACGAGGTACATGAATTCATGAGTCGCTTCGGTAAGGACGTGGAGACCAAATGGGGATTGTACATTGATGACAGCATGGATAAGAAGGTAAAATTCACCATTTTGGCAACCGGTTTCGGCATCAAGGATGTACCGGGCATGGAAGTAAGAATCAGTGCAGAAGAGCAGCAGCGTCTGGAACAGGAGGAGGAAGAGGAACAGCAGAAAGACGACCGGAGAATCATCTATTACGGCCCAAGTATCAACAAAAGCAGCCGCAAGAGACGCCGCTACAATACTTATATCTTCACTCAGGAAGACCTGGACAACGAAGATATCATCAGCATGGTAGATACGACGCCTACCTACCAGCGAAGCAAGGCTGTACTGGAAGCCATCCAGTCGAAGGCTACGATAGAAGAAAAACAGAGTATCAAGCCGGAGAGTGGAGAGTCCGGTTCTATGACAATTACATTTTAATATTTAATACAAAAGGATATGGATTTATTTGAACAGATCAGCAATGATATCAAAGAAGCCATGAAGGCTAAGGATAAGGTAAGACTGGAAACCCTGCGTAACGTAAAGAAATTCTTCCTGGAAGCTAAAACAGCCCCGGGAGCCAACGATACACTTACCGACGATGCAGCCCTGAAAATCATGCAGAAACTGGTAAAACAGGGTAAAGACTCTGCAGCTGTATACGAAGGACAGGGACGTGCAGACCTGGCTGAAGCCGAAATGGCACAGGTACATGTCATCGAAGGCTACCTGCCCAAACAGTTGTCTGCAGAAGAACTGGAAGCCCGTCTGAAAGAAATCATCGAACGTACGGGAGCTACCAGCGGCAAAGATATGGGAAAAGTAATGGGCGTTGCCAGCAAGGAATTGAGCGGACTGGCTGAAGGACGTGCAATCTCTGCAAAGGTAAAAGAGCTGTTGGGATAAGCCGTTCCCAAACACTCCCCAGAGGATTTTCAGAAAGAGAGTTTCCGGACTCCGGGCTATCTCTCTCTGATGAATTCCATCAGATCCTGAAAGCACAAATCCCCCAAAGGTTCATCCGAACTTCTGGGGGATTCTTTTTTTCAGGTATTTCTACCTGCTTTCTCAGTGTAAGATGTGAGATAAGGATTTAAATAAATGATAATTATAAATAAATACCTGCTTACGCATCAATGTTCGCATAAGTGGCATGTTTTTCAATGAAATCACGGCGCGGCGCTACATCGTCTCCCATCAGCATCGAGAAGATATAATCGGCTTCTGCCGCATTCTCAATGTTCACCTGTTTCAGGATACGTGTCTCCGGATTCATGGTAGTTTCCCACAACTGCTCCGGATTCATCTCACCCAAACCTTTATAACGCTGGGTATGGATACCTGCCTCGCTTCCGTCTCCATATTTCTGGATAAAGAGCTGACGTTCCTCGTCTGTATAACAATATTCACTGACTTTTCCTTTCGAGCACTTGTACAACGGCGGGTTGGCAATATAAAGGTGACCTCCCTGGATTACCTCCGGCATATATCGGTAGAACAATGTCATGATCAGCGTGTCGATGTGAGAACCATCGACGTCGGCATCGGTCATGATAATCACCTTATGATAACGCAGTTTTTCAATATTGGCCTTCTTGCTGTTTTCTTCACCGTCTACACCGAAGCGGATACCCAATGCCTGGATGATGTTGTTCACCTCATCACTTTCAAAGGCCTTGTGCCACATCGCCTTTTCCACGTTCAGGATCTTACCGCGCAACGGAAGGATAGCCTGGAACTGACGGCTTCTGCCCTGCTTGGCCGAACCACCCGCAGAGTCACCCTCCACCAGGAACAGCTCGCATTCTTCAGCTGTACGGCTGGAACAGTCTGCCAGTTTACCGGGAAGACCTCCACCGCCCATCGGACTCTTACGCTGTACCGATTCACGGGCCTTACGGGCAGCCACACGGGCTGTAGCAGCCAATACCACCTTGTCTACGATAATTTTGGCTTCTTTCGGATGTTCCTCCAGGTAATAAGCCAATGCCTCTCCTACCGCCTGATTGACCGCTCCACTGACCTCACTGTTACCGAGCTTGGTCTTGGTCTGCCCTTCAAACTGAGGCTCTGCCACCTTTACTGAAATCACCGCAATCAGACCTTCACGGAAGTCCTCGCCCGAAATCTCCACCTTGGCTTTCTCCAGGGCCTTGCTTTCTTCAGCATATTTCTTCAGCACACGGGTCAGTGCCGTACGGAATCCGGCTTCGTGCGTACCACCTTCTATCGTATTGATATTATTAACATACGAATGTAGATTCTCGCGGAATCCGGTGTTATACATAATGGCGCATTCAATTGGAATGCCCTGCTTTTCCGTATTCAGGTAAATGACATCCTCTATCAGCGGAGTATTGGTAGAGTTCAGGAAACGGACAAACTCCTTCACTCCCTCTTCCGAATGGAAGACTTCCTGCTTGAACGTACCGTCTTCCTCCACCGCCCGACGGTCGGTCAGAGTAATGGTAATTCCCTTGTTCAGATAAGCCAGCTCTCTCATACGGGCCTGCAGGATGCTGTACTTGTACTCAGTAACCGTAAAAATGCTTCCATCGGGCCAGAAAGTCTGACGCGTACCCGTCAGGTCGGTAGTACCTATCTCCTTCACGGCATATAAGGGCTTACCACATTCGTATTCCTGCTGATAAATCTTTCCGTTACGGAAAACATTTGTAGTCATGTGAGTAGACAATGCGTTCACACACGATACACCCACACCATGCAAACCTCCAGAAACCTTATAAGATCCCTTATCAAACTTACCACCTGCATGCAGGACTGTCATTACCACTTCCAGTGCCGATTTCTTTTCCTTCTCATGAAAGTCAACCGGAATACCACGACCGTTGTCCTGAACAGTAATTGAATTGTCTTCGTTAATTGTAACCTCTATATGTGTACAATAACCGGCAAGAGCCTCGTCAATGGAGTTGTCTACCACCTCATAAACCAAGTGATGCAAACCCTTTTCACTGATGTCGCCGATATACATAGCGGGACGCTTACGCACTGCCTCCAGACCTTCCAAGACCTGAATACTACTGGCAGAGTAATTGCTTCCGCTGTTGGGTGTCAGTTCTTCACTCATTGTTTCTTATTAAAATTCTAGTTCTTAAATCGTTCAAAGTTAATAAAAAACCCCGAGATATCCTCACTTTTAACCATCTTTTAAAGCCTGCCTTCCCGCGTACCGCCGCACTGCGCTACTCATATATACAACGACAAAAGGCTGAGTTTAAAAACCCAGCCTTAATATCTTTTTAGTAAGCAATTACTTAAGCCAACTTACCGATATGAGCAGCAAGTTTAGACTTCAAGTTAGCAGCCTTGTTCTTATGGATAATGTTGCGCTTAGCCAACTTATCCAACATTTTCTGTACATTAGGGAACAAAGCAATTGCTTCTGCCTTGTCAGTAGTTGCACGAAGTTTCTTCACTGCGTTACGCATTGTTTTTGCATAATATCTGTTGTGAAGTCTTCTCTTTTCTTCTTGTCTGATTCTCTTAATAGATGATTTGTGATTTGCCATCTCGACTAATCTTTAATATTGTTCGTGATCTTGTTTATTATGTAGCCCGTGGGGGAATCGAACCCCCCTTTCAAGAATGAAAATCTTGCGTCCTAACCGATAGACGAACGGGCCATCCTAACGGACGGAAAGAACTTCCGGCCTGCAATGCCGGGAACACTAAATTCCTCGTTTGCGGATGCAAAGGTATGAAGTTTTTTTATTATAACAAAACTTTCTGATGTTTTTTTTCCTTTTTCAAAGGTTTTCTTTCAGAAACGCTATCTTTGTAAGTTGAAAACCATATCATCATGCAGCAGAAATATATAGGAATCGTACTCCATACTGTCAAGTACAACGACAAGTCGAACATTGTCCACATCTTTACAGAAAACGAAGGAAACATCTCCTGCCTCATTCCGGTTGCCCGCTCCCGCAAGTCTACCGTCAGGCAAGTGCTGTTCCAACCGCTTTCCCTCGTAGAGTTCGATGCAGAAGTACGCCCCCACTCCAAGCTTTATCCCATCAAAGAAGCAAAAGCCTGGTACCTGTTTCACTCGCTGCCCTACGATCCCTTCAAATCGGCCATTGCCATGTTCCTTTCAGAATTTCTGTTCAGGGCATTGAGGGAAGAAGCCGAAAACCCGTCTTTATTCGCCTACCTCACCCACTCTATCCAGTGGCTTGATGCCTGCCAGTCGGAATTTGCCAATTTCCACCTGGTCTTTCTGATGAAACTGACCCGCTTTCTGGGGATTTATCCGAACCTGGACGACTTCTGCGAAGGCTGCTGGTTTGACCTGATGAATGCCTGTTTCGTGCCGGAACAGCCCGGACACGGCATCTTTCTCCCTCCTCAGGAAAGCCAAGTACTCCACAAATTGATGAAAACCAATTACCGGACCATGCACCTGTTCGGTATGAACCGTATGGAAAGAAACCGTTGCCTCCATATAATCTGTGAATATTATCGTCTTCATCTGCCCAGTTTCTCCGAACTGAAATCACTTGCTGTACTCCAGGAATTATTCTAACACACAGGAATAATCAGATATATTCCCATTTTCCGGAAGGAACAGCGGAGGGAAACCTTTCTGTATTTAACTTTTTTTCACCATCTGATTACATACACTCTTTTAGTCTCCGTGTTATTATTAGTAAAAACACTTTAAAATCTAATAATTAAGACAAAAGTATGGATACAAAATCAGATTTGCAGACAAAAGAAATCTACGAGGCTCCCCAAGCCACAGTCATCGAAATTCAAACCGAAGGAGTCATCGCCTCTTCCTCCTCTCCTCATTCCGTCGGAGGACGCGGAGACGACTGGGGAGGCGGATGGGAACTGTAAGCCGCCACACATCAAATAAAGTATTCATTAAAGAGAAGTCCATCATTTTATGAATAAGAGAAAACACTTTCAGATTTTACACATCACCCTCCTCACCTTATTAAGTACTCTATTCACGACAGGATGCCAGTCTTTTCCGGAAACAGACACCAGAGAAGAAGTCCCGGCTTCATCTCAAACCGTCACATTATCGCTGCATGCAGAGGCCATCGAATCGCCACAACAAGGCCGGGCATCCATTGACGAGAGTGCACTGACTCCCGCATCTCCCACTGTCTTCCGCTGGGATGCCGGCGACCAGATCATGCTGTGGATGGGAGGTGCACAGACCCCCTGTATCTTCAGTACCCCGGAAGGAGGCACATACGCCGCTTCCTTTACCTACAGCGGACCCGCCGTAGAAACCAGCCGGTACTTCGGATTCTACCCGGTAAACGACCGGAAGGAGACCACGCAGTCTCTGTACATACCGACCGACGGTACGGTCAGACAGGAATTGCCGGACCATTCCATACATCTGGGCAGGTACCGTGCCATGTATACCGAAAGTATCACTGGCAGAAACGGAGAAACCACCCTGGAAAAAATGATGTTCAAGCCATTGACCAGCCTGGTTGTATTCAAGGTCAGCAACGAGAGCGGAACTGCGGTTTCCTATTCATCCGTCACCCTGGAAACCTCCGGAAACTCCCAGCCCATTTTCTACAGTCATGCTACCTATACAGCCGGCAGCGGAGCGAAGGAAGTAACCTTACCTTCATCTCCCACAGACCACTCCGTAACACTGAGCCTGGGAAAAGAACATGGAATACCGGTTGCGCCTGGCAACACCTTTCATGCCTTTTTGCCCCTCTTCCCATCGGCCTCCCTGACCGACAGCCCTGTGCAACTAAGAATCACGACCGATGACGGGAAAACCATCACACGCAGTTTTCCTGGCTCCCTGTTACGGAGCATCGGCAGTTTCCGGACAGGTTTGTTTTACCTGTTCCACATCCGGCATACCCCTTCGGATGAGTTGAACATCACCCTTCCCACCATCAGCGGGTGGGAAGCCGGAGAAGAAGTGGAACTTACGGTCGACTAACCTGCGAAACCCTTCATACACATTTATATACGTCAACAGGCCAGTTCATTCTTACCTCCGAATGACTGGCCTGTTCTTTTAGCAACTTACGGTAAATCGTCCCTGTCTGCGACAGGTAACATCTATCGGCAACAATTATTTTTTCTTCCGTACGGGTTTCATCTTCAACGCATCCGGACGCATGGAATACGTTTTCTTACCCCATACCGGTTCTTTCAGCAGACAAGCCGGTACAGGCTTTCCTTCCTGCTGCCGCAACAGAATCTTTTCCAAAGTAGCGGCATATTCCTGATGAATCTGAGGATCGTCTCTGTCTGTCTGATTGTAAGCAATGTAACGCAAATACTCTACACACTTGTCGAACCAGAAGTCAGGTACATTTCTTCCATAATATCCCAGGCGGGCAATGAATTTCAGACGTTCAATCAATAACTGGTGATCTACTGCAGTATCGGCAAGCATGGCATCAATCCGCTGTGCAGCTGCCTCATAGTTCTTAGCTCTGATGTCCGAGTTGACACGGATTATCTCACAGTTGAAAGCCTTCCCTTCGAAATCACACAAAGCCTCTACTTCTGCCAGATCTCCATATCCTGTTTCCTGAGCCAGTTTCTTGTCGACAGCCTCTTTGGTAAAGCGGGCACAAAAATCTGCATAATTATCCGAAACCTGTTTCAGGTACTCATTCATTCCCGAGATAGTATTCACATATACCTCCCACACATCCGGATCTGTCAGATTGGCTCCTCCACGAATCAGCTCGGCAAAAGCTGCATCCACGTCTTTCTTGGCATACACTGAAGACTTATAATTAATATAATTAATCAGCAGCTTCCGGTCGCGGTTACCCTTCTGGAACTCACTTTCCAGATAAGGAGAACAAGTTTCCGGATTCAGTGCATTGCGTCCGGTCTGGATAAACTGTTCTGCCGTCTGACGGCTGCTGCTGCGGTGTACCGCCTCTCCCGTTGCAGGATTGATGAACATATAGGTCGGATAACTGCGCACCCCGTACTTTTGAGCCAGTTCTACACCTTCCCCATTCTCCGCATCAATCTTCATGTTCACAAAAGTCTGGTTATAGAACTCTCCTACCACCGGAAGCGTAAACACATTCTGTGCCATGTTATAGCACGGTCCGCACCACTGCGTATAGAAATCTACAAAAATCAGTTTATTCTCAGCCTTCGCCTTTTCCACTGCCTCGCTCCATTTCACGTGCAGGAAATCAATTCCATAATTCTGTGCCCCGGCTGAAAAGGCACATACCATCATCAAGACAGCCAATATATACTTTTTCATCTTTTTCAATTCAGTTAAAAAGCAAAGGCCCCAGCCACTTCATACTAACAACCCCCGAAGTATATAGCGGCATAAAGGCCTTACTTTATTTATACAATTAAATTCCAATCATTAATAACCCGGATTCTGGTCTGCCAGCTCATTTGAATTTCTTTCCGAAGAAGGAATTGCTTCAATTCTACGGTCAATAATCCGCTTGTAATAAGCCTCTCCCTGAGCGTCAGAAGCTTCACATTCCTCATCATACTTTTTCTTCAACTGCTCATTCAGTGCAAACAGGCGTGTAAAATCCGGACGTTCTACATTGACTCCCGCAAAACGGATCTGCACAAACCATTCGTGCCAGTTCTCGAAAGACATCTCAATCATCCATTCATTGAAAATCGCTTCTTCCAGTTCTTCCCGTGTCTGAGGCACCTTGATTTCAGCTCCCGCACGCTCACGGATTTTCTGAATCGGCGCATAAGCAACCGAGATTGATGCATTCGTACGGAACAAGGCTTCTGCCTTCATCAGGTACAGTTCAGCCACACGACTGAAGATAATCGGCATATTATTGGCCGAATTCAACAACTTCTTGATTGATTTCAGATTATATGCTACAGTACCCCGGAATTCCAAACTATCTACTTTCGAGAAAATCGCTGCCGCCCGAGGATCGTCTCCCACCAGATTCACATAAGGAGTACTAGGACCCCAGTAACCCTGGTTCTTTGAAACACTGTTGCCGTAAGCCGTTTCTCGTGTACTGGTATTGTTGGCATCGTTCTCATCGTAATAACGTGCAAAAAGAATTTCCTTCGATACAGAGAACTTGTCAAAGATATCTCCATAAACCGGCTCCGCAAGCGGCTGGTTGGTATCCACCGCATCATCAATTGCAGTCAGCGCCTCTTCATAGCGTCCGGCATAGAACAATGCCTTTGCCTTCAATGCCCGCGCTGCCTCTTTGGAGGCCTGTGACGACTTCGACCAGTCCGGTGCTTTCTGGATAGCCACCTCTAACTGGCGCAGGATTTCTTCGTACGACGCACCGACCGTAGCACGAGGCTTCTTGGCATTTTCCACTGTCGGGAATTCATCACGGATAATCACTCCATAAGGACTTTCTTCATTCCAGAACTCACCATAACGAACCAGCAGACGGAAATACGCAAAGGCACGCAGGTAGTAAATTTCGCCAAGCACTTCCTCCTTGCGGTTACCCGAAAACGCACCGGCGTCGATACCTTCAACCGCTGATTCCAGGTAGTTTGCATTTTTGATAATCGCATAGTCGCTGTTCCATTCCGCCCCGTCACTGTACGACAGCGTCGGATAGTAACGTTCGGTATAATAAATGGTGTTACCCACATCACCGGTAAACTCCTGACGGCGCATGGTACCCGCCTTGAACGGACCACCGGTAGTAGGAAATATCACATTGAAGCCATCTCCCGGCAAGTACGAATACACTCCGTTCAGCGCCAGTTCCACCGCATCCGGTGTCGTAATGGCTCCATCCAGGTCCGCTTCAAAAGCCGGTTTCTGGTCCAGTACATCTACCAGCTCACAAGCACTCATTCCCAACATCAGGAATGCCAGATATATATACTTCTTCATCATTCCAATTTATACAATTAAAGATTAAACTTAATACCTACCGAGAATGAACGGAATCCCGGATAAGAAGAGGTTTCGTAGTTACCCCCATAATTGCTTCCCGTAGAAACGGTAGCCGGGTCGGTACCCGGATAAGAGGTAATGGTAAACAAGTTGGTAGCCGATACGAAACACTGGCCTTTTATTACCTTGCCCAACGGCAAATCGTAGGTAAGGCGGACTTCCTGCAGACGCAGGAAAGATGCATCGAAAAGTTCCAGGTCAGTGAAATCGGGCACTCCTTCTCCAATATAAAGAGCCGGCAGTGTAGCATTCGGATTTTCCGGAGACCAGCGGTCGTCCAATCCGTAGTCAATCAGACCACACAACTGCCCAGGCAGGTTCTGGATGGCTTTGTTATACAGTTTCAGACCACCGATCTGGTAACCGAAGTTCGCAAACAGACCAAACTGCTTGTAGCGTACATTGGCAGTGAAACCACCGTATACATCCGGGTCTGGAGATCCCAGGATAACACGGTCATAGCTTTCAATCTTACCGTTTCCATCCTTGTCCACCAGTTCCAGGTTACCCGGTTTCAGGGTATTCCCATCGTAATAAGGTTGTCCTTTACTTTTTGCATAAGCATTCAGTTCGTCCACACGCGCCTGGTTCTGGATGATACCATTGTGTTCATATCCCAGGAAGGCTCCCATCGGATATCCTTCTGCCAGCACCTGATTACTGCTTCCATGAACGATAACACCTTCCATGGCCGTCTTGGTAGCTCCTTCGCTCACCAGTCGGGTTACCTTGTTCTTATTGTGAGAGATATTGAACATCAATGTTACTCCCCAGTCCTTGGTATCCAGCAGATGAGAAGTCAGGTTCACTTCCACACCCCGGTTGGTTACGGCTCCCACGTTGCGGTTCATTGTCATACTTCCACCTACCGAACTTGAAGGGAAGCTGTATGCCCAGATCAAGTCATTAGTATTTTTGATGTATCCGCCGATTGATCCCGACAATTTATAATCCCAGAGTGCAAAATCCAGACCGAAATCATACAACACTGATTTCTCCCAGCGGATGTCACGGTTACCTACCTGTGAATGAATAATGGCAGGACGGCCGTTATAGCTTCCCGCTTCATACAAATCCCGGTTAGAGAAGCTGGTCAAGTTCTGTGTACCGGTTACACCCGTACTGAAACGCAACTTCAAGTCGTTGATGAATTTCAGCCCCTTCATGAAATCTTCTTCAGAAACGCGCCATGCAAAAGCACCGGAAGGGAAGAAACCGTAACGGTTGTTGGCACCGAACATAGAAGATCCGTCGTAACGGCCGGTAAAGGTAAACAAGTACCGGTTCATCAGTTTATAGTTGATACGTCCGAAAGAAGAGAACAATCCGTAAGCATTGTATCCGTTGCTCCATGAATTGATCTTTGTCGCACTTCCGATATTGGTATAAATCTCATCATCCGGATAATCCGATCCAGACAGATAAGTACTGCGGCTGGTATACTTTTCGAAAGAAACACCGGCTACCGCATCCAATACATGATTCTTGTTGAACGCATAGTTGTACGACAGTGTATTATCAAATACCGTCTTCGAAGAACGGAAATGATTTTCACTGCCCGATGCCTCCTTACGGTTACTCAGAAAGCTCGGTGAAAAACTCAGGTTCTGGTTAAATTCCACGTTGGCCGACAAGCTTGAACGGAACTTCAGTCCTTTGATGATGTCCACCTCACCGTATACCGTACCCAGTACCCTGTAAATATCGTCATTGTCCTTCTGATACGTATTTGCCACCGGATTAGGTGAACCGTCGGTCAGGTCAAATTCTCCTTTATCATCGTATATCGGACGGTCAGGACGATATCCCTGTGCCGAGAACAGAGAAGTTCCCGCATTCGACTGGTCGGTGTAACTCATTGTCGCATTCAGTCCGAATCTCAGGATGGGCAATACGCTCAGTTCGGTAGAAATACGTGTATTGTAACGTGTCAGGTCTCCTCCCTTGATCATACCCTGCTGGTCCAGAATGGCAAGAGAAAGCATGTATTTAGCCTTCTGCGTTCCTCCGCTGACAGAGAGGTCTACGTTATGACGGAATCCCGGCTGGTAAACTTCCTTGAACCAGTCGGTATTGGCTGTCCCCAGGGCTCCCGACTTCGGGTCCAGAATGTCCGGTGCATAGTCGTTCGAAGGATCAAACACCAATGTCTGCTCAGCAAACTTGCGCACGGTCTCTCTCCATTCGTCTCCGTACAGAATACGGAAATTCTTAATCTGAGAATCAATCGTAAAGTTATAGTTGAAGTTGACAGTCGGTTTTCCCTCCGTTCCCTTACGGGTAGTAATGATAACGACACCATTGGCCGCACGCGAACCGTAGATGGCCGCAGCAGAGGCATCCTTCAATACGTCCATCGACTGGATGTCATTCGGAGAAATAGCATCCAACATCGTAGGATCATCGATAGGCACTCCGTCGATTACGTACAACGGCTCGTTCGAACCTGTCAGAGACGTAGCACCACGCACACGCACGCGCACCGTTTCACCCGGTTTACCTGTACCCTGTGCCACCTGAACACCACTGGCCAGGTTCTGCAGCATAGACGATACATTGGTAGTATTCAACTGGTCCAGCTGCTTGGCACCGATAGAAGCTACCGAACCCGTCAGATCTCTTACCGAAGAAGTACCGTATCCTACAACCACGATTTCCTCCAGGTCGGTTGCAGCAGAATGCATCACTATATTAAATTTCGTACTGTTGCCTACAGGCTGCTCCACAGTCTTCAGGCCCACAAAGCTGACTACCAGCATATCCGAGTTCTTTATCGGACAAGACAACTCAAACTTTCCATCGATGTCTGTAATCACCCCGTATACAGAGCCTTTTATCAGTACCGAAGCACCTATCACCGGCTCTCCTGTTTCATCTTTTACGATTCCTGAAATCTTTCTTTTTTGTGCTTGAACCAATACCTCTTCCATAGGCTTCGTTGTTTCTGAAGCCCAAAGAGGAGTCAGACAAACAGATCCAGATAAAGCCATCAGAAAAGGTAAGGCTCTCAGACAGACTCTTCCAGTCCCCTTGTTCTCCATCTTGTTTTTATCCATTTTATCAGAACTTATTTATATTAATACATTTCAAATTTTATCAAAAATACAACTGATTGTAACAAATTCCCCTCCTTATCTTATCACCAGACAGGTTTTCCCCTTTGTTATCTTCCGAATAGAAACATTTTTTCATCAGAGGCCAAAATTACTAAAATCCCTCAAATTGAGATACATTTTCTTAAAAAAAACTTATTGGCTTTCCATAATTCTCCCAAAGTTTCACCATTATGAAACTCAAGTTTCACCATTATGGAACTCTTGTTTCACCATTATGAAACTCAAGTTCCACGATTATGAAACTCAAGTTTCCTGATAAAGAAACTCTTGTTTCACGACCGTGGAACTTTTATCATACATACGGCAATGAAACACATTTCAATGTTTCATTGCCGTAGCAATGTATTTCCTGCTGTTATTCTTTAGTGCAAGAAGTAAAACGCAACTTATAGCTCAGTTCTTTGTGAGGAACCTGATAAACCGGCAGCGTGTCTACATCCTGTCCGCAACTTGCGTTTCCTACTCCGCGCATGGCCGCATCCAAGTGCAGGACGATGTAAGGACGTGACTTCAATTCCCACATGTGATTGCAGTTCATCATATCCTCATCGGTATATCTCAGTGCAGAGAATGATACCTGTCCTTCTGTCTGTATGCAAATACCTTTACCGTCTATACCGGTCAGTTTCAGTTCACGAAGACCTTCACGGTTACCCATCGACTGAGGTTTCACATAAGCCTCTTCCATACCTTCTACCGTATCCGTATAACGGCCAATCATACAACCCTCTTTACGGTCGGAGTAGTTTTCCCAGGGGCCATATGCATAATAATCAACCTGACCAAGAGCCGGATTCACCCCACAAACCAGTCCACAACGACGCAGGTCGGCTGTGTGCGGAGTAAAGACTGCTTCCATATCCATCGTACCGCCCGGCAGGAACGTATAGACCATACGGGTATCGCAGAGCGAACCTTTGCGTACCGTAGTCACTACGGTCTTTCCGTCTTCTACCGCTACCGTGCACTCTCCTTCGGATACCATTCCATTGGCCACTTCCGTAAAGCGGTCGTTCTCAATCCAGCGGTGATTATCAAACACAAAACCCTGACCCTGGCAAACAAAAGGCACTCCGTTCATTTCCAGATCGGTCAGTACACCAGTCTTTTTATCGAACACGGCCTTCACACCGTAGCCTGTCACTACCAGTTGGTTACCTTCCTCGCTGTAACGGTACTCATCACTACCTTTCCGTTTGCCTTTTATCTCCGGCAGCGAACCACGGGCCACTGCTTCGTACTGCATCTGGGCTACCTCATATCCTGCCTCAGCCCATCTGCCAGCAGCCTTACTGCACACAAAGACATTGACCATGACTTCTTCTCCTGTCTTAGCTGCCTTTTTCAGATTTACCTCCTTCAATTTCAAAGACAGGTTCAGTGAATCATCCGGAGCCACATCCGGCAGTTCCAGACTGTCAGTGCTCAGTACCACCCCATTCTTCACTGTCTGCCAGCGCAGATAAAAGCGGTTCAGCGACAGGAAGTCGTAAGTATTATACAATGTAAGGTTCAGTTCATTCCGCTTTTCATCCACCTTTCCTTCACCGAAATGTACATACTGGTACACCGCCTTTACCTCTTTCAGTTTCGGTGACTCCTCACGGGTTGCCGGCACAATTCCGTTCGAACAGAAGTTGCCCTGATGCGGTCCCGGAAAGTCATAACCCGTATGCAAACGGTAGATACCCTTCTTCATTTCATGCGGTTCGTAAATAGCCTGGTCTACCCAGTCCCAGATGGCACCTCCGATGGTAGCCGAACTGCTCTCAATGCTCTTCCAATATTCTTTCAGGTTACCGATGGCATTTCCCATAGAATGTGCATACTCACAGATAAACATCGGTTTATCGAACGAATTCACATACGTATCCATCCATTCCATACCCGGATACATCTTCGAATACAGGTCGCTGAAACGGTTGCCGCCGAATTCCTTGCCGTCACGTGTACCCTCGTAGTGAACCGGACGGCCGTCCAGTTTCTTGGCTGCATCGTAACAAGCCTGGAAGTTACTTCCCCCTCCAGCTTCATTACCCAAGCTCCAGAAAATGACACTCGGGTGATTCCTGTCGCGCAAGATCATGCGGTCGATACGGTCTACAAAAGCAGGAATCCACGACGGCATATCACTGATAGACTGATTGGCATGGTCTTCCAGATCAGCCTCATCCATGGTATACAATCCATAATAATCGAACATGGCATACATCTTGGCTGCATTCGGATAATGAGAAGTACGAATCGTGTTGATATTGTTTCGCTTCATCAGCAATACATCCTGCAGCATAGACTCAGTAGTCACCGCACGTCCGTATTCAGGATGCGTATCGTGGCGGTTGGTACCCTTAAAGAACACACGCTGTCCGTTGATATACACCAACGGTCCACGTACCTCGATTTCACGGAAACCGTATTTCGTAGAGAAAGCCATCTCCTCCTTTCCATCTTCACACTGAATGACATGTACCGTATACAGTTCCGGAGTCTCTGCCGTCCAAAGTGACAGATTTTTCAGATTAAAATCAGCCGATACCTGCAACGAAGCCTTGTCGGCAGTATACCTTACCTGCTGTTCTGCCTCGGCAAGCAGTTTTCCCTGTGGAGTAAACAGACGCACTATCAAATCTTTCGTACCCTCACGGCGGTCACGGTTGTCCAGTGTCAGCTGTACGTTCATCGAACCCGTCCGGTATCCATGCTGACTGTCGAGTTTCGAGGTAATATAATGATCACGTACAGACACCAGCGGCGTATTGTACAGATACACATCACGGAAGATACCGCTCATACGGAACATATCCTGACATTCCAGATAAGAGCCGTCCGACCAGCGGAACACCTGTACAGCCAGACGGTTGCGGCCAGTGCGCAGATAAGGTGTCAGGTCAAACTCTGCCACATTGTTCGCGCCCTGTGTATAACCCACATAACGTCCGTTCAGATACACCAGTGCAGCACTGTAGATACCCCCGAAATGAATGAAAGTACGTTTCTCCTTCCATCCCTCCGGCAAGTCAAAGAAGCGTACATACGATCCCACCGGATTGATTCCGTAATTCTTTCCGCCGTCATTGAATCCCTTACGGGCATCGATGAAAGGAGGAATATTGGCATGAGGATATTCCACATTGGCATAAATCGGCCGGTCGTATCCCTGCATCTCCCAGTTGGAAGGCACCGGAATCGTTTCCCATCCCGACACATCATAATCCTCCTTATAAAAATCAATCGGCCGCAGCGACGGTTCCGGTACGAAATGGAAAGCCCAGTGACCGTTCAGCAAACGATAGTCCCCACTGTGGCAGTCCACCCACGGCATGCGGTAAAAATCCGCATCCTCCATCATTTCCTTTTCTCCCGGATACGGCATATAAGTGGCATGTCCCACCTCCTTATTTTCCGCAAAGCGGGTTTCATCCTCCCAATAAACCTTGGCACGCACAGCCGTGCTTGCCTTCAGCTCCTCCGGAAATGCCATTGCACTTTCCCGGATACGGAAGAAAGTCTCCCGGCTTCCGGCAGCCTTTTCCTTCGAAAGCAACACCAGTCGCCCTTTCGGGCTGCAAGACAGAATCAGGTGCAGGCTGTTGGCTGGAGAAAGCTGCACAAAGTCTCCTTTCTGCTCCACCTTCCACAACTGCGACTCATCGGAGCCGTTGTTCTCCGTGATACCCAGAGAAGCATCGGTCTTTGCGTGTAGCGCCTTGTTCTCAAACGGATTGATAAAGCGCAAGCTGCCCGACAGGTTGCTCACCGTCCACTGCTGATACTGACTTCCGGCATCAGTAGCCCGCAACACCGGAGCATTTTCATTCTGCTGATATGAAAGTACCTTTCCGGGACAGGACTCAGGAAGAATATTATAGAGTTTATCCTTGGCAAACTCCACCTGAGCCTGTATTCCCAACAGGCTGCACATACATACCAGCAATAAGATAAAAATTCGATTTACCATTCTATTACACGTTTTTAGAGATTGATATTATTTTATCATGATTTCATCCAAACATATCTTGGAAATCTGTCCCGGCCGGACATGATTTGAAGGACATACTCCCGGAGGATTCAAGGTAAATCTTACATATCTGGCTTTGATATCCAAAAGCTTCACTGTCAGTTCCTCGATAAAGTTTCCTTCTCTGAAAATTTCCTCATCCGAAAACTTCATCTGTCCCGCCTCAGCAAAATCCTTGCCATCTTCTGAAACCTCTACTTTCATAAAGGCCGGTTTATGGACTGCCATTCCATAATTAGTCACACATCCCACAGAACATTCGCCGACGGAAGTCACCTCCTGCAAATCCACTGTCACGACAATCGGCTGAGAAAGAGGGCCCGAATACCACTCAAAATCCGTCTGTTTCAGGCTACCTCTTACTCCATTTACCAAAACTTCCATTCCCGGTAAAGGATTCACCAACGGTTTCGCCGTCGCCTTATTCCAAACAAGCGGAAGGCTCAATACCTTACCCATCTTCTCACCTTTTACAAAGGTAGCAGATTTTATCACATTTCCATCAGACAATACCAAATCCTTTTCATATTTTAGAGAAGAAGCCGAAGGCTCTGTACCATCCAGCGTATACCGGATGTCTACATCCGGACGCTCACACTCCAAATGTACCTGTAGTTGTCCGTTATCTGTAGGTGTTACCTTATGCTGAATATTAAACATTGACTTCGCATATACAATACCCATTTTATCCAAATGAGCCACATAATTATCCAGTCCCTTCAAGAATAGTCCCCAGTCCTTTTTTCCTTCCGGAATCCATGCAATTTCCGCCAAAGCTGCCAGGCGGGGAAAAACCTGATAAAACACATCTTCAGACTGACTGCAGAATTCTGTCCACATACTGGCCTGAACCCCCATGAGCAAATTCCGGTATTCCGGCTTCCAGTCCTTCTGGACAGGCTCATATTCATAAAGTCCTTTCAGCGTATTATTACCAAAATACGTCAACGGTTCAAACCACTGAGGGCCCTGATATCGAATCAGATACGCAATACGTGCCGGTGTCATTACAAACCGGTGTCCTTGTCCGGCCGCCTTGAGAGCAGCATTTCCCATTCCCTGCCAGCCAAAAACTATCACATCTTCCGGAAGCCGACTGTTGGTCAGTTCATCCCATCCCATTACTTCCTTTCCTTTGCTGCGCACATAGTCACTCATCCGCTGCATGAAATACCCTTGCAGTTCCTCTTCATCCTTCAGTTTCTCCTTTCGGATACGGTTCTGACAAAAAGGACATTTCTTCCAGTTCGTTTTTATTGCCTCATCTCCTCCCAGATGCACATATCGGGACGGGAAAAGCGCCATAACCTCATCAAGCACTCCCTGAAGAAAACGATAGCTTCCTTCATTTCCTGCACAGAATATAATTTCCGCATTTTTTCCTCCAAGCCCCGGCAATACACCTATGAAATCCTTGACAACCGGACATGCATACTCAGGATAAGCAGCCAAAGCTGCGTTTGAATGTGCAGGGATATCAATTTCCGGAATGATTTCAATCTGACGTTTAGCCGCATAAGCGATAATTTCCCTCATATCATCCTGGGTATAAAATCCTCCTTCTGTTGCCGGCTCTCCTTTCTCCGGATTACGGCGATCAGGGAAAGGCAAAGACTGACGGTTTACTCTCCAGGCACCGACCTCTGTCAGTTTAGGGTATTTTTTTATTTCCAGACGCCACCCGTTATCATCAGTCAAATGTAAATGCAGCCGGTTCAATTTCAACATTGCCATACAATCTATCATGCGCAACAAATCCTTTTTGGGCATAAAGAACCGGGCAACATCAAGCATAAAGCCACGATAAGAGAAACGAGGTTTATCCTGAATTGTCACAGCGGGAATTCTCCATTTATCCAGAGCACTTCCAGAACAACCTTCAATCGCTGCAGGCAACATCATTCTCAAGCTCTGAAAAGCATAAAAAAAGCCTCTGTTGTCGGCAGCCTTCAGAAGAACCCTCTCCGAAGTAACCTCCAACTCATATGCCTCTTCTTCCATATTTCCATCAACTTGCAGGCACACATCCCCTTCAGAGGCCACTTTTACCACAGGAGTAAATCCTGAGGCAGAAGCAAACAAGTCTGCAAAAACATTCGCCACCTCCAGCTGCTCCTCGGCCGACACTGCAATTACAGAATTTTTGGTAAGCACAAAACCGCCATCTCCTTTTTCTACCAATGACGGCTGTGGAACAATAATTACATCCTCCTGCATCTCAGCAGAATGACATCCGGAGATTCCTATCGCTAAAACAAGCAGAAAAGGAGCCATCCACCTATTCAAATAAGTCATCATCATATCCATTTTACGATATCATCCATATATCTTATAAACAAAAATCATCACATTACTCTCCTCCAGCTGGAACCATAGTCTCCACCATCACTTTTGTCAAACACCGGGCATCCTCCCATGGAACATCAGTAGCCAAATCCCATGTCATCACACCAGCCAGTCCATTATCCATTACGTACTGTGTTTTCCTGACTATTGTCGCAGCCCCATTAAACACATATTTCTTTCCACGGTAAACCACCTCATCCACATCAGGATGATTGATCAGATTATCCTCCACCAAATTCCAATAAGCCACCGTACCCTGCTTTCCTTCAGCAGTTCCATAAAAAGGAAGTCCCATCACCAGTTTCTGCTTAGGAATTCCATAATCCAGCGCAGCCTGCGCCTCTTTTACATAAGTATCATAAGGAAAACGTTCTACACTAGGGCCATAACACTGCATAGAAATATGGTCAACAGCCCCAATAGCCTTTTTACTGATTGTATAATACAGCGGATGCAAAGAAACTGTCAAGGTAAGTGATTTACCCAAAACCTCCCGCAGTCTTACAATCGTTTCACTGTAATTATCAAACTCCTCCGGGCTCAAAGGCCATTCAAAATCCAGGTCAACCCCGTCAAATCCATGTTGTCTTACTAAATCCGTAATGTTTTTCACAAAATTCTCCCGGTATTCCTTCTTAGCACACATGGTTTTCCAGTCACCTGCAGCCACCCCAACACGAAATTTAATATTGTCCGAAGTAATCTGCTCTCTGACCCGTTTCATAATATCTACCCAGCTATGCGAATCCTTCCCGTATACAGCCGCATCATCATATTTCCAATATGCCAATGTCTTACTCAAATTCCAGCTTCCGAAATCAATGCCGGTCATCAGATTCCGGATTTCATTTTCAGAAAGAGACAGCGCATTAAAAAACGTCTCATCTAATTTTCCCTTGAATCCTTTTGCCAGTTTTATCTGCGTCCGGATAAATGGAAGTTTATCTCCCCAAGAAGCATCAGACGCCTGCTTCTTGCCGTTTACATATAAAAATAACCCTTTATTATTAGCCGTAACACTATACGTCAGGGCCAGATGATTCCATTTTCCCGTCTCAAATTCAGCAGACAGCAACACCACTTGTTTACCATCCACCTCAAACACAAACTCTCCCTTATGCTCTCCTTCCCTCAAGGCAATTCTATGGTTGCCATTCTCTTTCAGAAACAAACAAGCCCCTTTTGTCCATTCATCGACATACAGCCAAGTACCGAAAGTAAACTGAGCGCATTTTCCGGATTCATTATCGCCCCATATCAGCGGAGTATGCAACAAGTCATTACCAGCATTCATCTCTCCTTTTCCGTCAAATCCAATCACCCCCTTCCGTTCCTGAAACTCCGGCAAATATGTTTCATTAGTGAAGACCGCTTTATTGTCAGGGATTTCAAAAAACAAGCTTCCATCCGCATAAGGATTCACCCCCAGCAATATCAGATCATTGCAAGCATTCATACTCTTTGCAGAAATCCGGCCAGTCTCAAAAAAATGATTACGAATATAAGAACTTACTATTTTATCTGTTACAGGCTTAGACGGAAAAGAATTATTATCATTATTCCCATCCTGCCCCATCATTATCACTCCATTAGTACACGACAAAAATGCCAAAGCCCCTAAAAAGGAGATTGTCTTTTTCATAAAATCATATTTTTTATTATACTTGAACTTATTTACATCCCAAAAGAAGAGCCCGCATAATTACGCTACCATATGTAATTATACGGGCTCCAATCATTCCAATACACTTATGCTTCAATAGCCAAAATTATTGTCTGTAATACCAGGATTAGCATCCTTTTCCGTATCCGGAATAGGCAAAAGCAAATTCATTTTCAAGAAATCTTCGGTCAAATTTCCATCATTATAAACCCTGTCAGTCCACTTCTGTGCACTCTCTTTATAATATTTATCAGACTCTTTAGTGAACTCATGCTTATTATGATATTCGAGTGCTTCCTTCAAATATCTGGTACCCCTTACACGGATCATATCATACATAGAAGGCTCTCCAAACAACTCAAAGATTCGCTCAAAATACAATTTTTTCCGTACTTCCTCCTGACTAAGTGATTCAGACCAAGCCTTAGGCTCTCCATTTCCTACCGACCCGGGCGATGTCCTTGCACGCTTCAATACCTCTTCTGCAAGCTCGATAGCACGTTTTGTCTGTCCAAGTTCATTATAAGTATCAGCCATCAGCAGCAACATTTCCGCATAACGGTATACCATCAGATTCTTGTGACTGGCAGTACCTTGCTGCTGCATATCATATAATTTTGCATGTGCGGGCCAAGCCATCTGCTTACCTCCGGAAACAAATTCCTTTCTTGCATTTTTCAGAGCCTGTATCCTGGCTTTTTCCTGAGGAGTAGCCCCGTCCGATACCGTCAAGGACTCCAGATATTTCAAGCTTGGGTTTGTTGGATCATCAAACTTCTCATAAGGCAAGCGAACCACGTACAACTTATCTTCTACCTCTTTTCCATCTTTGGTAATTTTCTCATACTTAGGTTTTCCGTTTTCTGTACCAATCTGTACTTTATAAGTAATATACGGATAATAATAAACCGAATCATTCGGTGAAGGTTTATCTCCTACCTGAGGAATAGGATTGGGCAGATTATTTCCTTTCCGCTTTCTATGCGAAGTCAGGAAAGTAGCCGTAATACGTGGGTCATACGGATAAGTTCCATAATGCAAGTCATAAGCCGCCTTTGTAGCACGGTACGTACTCCAGTTCACTCCTGAAGTAGAAGCTGTAGGAGAAAAACGGTTACTGGCACGGTTGAAACAGTTGGATGAAGTCAGGCTGAAGTTAATTTGAAAAATAGACTCTTTCGAATCAGCCACCCAATCAGCGAACAATCTTGAAAAATCTTTTTCCAGTTCGAAGGCATGGTTATTGTAAACATCATCAAACATAGACTTTGCATTATTCCAGTTCTCTGTAGCATTAATTCCCAATGCAGCCATTTTATAATACACCTTACCCAAGAAAGCCTTGACAGCCCAGGCGCTCACACGTCCTGCCACAGCTTTTTCTGAAACGCCCAAAGCCCCTTTCAAGTCTTCCACAATCTGACCGAACACCACTTCACGCGGCGCTCTCGGAACAGTAATTCCCTCAGAGGTAGAAGCTACAGTTTTCAGCGGAATATCTCCAAACAAAGAAACCAGATTATAATAAGCCAAAGCACGTAAGAATTTCGCTTCTCCTCCAAACTGAACTTTCACCTTTTCGGGCAAAGAGCTGTCATACAAGTTTTCAAGAAAAGCATTCGTCTCGGAAACCACCTTATACATGCCGTTCCAGGTAGTAGACACAAGTCCGTCACTCGACAAAGTCTGTAAACTTACCATTCCGTCATTACCACTCCGCTGTGACCATCCAAATCCAGAGCCAGACACAGGTGTTTCCTGAAACAACTGTCCATAAGCAGAAGTAGAGGCCATATAAGAATAACATCCCAACAAAGCCAGCTCCGCATTAGATTCTGAAGCAAAAACCACATTGTTATTTTGGGAGTATAGCGGAGTCTCATCCAAGCAAGAAGACAAGCAGGATGCAAGCACAATTGACAAAGCCCAATATCTATATTTTTTCATAATAAAAACGCTTATTTATCTATCAATAAAAAATCAGAATGTTAAATTCAATCCAAATATAAATTGTCTGGGAGTCGGATAAGCATTCATATCTACTCCAGGACGCAACCCATCAAAAGCAAAACTATTCACTTCCGGATCATATCCGCTATAATCAGTCAGCACAAATGCATTCTTAACAGAGCCGAATGCAGATGCATTCTGGAAACCGATCTTTTTCATCCAAGTACTGGGCAATACATAGTTTAAAGTAATATCCGAACAGCGCAGATAACTTGCATCCTCCACATAGCGGTCCATCACCATATTCTGGACGATATACTTAGACGATGGATAAAGGTTTGAGTGGTTTTCTTCTGTCCACATACCCTCAAAAGCCTTTTTAGACACCGTGCCTGCCTTAGTTCCCGGAGTATTGATATACCGGTTGTTTACATTAATCACGTCTCTGCCATGCACACCGTTAAATGCAGCCGATAACGTCAGCCCTTTCCATGAGAAGCTGGTCTGGAAACCGTAGGTAAATCCGGGATTCGGATTTCCGATGATATCACGGTCGGAAGTATTCACGCTTCCATTTCCATCTTTATCAACAAATTTAATATCTCCCGCCACAGGAATGTTTCCGTTCACATCCTTATAATAGCCTACAGTTCCATCATCTTTTATATACTTGACTCCCTGGTCAGTAATATCTTCCGGCTGTACAATACCCTGAGTTACATATCCCAGGAACAGTCCCGGCTCTTCTCCCTGCAAGAATATATGTCCTACTCCGAAATGATCACCCAAAGAGTTTCCGTAGTATCCAATTCTCTCACCCAGACAGCCGAACCCTGTAGGAAGCAATCCTAAATCAACAATTTTACTCTTGTTTTTACCGATATTACCTGTCAGACTCCATTTTAAATCTTTAGAATCTATAATCTGAGTTGTCAGAGAAAATTCCACACCTTTATTGTCAAGCGATCCTTGATTATAATATGCAGCACTAAATCCGGCAGAACCAGGCAAGTTTCTGGAAATCAACAAATCGTCTGTCCGCTTCATATACAAGTCCAGCGTTCCAGTAAGACGTGAACGGAAAAGACCAAAATCAAAACCAACATTCCAGGAAGAAGTTTTTTCCCATGTAAGACCGTCATTCGGCAAATTGGTGATAGTCAATGTAGACTCCTGATTTCCAGCCCCATCAGCATAATGAAAATCCCCACCCCCATACATAGAGAAAGTAGAATACGGATCAATACTCTGATTTCCTGTTACTCCATAACTTGCACGTAACTTCAACTGATTCAGCCAGCTGATATCTTTCAGAAACTCTTCCTGTTCCATACGCCATGCCAGTGAAGCCGAAGGGAAGTAGCCCCAGCGGTTTCCTTTCTTGAACTTACTCGAACCATCGGCACGGAGAGACGCAGTAATCAAGTATTTATCCAGAAAAGACAGGTTCACACGCCCTAAATACGAAAGCAACTGATAGTCTTTCTGAATAGGTTCCAGATGCTGTACATTTCCTGCCATATGAAGACCGTTCTCTCTCAATTCAAACATAGAGAACTGAGTACCGTTTACATTCTTATTCAAGAAATTATAATCGTCATAAGTTACACCGGCAGTCATATCCAACATTGCGATATTACCCAGTTTCTTATTATACGTCAACACATTCTCTACGGTCATATTGCTTTTTTCTACATCAGAGATTGATAAATAACCGTTGTTATTCATACCCTGATACAATTGTAATCCATACCAGCGTTTCCGGTCGTTCATATTCAAATTTCCTCCTGCACGGAAATTATATTGCAGTCCCGGTACTATATTCCAAGAGAAATTCAGGCTGGCATTGAACGTTTTATCATCGGCTATATCTTCGTAATCATTCAACCAGCTCATTACTGTCGTTTTATTTTCCGCTTCAAAAGAAGGGTCTCCTTCCGGCATTTCAAAAGGTGCATAGTCCAGTGCAGTACGAGATACGGCAGTAGTTGCTCCTCCCAATGTAGATCCTCCGGCCATCATGTTATTCTGACGGATAGAACCACTCAATATCATGTCCAAATGAGTATTTTTCGACAGATTCATTCCGATATTTGCACGCAAATCTCCCTGCTTCAAGCCCGTTTGTTTTACTGTACCGTTAATATCCTTAAAATTAGCAGAAATATAATAAGTCGTCTTATCCGTACCTCCTCCTACTGAAAGAGAATAGTTCTGAGAAAAGGCAGATGTATAAATTTCTTTCTGCCAATTACGATAATTCACTACATGATAAGTGTCCGGATTATTCGGATTATAGTGGGCCAGCGCATCATTATATACGTACCTGACTTCATCTCCCACCAAATAAAAAGGATATTCACCGTTAGAAACACGAGAATTAATATACATTGCATGCTCTCGCAAATCAGTCATTTCCAACAGTTTGGAAGGTTCCGCAATAGTAAAATTGGCAGAAACATTAATTTTTGCCTTACCCTGTTTTCCTTTTTTAGTTGTAATCAGGATAACTCCATTAGCTCCACGCGATCCGTAAATTGCTGTAGAAGAAGCATCCTTCAGCACTGTAATATCTTCAATATCAGAAGGATTTAAAGATGCCAATGGATCTTGGTTAATCTGAAAATCTCCACTAATACCAGATGAGGCAAATTCTCCAGCCGAAGCTTGTGGAATATTATCAATCACGTACAACGGCTGATTATCTCCACGCAATGAGCTTGCTCCACGGATTTGGATAGATGAAGCAGCACCTGCCATGGCAGAAGTAGAACTGACAACCAATCCTGCCACCTTTCCACTAAGCAAATTATCCAAAGAATGTGCTTTAGCCGCATCATTTGCATTAGGCTTCATCGTAGTCAAGGCTCCCGTCAGGTCTCCTTTCCGTGCAGTACCGTATCCGACAACGACCACCTCATCCAAAATCTCAGAATCTTCTTTCAATACCCAACGGTTTCCTCCCAATTGAGTAACCTTTACTTCCAAGGCACTATATCCTACATAAGAAATGACCAAAATGTCACCAACCCCACCCTGAATCGAAACATTTCCGTCAAAGTCGGTAATTGTTCCGGTTGTGGTACCCTTAATCTGAACAGTTGCTCCAATTACAGTCTCGCCCTTTTCATCTATAACCTGTCCGGTAATAGTCCCCTTTTGAGCATAAGATGCAAAAGGGAAAAGCAGCAAAAAGACCAAACAAATACATAATGAATGTACTCTGCTTTGTACTGATTCCATAGTTTGCTTTTAAAGTTAATGATTGTGTTTATTCTTTTATTATCGGTTATTAATCGAGCGCAAAGATTTAATAAATCAGACAAGATCATGTTTCAAAATCACTAATAATAGTTCAAAAAACATCAAAAACCAATGAAATATCCAATATTAGAGTTCTTTAAATTAAAATATGAACCAGAAAATGTCCTGAGAAGCACAACCGCTACAGGATTTTTTCAAATCATCAAAAAAACGAGCACAAAAAAATATATATTTGTACTTAAATCCAAGAATCTTGAATTATGAGAGCTTATACCATCGCCGTACTGTTTTCACTTATGCTACTCTTTTCCGTATCCCCGGCATATACCAATGACTTTCTTTATAAACAATTATCCATTACCGAGGGCTTTCCTCCCTCAATCCAGAAAGTGTATGCCGAACACAATGGTTTTGTATGGATCGGATCTAAAAGCGGTCTGGGAGTATTCAACGGTTATACATTGAAAAATTACACTCATATTCCTGAAGATTCAACCTCCATCCCAGGCAATGAGATTTACCAGATTATAGAAGACAGTTTACACCAGATATGGATACTTACAAACAATGGACTGGCCTATTATGACAGGCATTCAGACACCTTTCATACCATTAAGGAAAAAAATACCAGAAACCTGCTTGCTACAGCAGCCTGTAAAACCCATAACTGTATTTTGTTCATTACCCGGTCTGCTGTCTGGAAGTATGATTACTCTACTCATAAAGTAGAGCCTTACATTCAGCTCAAGCAGAAATTAGAAAACTCATTTATCCATGAAATTTGGGAGTGGGACAAAGATCATCTACTTTGTGTCAACAAGTGGAACGGTATTTTTTTACTGAATCTCCAGAATGGGACAACCACTCTTCCTCCCATAGCATCAAACAAGGAGATCAATCAGGTTTTTATTGACAGCAAACAACGTATATGGACCAGTATTTACAACAAGGGAATAACCTGCTACAATAAATCTGGGATAGAAATAGCTTCTTATACTACAGAAAACTCCTCTTTAAGTCATAATGTTATATTATGCTTCAGTGAACATGAAGGAGAAATATGGACAGGAACGGATGGAGGAGGAATCAACATCATCAATCCGGAAGACCACTCCATCAAAAACCTTATCCATATATCCGGCGATAAAAATTCACTTCCTGTCAACTCCATAGTCTGTCTGTATCAGGGACAAAACAGTGACAACTGTTGGGCCGGAAGTGTAAAAGGAGGATTAATCTATATTCGTCCCACATTTATGCGGACTTATAGCGATGCCCCTTTAAATACCCCTAACGGGCTAAGCGAGAAAGCGATTCTTTCTTTTTATCAGGAAAACGACTCGGAAGATATTTGGATAGGTACCGACGGAGGAGGGGTAAACCTGTTCAATCCCAAGAAGCAGCAGTTCACACATTTCCCAGATACATGGGGAGAGAAAATAGTATCCATGACTCAATACAGTTCTACAGAATTACTGGTATCCATTTTCTCAAAGGGGTTGTTTACATTCAATAAAAAAAGCGGGAAATTGAAGAAAATCAATGAAGGTACCCCTCTTATCCGACAATATGCTCTGTATGGACGGAAAGCGGTTAATCTTTATCAGGACTCTCCACAATCAATTTTAATCTTATCTTCAAAGATTTACAGATATTATCCCGCTACCGGAGCAGTATACCAGCTAATAGAGAACCTGCAACGGCAAGCAATTCCTATCAAATCGGATACGTGCCACACCTACCTGTATGACGAGAAGAACATTTATGCCATAAACCACCAAACTGACCAGACGCAAATAGTTTATACAGTCAGTAATGCTCATTTTATCCGTTCTGCCTCAAAAGATGCAAATGGGAATTTCTGGATAGGCAGAAATGAAGGACTTTCATGGTATGATCCTCATACAAAAACAGAAACTCCCATCCATAATCCATGGCTAAAAAATATCTCAACAGTAATTTGTGACAATAACGGCCATGTTTGGATAGGAACCAACCACAAATTACTGGTATGGATTATCAAAGACCAAAAATTGATTTCTTTCGATGAATCCGACGGTGCCGCCCAAAATGAGTTCTTGGACAAAGCCGTCATGATTTCCCGCCAAGGAGACATCTATATGGGGGGAGTAAACGGCATGCTCTGTATCAATCAGGCTCAATATGTGCAAGAGGCTGCCTCAGTGCCTACATTTTCACTGATGGATATTTTATGCGATGACCGGAGCATGCTTTCAGGCGTTGATTTTAAGCATAAAACCTTATCACTTTCCAGCCGTGACAAAAATGTAAGCATACAAATCATGACGCATGAAGAAAATATCTGCCGAAGAAAAACATTTAAATGGTATATCTCAGGAAGTAATTCACAAATCATTGAAAGTACTATTCCTGAAATCACTCTATATTCACTCATGCCAGACACTTATCAAATTGCAGTGTCCTGCAATACCAAAGATGGTGAATGGACTTCTCCGCAAACAATCATCACTTTGTCCATACCACCTGCCTGGTACCAGAGCTGGTGGTTCATCACCTTATGTATCATAATCGTACTGAGTACAGCTTCCTTCATCATCATCAACCTGTTACAGCGAAAAGAAGAGCGAATGGCCTCTGCCATAAAAGAACACAAACAAAAAGTTTATGAAGAAAAAGTGAGATTCTTAATCAACATCAATCACGAATTAAGAACCCCTCTTACCCTTATACATGCGCCTTTAAGTAATTTGCTGAAAAACCTTCCGGACCAAAGCCCAATGTATCCTACGCTCCATAATGTCTTGAAACAGTCTAAACGAATGAAAGACTTGCTGAATATGGTGCTGAATCTGAGAAAAATGGAAATGACCGAAAATAAAGTAAACTTGGGAAGTTACTTACTCAATGAATGGGTAAAAGAAGTGGGAAACGATTTTTCATACGAAGAGCAAGAGCAGAATATTTCTTTGAGATATGAATTGGACCACCGGATTGGCAAGGTCGACTTTGATAAGGAAAAGCATCTTATCATTTTGACTAACCTGATAGTTAATGCATTTAAACACAGCACTCCGAATTCAATCATCATACTTCGTACTGAACTGACAGATGAAGAAAAGTCGGTCCGTATCTCAGTCATAGACCAAGGCTGTGGGTTAAGCAATGTAGATTTAAGCAAGCTGTTTACTCGCTTTTATCAAGGCAAGAACGAGAAAGAAGGAAGCGGTATCGGACTGTCGTATGCCAAAATATTGGTGGAGCAACATCACGGAACAATTGGAGCCCGCAACAATAAAGAGCAAGGAGCCTGTTTCTTCTATGAACTTCCCGTTCATCAGCCCCAGCCTGCTACACAGGATTCATCTCACGAGTACTTAAATGACCTGATTAAATCCGAAGGAGAAGAAGTAGAAACATATACTCCACTGGAAAATCAAATCAACACGGCAAACTACTCATGCCTGTATGTAGATGACAATGAAGAACTTCGCAATTTTATATCCTCCAGCCTTTCGGGACATTTCAAACAGTTCTATCTTGCTTCGAATGGGGAAGAAGCCCTCCAGATAGCCCTGAATGAAATTCCGGATATCATAATCAGCGATATCATGATGCCGAGAATGAACGGATATGAACTGTGCCGGAGAATCAAGGAGAACGTAAACATCAATCACATTCTGGTTATACTGCTGACAGCACGCGCAGATGAAGAAAGCCAGATGGACGGATATCGTACAGGAGCAGATAGTTATCTGGAAAAGCCTTTCGACATAGAAAAACTATTGATTACCATCAGCAGCCGGCTTTTACTCCGGGAGCAAATCAGGAAAAGGTATATGTTTACGCCCAGCGCCATCGAAGAAACTAAGACAGTCTGTTCTTCGGATGATACATTCTTATTTAAACTGAATAAAATCATTGTTGAGAATATAGATAACGAGGCACTGAACATTAGCTTCATTTGCCGTGAACTAGGTACCAGCAGGGCCAGTCTGTATAATAGGATAAAGACGCTCACCAATATTGGACCTAACGAGTACATCAATAAACTGAAAATGGAAACCGCCATGACTATGCTGAGAGATAATGATTTAAGCATCACTGAAATTGCAGAAAGGACAGGATTCTCCTCAAGCAGGTACTTCAGTACGGCATTCAAAAAGTTTACAGGAAAAACTCCGTCACAATACAAGGAAGAAATCAGCAAGCAGGAAAAGAACAGCCCGTCAGAGAGCCAGACCTGATGGCTTCTCCATAAAATCGAATATTCCTTTAGCATATAGAAGTCTTACAGTCCTTATATGCTAAAGGAATACAATGTCTTTATGCTTCAGATACAACATCGATAAAGCATAATCATAACCTATTTATTCTTGCTTTTACTTCAACAATACACTATGGATAGCTTCTTTCAGCGCTGGCTTAGGCATTGCACCCTGCGCCATCTGCGGCTCTCCCTCCATCGGAACAAACAGGATAGAAGGTACACTGCGGATACCGAACAAGGCCGAAAGTTCTTCCTCTTCTTCTACGTTCACCTTGTAAATATCTACCTGACCTTCGTATTCGGCAGCCAGTTCATCAAGCACTGGGGCGAGCATCTTACAAGGACCACACCAGGTAGCATAGAAGTCGATGATGGCAGGACGTTCCCCTAGGAATTTCCATTCATTCGGATTGGTTTCATAGTTTGCTACTTTATTTAAGAAATCTGCTTTTGTCAAATTCATTGCTTCCATATGCTATATCTTTTTAATGGTTATCTTTTATTATTACGTACATCGTATACTTTTACGAAGTCTTTATACAAGGGCTTCTGGCTCTGTGAAGCTGCACAGCCTCCGAAAAAACAGCCTGATAAATTCAGGATGGCCATCCATGCCAGCAGAAATCCAGGAAGAAAAACTGCCGCTTCGCCGGAATACATTCCATAAGCTATCAGAAGTATTCCCAAAATCAGACGAATCCGTCTGAATATATCCCATTTTCTTAGTATTCTGTCCATTGTTCTTCTTTTAGGTTTCTGATACAAAAGTAGTCTGTCTTTATCAGTAAGACAACAGATTTTATTTATCTTTGTATAGACCAAATCTATTGAAACATGAATTTACAACAGATGGAATATATAGTAGCACTCGACAAATACCGTCACTTCGTACTGGCGGCAGAGGCGTGCGGAGTAACCCAGCCTACCCTGAGTGCCATGATACAAAAGCTGGAAGAGGAGCTGGATGTGAAGATATTCAGCCGCGACCGGAAACGCATTGCTCCCACACAGGTCGGAGAGAAAATCATCCGGCAGGCGAAAATTGCCTTGAATGAGTCGCAAAAAATCAAAGAGATAGTGGCTGATGAAATGGATAGCATGAGCGGAAGTCTCCGTATTGGAATCCTGCCTACCATCGCTCCCTATCTGGTACCCGATTTTATCTTCCATTTCAGGAAAAACTATCCGAAGGTAAGCCTGTTCATCGATGAAAGAGAAAACGAATCACTGATGCAGGCCCTTAAATTCGGAAATCTGGACATTACCATTACCACTCCTCCACCCCATATAGACAACCTGCTTGAGATACCGGTATACATTGAAAAATTTGTGGCTTATTTCTCGAAAGACTGCCATAAGAGCCGGGAGGCCATTTCGCGGAAAGAACTGCCACCCGAACAGATGTGGATTCTGAAAGAAGGACATTGTATTCCCAATGGGGCCATGAATTTCTGCAAGAACAAGGAAGTCGGCAATCATATTTATGAAGCCGGAAGCATAGAAACCCTCGTCAGAATCGTGGATAAGAACGGAGGATATACCATCATACCGGAACTTCACATCCAGTCGCTCACGGAAGAACAGCAGAAAAACATCCTGCCGCTTCCCGGAGATCCTCCGGCCCAGCGGTGCGTATCAATGTTTATCAAAGATGATTTCATCAGAGAAAGAATGGTCAACGCCGTCCTCAACACACTGAAATCCATCATTCCTCCTTATATGATGGAAGAACGGTTCAACAAGAATCAAATCCGGTTAAGGAGTGTAACCTTCTGAAAAATAACCGGTAAAAAGTTATTTTATTTTTATTGTTTTGAACAAATGTTCATTATATTTGCAGCAGAAAAAAGAAAACAGTCATGTCACCCCGTCCTAAAAACATCCGAAAAGTAAGAGAGATTCCCGCAGGAAGCGGATTCATTCCGTCCGGGAAGTGCAGAAAAAACAGTGAGGGCATCACGCTTTATGCAGAAGAATACGAAGCCATCCTGCTTTGCGACTACGAGGATAAGACACAGGTTGAAGCCGCAGAAGGAATGGGCATCTCCCGCCCTACGCTGACACGTATCTATGCAGCGGCCCGGAAAAAAATTGCACAAGCCATCATCAACCGGCTTCCTCTGACCGTTGAAGGAGGAGCCTCCTACATGGAAGCCCAATGGTTCCAGTGCGAACGGTGCGGCATGCTGGTAAACAACATCATTCCCGGCCTGAGACCCGATAATATTACCTGTCCGGGGTGCAACGGAAGATGCAATGGCATTGATTCAGACAATATCAATCAAAATAACTATACGAATATGAAGAAAATAGCATTACCGACAAGAAATGGCATGATTGACAACCATTTCGGACATTGTGAGTTTTATACCATCGTTACCGTCAATGAGGAGAATCAGGTGGTCATGACAGAGAATATCCCTTCACCACAGGGCTGCGGATGCAAATCAAACATTGCTTCTAAACTTCAGGCCGACGGAGTTACCGTCATGCTGGCCGGCAACATGGGTATGGGAGCTCTCGAGAAATTATCTTCATGCGGTATCAACGTCATCAGAGGATGCAGCGGCCCTATCATGGAAGTTGTAACAGCTTATCTGAATGGAAATATCCAGGATTCCGGAGAAAGCTGCCACCACCACGATGCCGACCATCAGTGCGGACATTGATCATACAACAAGAAACGCGACCGCTTAACAAGCAGTTGCGTTTCTTGTTGTATGATCAACTGAATATGGACAAAATAGAAGTTAATATAGATGGTATTCCATATATTCATTATCTTCCTCAGAAAATGCTGAGAAATAATGAGCATAAAGAAGAAATGGAAATTCCTATCAATGAAGTATGCCTTAGAGATCGTAAAGAAATTAAATATTTTATAGTGCCTTCTTATATGTGGAAAGCATATATTTATAAGCATCCTCTGAACAGGTTACTTTTTGCTGATTCTTAAATTGGGGTTTGTAGGAAAGCTTTACTTCTCCTACTTTATAATCTATATTCATAATTGTAATTTTTAGGTATTAGTAGAAATAAAAAAGGACAACTAACTTAATAGCTGTCCTTTCTTCAATATTAGTAATATGTGTGTTATTTCTTGGAATAATGGTATCTCATAGAGAATATGTAAACCTCTATTATATCATCATGCACGGAGTAAACGATTCTATGCTCGGCATTGATTCTTCTTGACCATTTTCCTGCCAGTTCATATTTAAGTGGTTCGGGTTTTCCTATTCCTATGTATGGGTGTGCGGCAATATCTTCCAATAGGTTTTTGATTTTATTCAATATTGCTTTGTTCCCACTTTGGGTAAAGTATAGGTATTCTTTTCTAGCCTGTTCTGATAATGTTATTCTGTACATGCTACACGTTTTAAGAAGTCCTCTATGCTTTCACCTTCATTCTGGGATATAGAATTACCATTCTTAATATCCTCTTCACCTTTATGTATTGCTTCCATTGTATCGGGTGACGACATGATGTATTCCGTTTCCTTTAGAGAATTGTATTCATCCAAAGAAATCATTACTACTCCTTTGCCATTCCCACGATTGACAACTACAGTATCATAATCGTCAATGACCGCATCAATGTAGCTTTTCAAGTTGGCTCTTAAATCAGTGTAATTAGCTGTTCTCATAAATCCTCCTTTGTTATAATGCAAAGATATGTACTTATTTGCGTACATGCAAATATAAACGGTTAATTATTCGATATTTAAGAAAAGGACACCCATGAAGAATGCCCTTTTCTCTCTCAATCAATAAAACTCATTTAATCAATGAACCATTTATATTTTTCATCACCATGTAAAGCTGAATTGATTTCTAAAGCCATTTCTCTAGCATTAAGAGAACGGTCTAAGAATGAATCAATATAGCTTGATTTGTTAGCTTCAGTCAATAAATTGTAGAACTTCCACATATTAAGCTCACTTCCAAAGCTGCCAAAATTATCATCATTGATATATGCTTTGGCTACACTATTTATCTGCGTATCAGTAAGCAACATTCTTGGCTATGCTTTTTGATAGCCTGCGGGTAAGCATTGATAAAGTCGCATTCTACCTATTCTTTGGCAGAATTGGTGTTCACTCATAGAAGTGTTACCTAATTGCTGCATAAGATAAATATGTCTGGCTGGGTTATAATTACTGAAAAGTTCCAGTGCTGCACGATATAATTCTGTAGTGTTGCTTACCCTTAAATCATCCTTGTAGCCATCCGTAAAGATGCACATATTACAGCAGACTTGATTCTTAAAGCCTATAGCTAAACGGAAAAGTTCTGGAACTTTCTTTGAATATAGATTCATCTGGTTATAAGCTCTTACCCCTACGATAGAAAGATTCAACTTATTTCCACCTACTGTTTCATAGATAGTAGGAATATCAATGCTGAAAGCTGCCCTTTCATAATAGATAGTCTTATCAGACTCTAAAAGTTGATTGGCTGGTTTGTGTATAGCTTCTGGGATTCTTCCCTCAATAATATGGCTTGTTCCACCTTTTCACCACTAAAGAAAGATTGTGCTGCATCCTGTATGGTTTCCACAAACTGAGCATGATTGATTGTAAGTTCATTGTCTTTAGAGAACACTGGAGTAATGCAATCATTCTTCAAATGATTCAATGCTACTTCCTGTGCGTTGGCTTCGATAAAATGATTGGCTGGCTTTACTGGCTCGTCCATGATAATGGTAGCTTCTTCTGCATATTCACCCAAATTCATTCTCTCACGATTCTGTGTCATAGCTGGCATAATAATTAACGTGAGTTCGATATAAGAATAAATATAATCTATTGAAAAATAGCAACATATCAGTAAAAGTATTAAATTTATAGTGTCCAATTATAACATTTAAACAATTACCACTATGTTCACAGAGTCTAAAATTACAGAGATTTATTGTATGGCAGATGATTTTTGCAAGGAATTTGCATTACAACAGGAAAAATATATGATTGAAAACAAGTCTAGACATCGTTCCTCCAACAATTTCATTGCTAACTCTTTGTCCGCTATTGCAGCATACTGCTTCTTTGAAAAGAAACCCGCCATTGATGTTAATTTTATCAATGACGGGCAACCTATTATCTTTTGATTTTATATCGAACTCACGTTAGTTAACGTATAATCCTTATTTCTGGAAGAAAAATCAAGAATTTGCTCTGAATATTTTTGTTCCTGTTCCTTTATCAGGGTATTTATCTGCTCCCTATTAGGACAATTCCTTTTAGGTCTATTCTTCTCAAAATCCCAATATTGAGGTTTTATAGAAACACCAAGGCTCACATATTTCTTTTTACCGTTTTTACACACACGAATCATCAAAGGATGCTCACCATTACTTAATGTTTTTGACTTGTAACACAACACATTAACTGTAGCAGTCATAATAAATCCTGGTTTAACTTTCGGTTTAACTTGGAGCCTCAGAAACACATTAACTGAATATAATTAAGATAAAAATACTGTGTCGTGTACATAAACAAAAAACTCTGCAAATCAACGATTCACAGAGCTTTATACCAGTACTCGAAGCGGGACTTGAACCCGCACAGCCGCAATGGCCAAGGGATTTTAAGT
>ERZ1027150.2-NODE-2-length-188716-cov-35.634795_pt1 | contig 188716 bp, 126 predicted proteins | sample MGYA00519276_ERZ1027150 | MGnify/ENA primary metagenome ERZ1027150 (study PRJEB26926, sample SAMN06164860) | human gut metagenome | biome: ENVO:00009003; feature: ENVO:2100002; material: ENVO:00002003 | host: Homo sapiens | place: USA | collected 2012 ... | reverse complement strand
CGCGAGCTGGGTTCAGAACGTCGTGAGACAGTTCGGTCTCTATCTATCGTGGGCGTATGAAATTTGCGTGGCTCTGACACTAGTACGAGAGGACCGTGTTGGACCGACCTCTGGTTTACCGGTTGTGCCGCCAGGTGCATCGCCGGGTATCTAAGTCGGGATCGGATAAGCGCTGAAAGCATCTAAGTGCGAAGCCGGCCGCAAGATTAGATTTCTCAGGGTCGTCAAAGACGATGACGTTGATAGGATGCAGGTGTAAAGGTGGAGACACCAAAGCCGAGCATTACTAATTGCCCGTTCACTTTCCTTACAGGATGGTTGATATATACTTCAGGTTTTCGTAGGTATTGCTTGTACATGAGATATTCAGGTGACTATGGCACGAAGGTTCCACCTCTTCCCATTCCGAACAGAGAAGTTAAGCTTCGTCACGCCGATGGTACTGCGCAAGTGGGAGAGTAGGTAGTCGCCGTTTTCCGATCCCCGGTTTCCTTTTCGGATGCCGGGGATTTTTTTTGCCTCTTCACGGTCAGATCTCCCGGGAATAACCTGTTAATGTAAGGTGACAGGGGATTTATCCGTGACACTGATATCCGACAGCGGATGTTCGGGATTGGAAAAATCAATTTATGACGCTGAAACTGTTTCTAGTTTGGATAGTGTATCTGTTACTTCTGTAAGGATTCTTAATGATTCTTTCTTATGGCGTTTTCCTTTGCAGATAGAGTGTGCTAATCCATTCATTGTCATGTTATAGATTATTTGAAAATGGATATTGTTTTCATCTCTATACATTGAAAGGAATTCCTATTAAACATTTTGCGCATAAAGGGTCAGGACACGGTAGAACTTTTGTCTGCTAACTAATTTCAACTGTTTTCTCGGAGAGATTCACTATATGTGTATGATTTAGCTTCACGTAAGCTGGTTTCCTATTATCAGCAGACTGATCCTATTCTGGATATGCCTTATCCGGAATATAGGTTGGACTATTATCTATTTCCTGCTTCAGATAACCTTATGTTGTTTATGATATGCTTCCTTTGCACAAGAGGAAAATATCTGATTAAAGCAACCCTGTCTGTATTGCGTTATGGCCTTTACAATAAGGCGTAGCATCTATTGAGATCTGTTTATACGGATTATTCTGTTGAATGCATCAGAGTCCCGGTAAGGAAGAAGCATGGTCTGTTCTGAGTAGTGGGCGGAATTCTGGAGATTTTTAATGATCAAAAAGGCTGCCAACTTTCTATGGATACAACGTTGTTTATTTATGAATCTGTATATGCATTGGCAGAAGGGGCAAATTCTGATCATGTCGTAGGGAAGGAAGCTACTCAATTGGAATTTGAAGATGTCTATGCCACTGACCTGACCGATACTTTTATACCTTATTGTATGATATAGGAGATGCAATGAACCCTTCAGCTGTTACTTTATTCAATTGGAATGGAAAGTCCTTTATAAAGATAATTACAGATAAACGTTTGTTGCGATTGTGTGTAGATGAAGTTCAAAATACCATTTATGCGATTGTTATCAAGAAGAAAATGGGTATGATCTCTATTAGTGTACCGGAAATTGATAGAAATGGTACAGAGAAATTTTAGGCGGGAGATTTTCAAATAAAAGGAAAAACAGGTAAAGATGATGTCTGTATACTCCTGAACGATGCATAAGGACATAAAAAAGTCTGTAGGCTGAGCTTACAGACTTTCAATTCTCTCTGACGTTCGCTAGATTATTCAGCAACTACAGAATCGCTAGCTACAGAGTCAGTTGCTACTGCTGCTGAATCAACAACCGGAGCTGCTTCTTCAACTGTTTCAACTGCTACTGAATCAGTAGTTTCTTCTGTTGACTGAGCTTTGTTACCGCAAGATGCGAATGATACTGCAGCGAATGCTACGAACAAAAATACTAATTTTTTCATTTTCTTTGCTTTTTAAATCTGTAATACTTATGTTGTTCTCTTAAAACGCTGCAAAGATATATACTTTTTCAATACGTTGTTCACTTGCATGCAAGTTTTTTTCAAAAAAATATGTTTTAAAACCTATTTTCCTCTTAAATGATGTGTTTTAAAACCTATTTTTCTATTTGCTTTTGTAGATTATTTGTATAGACCTCTGGCCCGAATTACCGTTAATAAGAGACTAGCTGGCTTGTATTTATCAGATTATCAATGATATAATTATAAGACGAATCTGTGAAAGATAATAATAAAAATTAAACAAGGTTTTATTCATCGAATTTATTGCTTAAATTTGCGTTCTAATTATTTCTTTTATGATTGATACAACTGTTTTTCAGGATAAAAAAGCGGTTTACTATACATTGGGCTGTAAACTGAACTTTTCAGAAACATCTTCCATTGGGAAAATGCTGAAGGATGTGGGAGTCCGTACTGTCCGAAAAGGAGAAAAAGCGGATATTTGTGTGATCAATACTTGTTCGGTGACAGAAATTGCAGATAAGAAATGCCGTCAGGCTATTCATCGCCTGACCAAACAGCACCCGGGAGCCTTTGTTGTTGTAACCGGATGTTATGCACAGCTGAAGCCGGAGCAGGTTTCAAATATAGAAGGAGTTGATTTGGTATTGGGAGCTGAACAAAAAGGAGAGCTGATCAACTATTTAGGCAGTTTGGAAAAACATGAACATGGAGAAGCTATCACAACTGCTACTAAAGATATTCGTTCGTTTGCTCCATCTTGCTCACGTGGTGACCGTACACGATACTTCTTAAAGGTTCAGGATGGTTGTGATTATTTTTGTTCATACTGTACAATTCCTTTTGCACGTGGCAGAAGCCGGAATGGAAAAATCGAGGATCTGGTTGCACAAGCCAGACAAGCTGCAGCCGAAGGTGGAAAGGAAATTGTACTGACAGGTGTGAATATCGGTGATTTTGGCAAGACAACAGGAGAGACTTTTTTTGATTTGGTAAAGGCTCTTGATCAGGTAGAAGGCATCGAACGTTTCCGTATTTCTTCCATAGAACCCAACTTGCTGACTGATGAGATTATTGAATATGTTGCACATTCCAGGGCTTTTATGCCTCATTTTCATATACCGTTACAGTCAGGATGTGATGAAGTACTGAAGTTGATGCGCCGTCGGTATGATACAGCGCTTTTTGCGTCGAAGATACGGAAGATCAAAGAACTGATGCCCGATGCTTTTATCGGGGTAGATGTGATTGTGGGTACTCGGGGAGAAACTCCGGAGTATTTTGAAAAGGCTTATGAGTTTATCCGCGGATTGGATGTAACACAATTGCATGTTTTCAGTTATTCGGAGCGTCCCGGTACACAAGCTTTAAAAATAGATTATGTGGTTCCGGCTGAAGAAAAGCATCAGCGAAGCCAGCGGTTGCTTGCCTTGTCGGATGAAAAGACCAAAGCCTTTTATGCGCGTCATATCGGTCAGGAAGCAAAGGTTCTGATGGAAAAGTCAAAAGCCGGTATGCCGATGCATGGTTTCACGGAAAATTACATTCGTGTGGAACTGGAGCATGATGATTCTTTGGACAATCATCTCGTTCAGGTTCGTATGGGTGAGTTTAATGAAGACGGTACTGCTTTAAAGGGAGAATTGGTATGATACGTACATCGGTTGTCATTCTCAATTGGAACGGCATGGAAATGCTCCGGCGTTTCTTGCCTTCTGTAATAGCTTGTTCACAAGGAGCAGATGTGGAAATTTGCGTAGCTGACAATGCTTCAACTGATGCTTCGTGTGAGGTTGTGGAGCGTGAGTTTCCGTCTGTCAGACTGATTCGTTTGGATCGTAACTACGGATTTGCTGAGGGGTATAATCGTGCTTTGTCTCAAATTGAAGCCCAATATGTGGTCCTGTTGAACAGTGACGTAGAGGTGACACCGGGATGGTTGGACGTGCAGATTGATTATATGGAGGCCCATCCGCAGGTAGCTGCTTGCCAGCCCAAGATATTAAGTTGGCATCAGAAAGAGTTTTTTGAGTATGCAGGTGCTTCCGGAGGATTTATTGATCGTTATGGCTATCCTTTTTGCCGTGGCCGTATATTTGAAAAGGTAGAGAAAGACGGTGGACAGTATGATGATCCTTTACCTGTATTTTGGGCAACCGGTGCTGCATTATTGATTCGTCTGGAAGTTTATCGGCAAGTAGGAGGACTTGATTCACGTTTTTTTGCGCATATGGAAGAAATCGATCTTTGCTGGCGCTTGTGCAGCAGAGGATATACACTCATGTGTCTTCCCTCCAGTAAAGTATATCATGTTGGTGGAGCCACGCTGAAAAAGGAAAATCCTCATAAAACCTTTTTGAATTTCCGGAATAACTTACTGATGCTTTATAAGAATCTTCCGGATAAAGAACTGGGCCGGGTAATGCGTATGCGGTGTCTGTTGGATTACATTGCTGCAGGAGTCTTTCTATTAAAGGGAGACTGGGGCAATGCCTGTGCTGTTATCAAGGCCAGACAGGAGTTTTCACGTATGCGTTCACAGTTTGTCTCTGATCGTAAACAGAATCTGCGGTTGACGGTTGTCCGTTACCCTTTAGGACGTTTTCCTTTCAGTATTCTTTGGGAAGCTAAGCTCAAAGGTAAGAAGCTTTATTCTTTACTTCCCATTGATACTGCTGCCGTTGTCGGTAAATGATGGTCAATGTAAGATAGAATCTCCTGCATCTGGTCTGGATGAAACCAGGTGATTTGCGGGTCTCGTTTAAACCAGGTCATTTGTTTTCGGGAATAGATTCGGGAGTTCTGCTTGATTTTCTCAATGGCAAATGCCAGATCCCATTCACCGTCAAGATACTTGAATAATTCCTTGTAGCCTACAGTGTTTAAGGAATTGAGATGTTTGTAAGGGGCAACGCGTTTGACTTCTTCCAGTAAACCTTCTTCCATCATCTGGTCTACCCGTCGGTTGATACGTTCGTATAACTCTTCACGTTCTCGCCGAAGTCCTATTTTCAATAAATTGAACGGCCGTTCTTTGCAGGTTTGTGTTCGGAAAGAAGTATAGGTACGTCCGGTCATGTAGCAGATTTCAAGCGCATGTATGACACGTTTGGGATTTTTCCGGTCAACAATGGCATAATATTCCGGATCAAGCAGTTTCAGTTCTTCACATAACCTGTCCAGCCCTTCAGTCTCGTAACGCTGCATCATGAGTTCCCGGGTTTCGTTGTCCACTGTAGGGATATCATCAATACCCTTGCATACAGCATCTGCATACATCATAGATCCTCCGGTCATTAATGCAACCTGATGAGTCTGAAATATTTCATCCAGTTTCTTTAATGCTTCAATCTCATATTGGGCAGCACTGTAGTAGTCTGTCAATTTGAGGGAACCTATAAAGTAATGCGGAACCCGTGCCAGTTGTGCCGGTGTTGGCGCTGCTGTCCCGATTTTCAGGTCTGCATACAATTGACGGGAATCACACGATAAAATGCAGGTGTGATATTTTTCAGCAATTGCCAGGCTGAGTTCTGTTTTACCTACGCCGGTAGGGCCAATAAGTACTATAAGCGTTGGTTTCAGGTTATTCATATATTTAGAAAAGACACGCAGAAGAACGTTCCGGTTTATTCCGGTTGATACTTCTGCGTGTCCGGGTTAGTTTATAATAAATGTTGTCTTTGACTAGTATTTATCTTCGTCATAGGAGTTGCTTCCACCACCCATGTCAAAACCTTCCGGATCAAAGTCTTCCATATCGAATTCCTGGTCTCCATAGAAGTTCTCATCCAGATCCAGAGCAGCATTGGTGTTCATTTGCTCATCGAAATCTATGGTCTGTTTGGGAGCTTCTCCTTCCTTCCGGGAACAGGTAGCATGTGCCAGTTCTTTTCCTGTGATAATTTCTGCCAGTTCAATGAAGAATACACGTTCTGCCAATGGGTCGAAAACATAAATCATTTTTTGTTTTTCTTCTTCCAGAAGCTCGCTTAAGCGGGTATCTTTCATGACATATGTATCTTCTTCTGAACTTCCGCTTCCCATATCTTCGAGTGTGATTTCCGTTTCTTTTTCCCAGTCATCATCGCAGATAAAGAAAGAAGTCATTTGATCATCTTTATACTTGCAACATTTCAGAATAGCCTCATGCAGATCGTAGAATGAAGCTTCGGAGTCTATTTTGATTTCTCTCAGGAAATCATCGACTTCATCGGATATAATTCTAAATTTGTATACCATCGTAATATTTATTAGAAATATTGTCGTTTACTTTTTATCGGATAATTCCTCGCTGTGAGTTCTCAATGAAAGAAATGATGTATTCAATCTCTGGGCTTGTCGGAATTTCCTGTTTAACTTGTTCCAATGCTTCGGTTACATTTTTTCCGCTATTGTAAATGATGCGATAGGCATTATGGATATTCTCAATCAGCTCATTTGAAAATCCGCGCCGGCGTAATCCTACAATGTTTATTCCACTATAAGCAATGGGTTCTCTTCCTGCAATTATAAAAGGTGGAATATCTTTGCTGAAGCGGCATCCTCCTTGTATCATTACATATCCGCCTACCCGGCAGAATTGATGCATCAGGACGTTGGCGCTGATAATGGCATTATCATCAATGATGATTTCTCCAGCCATTTTGGTTGAGTTACCAATGATACATCCATTTCCGATCAGAGCATCATGAGCAACGTGTACCCCTTCCATGAGCAGGTTATTGCTGCCGACGATAGTCCGGCCTTTGGCTGCGGTTCCACGGTTGATGGTGACATTTTCACGGATTGTATTGTTGTTTCCTATTTCAGCAGTCGTTTCTTCTCCTTTAAATTTGAGATCCTGAGGAACTGCACCGATTACAGCTCCCGGAAAAATCTGATTTCCGTTGCCAATACGTGAACCATATAGAATGTTTACGTTCGACATGATTACATTATTGTCTCCGATGACGACATTCTTATCGATGAAAGTAAACGGACCTACCTCTACATTTTCACCAATAATTGCTTCGGGATGTATGTAAGCTAATGGACTGATCATATTTTTATCCATTTTATTATTTGTTTTTTACAATTTGTGCCATAAATTCAGCTTCGCAAACAATCTTTTCGCCAACGAAGATGTAACCTTTCATCGTAGAAATTCCTCTTCGGATGGGGGCCATCAGTTCTACACGGAAAATGAGTGTATCTCCAGGCACGACTTTCTGGCGGAATTTTACATTATCGATTTTCAGGAAATAGGTTGAATACTTTTCCGGTTCGTCGATTGAATTCAGAACAAGCAATCCTCCTACCTGAGCCATAGCTTCGATCTGAAGAACTCCGGGCATAACCGGTTCCTGGGGGAAATGTCCCTGGAAGAACGGTTCATTGGAAGTGACATTCTTTACACCTACAATGTGGTTGGCACCGATTGCAATAACTTTATCCACCAGTTGGAACGGATAACGGTGCGGAAGCAGTTCACGAATACGGTTTACGTCCATGACAGGAGCTTCGTTACAGTTATAGACCGGAGCCTGGATTTCATGCTGGCGGATTTCTTTTCTCAACTGGCGGGCAAACTTGTTGTTGATCGTATGTCCCGGACGGGTTGCGATGATACGTCCTTTGATTGGTTTTCCTGTCAGTGCCAGGTCACCAATGATATCCAGCAGTTTGTGACGTGCAGGTTCATTGGGCCATACCAAAGGAATATGGTTGATATATCCCAGGTTGGCAGCATCCATGTGAGGAACTCCCATTACGTCAGCCAGTTTGTCAAAGTTATCTTGTGTCATTTGTTTTTCGTAGATAACAATGGCATTGTCCAGGTCACCTCCTTTGATCAGGCCTGCATTCAGCAAAGGCTCGATTTCACGCACAAACACAAAGGTGCGTGCAGATGCTATTTCCGTTGGGAAGTCCTCCATATTTTCCAGTGTTGCATACTGATTGGTCAGAATCTTGGAGTCATAGGAAATCAGTGTGTTTACACTAAATTTATCGTCTGGAAGAACGATGATGGATGAACCGGTTGTTTCGTCTCTGAATTCTATTTTAGACTTAATGATATAATAGTCTTTAGGAGCTGCTTGTTCCTCAATTCCTACACGTTTGATGCATTCCACATATGCTTTTGCACTACCGTCAAGAATCGGGAATTCAGGTCCGTTTACTTGTATTAGGCAGTTGTCAATGCCCGCAGCATAGAGGGCTGCCAAAGCATGTTCAACGGTACTTACTTTTACCCCGTTTTTAGCCAGTACAGTTCCACGGGTTGTGTCAACTACATTTTCAGCTACGGCATCGATAACAGGCTGGTCATCCAGATCAATGCGCTGAATCTTATACCCGTGATGTTCTGGGGCAGGATTGAATGTGACAGTCAGTTTAACTCCGGTATGGAGCCCTTTACCATTCAGTGTAAAACTGCCTTTAAGAGTCTGTTGTTTCAACATGGGCTTAGTTATTTAGTTGTTTCTTTAATTCTTCTATTTCTTTTTGCAGGCGTCCCAATTCAGTATACATGTCGGGCAATTTCTTATAAATGGCTGCAGAGCGTGCAAACTGTTTGGGATCAATGGCCGGATATCCCATCAGCGTACTTCCTGACTTCGTATTTCCCGGTATTCCGGACTGTGCTCCGACGGTTACATGATCACCGACTTTGATGTGTCCGGCCACACCGACCTGTCCTCCGAACATACACCATTCTCCTATCTTGGCAGAACCTGCAACTCCTGCCTGTGATGCCATCACGGTATGACTTCCTACTTCTACGTTGTGAGCAATCTGTACCAGGTTGTCTAACTTGGTTCCTTTGTGGATGATTGTTGCTCCCATTGTAGCCCGGTCAATACAGGTATTGGCACCGATTTCCACATCATCTTCCAATATGGCAATACCGATTTGAGGTATTTTCTCATAACCTTCTGGAGATGGGGCAAAACCGAAGCCGTCAGCTCCAACGACTGATCCTGCGTGAAGGATACAGTTGTTTCCGATACGGCAGTCATGATAGATCGTTACGTGAGGATAGAGTATCGTATTGTTGCCAACCTTTGCATTACATCCGACAGTTACATGAGGATGGATATAGGTATTGTCTCCGATGATGGCTCCTTCTTCAATGCAGGCAAATGGACCGATATAGACATTCTTTCCGATTTTTGCATTGGATGCGATGGATGCCAAAGGATCGATACCCTGTTTTTTCGGTTGGCTCATTTCATAGAGAGTCATGAGTTTTGCCAGGCTTTCATAAGCATTATCCACTTTGATAAGGGTAGCTTTGATTTCGTGTTCAGGTTCGAAGTCCTTATTTACCAGAACAATGGACGATTGTGTGTCGTAAATGTAATGTGTATATTTCGGATTCGAGAGAAAAGATAATGCGCCCGGAATACCTTCTTCTATTTTGGCGAAAGTGTGTACGGTTGCATTCTCGTCTCCTACAATGACTCCTTGGATATATTCCGCAATCTGCTTAGCTGAAAACTCCATAACTGTCTATCTTTTGTTCTTTTTATATTTTAAAATAACCTTTCGAGCCTTCTATAATATGGCATAGTGACTCATTAATTATGCAAATTACGTATTTTTTTTTTATATATCCGTGTAAAATGGCAATTATTTCCTGTTGAGAGTCCTGAAAAGTTGGTGAATAAATGTTTTTATTTTGTTTTTCCTGTTTTTCAGCAGAAAAGCCATTCCCCGATTCCTTTTAGGGAAACCGGGAAATGGCTTTTAAATGGAATTTAAATTCTTGTATTATAAGATAGCTTTCAGCTGTTCTGCCATTTGCTGCTGAACCTTATGTGCTTCTTCACCGGCAACTTCAGCAAAACGTTCGGTTTTATCTGCATAGATAATGGCACGGCTGGAGTTGACAATCAGTCCGCATTCTTTGTTCATACCATATTTGCAGACTTCTTCCAGTGATCCTCCCTGTGCTCCGATACCCGGAACCAGCAGGAAGTGGTTCGGAACAATCTTGCGGATGTCTTCAAACATGCGTCCTTGAGTTGCACCTACCACATACATCATGTTCTGGTCGTTGCCCCATTCCTGGCTCTTGCGCAATACTTTTTCGAACAGACGTTCGCCTTCTGTATCAGTAGTCAGCTGGAAATCGTGAGAACCTTTGTTGGATGTCAGTGCCAGCAGGATAACCCATTTCCCTTCGTAAGTCAGGAACGGAGTAACACTGTCTTCACCCATGTAAGGTGCTACCGTAACTGCATCCAGGTTAATTTCTTCGAAGAATGTACGTGCATACATAGCTGAAGTATTACCGATATCACCGCGCTTGGCGTCAGCAATGATAAACTGATCAGGATAGTTTTCGTTCAGATATTGGATGGTCTTTTCAAAAGAAATCCAACCTTTGACACCCATGCTTTCGTAGAAAGCCAGATTCGGCTTGTAAGCGATACAGTAAGGAGCTGTGGCATCGATGATGGCTTTATTGAAAGCAAAGATAGGATCTTCTTCTTTCAGCAGATGTTCCGGTATTTTCTCTATATCCGTGTCCAGTCCTACACACAGGAAAGACTGTTTTTTCTTGATGTTTTCAAATAATTGTTGTTTGTTCATATTCTAAGTTTTTTATATGGTTTCATTAAAACTCTAATGCCACTTTAGCAATCAGCGAATGAAAGAATGTTGTTTCTGTGAATTGATTGGGAGTATTGAAATTCTGTTTTATTTTACTGCCTTGAACCAAGTAACCTGTACCAAGTTTCAATGCTTTGTTTTTGCTTATTCCCCAGCGGAATCCGATTGTAGGACTGAAATAAATTCCATTTTTCGGCAATACCTCATCTTCTGTAAGGGCAAAACAGTAACCTAACCTTACGTTTGCATAAGGTGATATGGTCTTTTGCATGAATGTTGCTTCCAAATCGGCGAACAGTGGCAATGTTACTTGTTGGGTAACCTGCCACACCTGTATTCCGGTTCCTATTCCAGCCGAGAAATATCTGTTGAACTGATATCCGTTGGTTATGAGGAATTCTCCACGATTGTGTCCTGCATCTCCGGCACCAGCTGCAAATCCAATTTCAAAACTTCCTTTATATCCTTCTGTTGTGCTGAATTCACTTTGTCCGAAAGAATAAAGTGAAAAGCAAAAACAAAAGATGAATAAAATAACTTTTCTCATAATTCAATGAGGAATGGTTAAGTATATTTCTACAATTCACTTTCTTTCAGTCGTTCTGCATTTTCGGCTACAATCAGGTGGTCAATACAGTCCTGAATATCTCCGTCCATGAACGCTGCCAGATTATAGATCGTATAGTTGATACGGTGATCAGTAATACGTCCCTGAGGATAATTGTATGTACGGATCTTGGCCGAACGGTCGCCGGTGCTGACCATGGTTTTACGTTTGGAAGCGATGTCGTCGATGTATTTCTGATGTTCCTTATCGTAAATGAAGGTACGCAGACGGCTGAGTGCACGTTCTTTGTTTTTGGGCTGGTCGCGTGTTTCCGTACATTCGATAAGGATTTCTTCTACGACGCCGGTATTCGGATTCTTCCAGTTATAGCGCAGACGAACTCCGGATTCTACCTTGTTGACATTCTGACCTCCGGCACCACCGCTTCGGAAAGTATCCCATTTGATTTCACCTTCGTTGATTTCTACGTCAAACGGTTCTGCTTCGGGAAGTACGGCAACCGAAGCTGCTGATGTATGAACACGTCCCTGAGTTTCAGTCGCAGGAACGCGCTGTACACGGTGAACGCCTGATTCATATTTCAAAGTGCCGTATACCTTGTCCCCGGTAACGGAGCAGATAATTTCCTTGAAACCGCCGGCAGCTCCTTCGTTGGCACTCGATACCTCCAGCTTCCATCCTTTCGATTCGCAATATTTGGAATACATGCGGAACAAATCTCCTGCAAAGATGGCTGCTTCATCGCCTCCCGTACCTCCACGGATTTCCAGGATAGCGTTGCGGTCATCCTGCGGATCGGCTGGTACCAGCAGAAGTTTTATTTCCTCTTCCAGCTGGGGAATACGGGCTTCACAGGCTGCAGCTTCCTCACGGGCCATTTCCTTCATTTCCGGATCGTTTTCAGCCATCATCATTTTGGCTTCTTCCAGTCCGTTGAGGCATTGCAGATATTCCTTGCGGGCAGCCATGATGTCACCCAGCTCCTTATATTCCTTCGTCAGTTTGACATAGCGTTTCTGATCGCCAATTACGTTCGGGTCTGTAATCAGGGTTGATACTTCCTCGAAGCGGGCAACCAGGCCTTCCAGTTTCTCCAGTATGGTGTTATTTTCCGCCATTTAAATATTTTGTTTTGTTTTTACCACAATCTGCCACTCAATAAATACGTAATAATAATAAGTATCAATAAAATTATCAGTATATAATTTACATGTTTCTTCCAAGTCCATTTCTTGCCTGACACGAACTCTGTGTACATGGCACCGGCGTAGATCCTTTCATAGTCATTTATTTTTATGATTGATACCTTTGTTATATTGTCTCCAGGCCAATAAACAGACTATTATGAGGATAATGCAAAGGAATCCCATAGGCATTGTGACTTTATTGTATTAATATTTGAACTCTCCGAACTCGCTGCGGATAATCAGTTCCTTGTGGTCACTTTCTTCGATGCGTCCGATAACCTGTGCATCGATATTGAATGACTTGCTGATTTCGATTACTTCCTTGGCATGTTCCGGTGACAGGTAGACTTCCAGACGGTGTCCCATGTTGAATACCTTGTACATTTCGTCCCATTCGGTGCCGCTTTGTTCTTTAATTGTACGGAACAAAGGAGGAACAGGGAAGAGATTGTCTTTGATGACACGGCAGTTGTCGCCAACAAAGTGCAGCACTTTTGTCTGTGCACCGCCAGAGCAGTGAACCATACCATGGATTTCCGGACGCAGGGCATCCAGCAGTTTCTTCACAACCGGAGCGTACGTACGGGTCGGAGAAAGAACCAGCTTACCGGCATCCAGTGGAGAGCCTTCTACGGTGTCAGTCAGTTTCAGTTGACCGCTGTATACCAGTTCTTCAGGTACAGCCTTGTCATAGCTTTCCGGATATTTTTCAGCCAGGTATTTGGCAAACACATCGTGACGGGCACTGGTCAGACCGTTGCTTCCCATGCCTCCGTTGTATTCCTTTTCGTAAGTAGCCTGTCCGTAAGAAGCCAGACCGACAATCACGTCTCCCGGACGGATATTGGCATTGTTGATAACGTCTGCACGTTTCATACGGCAGGTCACCGTGCTGTCCACGATGATTGTACGGACAAGGTCGCCCACATCTGCTGTTTCACCGCCGGTTGCATAGACACCGACACCCATTTCGCGAAGCTCAGCCAGCAGTTCGTCTGTACCGTTGATGATGGCCGAGATCACTTCTCCCGGTACAAGCAGCTTGTTACGGCCGATGGTAGAAGACACCAGAATGTTATCTACGGCTCCTACACAAAGAAGGTCGTCGATGTTCATGATCAGTGCATCCTGTGCAATGCCTTTCCATACAGACAAGTCGCCGGTTTCTTTCCAGTATAGATAAGCCAGAGATGACTTTGTGCCGGCTCCGTCAGCATGCATGATGTTGCAGTATTCAGGATCACCTCCCAGAATATCCGGAATGATCTTACAGAATGCCTTCGGGAAAATACCTTTGTCAATGTTCTTGATGGCGTTGTGTACATCTTCTTTGGATGCTGATACGCCGCGCTGCATGTATCGTTGATTACTCATGAGTATAGTATAAGTTTATTTGTTTCAATTATCTTTGCAAAAGTACGATTTTTTTTCATAACTACTGGGCGCAAAGTGGATTTTTATTCCACAAGCGGTTGGTTCAGAGCTCCCATGCCGACCAGTCTGGTTTGTCCGTCGGGAGTCTGGATGCTGAAGCGGAAAAGTCCGTTTCCCAGCCGTTGCAGCATTTCCCGTGTAGGATGAGCTGTCCGGAGCACTTCCTGTCCGGTTGCGTCCGAAATGATCAGCATGCAGTTTTCCGGGATGCGGGGCAGATTCTGTAAAGTAATTGTCTGGATGCCTGCGCTATCCGGAATATTCAAAGCCAGAGGCTGACTTTCGTTGCCGAATCTGTCCACGGCAGTCACGGCCCAATAAGTCCGCTGGTGCCAGGGGAACAGAGGTATGAAGGTGTACGATGTGCTGTCGGTCCGCGTACAGATCAGGTTCTCTGCCCGTTCTGTGTTGACCGGATACTGGTCGGATGCATAAATACGGTAATAAATGCCTCCGGGGGTGTTGTCTGTCGAAGCATGCCAGCTCATGCGCACCTGCCGTTCTCCCGGAATCAGGCTGGGAAGGGTAGGGACACTGGGAGCAATGCTGTCAGCCCATGTCATGGGAGGAACTACGGCCGGATACAGATAGAAGTTTTTTTCCAGTTCATCCATCAGTCCCTTGGTATTGTCCATCAGGAAACGGTTCCTGAAGTAGGCTTGTCCGTCCGTGTGGATATCCCGCAGGAAATATAGCTGTCGGACGATCTCATCCAGTTTCCAGTTCTGTTCTTTGGGATGCATGAAATAGATTCCCAGTCCGGGGATTACCCAGCGTTCGTTTTTGTTCTCCTGCCAGTCAAGGGCAAACGGATAAAACTGGTTGCCAAGGAAATACATCATGGGGAAGATGGCATCATGGATTCCTTCTTTCAGCCATTTCTGTGCATCCTGATAAACGGCATGATAAGCGTTCCATCCTTTGGAAGGATAGCGGTAAGTGTCTCTGTATTTCCCTACGGGAGAGCTGCTGACCTTCACCCACGGCTTCAGTTTCTTGACTTCCGTATAGACTTGTCTGACGATACGGGTAATGTTGTCCCGTCTCCACTGGGATTTCTCCTGCTTATGTCCATATTTCCGGTACGTGTCTTTGTCGGGAAAGTCTTCTCCCTGTTCCGGATAACGGATGTAATCCAGGTGGATACCGTCTATGTCATAATTCGCTACGATTTCCCGGACCATCAGGCTCAGGTAGCCGGCCGTTCCCGGATTGCCCGGATCCAGATACCAGCTTCCCCGGAACTGCTTGCAGAGTTCGGGATGCTTTCTGACCACTGATTGCTTGCCTTGCAGTCCTACCTGCCGCTTGTTTCCGATGGGGATTGCCACCATCCAGGCATGAATTTCCATACCTCTGCGGTGACATTCTTCAATGGCAAACTTCAGGGGATCATAGCCGGGATTCTGTCCGGTGTGTCCGGTCAGGGATTCGGCAAAGCATTCCAGGGCAGAAGGATAGATGACGTCTCCGCGCAGACGGGTCTGGAACAGCACCGTATTGAAATTGGCTTCCTGCAGTTTGTCCAATATATTGCATAATTCTTTTTTCTGGCGTTCAATGCCTGCGGGGGATGTTGCTTTCTGGGAAGGCCAGTCCAGTCCTCCCAAAGTAGTGATCCATGAGGCCCGGATTTCCTGTTTGGGGGCAGCCTGTGCAGGCAGTAATGTTCCCAGGCAGATGAATAAAATGAACAATATGCGCATAAAGTCGGTCTTTTTAATCGCGCAAAGGTATGAAAATATTCTTGGAAATTAGTACTTTTGCAGACTTAAAACTTAAAGATGAAAGAGTTATGTTATTGACTACAACAAACACAGTGGAAGGAAAGCGCGTCGTACATTATTACGGTGTCGTTTCCGGTGAGACGATTATTGGTGCCAATATTTTCCGTGATTTCTTTGCCAGCATACGGGATATTGTCGGCGGACGTTCTTCTTCATATGAGCAAGTGTTGCGTGAAGCAAAGGCAACAGCATTGAAAGAGTTGCAGGATGAGGCTGCCGCGTTGGGGGCTAATGCAGTGATCGGTATAGATCTGGATTATGAAACGGTAGGAGGAAACGGCAGTATGCTGATGGTGACAGCCAGCGGTACGGCCGTATATCTGGAATAAGGAAGATTATAATAAACAGACATGAAAAAGAAGTATCTTTTATTGGCTGCATTGGTCGGAATGTCAGCCGGTGCGATGGCACAAAAGAAGGGGTTCAGTTACAAGTTCTATGGGCAAGTGCGTGCAGACCTGTTTTACAATACACGTACAAACTCGGAAACCGTAGACGGGTTGTTCTATATGTATCCGCTGGATAAGTTGCCCGATGCGGATGGCAATGACCTGAATGATCAGGGAAACGGAAATCTGTATGCGCTTTACAGCCGTGTCGGTGTGGATGTGGCTGGGCCGATGTTGGGTAAGGCCAGGACTTCGGCGAAGGTTGAAGTGGACTTCCGGGGTTCGGGAACATCTTATTCTCTGTTCCGTCTGCGGCATGCTTATTTCAATCTTGACTGGGGAACTTCCGCATTGCTGGTGGGACAGACCTGGCATCCGCTGTATGGAGATGTTGCTCCTGAAATCCTGAATTTGAATATGGGAGCACCTTTCCAGCCGTTCAGCCGTGCTCCTCAGGTACGTTATCGTTTCACCCGGAAGCATTTTCAGCTGACAGCCTCTGCCATCTGGCAGTCTCAGTATCTCTCTGTCGGTCCGGCATCGGATAAAGCAGGAGAAACTTCAACGTCCAAGAGTCAGAACTTTATTAAGAACAGCTGTGTGCCGGAATTTTATGTCGGTATGGACTATCGCCGGCCGGAACTGATTGCCGGTGCCGGAGTACATGTTTCTTCCATCCGGCCGCGTACAAAATCTGTAGTAGGGAGTGATACATACAAGGTCGATGAACGGGTAACCGGCGTGTCAGCTGAGGCTCATCTGAAATATACGCATGAACGTTTCCTTCTCTCGGCCAAGAGTGTACTCGGTACGAATCTGACGCAGACCAGTACGGTGGGAGGATATGGCATCACTTCGGTAGATCCTCGTACGGGTGAACAGACTTACACTCCGTTGCGTACTTCTGCCACCTGGCTGAATGTAGCTTATGGAAAGACCTGGCGTCCGGCTCTGTTCTTCGGTTATCTGAAAAGCCTCGGTGCTTCTACGGAAGTGTCTGATGTGCTGGGCACCGGAACCAATCTGGATCAGTTGTTGAATGCCACGGCTGAATTGACTTATAATCGTGGCAACTGGAAACTGGGTGCTGAATATTCACTGTGCAATGCCTGGTATGGTGATGAATTCAGTGCAAAAGCAAAGGCTTTGTCATCTCATACAGTGATGAACCATCGTGTGGTGATGACTGCCATTTATCAATTCTGATCATTGTTTGTCAGGATAAAAAAGCGGGAGGTTGTAAAGAAAGATGCTACAACCTCCCGCTTATATGTTCAGTACTGACTCAGTCTGATGCAATCTTTTTCATGACCTTAAGTTTTTAAGGTTGTTATTGTATTTGAAAAACGCCAAATAGGAACTTTACCATGACCTGTACCAGTTTCTGACCTTTACGTCAACCTGTTTTTCCAGTAAATAATCTTCATTTACCGGAGGATATTCGGGAAGTGGTGCATGCTCTAGGTCGGCATGGAAAGCACCATACATCAGTAACTTGTATTTGTCATATTCTCCCAACAGCAGATACGGGGTGGTAAGATTCGGTAATATCTTCACCGCTTCTCGCAGGCTGGCATTTGCCGTGATCGTATCTCCCGCCCAATGAGCCACGTAACCGTAGCGTGCATAGTCTAAAGCCGAAGCACCTTTGACGGGTTTATCCTCCAATGCCTTCCGCACTACACTCGCATGGAAAATACTGTCGGTTTGCTTCCAGTAACGCATCCGCTCATCGTCCAGCAAGCGGGGAGTATAGCGAATAGCTTCTGCCATCATCCGGCAGGCAGTTCCCTTATCGTCACGGATATAGCACCTCTCGGCATAAGCACGCAGATACAAGCTGTTACGAGGAAAGTCCGTTGCCAATTTCCGCAATATACTGTCTGCCTCCGCCGGATTTTCTTTCACAAGCGTTCGGGAAGCATACAAGTAGCGGAGCTGCACATCTTCGGGATGCCGCATCCAAGCTTTCCGGTACTCTTTCCGTTCCAGATAAGTCCCTGTAGGGTCGGTAGCTCTCAGCATACTCGGAATATTCCACACCAGCACAGTCGCCAGCGCAAGTCCGGCTATCGCATAGCCGCTTGCCGAAAACGGAATCCGTTCCGGTTCTTCCTCCTCTTCCCTTTGCAGATAAGCAAGGAGCAGATATACCATCAGCATGAGGAAAGGCACTTCCTCCCATGCCGACTGGCTCATGTCCTTAGCAAGCAAGGCAAGCAGTGTGCAACCGATGATACGGCTTTCCCGTTGCTTGCGCCGTTGCCACAAGGCACGGGCTACGGCAAGGAAAAGCAAGGCGTAAAGCGACGTCCCGGCTATTCCCTTTTCCACCAGCAGCCGTGCCAACGTGTTCGGCGCCATCGAAGTGAACGGTTTCGTGCTGTCCTGCCCTGTCACGGTATCGAGCGCATACATATAATTGCCGTTGCCGTACCCCTCCAACGGGCGTTCTTTGAACACCGTCCAAGCAGCTTCCGTACCTTGTATCCGGCTTTCTGTGCTTTGTTGCTGCGAAACGGTACTGTTCATCGCCAAGGTAGTCCGAAACTCTTTCGGACAACACACCGTAACCAGTGCCAATGCAGCCAACGCAGAAAAGAGAACACGGAATTTGTCCGCCTTATGCATTACCGCCATACTGCCAATAAGAAAAATGCCCGAAGCGATGTAAGCTCCACGGGAAAAGGACAGAAAGATAGCTGTAAAAGTCAGGATTACTAAAACCATCGCATAACGCCGGCGCGAAAGGCACGTCCACCCCAAAATAAGCAAGAGTATCTCCGACCACACATTGGTGATATATCCCAGCGGACGAAACAGAAAGCGGAAATGATACGTGTCCTCGAAACCGACTCCCAGTACAGAACTCCGAAACACAAAGAAGGACAGAATGGCAAGTACCACAGCAATACCCATCAGTACGTCACTGCCCGAACGGACGATACGTTCCGCAGGTTGCCATGCCGACAGCCGACGAAACGTGAAATATGCCACCAGCGCATACAGGGAGTACAGGGAAACACGTATGGCAGGTAAAGGACAATCGGCATAAAGACAGGACACCAGGTCGTACAGCGTAATCATGCCGACACAAGTGTCCAAAACAGTCCATCGCCCGAATGGTAACACATGGATTGCCGTCAGCCCTCCCGCAAGAAGCAGGAAGGAAACCAAATGGGAGTCGTCCACACGATACAAAAAAATTCCCATCGCTACCAGCAGCAGACAAGCTGTGGCGTACCACACCGCCTTGTTCGGATGGATACCTGTATTATTGTTTTTTGGCATAGCGTTTTGTGAATGAGGTGATCGTCCTGTACACAAGGTAACCTATCAGAGCAAGAAATATCAGTTGCATGCTGATGTTTCGCAGCAAGGCGAAAGGTGGAACCATGCGGTTGGACAAGTAAAGAATCAGTTCGTTCACTGCATCGGGAAAGGTCTGCACAAAGCGGTACAGAAACATGGGGATAACGTAACAGAAGTAAAATCCCATAAAGGCGTTCACCACCACCGAGTACGCCAGCAGCCCGTATTTCTCCAGCGGGCGTATCTGGAGCAGGTAAGGCTTCTTGTCTATCGGCTTCCGGCGGACAAGCCGGTACAGGTAACTGAGCAACTCCAGCGAACGCTGCCGGAGGTTAGGCACTCCCAACAAGTCCGAAGCAATCCAGTAACCGTCGAACTTGAAGAAAGGATTCAGCGTCATCACGAACCCCAGATTCATAATAAGTATCAGGTACCGCAGGATGTCGTTTCCCGTTATGAGAAAAGCCACCAGCAGGGCTATCAGCCAATACGACTGGAAGTAAACCCCGGCAAGGTTCACCACGCACCGTTGCGCCCGGTTCAGTTTCCACACTTCCGTAACGTCCGTATAGAGCACGGGAAAGTTCAGGTACAACCCGAATCCTATCCCCCCGTGGCGCACGCCAAAGTATTTGCAAGCGGAAGCGTGCCCCAGTTCGTGGAAAAAGGAAGAGGCAAGCATAAACACCAGTAATCCCGCTACCATATAGATGTTCACTTTGTTGTTGAACAGAAGCAGGTCGGAGGTAGTAAAGAAAAACCAAGTGTCCAATGCCAACATTCCCACCAGCACCACCATCATATATGCCTTATGGAACAAAAAACGGAACGTATCCGAGAATCGGTCTATCGCGCCGGCGCTGAACAGTTCCTTTTCGTAAAGGAAGCTCCGCTTTATCGGCACTGCACGAAAGATGGGATTGATGAATTTTTCTATCACTTCCCGCACTTGCTCCGGGGTGTACTTTCCTTCTTTCTTTCGGACGTATGCTTCGATAGCCGCTTTTTCCTCCTCATACCGTTGCAGTTCTTCCACCAGTTCCACAATGGCGTGACTGGCTTCGTAGTATTGCCCGTTGTAGGACAACAGATACTTTTCCTTCTGCACCGAAGAAGAAAAGGGATGGTGGATGGTGATGTCGCTGTAATTGCTCATGATATTTTATATTTATCTTACTTTCAAGATCGCACTGTTTATGCTTTTGTCCACTGTATTGGCTTCACGGGAAGTCTTCTTGCCAAAATCAAACGTATAAGCCAGTTTTACATAAGCGGTTTGCTGATATATACGGCTGGTGCGCACTTGGTAGTACTGATAAGCACTCATACAAGAATATTCACGATAATTATTTTTTCGAGTAAACGGATTTTCTGTTCCCACTTCCGCCATCCAATTCTCCTTATTATAACGCAATGAAATACCATATAAAGCCGGAGCCTTCTTTATCGCCAACTTCTTATTGTCTAATGTTTTCTCCGTGCTTTTTCCCCATGCGCTCAATGTGAATGATTTTATAAAATAGTTAGCTTGCAAAGAAGCCATAAAATGATCCGTTGATAGCCCTTGAGCTCCAAGAATTTTAAATCTTTCATATTTTAATGTTGAATTAATTCTTAAGTCTTCAGAAATACGACATGAAGCTATTAACTCCAGTTTCCACTTATCATATGTAGTATTCGACTGATAACTGCTTATCAGTTTTTCTCCTTCCGAATAATAATCTACAGAGACATTATTTTTAATCTTGGTATACCAAGAGCTTATTTGCAGATTTACAGGATTTAGCGTAGCATCGTAAGTGAAAAAGTACTCCTGGAGAACCGGGTTGTCCAGATTGGGATTGCCACGCTGAATACGTAAAAAATCAATAGTCTGATCAACAGTATTTACATAACTGATATCAGGTTGAAAATTTCCCATAGCAAATCCTAAAGAAAATAGATGATTGGCATGCAATTGATATCTAATCCAAGAGTTTGTACGAAACGTCCAATCCTGACGTTTTGCCTGAGTATGTAATTTATAATTTAATAAAGAAAAACCGGGATTTATCATCAAAGTTACCTTATTGTCGAACAGATGCTGCATATAACTCAAATTAAGAAGTGATTCTCCCCTCCACAAATGCTGCCACGAACAATAGTCACCTTCATATAAAGATGAAGAGATGTAATGATCGTGCAAAAAGCTAGCTCCTACAGAACTGTTCTTAAATGTTATATTGTATACTCCCATCGCTCTAAAAGAGTATAAATCTTCATCGGCATAGGTAAAAGACTCCAATTCATTTTCCGTATAATTTCTGCTATAAGTATTGTGTGCATAATTTCCCATTACGTTTATATGGATGCGCTGCCGGGAAGTAGGATAGAAAAGGCCATAGAAGGCTTCAGATTCTTTTCTGTTGCTGAACTTAACGACAAGACATCTTCATACGCACTATTTTCATAATGTAACAGATTGCCCTGATTATTTTCAGGAGTAGATTTGCGTACCAACCCTGCAAGACCATAAATATTGTATTTTTCCGCTTTATAATTTACCTTAAATTGTGCATATTGCTGATTGTCACGCAAAAAAGCATCTTGATTAACAAGATTCCTATTAATATAGGAGTTTGATATATTCATTCCTTCCGTTCTGTTTTCTTGGATCCCATCATATTTATTCATGTTATACCCACTAAAAAAGGTATAACTCCATTGATTACGATCCATTTTTGCTCCCAAATTATAATTTCCGGCAAGATAACCAATATTCTGCCATCCATCCAACGATATATATCCACCCAATTGATACGTCTTTGTTACATAATTAATGGAAGCTATATCCCCGGTATAAATACCTGAAGGAGTATCATAATATTCTATTTTTTCAATCTCTTTAGGACGCAGGTTCTGTATTTCACGCAACTCTGCCTTAACTCCGTTTATATACAGAGTCGCTTCTCCTCTTGCAGTTCTAACAATCCCTTTATTGGCATTTACATTAAGTCCCGGAATCATTAAATTGTAGAGTAAATCATAACCAGAATAAGAATGACTTTTCTGTATTCTATCTGGAATAACCAATATATGATCTTTTTTACGTATAAAGGAACTGCCTGTTACAGTTACTCCATCCAATTGTACACTGTTTTCCTTCAGGTACACAACCGGAAGTACCTTTTCCGTGTCCCCCACCGCAAACGGATAAACCTTCGCTTCGTAGCCGATGGAACTGAGAGACAACAAATAGTTTCCCTTCTGTACATTCTCCAGGCGGTAACAGCCGATACTGTCCGTGACGGTTCCCTGTACAAAGGTGGAATCCGAACGCAGCAAGCGGACAGTGGTGTAGGCAAGGGCCTTCTTATGCTCGTCCGTTACCGTGCCTTTCACCGGAACTTGGGCATGGGCGAAAGAACCGACCGCCAGGCAAGCCGTCAGGAGATAATATTTGTTCAATTTCATACTTGTCAATTTAGTAAAGTAAGGTATTTTCCCTTCTGCACCGAAGAAGAAAAGTGGTGATGGATGATGATGTTTGTTGCTGTAGGTTTTCATTTCTTTATTCTGCTTTTAATATTGCACTGTTAATCGTTGTATTAATATCACGGTGTTCTTTAGAAGAACTCTTTCCAAAATCGAATGTATAAGTCACTTTGATATAACCTGTTTTTTGATACGTTTCGCTATAAGAGTTGTTATGAAAACGATATACCCCCATATCCGTATACATTTTAATTCGATTGTATTTACTAAATGTATTGTCCGTGCCAACTTCTGCCATCCAATTTTTATGATTCCAACGCACAAATGCACCGTAAGTTGCAGGTGTGTCTATGAAAGCAGGATAATTATCTAATGTTTTTTCCGTAGATTTTCCGTGTATATTAAATGCAAAATCTCTCCAGTAATAGTTTATATCCATACTTCCTCCCCACTCGTTCCTATGTTGCTTTACCTTTCCCGTAATTTTATTATAACGATAAAATCCTAGCAGTTTAATATGTAAACTAGGAATTATCTTGTAAGTAACAGCAAGTGATCCTTTTAATTGATGGAAATTTCCTCCTGTACGAAATGTATTCACCAGTTTATCATTTTCTATATAGTAATCACTGAAAACGTTGTTTATAGCTCCAAAATAAAGACCTGCCACTTGTAGATTAATTTTCCCTTTTTGGTAGGCATAAACCAAATAACTATTATAATAATCGGTCTTTTCTAGATATGGATTGCCTCGTTTAACAGACAATGAATCCAAATCCTGACTAACATTATTTATCCATTCCATAGGTGGATTGGAGTTTCCTGTATTCAATCCGTACAATATAGAATGTTCGGAATTTATCTGATAATTCAATAAAATATTAGCATGAGGAGACAGATAACGTTTTGCTTCATTTCTATGCAAACAATATTGTAGCAAATCACCTCCCAATTGCAAACTCATATAAACTTTTCCGAAACTTTGATTGTATTGTCCCATTAATAAAGTTTCAGCTGTCCATAAATGACTCCAATCATTAAAATCACCTTTATATGTGGCTGAAGAAATAGAATGTAAATGGCTGAAGTTTAATCCAAAAGAATTATTATGCTTCAACTGAATATTATAATCTGTCGAAAATGCGACATCGTATAAATTTTCGTTTACTTTCGTATGAGAGAAGTAGTTCCCTTCGCTATATTTTCGTATATATTCATTGTTTGTATAAGTAGCCGTTAAATCGACATTCAAAACCTGCGTCTGTCCCAATTTAAAGTTTCCATATAAATTCAAACTTGGCATTAGAGTAATCTGGTTTGTTTCAGTTCTGGAACTAATATCATTAACCGAAGCATTGCTATATTCAATGACACTTTTACTATAATTGTCAGGCATACTTTGTCGGACAAAGGAAATCTTTCCAGCCAATGTCTGTTTATCATTGTTGTTATTAATATTCAGTTGTGCATATTGTTTGTCCTTTTTTAGTTCAGCATCATCTATATGGGTTGTACGGCTTATTTCCTGTTTTGGAAAGTAGAAAATTTCTTTTTTATCTGTTCGTACTCCACCATTATGTTCCATAGAGTGACCGGCAAATAGCGTATAGTTGGTATTTTTGTGTGTAACTTTTAGATTGGCATTGTAATCACCTCCCAAATAACCGATAGTTTGCATCCCATCTAATGCAACATAACCGCCTGTGTTTTTCTTTTTTAATATATAGTTGACCGAAGTTTTATCACCTGCATACTTCCCTGTAGGCATTTCAAAATATTCTATTTTTTCAATATCTTTGGGACGAAGAGCTCGTACTTCTTTATAGTCTGCTTTTTGTCCGTCTATATAAAGAGTAGTTTCCCCAAACAATGTATTTACAGAACCTTTTTGTGTATCGACATGCATTCCAGGAATCATCAGGTTATACAACAAATCATATCCTGTAGAAGTATGCTTTATTTGCTGTTCAGTCGGGATAATTAACACTCGATCTTTCTGACGGATAAAGGAAGAAGCTTTTACCTCTACTTCGCCCAATAATATATTGTCTTTCTTTAACGTAAATAAAGGGATTTTCTTGTCTTGGTTTTCTATGGTAAAAACATGCCATTGCGATATATACCCTATAGAACTTATAGAAAGCAGATAATCACCTGAATATACATTTCGTAGACAGTAGTTACCGATACTATCGGTTATAGTTCCTTGTACAAAGGAAGAATCGGGTCGTAGTAGCCGAATGGAAGCATAAATTACATCCTGATCATTTTCACTCTTAACTCTACCTTTGACTAATACTTGAGAGGTTATAGGAAGTACATAAGACAACAAAAAGCAAATAGTTAGACCTAATGTTTTCATAAACAACTGATTATTTAAAGCGACCATTGAACGAATTATTTATTTAGCTTCAATATTTGTTATCTAAACTCAATACTCGTCTACCACCCGACCGGTAGCGTACGCTTTCCCCGCCATGTTTTCGAGCAGGAATTGTGCAGCACGCAATTTCAAGGAATCCCCTTCTTTTTCATAGTGGGCAAGTACCCGGAACAATTCGTCCCGATTGCTTCCCGCTTGCGACAAGGTTTCTTCCAGTCCCGAAGAAACCGGACGCATCCGGCAAGAGGCTACAAGCATACATAGCAATATAAGGATAACACCTTTCATAGTTCTTTCGAGTTAACATTCTTGTCTTGTTTTTCGGGGTAAAGGTATAAATTCTTTTTGTATTTTCAATATGGTGTGATTTATTTTCAAACGACCGCACGATTGGTCTTCAACGACTGCACGATTGGGCTCCAACGACCGCACGTTTGGGCTTCAACGACCGCACGATTCAGGCGCAACGACCGCATGATGAATCCAGATAAAACAAAAGAGCTGATTTCATTAATGAAACCAGCTCTTTGAATATTATAAATAGTTATAAATTAAATAGATAATTCGTTGAGTACCTTGATCAGGCTCTTGTCGAAAGGCTTGTCATCTTTGATAGCTTCCGCAAAAGGTATATAGACAACCTGATTGTTGCGGATGCCTATCAGAACGTTGCGCTGTCCTTCCAGTAAGGCTTCGATGGCTCCGGTTCCCAGCCGGCTTGCCAGAATACGGTCGTATGCACTTGGAGATCCTCCCCGCTGCAGGTGTCCCAGAATGGATACCCGTACGTCATACTGCGGGTATTCTTTTTTGACGCGGTCTGCATAGTGCATGGCTCCTCCATCTTTGGGGCTTTCCGAAACAATGACGATGCTGCTGTTCTTGGTTTTCCGGAATCCGCGGCTGATAAATTGTTCCAGCTGGTCGGCATCCGTGCGGTCTTCCGGTATGATGGCAGCTTCTGCTCCGGAGGCGATGGCACTGTTCTGGGCCAGATATCCGGCATCCCGTCCCATGACTTCAACAAAGAAAATTCGGTCGTGTGAGGTGGCTGTGTCCCGGATCTTATCCACACATTCCACAATCGTATTCAGGGCTGTATCGTATCCGATGGTGTAATCCGTACCATACAGGTCATTGTCGATCGTGCCCGGAAGTCCGATGCAGACTACGTTATATTCCTCGGCAAAGATACGTGCTCCTGTGAGAGAACCGTCACCTCCGATGACTATCAGTGCAACGATGTGTTCCTTTTGCATGGTTTCATAGGCTTTTTTCCGTCCTTCCGGGGTCATGAATGCCTGTGAACGCGCTGTCTTCAGGATGGTTCCTCCCCGCTGGATGATGTTGCTGACCGTTTCTGTGGTCAGTTCCTTGATTTCACCTGTGATCAGGCCTTCATATCCCCGGTAGATACCTTTTACCTTGAATCCGTTGAAAATGGCGCTGCGTGTGACAGCCCGGATGGCAGCATTCATACCTGAAGCATCTCCACCGGAAGTCAGTACGCCGATATATTTATCTTCTGTAGTTTTTGTGTCTGGAGTAGTCATATAATCTTGCTTTTATGAAGTTATCTTGTTTTGTTGAATCTTAGAACTCTATTCCTGGGTAGAGGATGTTTATTCTTTAGTAAATCTGTGTTGACTGATCTGTAGTGCGAACCTCCTTTCTCTTATTTTTCGTTTTACGATTATACAAATTCAGGACCATTTCGGTCGGGATGATTTTCTGTCGTTTTTGATGATAATCTGTCATGTCATTATAGCGCGGAGTGGGTGACATGAATAGAAGGAGAGGATGGAAGCCGGTGAAAAAAGATTCGTTGGAGAGTTGTTTGCATTCGTGGGCTTTTCATGGACATTGGTCGATTTTGCTTGCTTGTGTTTGAAGAAAATCTTTATTTTGTCTTTGTGAAAAAGCGGATGATTATTGTTTGTAAACACCTCTAGATATGCCTGTTTGAATGGTAAAGTGATATCTGTGAAGATGTCTGTATTGTTTTCAGGTAAGCAAACGGCAGAAGTCGTGTTCTGAACTTCTGCCGTTTTTTGAATCCTATGGATTGGTCCTTACTTTTCGTCGGGATAAGGAATCAGACTGTTGGTCTGGATCAATGTTGGTCTCTGGGCATCTCTGGCTCTCAGGTAGTCAGAAAGTTCTTTGGCCAGTTCTTTCACTTTATCCGGCATGGATTGTGCCAGGTCGTTTTGTTCGCCAATGTCTTCCTTCACGTTGTAAAGGCGGAGTTGTCTGGTTTCCCAGGTATAGATGAGGTGATAGTCTCCTTTCAGGATAGCAGAGTAAGCTCCGTAACCTTCTTCCTTGTTCTGGGTTTCTCCCCAAAGGTTCGGGAAGTGCCAGATGAGTGTCCGGTCCGGATTGATGCGATGTTCTTTCAGAGCATCTGCAAAGCTGACTCCGTCAATGACTTGTCTGGTTTTGTAGGATTTGACTCCGGCCATTTCCAGAATCGTCGGGTAGAAGTCTTCGATGATAACTCTCTGTGCGCATTCAGTGCCGGGCCGGGTTACTCCGGGCCAGTACACCATCATGGGTTCTCTGACTCCTCCCATGAAGGCAGAGCCTTTACCGGCGCGTGCCGGATAGTTCTGATCCCGGTTTTCAACACCTTGACGTACGTTGTTCAGTCCTTGTCCTCCGTTGTCAGACATAAACAGGATAATGGTATTCTGTGCTACTTCGGGTTTCGAATTCAGATAATCCAGAATGTCTCCCAGGCTTTTGTCCATGCCTTCTACCAGGGCCGCATATCGGGCTTCGCTTTCATTCAGGGGAGCGTTGAGCTGCTTGTCTTCTTTTCCTCTGTATTTTCCGCTGAAACGTGCGTCATCATCGTAGGGAGAATGGACTGCATAGTGTGACATGTACAGATAGAAAGGCTGTTTCATCTGAACCGATTCATCCATTTCCCTGATCGCTTCGAGCGTTAAAGCTTCTGTCAGGAATATGTCTTTCCCGTAGTATTTTTCCAGTCCGTGAACTGCAAAGCGCGATCCTTCTCCGAAGTTCCTGGTTCCGAGATAGCTTCCCGGAGCTCCATTGGCCCCTCCTGCAATATTTACGTCAAATCCCATCTGGGCCGGATCTTCTCCGGGAGTGGTTCTTGCACCGAAGTGAGCTTTTCCGCAATGGATGGTTCTGTATCCGTTGTCTTTCAGCACTTGCGGAAGGGAAGTGATCGGAGTTGCATTGCTGATGCTGTCTGCCCCTTCCGGCTGGATGCCGTTATAATTCCATGAAGGCAGAGATATGACATCGCTTGTAGCATCTGTTTGCTGGTTGAGTTCCAGGGTCCAGTTCGTTACTCTGTGACGCGAAGCATTCATTCCGGACATCAGACTGCATCGGGTTGGAGAAGATATGGCGCAGGCATAGGCTTCCGTAAATTTCACCCCCATCCTGGCCAGTCTTTCCATATTGGGAGTCTGGAAGCGGGTGTTCAGATTGCTGGTCTGATTGTTGTAGAAAGGAACTGAGGTATCTTGCCATCCCATGTCGTCAACCAGAAACATAATGATGTTCGGTTTGTCTTTGGCGGGAGCTGCAGATTCGGTTCCATACGAAGCGAGTGTGGTAAGAGCCAATCCGGAAAGGAGTAATCTTTTATACATAAATAATTGGTTTAAAGAGATTTCAGTGTTTCCTGACTCATGAAATCCTGGGGTTAATGAAATGTATGGCTTTTCAGGACGTAAAAATAGGGGATCTTTTTCAAAAGATGGCTGTTGCCATATTTAAAAGATGTTGTCGGAAGCCATTTTACTCCAATGCCGGATTCAGGAATGGGCCTTGTGTCGGGTATACCAGAAATAGAACCATAATGCTGCTATAATCAGAAAGACGGGTGAGAGGATGGGAATCAGATTTTTACCGAGTCCGAAACCTTCCGGAGCAATGCAGATATAGGTTGCACAGACGGTCGTCATAAAAAGGGCGGGCAGGAAGGTGACCAGGAAGGAATATCCTTTCTTTTCCTGTACCAGCCATACGGTTATTGTCCACAGGGTGAATACGGCCAGGGTCTGATTGGCCCATGCAAAATATCGCCAGATGACCTGAAATCCGTCGGCATCCCGTAAGCTGTACAGAAGTAATCCGCTGGCAAGGAAGAACATGGGCACGCAGATATACAGGCGGCTCTTCATGGATTTCTGCTCAAAGTTCAGAAAATCTGCAACGATCAGGCGGGCAGAGCGGAAAGCGGTGTCTCCACTTGTGATCGGTGCGGCAACAACTCCCAGGATGGCCAGAATACTTCCGACTGTACCTAACCATTCTTTGCTGATATCAAACACAACGACAGAAGCATCGCTGATGCCCATACCGTTTTCATGGAAGAAATAGGTAGCTACAGTGGCCCAGATCAGGGCTACGATGCCTTCCGTGATCATTGCTCCGTAGAAGATAGGACGTCCATGACGTTCACTGCGCATGCAGCGTGCCATCAACGGGCTTTGAGTTGCATGAAAACCGGAAATGGCTCCACAGGCAATTGTGATAAACATCATCGGGAAGATGGGGGTTGTTTCCGCATGAGGATGCGTATTTTCCAGGGTATCCCATAATTCCGGCAATTCGGGTGCGTTCACATAAAGCATGGTTAATAATCCCAGTGCCATAAAGATCAGGGCAATGGCAAATAAGGGATATACTTTTCCGATAATTTTGTCAATGGGCAGAAGAGTGGCCAGAATATAATAGACGAAAATGACGATAATCCAGAAGGTTACGTCCAGTGATTCCGGAGTAAGCTTTGCCAGAAGTCCTGCCGGTGAGGCAACAAACACGGCACCGACCAGCATCATCAGAATGACCGTGAAGGCTCGCATGATCTGTTTGGTGGATTTTCCCAGGTAACGGCCTACTATTTCCGGCAGGCTTTCTCCGTCATTTCTCAGTGAGAGCATCCCCGAAAAATAGTCGTGTACCGCACCGGCAAATATGGAACCCAGAACAATCCACAGGTAGGAAGCTGTTCCGAACATAGCACCCATAATGGCTCCGAAGATAGGACCTACTCCTGCTATGTTGAGAAACTGGATCATAAAGATCTTCCATGTAGGAAGAACCATGTAATCTACTCCGTCTGGATGAACTAAAGCGGGAGTCTGGCGGTTGTCTGGCTTGAAGATACGTTCCACCAGTTTTCCGTAAGTGAAGTATCCGATGATCAGTGCCAGCAGGCAAAGGGTAAATGTAATCATAATATGTAAATTTTTAGATTCAGGCCCCAAAAGTAACAATTTATAATCAAAGTCTTGTAGTAAAGGGAAAATTTTTACACAAATACCCGCTCTGGACAGTAAAACTGTCAGATTTCGGAAGTATATTCAGAACTTAAAGCTGATGGAACCGTACGGGAGACAGTTCCGGTGCCAGTGTACGGAATAGAAATTCAGTATTTCTTCTTCAGGCGGGTTTCCTACGATGTTGTATAGCCCTGCACGGAAAAGCAGTAATCTTCCTGTCCTGAATTCTTTTTTATAAGTATAGCTGGCATCTACCCGGTAATTCATCGGTTCGCGTACCTTCCGGAAATCTTCTTGCGGAAGAGGGTCAAAGTTTTGGTCGAGGTCTGTGACTTTTCCGGAGCGTACCAGACCGCCTAAGGATACACTGGCACGTTTCGTCAGCTGACAGGATAATGCACCTCCTATCTGGTGGGGAATGTCATAGAGGGAAGGAAGCCTGCCCTGTTCTTTCAGGTCGTCGAACCATTCCCTGCTTCGGGTATAGGCATAGGAAAGCTGGAGAGTCCATCGCTTCCAGGTATTGAAAAAGTAACCTTTTATTCCGTAGCTGTCTCCGTCGCCTTCCATGATGTAATTGCTCCACTGGTCATCTTCAATGAAGGCTTCAGGCCGCAGGGCGACAACATTTCTCCGGGTTTTGTAATAGCCGGATATTTCCACTTGTCCCCGTGAGAGAAAATGTTTCCATCCCAGTTCATAATGTTCGGACGAGCGTGGCTTGTATCCTTCAATGCTTGGCATACGGAAGTCGGTCGGCAATGACAGGTTGCTGAAACGGATGTAATGATAGAACTGTTCCATTCTGGAGAAATGAACATAGAACAGATCTTTGTCGTCTGGCTGGTATTTCAGCGAGAAGCGTGGCTGTATGCTGTAGTAGGAGCGGTAATTCTGAGGTAGGTAGCCGATGAAATGTACTCCCACCTGTATGTTCAGTTTCTGATGAAGTCTGATCAGATTGTCGTGAAAGACGGAAAACTGATGGATCGGTTCTTTCCGGCTGCGGATGGTGTTGCCGAAAGTTGCCAGGTTATAGGTTTCATACATATATTTGCTTCCCCACCGGGCACTGTATATGTTTTCTGGATTATAAGTGAATTCTGTTGAGACATTCAGTGATTTGATGCCACTTTGTATGTAGCCCTCAGAGTCAAATCCCAATGCTTCGGCATCGGCCCGGTTGCTGTGGGTCGTATAGAAGACGGAAGTTGTATTACCCAGTTTCCCGGATGAGACATTGTAGGTGGCCTGATAAATCTGATTGTTCCATTTCAGGATTGTAAGCTGGTCACCCTCATCGTCCGGAAGATGATAATTGTCCTGAGCATGATAAGCCATCAGCTTCAGGGAACTGGAAGGAGAGAGGTTGTACGTCAGCTTGGCATTATAGTCGTACGAAGAGTGGTTCAGACGGTTTTCTTCCGACAACAGGTTGTCGAAAAAATCCAGCCAGCTTCTTCGTCCGCTGACAATGTATGACAGTTTGTCTTTGATCAGAGGACCTTCCAGAGTCAGGGAAGCTGAGGGCATATCCAGGCTGAGTGTCCGGACATGTTCCTGCTTGTTGCCGTCTTTCAGGTTGATTTCTGTTACCGACGACAGCCTGCCTTCCAGACGTGTCGGGAAGAATCCTTTATGGAAAATGATGTTTTTGACGGCATCTCCGTTGAACACCGGTAACATTGAATTGATATGCCCGGGATGGTAAACCGGAACTCCATCCAAAAGCAGAAGATTTTCATCATATCCTCCTCCGTCTACCTGGAAGTTATAACCGGTCGGTAATCCCGTTACGCCGGGAAGAATCCATATTTGGGAGAAAAGATCATTTCCACTGAAGGCCAGCATGTTGGACGAAGTAAGATTTTCCAGTTCATTCCTGTTTTTATAAGATTTGACCGTGACTTCTTCCATTTCAAAGAGTTGAGGCTTCATGGAAATATGCAAATCATGCTTGCGGTCCATGAGAATGGACCGGACATAAGGCTGATAACCGAGGTAGTTTATGCTCAGCTGATAGTTTCCTTCCGGAGCACACAGGGCAAAGTGACCGTTCGCATCTGAAAGGGTATGCCATTTTTTTCCTTTGCCGTTGTCCAGGATGATAATGGCTCCGTACAGACGTTCCTTGCTGTCTTCTTCTTCAACAATCCCATGGAGGGAGAAGGAAAGTGTGCGTTTGATCTGGATGACCAGTTTCCGTGAAGGGAGAACTTGTGTTTCAAACTGATAGCCATTCAGAATCTTTTTCAGCAGCTGGCTGATGGTCATTGACTGGGAAACCTGGATCTGGCAGATTTGATGGAGGTCAATGAGGGAGGCATTGTAGGAAAGGGTAAGATGTCCCTCTTTTTCTATTTTGTCAAACCACTGCAGGACAGTAGCGGAAGAGGCGGTTACTTGAATCCGTTCTTCCGCAAGGTTGCTTGTGACTGTGGCTTGTTGTCCATGCCCGAAGGTTATTGAAAGCAATATGAATACTGTGAATATAACATGTCTTTTTCTATTCATAGTAGAGTCGGTAATGTTTTCCTGGGGTCAGCGTGTCGCATTTGCATCCGCATAGGAAAGCCAGTTCGGCAGCAATGCCAGAGGCATCGCCGGGATCAATCCGGGTGGTTATTTTATGGCTGTCAAAGCCTTTTCCCAACTCAATTTGAATACCGGTCTGTTTTTCCACTTCTTTTATAACATTAGCAAGCGGTGTTTGGTTGAATATAAGCGGTTGTTTTTTTTCTCCGAAAACTGCGGATGGATCTTGTATGTTTCCGGATTGCAGCTTTCCGTTTTTGAGTTCTGCTTTTTCATTGGCCTGCAGAATTACTCCGCTGTTGTCTGTGGTTACCTTGACTTTTCCTGTCTTTACAAAGACTCCTGTCTGCTGTATTTTTTCTGCATTAATCAGAAATGAGGTTCCCAGTACTTCAACATTCAGATGACGTGTTTCTACCTTAAACGGCTTTCCGGCTGCTTTCCTGACCTGGAAGAATGCTTTTCCTTCTAATCGGGCGAGCCGGGTTTTCCGGGTTGCCTTGAAATTTATTTGGGCTTGAGGATAAAGGATAACTTCCGAACTGTCCGGCAGAAGGATGTGTCGGGCGGCCTGGGTATGGTTTGCATACAGCAGCGGGTCCGGATCTGTCCGCTGGATCAGCCATACGGTTGCAACACTTAGCAGGATGAGTAAGGAGGCTGCAACGGAGGCATAAGTCAGAAAGTGCTTCTTCCGTTTGAAGGGAATAAGGTTGGCAGTCAGCCGGGGTTCAATTTTTTCCCAGGCCTGGTCTGCATCGAAATGGACCTGTTCCGGCAGGACAGCCATTCTGTCGGTGAACTTTTTCAGGCGTTCATATTCGGAACGGTTGTGCCTGATCCATGCTTCCAGCTCCTGACGCTGTCCGGCTGTCAGGGATTCGTTGGAAAAATGTCTGGCTAACAAGTCGTTTATATCTTCATTCTGTTTCATATAGGCTAGCTGTTTACAATGATTGATAAGACAAGTGTGCTGATCGCAATGAGCAGAAGCGGATTGGCTGCAGCATATGTACGCAGCATTTTAATGGCTTTGCTCATCTGATTCTCAATGGTCTTTTCCGAGAGATTCAAAGTCTGGGCGATTTCACGGTATTTCATTCCTTTTAGTTTGGCCATAACAAAGATATCCTTGCATTTAGGTGGTAATGTGCCAAGAGCATCTTCCACAATTTCTTCTGCTGAACGGTGGGATTCTTCGCCGTGATGATCTTCTTCTGCCGGATGGCTGTCTGCCAGCGGATAATCTTCAAGGGAAGCCGGGCTGTCTTTCCTTTTGCGCAGAAAAGAGATACAGTTGTTCTTGACGGCTGTAGTCAGATAGGCAAGGAATTCCTGTTCCGGGAGGTCGTCCTTGCCTTTGTCCCATATATTGATGAATACTTCCTGGACAATATCTTCAGACTCGTCCCTGTCCAAAACATATCCGTAGGCTATGGAGCATAGCCTGGGATAATGTTTCTGGAACCTGTGTTTAAACAGGTCTTTTCTGTCTGTTCTCATTTCAACTTTTTCCGTTTGTTAGAATCTCATGCTGATACCTGCTGTCAGGAAACCTTTGTATCCGAATCCGGCTTCCAGGAATCCTCCGATATGGTCATTGCCGACGCGAAGGGCAATCGGGTTGATCTGATAGGCGAAAGAAGTTGACAGGTCTGTTTGACGTGCTGCTGCCTTGCCTGCTTCCGAAAGGCCTTTTTCTGTGTGGCGTACCAGGTTTACACCGGCTGCGGCTGTTCCGTAAAGTTCTACAAGTCTGCGTTTGTAGTAGACGAATTCAGCTGTGGGCAGAATCAGGAAATTCAATTCCTTTTCTTTGATGGAAGGAGTTTTTTCTCCACTCAGAGTCAGCTGGCTGCTGGATTGGGCAAAACCCAGGTCACCTCCTAATCTGAAACGGTTCAGGGCATACCGGTAACCGATCCCGTATACCATGGAATTGCTCTGGTTGGTCCGTTTGCTTCCTGTGATGGCATCCGACAAGCCTATGCCGAGTATGTCTGCAGAACCGAGGGTTAATCCGTCACTGACAGACAGACGGATCTCGTGCTTGTTTTCTGTTGTGGAAACACCCTTTCCATATTCCTGTCCTTTTACTACGTTGGCACTTGCAATCATACACAAAGATAATGCGATCAATTTGAATTTCATAACTTTTTCTTTTTTAGTGTTTAAAATACTTCTGAGTTGTTTTCTGGTCCGGAAGCTTTCTTATTTTATCAGAGCTTTTGCCGGCAGGAAAGTTCAACTCTTCACTTTCCGTCTGGAGTATGCTTAGCTAAGTCTGTTTCTGCCAATATAACGCAGACCCTGAAAGAAACCCCTATGAGTTTTATGCCTTTTTTTGATTCTTACGTTGTATTACCTCATTGGAATTTTATACCTTTGCCCGTGGGGTAAATATTTCATTGTTATCAATGATTTTGGGGTTTACTGAATTTGAAGCTTAAACTTAATATCTTTTATTATGGGATGGATTTATGAGATAACTGACCGAAGAAAATTAAAAAGGATCATTTCTGGTTGTTCTCTCCTTTTCCTGGGAACTATGCCTTTGTTTGCTCAGGAAGAAATGAACAAAATGTGGGGAGAAGGCCAGCAGGCGAAAGAAATAACGGCAGGAAATGAACGGGGGCATTTGTTTGAATGGGGAAACTATGCCATGTTTATACACTGGGGACTTTATTCGCAGTTGGGAAATGTATGGAATGGCAAGACCTATTATGGCATAGGTGAATGGCTGATGGATATCAATATGGCAAATGCCGATAAAAATGAATACAAAGCCACTGCCAGAACTTTTAATCCGGTGAATTTTGATGCTGAGAAAGTTGCTTTGCTGGCCAAAGCAGCGGGTATGAAATATATCATTATTACCAGTAAGCATCATGACGGATTTGCCATGTATCATTCTGCCTGCGATAAATTCAACATTGTTGATGCAACTCCTTTTAAAAGAGATCCGATGAAAGAACTTGCTGAGGCTTGCAGGAAGTATGGATTAGGATTCGGATTTTATTATTCACACAATCAGGACTGGACCACTCCCGGTGCGTCCGGGGCGCCCAAAGTGGACGCTGAGGGGAATCCAAAGACTTTTGATGATTATTTTCGCGAGAAATGTCTTCCTCAGGTGGAAGAGATCACGAGCAATTATGGAGATATAGAGCTGGTATGGTTTGATACTCCGGGAAGTATTCCTCAGAAATATGCACAGAAACTGGTTGACGTTGTACGCACGAATCAGCCCAAAGCTTTGGTCTCAGGCCGTGTCGGATATAACCTGGGTGATTATATGACTCTGGGAGATATGGAAGTGCCTTTGGAAAATATTGATGGCATGTGGGAAAGTGTGGACGTCACGAATGATGCATGGGGATATGCCTGGTATGATCAGAACTGGAAGTCGCCCAAGCAGATCCTGAAGAATCTGATATCAACCGTGGCGAGAGGAGGTACCTATATGTTGAATGTGGGGCTGGATGGTATGGGAAATATTCCGGAGATGGTATCAGAAACCTTGCAGTCTTCAGGAAAATGGATTACCCGGTATCCTCAGGTCATTTATGGAGCAGGCGCATCTCCGTGGAAGCATGCGTTGCCGTGGGGGGATGTTGTGTATAGCCAGGGTAAACTTTATCTCTGTGTGTATGAATGGCCGCGATCCGGAGAACTTTACTTGCCCGGACTTAAGAATGAGGTGAAGAGTGCCGTTGTTCTGCAGGCTGATGGAAGCAAACGTCGTATCCGCTGTAACAAGGACAATGGATGGACTGTCTTGCATGTGCCATATCAACAGCCTGACCCGTTCGTGAGTGTGATCGAGCTTTCTGTGGAAGGTTCCGGTGTTTCGGTGGATTCCACTCTGGCTGTAGACCCGGAAACAGGAATAAAGGATCTGTCGGTCAAATTTGCTGTGGCAGAGTCTTGCAGTATCTATAAATCCAGCTGGATGGAGAAGTTCGGTGAATGGAAGCATGTTTATTGTGCCGGACATTTGAATCAGGGAGGAAAACTGACCTGGACCGTTGCTGTCAGTAAGCCGGGAGTTTATCATTTGGATATAAAGGCCAGAGGCAAAGGGCGTGTTGTCTGGAAAGCGGAAACAGATGAAGGACATGCGATACAGAACCAACAGGGTGTATCGGATATTTTTTGTGACCGTCAGATAGGATGGATTTCCTTTGAAAAAGCAGGAACTCATACGATTACGGTAAACCAGCTGGAGGGAGGTGATGTGGAAGTGTCTTCCATTACGCTTGTCCCGGTGAATTTTGAATGACATATAAAGAGAAAAGGTATCATTAAAATATAATTTGTTATGAAAAACGCATGGTTGATAGCCATATTTGCAAGCGTATCTTTGTATACTTCTGCACAGAAGACTGTTTATGTTTCCCCTTCAGGCAATGATTCATGGACGGGAGAACAGCATAAACCTTTTAAGAGTCTGCACAGAGCTCTGGAAGAGAATCAAAAGTGTCCGGACACACTTTTTATCCAGGTAGCTTCCGGAGACTATCTTTGGGATAAACCGTTGGATCTGTCTGCGAAGGTGACTTGTCCGGTCGTTGTAAGAGGCAACAAAGACAATATGCCCCGCTTCCTGGGAGCAATCAGGATTCAGCAATGGGAAAAGTGCGGAGATCGTATGTATCGGGCGTACATACCGGAAGTGAAACTTTATGGGTATTCTTTTGAACAGTTTTTTGTCAATGGAAAACGTGCACAGCTGGCACGGACTCCGGATAAAGACTGGTTTTATGTGAAAGGATATGAGGAGTATCCTTATGTATCCGGAGTTCGCTCTGCCAATTATGCGACTCAGAAAATCAAGCTGGATAAACAGGATCTGAGTTCATTGTCCGGTTTGTCTGCTGAAGAACTTTCTGATGTCCGTTTCCGGTTCTACCATAAATGGGATATAACCCAGAAAGAAGTGGCATATGCCTGTCCTGATTCTGGATTTGTTTATTTTCATGGGGGAGGAATGAAGCCCTGGAATCCCATATCGCAAGGCTCCCGTTATATCATGTATGGATATAAGGCGGCTTTGGATAAGCCGGGAGAGTGGTTCCTGGATAAATCGGAAGGATATGTCTATTATATTCCGCGGGAAGGCGAAGACCTGTCCGTGGCAGAGTGCTTTGCACCGACCCTGCATCAGTGGATCATTGCAAAGGGAAACAGGGAAACTTTGCTGAAGGATATCAGGTTTGAAAATCTTTCTTTTCAGTATGCTGCATACAGTATGCCTAAATTTGGCAACGAGCCGATGCAGGCGGCTGCCACAGTGGAAGCGGCTGTTGAGCTGGAGTATGTGAAAAACATTCGTTTTGTCAATTGTGAAATGCTTCACACCGGAGGATATGCTGTCTGGCTCAAGACTGCGTGTTCGGATAATGTGATAGATCACTGTTATCTGGCTGATCTCGGTGCAGGAGGTGTAAAGATAGGATCCCCCTGGTATATAAACGATTCTACATTGGTCTGTAAACGGAATGTGGTTAATAATTCCATTATAACCCATGCCGGGAGCGAGCTTCCTTGTGGAGTGGGAGTTGCCGTCTTTCATGCTTCGGACAATCGGATTACTCACAATGAAATATCAGATTTAAGATATTCTGGAGTATCTGTTGGCTGGGTCTGGGGATATAACAATTCCGATGCTGTCTGGACAAATGTACTGATGAAAGACGGAACGGTTGATTTTGCGCAAACGCCCCTCATTAGTCAGGCTGTGAGAAATCTGGTGGCTTATAATCATATCCATCATATTGGCTGGGGAGAACTTTCTGACATGGGAGCTGTATATACCCTGGGAGAATCGCATGGAACGCGCATTGTTCATAATATGATTCATGATGTGCTGTCTTATGATTACGGAGGCTGGGGATTATATACCGATGAAGGTTCTACCGGAGTGGAAATGAGTTCCAATCTGGTATATCGTTGTAAAAGCGGCGGTTTCCACCAGCATTATGGCAAGGAAAATAAAATAGAGAACAATATTTTTGCTTTTGGACATTATTATCAGGTGCAGTATACCCGCGTGGAAGATCATCAGTCGTTCTCATTCAAGCATAATATCATTCTTCAGGATAAGGGAGAAACTTTGGCTGGTCCATGGGAAAACGGTAAAATTGATATGGATTATAATCTGTACTGGCATTTGAACGGAAGTCCTCAATTTGGCAAACATTCATTCAGTGAATGGAAGAAGCTGAAAGAAAGACATTCGGTGGAAATGGATCCTGGTTTTAAGGATGCGGTGAATGATGACTTCCGTTTTGCTTCCATGAAAGCTGTACGAAAAATTCATTTTAAACCGTTTGATTTGACAGAAGTGGGAGTCTATGGTTCTTCCGAGTGGAAGGAAAAGGCCCGGATGCCGGAAGAATCGCTTGAATTGTTCCGGGAGATAGCTAAAGTGAGATTAAAAAAGTAAAAATGGAATTATATGTTTATGAAAAAGATTTGCTGCCTCTTATTGTTGATTTGCTGGGGATGTCTGGAGTCGGTCAAGGCCTTTAATTATGATTATTCTCAGACCTGGGTGTCCAAAATGTTCTTGTCGAAACCCGATCCGAAAGGTGGCTGTATTGTCAATTTGACTTTTGAACAGGCTTTGGATGTCATTCGGGCGACTGATAATTTGTCTTTGGGTATACCGAAGGTAGTTTATCTGGTAGGCTGGCAGTACAACGGACATGATGACAAGTATCCTGCATTTTTTGATGCCAATCCATTGCTGAAACGGGATTGCGACCAGACAGCCCTCGAGAGTCTTCGCTGGTTGATGAGGGAAGCCCGTAAATACCATACAACGGTTAGTCTGCATATCAATATGACAGATGCTTACGATGACAGCCCTTTATGGAATGAATATGTGGAGCACGACCTGATTTCTAAAAATGCAGATGGCTCTCTGAAAGTGATTGGTGAATATAACAACCGGAAAGCTTATCAGATAAATTATCAGCGGGAATGGGAAGCCGGTTATACACAGATGCGTATAGATAAACTGCTGGCATTGATTCCGGAATTGAAGGAAGCCGGTACCATACACAGTGATGCCTGGATTGCCCGTCCCAGTGAAGGGCATAATGAAACGGTGATCTGTGAAGCCTTGTATCAGCAGAAAGCTGCATTATACTGGAAATCCAAGGGGATGGATATCACCAGTGAATGGGTAATGGACTATATGATCGGCTATGTTCCTTATGCCTGGCATTTCAATGGCTTCAATCAGGCGGATTATCTGAAATATCCGGCTACTGTCTATACCGGAACAGGAATCAATCCGGATATCAAAAGCAGTGATCATGATTTGGGATTCCTGTTTGGAACGTCTTGCTATGGGGAACCTGTCTGGCTGGGAACAGATCCTCGGAAGTGGGAAAAAGCCTTCATAAAGGATTTCATGTTGAAGGTTCCTCAATACTTTTTCCTGAATCGTTTGGACCGGGATTCTGTTTCAGGCGAAGGTAAGAACCGGATGGCCTGGTTCTCTGAAGGAGTGGTTGTTTCCTTGAAAGACAGTACGGTCACGCAGTATGACCGTGTCTTCCGTCAGAAGGATACCTTGTGTATGCCGGCTGTATGGAGAAATGACAGAGGAGTCTTGCTGTATAGTGAAAATGATTGTTCAGATACTCAGTTTGATGTTCCATATAACTGGGGAAATGTTGAAAAGGCTAAATTATATCTGGTGACCTTAGACGGGCTGAAATTCCAGAAGGAGGTAACCTTGAAAAAGGGAAAATTGAAGCTGAAGCTGGACGGGGAAACACCTTATTACGCAATCCCTTGCTGTTCTGAATCGAATTGATGTTTGTTTGCTTATAAATAACTAAAGTGGTAATGAAGAAAAAGTTTTTGTTTCTATGTTGTTTTTTGTGTGCCCTTACTGGCTGGGCCCGAAAGACTGATGAGGCTTTTCGTGTTCTCCAGCGTGTAAGTAAGCAGTCTTCTGTTCCGGTGAAGCTGGAATTGAAGAAGGGAGCCGGAAACATGTATTATGAATATTCCGTAAAGGATGGAGTTTTGCATTTGAAAGGATCGGACAATGTATCTCTTTGCCGGGGATTCTATGATTATGTCAAGACTCACCGTCTGGGCATGTATACCTGGAGCGGCAATAATATCCGTCTTCCGGAAGAATTGCCTGCTGCTTCTTCCGTCAGGGTAGAGTCCCCTTTCCGGAATCATTATTATTTTAATGTCTGTACTTATGGCTACACGATGCCTTATTGGGATTGGGCACGCTGGGAACAGGAAATCGACTGGATGGCTCTTCATGGCATCAATATGCCGCTGGCCCTGGTTGGCTATGAAGCCATTCTTGCCCGTGTCTGGCAAAAGATGGGACTGACGGAAGAGGAGATAAACAGTTATTTTGTCGGTCCGGCACACCTGCCCTGGATGCGTATGGGGAATGTGAGCGGGATAGACGGCCCTTTGAATCCGGACTGGCATGCCGGTCAGCTGGCTCTTCAGCATAAGATCCTCGACCGGATGCGTGCTTTGGGCATGAAGCCGATTTGTCCGGGCTTCCCCGGTTTCATACCGGAAGCATTCAGGCGGATCTATCCGGATCTTCATATTGTTGAAACCCATTGGGGAGGTGCCTTCCATAATTGGATGATTTCTCCCACAGAGCCTTTGTTCGCAAAGATTTCTGAGGCGTTCATCAAGGAATGGGAGAAAGAGTTCGGTAAATGTGACTATTACCTGGTAGACAGTTTCAATGAGATGGATATACCTTTCCCGGAGAAGGGAAATCCTGCCCGCTATGAAATGGCAGCTTCTTATGGTGAGAAGGTTTATAGTTCCATAAAGCGTGCCAATAAGGATGCCGTGTGGGTCATGCAGGGCTGGATGTTCGGCTACCAGCGTCATATCTGGGACTACGAGACTCTGGGTGCCCTTGTCTCCCGGGTTCCCGATGATAAGATGCTGCTTCTGGACCTGGCCGTTGATTACAACAGGCATTTCTGGCATTCGGAAGTGAACTGGGAATATTACAAGGGATTCTACAACAAACAGTGGGTCTACAGTGTGATTCCCAATATGGGAGGAAAGACGGGAATGACGGGTGTTCTTGATTTCTATGCCAACGGTCATCTGGAAGCACTTTCTTCCTCCAACCGGGGAAATCTGGTAGCTCACGGACTGGCTCCCGAAGGAATCGAGAATAACGAAGTGCTTTATGAACTGGTAACTGATGCGGGCTGGAGTGACCACCGTATGGATGTACGTGACTGGTTGAAGCAGTACAGCATTAACCGTTACGGCAAGGCTCCGGCTCAGTTGATGAAAGCCTGGGATTATCTCCTGAAGTCTGTATATGGAACGTTTACGGATCATCCCCGTTTCAACTGGCAGTTCCGGCCTGGTCTTGTCAAGAATGGTTCTATTAATATAAGTGATGATTATTTCAAGGGGCTTGAGTCTTTTGTTGCAGCATCCGAAGAACTGAAGGACAGTCCTTATTATCTCACGGATCTTTGTGAAATGACGGCCCATTATCTTGGTGGTAAGGCAGAAATACTGACCAGACAGATTGATCAGGAATATTTGTTGGGAGATACGCTTCAGGCACATTTCCTCCAGAGCCGGTTTGAAGCATTAATGTTGGGTATTGATCGTATCTTATCCCAGCATCCGACTCTTCGTCTGGACCGTTGGGTGTCTTTTGCTTCGAAGGCAGCAAGAACGGAAGCACAGAGAAAACAGTATGAGATGAATGCCCGCCGTATCGTTACGGTCTGGGGACCTCCCGTGGACGATTATTCGGCAAGGATTTGGAGTGGTCTGATCGGCCAGTATTATCTGGGCAGATGGAAAGAATATTATCGGGGCCGTGAGAAAGGTGAGGCTGTTGACCTGGCTTCCTGGGAGCGTAACTGGGTAGAGAACAACCGGGATACGTATAAATGGAATTCCGGTCTGGATATTGTAGCATTTGCCAGAGAAATGTTTGCCTTGTCTCAGGATGTCTCCTCTTCATCCCTGTTGCTGAACCGTCCGGGCATGGTTGGAACCTGGAGTCTGAAACCTGATGAATCCAGAGAACTGGTATTCAATATACCGGCCCGTATGCTGAAGGGACTGAAGGGAATTTCAATCGAATGTCTGAAAGGCAGCGGTATGATAGAGTGTACAGGATATGTTCTGGAAGGAGATGGACAGGTTGTGGCTTCTTCTTCGGATCGGGTTTCATCCGAACAGGGAAAACTGCATTATACACTGGAAATGCCTGAAAAAGTAAATGCCAACAATGGTTGTCTGCTGAAGCTGACCCTGAAATCTTCCGGAGGAAATGCTGCCGGAATTATTCTTGGTGTAAATGACTTGTAATCTGCCAATACTTATATAGTTTGACTATGAATCTTATATATACTTTTTCTCATGTCCGGCGGCAGATAGCCTGGGCTGCCGGATGTTTGTGCTGCTGTCTGCAGCTTAACGGACAGGTTATCTATGTTTCTACCCGGGGAAACGATAAGTGGAACGGAAGTGAAAAGAAACCGGTGGCTTCACTGGTGCGGGCTCAGGAACTGGCACGTGCTTACGGACGTGATACCAGTGTGGAAATTGTTTTTGAAGATGGAATCTATTATTTGCCGGGTACGGTACAGTTTACCGGTCAGGACAGTAAAGATTATCCGGCTACGGTAACTCTCCGTGCCCGCCATGAGGGAAAAGCAGTGATCAGTGGAGGGCAGCAGATCCGGCTTGACTGGAAACAGGAGGCCGGGAACATTTATGTTGCCAGTGTGCCGGCCGGAATGGATATAGACCAGCTGTATGTAGCTGGTTTGAGACAGCCGATGGCAAGGTTCCCGAATGCGCAGCCCGGCAAGCAACGGAATGTCTACGACACCTGGGTTCTGGATCATCAGGCACAACCGAATTCTGAAATGGATCCGTTGCAGCCGGAGCGGATTGCCTTGTGGAAAAATCCGGAAGGCGGATATGTACATGCGATGCATACGGCATTGTGGGGAGACATGCACTGGGAAATCAAAGGAAAGAATGAGGATGGAACTCTGCAACTGGAAGGTGGATGGCAGAATAACCGTCCTTCGGGCATGCATCCGCTGTATCGCTTTGTTGAGAATATCAAAGAAGAACTGGATGTGCCGGGAGAATGGTATTATGACCGCAGTGAAAGCAAGTTATACTATATGCCTTTGCCGGAGATCGATCTGGATGAGGCTAAAGTGGAAATTGTACGTCTGAAACATTTGATTGAATTCAACGGAACGAAGGAGAATCCTGTACGGGGGATTCATCTGCAGGGACTTACCTTTAAGCATACAGCCCGGACCTTTATGGAAAATAAAGAGCAATTATTGCGTTCAGACTGGACCATGTATCGGGGCGGAGCCATTGTTTTCAACGGTGCAGAGGAGTGTTCGGTTGAAAATTGTGAATTTGACCATTTGGGAGGGAATACGATTTTTGTGAATAACTATAATCGTTATCTGACAGTCAGAGGATGTTACATTCATCACAGCGGTGCCAACGGGATTGTTTTCGTGGGAGATCCTGACATGGTCCGCAGCCCGCTGTTTCGTTATGGCAATCAGAACTACGAGACGATGGATATGACTCCCGGTCCTTTGGGAGATAATTATCCTCAGGATTGTTGGGTGGACGATTGCCTGATAACCATGACAGGACGTGATGAAAAACAGACGGCTCCCGTACAGATTTCCATGTCACAGCGTATCCGGGTGAGTCATTGTTCCATTTATGATGTACCGCGTGCGGGTATCAATATTAACGAAGGTACCTTTGGCGGGCATATCATCGAATTCTGCGATGTGTTTAATACGGTTCTTGAGACAGGAGACCACGGAAGTTTTAATTCATGGGGACGTGACCGTTTCTGGACTCCCGATGTGGTGACCATATCCGATCAGGTAGCTCTTCATCCGGATATGCAATATTGGGATGTTCTGGAACCTAATGTACTGCGTTATAACCGCTGGCGTTGTGATCATGGCTGGGATGTTGACCTGGATGACGGTTCTTCTTTTTATCGGATCTATTGCAACCTGCTTCTCAACGGTGGTTTGAAAATGCGTGAAGGTTATGATCGTGTGGCTACAAATAATATTATACTGAACAACTCGCTGCATCCACATGTTTGGGTACGTAACAGTGACGATGTATTCAAGCATAATATAGTGTTTACTGCCTATCAGCCTGCTGTGATGAATAGCGCATTGGGAGAATCAGACCGGTGGGGAAAGGAACTGGACTATAATCTGTTTGCAACCGGTCAGGCAGCAATGAGAAAATTTGCGGCTCATGGAGCTGATGCACATTCCGTTTCGGCAGATCCCCTGTTTGTAAATCCCGGTCAGGGAGATTTCAGAGTCAGACCGGAGTCTCCTGCTTTTAAGATTGGTTTCCGCAATTTCGATATGACCGATTTTGGAGTGAAGAGTGAAAAGCTGAAAAAACTGGCCCGTACCCCTGACATTCCCGAAATAGTCCTGCAAATTCAGGATGAGGTTTCTGCGGAATATACCTGGCTGGGAGCTGTTCTGAAAGAAGTGAAAGGTGAAGAGCTTTCGGCCTATGGAGCCAAATTCAGTCAGGCCAGTATGGCGCTTGACCGTGTTCCAGCAGAATCTGAAGCTTATAAGTTGGGGCTTCGGTCGGGAGATTTATTGCTGTCATTTGGCGGGAAAGAGATTTCTACGGCTGCTTCTTTCAAACAGCTTTTAGAAGAATATGCAGGAAAATCCGGAGAGCTGCTTGTTATGCGTAATCAGAAAGAAATGGTTGTAAAATTGGCAGCCTTCAGAGGGGAGATGCAGCCAGTGGAGAGGTAAGAGTGTATTAAAAATGCTTTTTATCGGAAGGCATTCCCGATTTTACTGTAACTTTGCCGCGCATTTTGGATTAAGGTAAAAAAAAGATGGATAGCAAGGTTAATCAAGGTTCCCGAAGCAATGAAATTGACATGCTGAACGGGCCGTTGTTCAGGAAAATATTGGTGTTTGCCCTTCCGCTGGCAGCCAGCAGTCTGTTACAGGAACTTTTTAATTCAGTCGATGTGGCTGTAGTGGGACACTTTGTCGGAAGTGAAGCCCTTGCAGCTGTTGGAAGTAACGCACCGGTCATCGGATTGCTCATCAACCTGTTTATGGGGATCTCCATGGGAGCCTGTGCGATTATTTCCAACCACATCGGACAGCAGGATGACCGGAGTATACGCCGCTCCATCAGTACGGTTCAGCTGGTGGCTGTCCTGAGCGGATTATTCCTGCTGGTATTGGGACAGGTAGCTGCCCGGCCGATACTGACCTGGATGGGAACTCCCCCGGAAGTACTGGATCAGGCCGTGATCTATTTGCGGATTTATTTTCTGGGAATGCCTTTTATCATGGCATTTAATTTCGGATCAGCCATTTTGCGCAGCATGGGCGATACGCGGCGTCCGTTATATATTCTGGTGGTTGCCGGTGTAATCAACACCCTGCTTAATCTTTTGTTTGTCATTGGATTTCAGATGGGGGTAGCCGGAGTAGCCGTAGCAACGGGCATAGCCAATGCGGTGAGTGCTACATTGATCATCCGGTTGCTGCGGAAAGAACAGGAACCGTTCCGTCTGCATTTTGACCGGATGAAGATTTATTCCTCGGAATTAAGCCGTATGCTGCGAATCGGTGTGCCGGCTGGCATCCAGGGCATGATTTTCTCGATCTCCAATGTGGTGGTGCAGTCATCCATTAACAGTTACGGAGCCGATGCCATTGCCGGGTCGGCTGCAGCAGTCAACTTTGAGTACTACTGCTATTTCATTATTCAGGGATTCAACGGAGCTGCGATCAGTTTCATTGCCCAGAATTACGGAGCCGGAAAAATGGATCGCGTACATCGGATCTTCTGGATCTGCATGGCTTCGAGTGTTGCTTTCTGTGCCGCCTTCAACTGGCTTTTTGCCTGGCAGGACAATTTCTTTCTGGGATTCTTCTCGGACGTACCGATGGTACACCATTATGGAGCTATCCGTATGCATATTGTACTGGCTCTGCAATTCATTGCCAGCAGTTACGAGATTGCCGGCTCTTCCTTGCGGGGGATGGGCAAATCACTGACTCCGGCTCTGCTGACGGTTTTCGGAACCTGTCTGCTCCGGGTAGTCTGGGTGTATGTCGTGTCTCCGTTGTGGAAAGGATATGATGTGCTGATGATGGTTTATCCGATATCCTGGGTGCTGACAGGCATTCTGGTACTGACTGCTTACTGGCTGCATATCCGGAAACCTGCTTTCCGGATAAAAGCATAGTCGTATCTCTTGGGGATTTAAAAAATAATGACAATTAGTTCCCTTGGCAAAGCCGAATAAGGACTTTGTCAGCAGCGTCATTTTGGGTCCATGGGTCCACTGGGTCCATAATGGACCCTTTACCGTAAGAGAAAAAACTCTTGTAATTGTTCCTGATTTTAAATGTTTTGCTATAAGGTGTTGTTTTATAGAATATTACTATTTAGACCTTGTGATTTTTGAGACTGTTTTGTCTCAAAATCAGTTTGGAGTTGGCCGAAAGGAAAAGTCCTGAAAATACGCTCAGAAACAGGCTTTCTTGTTCATTCATTTTCATAGCCTGAGTTGTGAAATAAATTAGATAATAAACAACGATAAATACAAGGCAGCTCCTTGGTATGGATTCATTCCTTGCTTGAAGATTAAGTATTGACAAATATATCTATAAAAATGAAAAACTGTATGCATAATGTCTTTTTTTTATGCGCATAGTTTAAAAAATGAAAATAGGGAAAGGTGCTGGATTTTGAATCCCGGTCATTCAAAAAACGTTTCGGCGTGTACCTGTGTTTGTTTCGGCGTTTGGATGAAAAGCTCTCGATGTTTTTTTAAAACGTCAGGGGCTTTGGCCATTCGGGATAAAAATGGCTGATTTCCTCTTACGATGGAGGGTCCATTATGGACCCAGTGGACTCTGGACCCAAAAATGAACCTGAAAAACGCTTGAAAAGTCAGATTTCCAAACTGTCATTTTGATACTTTCCACTGGCTTGAAAATAAAAATTCACGATTGCTAGGCTGGTTGCAGGAGAATGTGTATCTTTAGCCAGTTATGTATAATTAGTAACCTGTTCAATATGAAAAAGACAAAATTATCTCTCGTGGGGCTGGCTGTTCTGCTGTTGGGGGGAACAAGTATGTATGCCCAGTCATGGAGAGGCGGAGGACCTGTAACTCTGGATAAAAAATATGCAGGCTATCATTGTGTGAATTTATTAGACAGTACGAGTGTAACGGTTGAACCCACCGGACAGGGATCGTTTGCCGTTTGCCGGGCCGTTCAGGTACAGACACCGGTCGGTGCACTTCAGCAACGTGTCTTGAAATACGATTATGATCCGTTGACAGCAGCTGCTGTATTCAAGCGGGTCACTATTTATCATTCGGATGGAACATACACTCCGGTGGATGTGTCCAAAACATGCGATTATGCTGCTCCGGCAAGGGCGATTTACTGGGGAGCCCGCCAGATCATGCTGGAACTGGGACAGCTGGAACCGGGGGATATTATCGATTATGAAATTGATAAGAAAGGATTTACTTACGCATTGCTGGGCGATATGCCTCAGGAAGGAGATGATTCCCGTTTCATTCCTCCCATGCGTGGACAATTCTATGATATTGTACCTTTCTGGAGCAGTGATCCGACTTTGCGCAAGGTATATCGGGTAAGTCTTCCGGCAGAAAAAGAAATCCAGTTTCAGTTCTATCAGGGTGATTGCAGTTCGTCCATGCGCTACGAGGATGGACGTAAGGTCTATACATTTGCAAAAAATGAAATGATGCCGTTCCGTCGTGAGCCGAATATGGTAGACTTATATGATGCTGCTCCGAAACTGATGATGTCGACAACTCCGGACTGGAAAGAAAAGTCCCGCTGGTTTTATGGAGTCAATGAAGACTATGGCAGTTTCACGGCTATACCGGAAGCTCAGAAAAAGGTGGATGAACTGATCCGGGGAAAGAAAACCGAACTGGAAAAGGTTGCGGTACTGACTCACTGGGTGGCTGATAACATCCGGTATGCAGGTATTTCCATGGGAAAAGGAGAAGGATTTACACTGCATAACCTGAAAATGAATTATACAGACCGTTGTGGAGTATGTAAGGATATTGCAGGAACACTGATTGCATTCCTGCGGATGGCCGGATTTGAAGCCTTTCCGGCAATGACAATGGCAGGAAGCCGGGTAGAAACGATTCCGGCCGATCATTTCAACCATTGTGTGGCAGTGGTGAAACTGAGTGACGGTACTATGATGCCGCTTGATCCGACATGGGTACCTTTCTGCCGGGAATTGTGGAGCAGTGCCGAACAGCAGCAGAATTACCTGCCGGGTACACCGGAGGGAACCGACCTTTGCATTACTCCCATCTCTGCTCCTGAGAACCATTATGTACGGATTCAGGCAAATAATGTACTGGACGATAAGGGAACTTTAAAAGGATCTTTCACCATTGAGGCAGAAGGCCAGAGTGACAGCAATATCCGCCGGATCTTTACAACCGGTTTCCAAAGTGAATGGAAAAACGCTCTGGAACGCCAGTTGCTGAATGTATCTCCTAAGGCGCGTCTGGAAGGTGTTGACTATGGACGTTCACCGAAAGACTACCAGCGTGCACCGATCCGCATGACGTTCCGTTATGAAATCCCTGACTATGCACTGAAGTCGGATCAGGGAGTGCTGATTTTTAAACCATTTGTTCTGAATAATCTTTATACACAGGTTTTATCTTATCTGCGGATAGATACAAATCTGGAAGAACGGAAATATGGATTCAAGGATGCCTGCTCCCGTTTGGTAGAATTGGAAGAGACATTGAGAATTCCTTCCGGCTATCAGTTGCAGGGAGGCGAGAAGCTGGAAAATCTGGATGGTCCGGGTGCCGGATTTACCGGATACCTGGGACAGGACGGAAACCGTTTGCAGCTGAAGACCTCTCTTCGGTTGAAGAAACGGGTGTATGAAGCTTCTGACTGGGACAGTTTCCGTAAGGCTGTGAATGCTGCCAAGAAATGCGGGGAATATATAGTACTGAAGAAATAACGGCGTATCGAACTGTTTTAAAATGAAAAAGTGATGAAGACATTATCAATCTATATAGGAATATTAGGGATGCTTTTACTGGCTGTTTTACCGGTAAAGGCAGAATCGGAAGCGGAGTTCCGTAAACTCTCGAAAACTTATACCTTACGTGCTGACGGCAGTCAGGAGTTGCGTGTACAGAAGGAACTGACTCTGTTTACTCATGCGGCGATGAATGGCTTGTACGGAGAAACATTTATCGTTTATGATCCGGAATTTCAGGAACTGACCATCCATGAGTCGTACACGCGTCAGAAGGATGGTACGGTGATCAAGACTCCTTCCAATGCACTGGTAGAAGTGCTGCCGTCTTCTGCGGCTAATGCTCCGGCATATAATCATCTGAAGGAAATGGTGGTTGTACATACAGGACTGGAACTGGGAGCTACGATCTATCTGGATTATTCCATTGTGAGCAAGGCGGGATATTTGCCGGAACTGGATGTATGTTGTCCGGTAAAGGAACTTTCTCCTGTCAAGGAATTTATCTTCCGGCTGAATGTTCCGGCTGGGAAATCCGTTCGCTATGAGCTGTTGAATGCATCGGCCAAACCGGTTATTGCCCAGGGAAATGGAATGAAGTCCTTTATATGGACCTTGAAAGATGTAGCGCCCCGTCCTTATGCTTATCCTTCCGGAAGAGGAAACTTGGGACTTGTGCAGGCCGTAGCCAGTGGTATGATGCCGGTTTTTGTTGCTTCCACATGGCCCGGATATACAGAAGCGGTGAAGTATTTGCAGAAGCAGTTTGCCGTTGGCAATACTTCCGTAGTAGAAGGAAAGGTTGCTGAGCTGACTCAGGGGCTGGAAGGCAATCCTCAGGCAATGCGTAATGCCATTGCAAATTATATGGCGGGACTTTATCAGCTGGGACATTGCAACGTTTCGTTACAGGACGCCGGTTACCGGTTACGTCCGGCATCGGAAGTGATTACTTCTGCTTATGGAACTCAGGCGGAACTGGTTAATCTGGATGTTACTTTGCAGCGGGCTGCCGGACTGGAAGCAGAAGTTGCAGTATGTGCCTTACGTCCGTCAGTGGATGGAAACCGGGGACTGGCTACGGTTATGTCACTGGTGTGTCAGAGCAAAAAAATGCCGGAGAAAGTAGCTTTGACAGGAACGGAAGAAGCTTGTTTGCAGCCTTTCATGACCATTACGGATCTGCAAGGCAAAAAACTGATGCTGGAATCCTATCTGGGTGCAAAGGAAGCAAGAACAATTGATACGCTGGAGGTTAAGAGTGACAAATTGCAAGAGCTGGCAGATGGGTGGGGAATCGTTCCTTTGTCTGATCCGACTCCGGTACGTTCACTTTATGCTTATGCCGGTAATACAAGTATTTCAGAAAAGATTCTTTTGCCGAGAACGGTGGATTGTGCATTGGAAACCATAGTCCGTCTTCCTGAAGGAATGAAATGGTCCGGACATGCAGACAAGGAAATAAGCAATGCGTGCGGAAAAGTAGTCTTCAGTTATAAGGCAGTGAAAGGAGGAGTGAAAGTAACACGTTCCATTCGCATTGACCGTCAGTTGCAGACTCCGGCAAATTATAAGGAACTTTACGCTCTTCTGTCAGAATGGAGAGATACCAACAATCATACTCTGGTCGTAAAAAAAGTGTCAGAATGATTTATAGATAGATTTTGATGGAATATCAGATTATCCTGTCAGGATAAGAACATGAGCCGTATCATTACTTGAAACAAGGTTTTGATACGGCTCATTTGTTGAAATCTGCTTGCGTTTTCAGTAAACCGTCTGAACTTTCGCTTTTGTTGTTAATTACTATTAATATTAGTAGATCTACTAATATGTTTAGTTGTTTGTCTGAAAAATTTTATATCTTCGTATTGTATTAATCTTAAATGACCTGTTTATGAAGAAACTGACGGCAAAAGAAGAAGAAATAATGAATATCTTATGGGCCGAAGGTCCTTTGTTCATTCGTGAAATGCTGGCATTCTATCCGGAGCCTAAACCACATTACAATACGGTAGCTACCCTGGTGAAACTGTTGGCAGAAAAGGGTTTTGTCAGTTATCGTGCGTTTGGGAATACCTACCGTTACGAGGCTAAGATAACTGAAAATGAATACAAGGGTTCGGCGATCGGGGAGATTGTTGCCCAATATTTTGATAATTCTTATACCAAGGTTGTTTCTCAGTTTATTGAAGATGAGAAAATGGACCTGGAAGAACTGAAGCAGCTGATAGCTCAGATAGAGCAGGAAAAGAATGATCGTAAATCTTGAACTTATGGTAGCCTTTTTGATCTATTTACTGAAAAGCTCATTCTGCCTGACATTGCTCTATGGGTTCTATAAGTTATTTTTCGCTTCGACCACTCGTTTTTCTTTGAACCGATGGGTATTGGTGGGCGGAATGCTGACCTGTCTGTTATTGCCTTTCGTCTCTCTGGAACTGGAGCATGAACCTTTAGTGCAGTCTCCTTTCAGGCTTATGCAGGAATGGGAACAGCCAGTTGAAGTAATACCAGCTCCTGCTGCCGGTATGGCAGAGACTGTTCGGCCGGAAACCGGTCATTGGGACTGGCTTGTGATATGGATGGTGGTTTATCTGTCAGGATGTACTTTTGTTCTCTTGCAATGGGTTGCAGGCTATTTCCGTCTGTTCCGCTGGATAAACCGGCAGGAGTATAAAGAGTGTAATGGACTACGATGGGTGTTGTATGATATTCCTGTCCGCTCTTTCAGCTGGGGGACGTATATCGTCATGAGCCGTCAGGAGTATGAAGCATCCTCTCCGGTCTGTCTGCATGAGGAAATGCATTGCCGCTACGGACATTGTTATGATAATCTGCTGATACAGCTCATCTTAATCTTTCATTGGTGGAATCCGTTGGTGTGGAAACTGAAGCATGAACTTAGTGGTGTTCATGAGTATCAGGCCGATGAAGGTGTATTGGATCAAGGCATCGATGCAAAAATATATCAATTGTTATTGGTGAGGAAAGCAGTGGGTTCAAGGCTCTACTCTATGGCTTGCGGTTTTACTCACAGTTCACTAAAAAAACGTATTTCTATGATGTCGAAAAAAAGAAACACCAAGTGGGTCCGGCTGCGTGTCTTGTTGGCCGTACCTCTGGCTGCAGGGGTAGTGTATGCCTTTGCGAAGCCGGAAGTGAAAGAAACGGTAGCAGATTATAGTGCAGTTCTTCAGACAAAGAATCAGGGAAAAGCGAAATCCGGACTGGTGGTAAGGGATGCAGACCAGCGGCGGGACACAGACAATCTGATGCTGGATCATATTTCGTCGGAAAAGGCGTATGTTCTGGAATTGTACTGCAACCAGCGGAACCACTTCCTTTTCGGGCCGGAAAATCCTGTTTCAAAGAAGGAGCTTGTTGATTGGGAAACCATGACGGACAAGGTCAGGAAGCAACTGGCAGACGCATTCGCTGAGCTGTATTCAAAACAGAAAAAGGAAATGTTTCCCATTGTTGTCCGTATTGTAGCCGACCGCAATGCGAAGATGGGAGCTATTACTACAGCCAAGCAGAAACTGATGAAAGCGTATGATGAGGCCAGGCAGGAACTTTCGAAAACTTATCCTCAGGAGCTGGTGGACAAATGTCTGACTTCCCGTTTCTATTATGCTTCTCCGAAAGCATATGCGGATGTTCCGGCAGGAGTGGCCGACAAGAGTGTTCCGTTGCCGGGATATGGAATCCAGTTCTGGGTAGACAACAGGTTGGCAGGCGAGTTGAAGGATTTTTCGCTGGATGAACTTTCTTCGAAAATCATGCAGTTGCGTGAGGAAAATAAGGCTGAAAACTTTGCAGTTTCGTTGAAGATTCCTTCGGATGCTTCTGAAGGAGTGGTGTATGATATCAAGCAGGTATTGCGCAAAGGATATATGCTTAAACTGAATCTTACGAACGATTTTTAGAATTGATACCTTTAAATTTATGAAACCTTTAGCCTTTTATTCAAGTCTTATATCAGTTATATTTGTGTTTGCTTCTTGCCATAAGGAGGGTAAAAGTATTGTGACTCCGGTATCCAGTGGCCGGCCTTATGAGGTATTGGTGGTTGCTGATGACCAATGTTGGAACAGTCCGGACAGTACGCTTTTCCACGTGCTTGATACCGATGTTCCGGGATTGCCCCAGCCGGAGCGTTCTTTCCGGATTTCGAGGGTTCGTCCGGAGTCTTTTAACCGTAGTACCCGCTTGTTCCGCAACATCATTATCGCGGATATTCAGGACATTTATACTCAGACTAAATTCAAGTATACCCGTGATGCGTATGCTTCTCCACAGATGATTATGACTATCCAGTCACCTAGTCAGGAAGAGTTTGCCGAATATGTATCCAGGCATGGGCAGGTGATTATTGATTTCTTTACCCGTACAGAAATGAACCGGGAAGTAAAGCTGTTGAAGAAGAAGCATAATGAGGTCTTGTCAGCCAAGGTACAGAGCTTGTTTGACTGTGACATTTGGATGCCGGTAGAACTGGCTTCGTACAAGGTCGGCCAGCAGTTCCTGTGGGCTTCCAGCAACCTGAATGATCTGAACTTTGTTATCTATACTTATCCGTATACCAGCAAGGAAACCTTTACAAAGGCATATTTCATAGAGAAACGGGATTCTGTGATGAAAGCCAACCTTCCGGGAGCAAAAGAAGGTATGTATATGGTGACTGCTGATTCCATGTTTGTAGATGCACGTAACATTGCGGTGCAGGGTGATTATGCATATGAAGTACGTGGTTTGTGGGAGATGGAGAACGATGCGATGGGAGGTCCTTTCGTTTCACATGCCCGTGTGGACCGTACGAACGGCCGGATTGTCGTCGTAGAAGGCTTTGTCTATAATCCGGGCAAACTGAAGCGTGACCAGATCCGTAAACTGAATGCAGCCCTTTATACCCTGAAACTTCCGCAGGAGAAAGAGGTGGGAGAGCTTCCTGTAGACAGTCAGATTTCGGAAGAATAAGGTGACGTGTTAATGAGTATATTATTATCCTGTTTTAGTTTTATGTTTTTATCCGATAGTGAAATATTTTCTATAAAGATGGCACGATTGATTTAAAAATTTTAATTTTGTCATAGGGTCAGGAATGGTTATGCATTCTTGTACGGAATTTATGTAAATATATTCTATAAAATGATATTACAGGAAGAGCGTATTCTAATTGCGGAACTTAAACGCGGTTCTAAAGAAGCTTTCGATCGAATATATGCGCTATATGCTGGTCGGTTGTTTGCGTATTGTGTACAATATACGAAGTGTCGGGAAGATGCAGAAGAAATTGTACAAGATGTATTTCTTGCTTTGTGGACCAGGCGTGAAAGCATTCGTCAAGAGGAATCTTTACGTTCTTTATTATTTATAATGTCTAAACATCGCGTCATTAATGCTTATCGTTCTACATTGAACTCTCCTGTTTATGAAGATTTCTTGAATTGTCAGAATGAGTTGCCTCGCGATGAAGATCATTATCCGATAGAATATGAACAGTATTTACAAGCCGTTAAGGCTACAATTCGTCGTTTGCCTTCTACTCAGCAACGTGTTATAGCTCTTTCCCGTTTTTCTCACTTATCTAATAAGGAGATTGCCGAACGTCTTTCGTTGAGTGAACAAACAGTTAAGAATCAATTATCGGTAGGTTTAAAAACTTTGCGTGCATTGCTGGCAAAAGTTTTATTTCCATCTGTAGCAGGATTGATATTAAATATTGTGAATAGATGGTTCTGAAAAGGTACATTGAAGTAAACTGATTGTCTTTAATAATAGATTACAAATAATATGGATAGATTGGAACAAAAATATAGAGATAATAGTTTAACACCTGAAGAGTTGAGGTGTTTGCGGGAAAAAGTGAATTTAATGAGTGATGAGTGTCTGGAAACGTCATTGCGTGAAGCGTGGGAATCAGCGGAAGCTTCTCCTTCGGATATATATTGTTTGGACAAATTGAAAGAAAAAATAGATGGACAACTTTTCTCTTCAAGCCGTACTATTCCGTTTTATCGGAAAGTCATTCGGATAGCTGCAGCTGTTCTTCTTCCTCTTTTTATGATTGCAACTATTTATTTGTATCAGGAGAATGCGACTCTTTCTCAAAAAGAATTTGTGGCTTCTACTGGAGTGGGCGAACAAGTAACAATTTCCTTACCGGATGGTACACAGGTTACATTGAATGCGGAATCTCATCTTTCTTACAATTTGTCTGATTATAATTCAAGTGAGCGTCAAGTGACATTTGATGGGGAAGGATATTTTCGTGTTGCGAAAAATCCAGATAATCCTTTTTCTATTCATGCCAAGGGATTGAAAGTTTCAGTATTAGGTACAACTTTTAATCTCCGTGCCCGTTCTTCAGATTCGGTCGCAGAATTATCACTGGAAGAAGGAAGTGTTTGTTTTCAAGCTTTAAAGACTGGACAAAAAGTTGTTTTATCACCTAATCAAAAAGCTGTTCTTGATCAGAGGAATGGTACGGTAACTATAGAGGAAGATTTACGTATTACAGATGCTTCGTCTTGGCGAAGAGGTGAATTGGTCTTTCGTAATGTTCCGTTTGCAAAAGTGTTAGAAGAAATAGAGAAAGTTTATAGAGTTTCTATTATTCTGGAGGTAGATGGAGAATTGTATCGAAATGATTTGTTTACAGGAGTAATGAGTCGTACTAATATTAATGAGGTCTTAGAAGTTATAGAACATTCGTATCATTTAAAAGCTATTTTGGAAGATGGAACTATAAGATTGGTTGATTTACCTTAATATTATACAGGTAGTTTCAAATAGAATCCTATTTCTAGCATAAGGAATTTGGCTTTGTGGTTAGAAATAGGATTTTTTATGTTTATATGCTTTTTAACATATATTTCTTTTAGTACGAAACTTGGTGAGACTTGTCTTTACTTATAGACAAGCTAGTTTAGTCTTTTTTATTTTCAAAAATCATTAATCTAATAACCTAAAGAAACATGAACAGTCAATTAAAAGTACAAAAATTATTTTGTATAGCAGTTTGTCTCTTCTGGATAGGTGTTGTAAATGCCTTTGCTCAGGAGCAAAAAGTGGTTGTTGAGTTGAAAAATGCTACACTGAGGCAAGTTTTCAGAAGCATTGAGGAACAGACGACGTATCGTTTTTCTTATCGAAATGTCATGATCGATAATAAGAATGATATTACGATATCGAAGTCTCAGGTAAACGTCTCTGTTGTACTTGATGAGGTCTTAAAGGGGCGTGGTTTAACTTATAATATTGTATCTCCCAAATCTATTGTTATTAGTGACCAGAAAGAACAGTCTGCTCCGGTAAAGAATAAACATGTGTCCGGTATTGTAAAATCAGCTGATGGGGAGTCTATTATTGGGGCTAATGTAAAGGTGACAGGTACGACTATTGGTTGTATTACAGATTTGGATGGAAACTTTTCGCTTGAAGTTCCCGATAATGCCAGTCTTACCATATCTTACATAGGTTTTAAGACACAAGAAGTACAGGTAAAAGGTAAATCTGTTTTGAATATAGTATTGAAAGAAGATACAGAGATTTTGGAAGAAGTTGTTGTCGTTGGGTATGGAACGCAAAAGAAAGTTGATTTGACCGGAGCTGTTGCATCGGTAAAGATGGATGATATTTTAGGAAATCGTCCGGTGGGAACTACTTCACAGGTTTTAGAGGGGGCAATTCCTGGATTACAGATAAGTCGTAATAATGGTAAACCAGGTGTTAGTATGAATCTTAATATACGTGGTGTAACAAGTGTTAATGATGAGGGTGGCGCACCGTTAGTTCTTGTTGATAATGTACCGATGGATTTGGATATGATTGATCCTAATGATATAGAAAGTGTTTCGGTTTTAAAAGATGCTGCTTCTGCAGCTATTTATGGTGCCCGTGCAGCTTTTGGTATCATTTTGATCACTACGAAACAGGGAGCAAAAGATACTCCAGTCAGTTTTAATTATTCTAATAATTTTTCATTTTCTAATCCAAGTACATTACCAGAAAAAGTATCTCCAAGACAGACGGTTCAAGTTTACAAAGATTTAGGTACTGTTGGATATTTTGGTGGACAAGACGTAGACCGTTGGTTGTCATATTTGGATGAGTATGATCAGGGCATGCATCCTGAAGGATACGCAGTTTATGATGGCGTCCGATATAATCTGGCTCCAACCGATTATTATGCTGACATGATGGAGAAATTTGGTTTTCAACAACAGCATAACTTATCTGTTCAGGGTGGAAGTAAAAAGGCAAACTATCGTTTAGCTTTTGGCATGGTGGATGAAGATGGAATTTTATATAGTGATAAAGATGCTTATCGAAGATATAATGTCTCTAGTTTTATTAATATGGATGTAGCTAGTTGGTTAAGTACACAATTGGATGTACGTTATTCCAGATCAAATACATCAACGGTGAAGGGAACTGCCGATGGCAGAAATATTTGGCAAGTTGCTCATCAATCACAATCTATGGCACCAGTAGGATATGGTTATGATAATTATGTAAATCCTGAAGAGCCTTTGCCTTTCTTTTCACCCCGTAATATGATATTATTGGATAATCCTTCAAAAGATAGAAAATCAGATACCAGAATTTTAGGTCGGGTAATTTTAAAGCCTATAAAAAATCTGTCTGTTACTGCAGAGTATAGTTACTATCGTCAATGGGGAAGTAATTCTTATGCTCCAGTATTGTATGAAGGATTGCGTAATACAGGTAGTAATAAGATTTACAGCGTTACTAAAAATTATTATGAAATGAAGAACTGGTTTTCTGATACCAATGCCTTGAATATATATGCAAATTATGATTTTAATATAAAAAATGATCATCATTTTAAAGTTATGATTGGATTCAATCAAGAATCTTATTATTATGAAGAATTGTATGGTAAACGTGAGGATTTATTGGATCAGAATCTTCCTTCATTAGGAATGTCTACTGGTATTCAGACTACAAAAGATGCTTTTAGTGAATATGCTTTGCGTAGTGGATTTTTCCGTTTTAATTATGATTATAAGAATCGATATTTGTTGACTGTTAATGGTCGTTATGATGGATCTTCTCGTTTTGCAGAAGATAACAGATTTGGCTTTTTCCCTTCGGTCTCAATTGGTTGGCGAATGATGGAAGAGCATTTTATGGAATCGTTGAGAGATATTTTTTCCAATTTGAAACCTAGAATGTCATGGGGTAGTATTGGAAATCAGAATGTTTCTAATTACGGATATATGTCTACAATGGCTATTGATAAGAATCATGAAATCAAATGGATTTTGCCAGGTCAGAGTGATTATGTAACAACAGTAAAGGCTCCCAATTTAGTTTCAACATCGTATACATGGGAGACTGTAGAAACATTGAATGCTGGATTGGATTTGGGAATGTTGAATAATAGGTTGCAAGTAAGTCTTGATTGGTATTTGCGTGATACTAAAAATATGCTTGCACCAAGTAAAACAGCTCCTTCTGTATTGGGTACAACTTTTCCACAGGCAAACTCTGCAAGTTTACGTACAAAAGGTTGGGAACTGACTGTTAATTGGAATGGGAATATCGGTTCAGATATCAGATATAATTTAGGGCTGAATTTGTATGATAGTCGTTCCAAGATAACAAAGTATGATAATGCCCAGGGAATTTTAACCAATAATGGAAGTTTGGTTTTGAGAGAAGGAATGGAATATGGTGAAATATGGGGATTTACGACAGATCGTTTTTATACAGCAGATGATTTTGATGCTAATGGAAAATTAAAGGATGGAATACCTTATGTGGAGGGTATTACACAACCCAAACCAGGTGATATTTTATATGTGGATTATGATAACAATGGTATCATTAATGCTGGGAAAAATACAATTGATGATCCAGGGGATCAGAAAATAATAGGTAATAATACTCCTAGGTTCCAGTATAATATCAATGGAGGAATCAGTTGGAAAGATTTTGATTTGAGTTTTATATTTACAGGAGTCGGTAAGCGTGACCTGCAGATGCCTGGATATTGGTGTGCTACGGGAACATTTACAGAGGCTGTTTATGATTATCAATTGAACTATTGGACAGAAGATAATGTCAATTCATATTGGCCTCGGTTGTACGGAGCTGGTGGTAATAATGGTGCTAATCAGAAAACTCAGACTAAATATTTGCTGAATGGTGCTTTTATCCGACTGAAGAATCTTACTTTAGGTTATAATTTACCTAAAAAGTTTTGTAATAAGATGTTGATCAAGAATCTTCGTTTTTATGTGAGTGGAGAGAATTTGTTTACGTTCCATCATTTACCGAAAGGGTATTATCCCGATGCGTTTGTATCTATTCCTGGATCATTATCTATGGCAACTGGAATACAAGGTGAAGGGTATACCAATTGGTCATATCCTTTGATGAGACAATTTGCTTTTGGCTTTAACTTAACATTCTGATTTTATGAAGAAAATATTTTATATAGCATGCGTTCTAGGATTATTTTCCTGTAATGACGACTTTTTAAATAAGACTCCTTTGGATCAAGAAACAGAAAAAACCTTGTTTCAGACTTATAATGGATGTCAAACTTATGCCTGGCAATTTTATTCTTGGTTTCCAGGATATGGAAAAGATCGCAATGAACTTTATGATGTTTATTCAGATAATGGTTTTCATGGAGCAGCCAATAATGAAAATAAGTATGGATGGGATAAAGTAACGAAGGCTAACTATACTTCAACAGGAAGTAATGGATGGAATTACTCAAGAATCCGTACTATTCAGGTAATGTTGGATAATTTGGATGCTTCATCAATGTCTGCTTCAGACAAAGAACATTGGAAAGGTGTATGTTCTTTCTTTAAAGCCAATGAATACTTTTCATTGCTATCTCGTTTTGGTCAAGCTATTTGGATTGACCATATGCTGACAGATAGTGATGAGGATGTTTTGTACGGTCCCAGTTTGGACAGATTATCTTTGGCTAACAAAATTCTGGAATTATTAGTTTACGCCAGAGATCATGTGAAGGAATCTGGTGATGGGGAAAATTCCGTAACACCGGATGTTGTGAATGCTTTAATTTCTCGTTTTGGATTGTTTGAAGGAACTTGGCAGAAATATCATCATATAGAAGGTGGTGATCCTGTTAAATATTTGCAGGCAAGTCTTGATGCATCATCGGTATTATTGCCTAAGTATCCTATTCATTCCGATTATAATGAAGTATTTAATTCTTATGATTTGTCTGGAATAAAAGAAGTGTTGTTATATAAGATTTATGTACCTAATAAAGGCCATAACCTGATTCGCATTAATGGATCGTCGGATTCTTGGCAGGAAGCTTCTTCTGATATGGTTCAGTCTTATTTGTGTGAAGATGGTAAACCGATATGGACCAGTGATAGATATGAAGGAAATCCATTGACAGGTAATGATGTGATGAATGTTGAGTTTCGCAATAGGGACTACCGGTTGTATTATTCTATTTGTCCTCCGTATCGTATTAATACATCTCAAGCTCTTTTGCAATGGGATAGTAATACTTCTATTACTTTACAATATGAAAAAACAGGAAAAATAGAGGATGAAGAATTTATTCATAAAATGGAAGAAGTAAATGGAAATTCTAATATTAAGAAATTTCTTCCTGTATTAAATTGGAATCGTGTAATAGTTCGTGAACAACCTCACATAAGGGGACGGTATCAGAATGGGCAAGGTTTTTGCATTTCTAATGCTGGATATTATCCTTGGAAATATTATACAACTGATGACCAAACATCTTTAAGTGATACGGATGTACCAATATTTCGTATGGGAGAAGTGTTAGTTAATCATGCAGAAGCTGCATGGGAATTAGGAATATTTGATCAGAGTGTAGCCGATAACACGATTAATAAATTACGTGTACGTGCTCATGTAGCTCCGATGACAGTAAGTCAAATTGATGCTAATTTTGATCCGACCAGGGATAAAGGAGGTTATGTTTCAGTGAATGATCCGGTTGAAGGTCCAGAGGATTATGAAGTAGATCCGGTTTTGTGGGAAATACGTCGTGAACGTCGCGTAGAGTTATATGCAGAAGGATTTCGTTTCGATGATTTACGCAGATGGGCGAAAGGGCATTATATCAGTAAAATCCAATATGGAGCTTATGTTAAAAAAGTTGATTATGAAAATGAACGTTATGTGACTGATCCTGATGTTAATAAGTTTAATCTTCAGATTGTGGATGATGGAACGGGGGGAGGACGTATTTGTTTATTTGGAGCTCCTGATCCAGGATGGCTTAATAAATATTACTTATATCCAATTCCTATTAATGATTTGGTTTTGAATGATAAATTGAGACAAAGTCCGGGCTACGAAATTCAATAATAAGCATGAGGGTGTGCCATCGCGTTCAAATCTTAATAACCACTCTTGCCACAGATAGCTGTAGTAGGAACGGATGGTGTTAAATGAGAATTTTGACACACCCTCATGGGAAAGTTTAGAGAAGGCTATGAATAGAATTTTGAGTATTTGTTTGTATTTGTTATTTTCTCCTTTTTGTATATTTGCTCAGCAAGTTATAGAAACATCTTCGTATAAGGTTCAAATGACCTCAACAGGTAAAATTGAATTTTATATATCGAAATTAGGAGAACAGTTTGACACAATAAGGTTCCGTAAAGATCAATATGCCGGTTTTTCTTTTGAAGATGTTGATCTTAAACAAGTGGCTAAATCTAATATAGCGACAGCTTTTCAAGGTGTAAAAGATAGTATTCAATATCAACTCTCGTATCAGGATGATAATGGTTGTATGTCTGTTATTGCTTCAATAGAAAACCTATCATCACAAGTTTTTATTCCTAGAAAAGGTGTTAAGGTATTTTGTGGAATAAATACTTATATGGATAAATATCCTCAATGGAATCATATTTATTTCCCGACTATGGTACGTAGTGAGCGGACGCATTTTATATCCTATTTTATGACTCCTCATAAAAATATATTTGCAATAGCCTCTCCTGATCCGATTGCTTCTTGGTGCCACGAATATGAAGGAAAAAAGGACGTAATGCAAGGAAAGGAAATTATGTATGGAGAACATCGAATATATACGACTTCGTTTTATCTTTTACATACTCTTCCGTTGCCTATGCGTCATCCACAAAATTTATATTATTTAAAACCGGGTGAGAAAGTATCGGTGACATTTTATTTAAAACCTGTATCAGATTTGAATAAAGTATCTGAAACATTCTATCAACTTACTAAGGCTCCTGCTTTGTCTGCTGAAATTTATACATTGCCTCAAGGTGAAGAATTTAATGGACATATTTTTATAAGTAAAATTCAGCGTGTTGAGGTGAAAACTCCTAGAAATGAAGTTGATACATTGTTGATGAAACAGATATCGCCTAATTATTATGAGTGGAAATATAGGCCATATTCTGGAATCGGGGAATATACACTTACGGCTGTTGATTCTAATGGAAAGATTTCCGAATTAAAATTTTATGTACGACCAAACTTTGATTTTTATCTTCGGAATGCTCGTAAAGAGGCCATAAGATCTAAACCAACTGTTACTCATCATGCGGAATGTTTCTATCCTTTGTATACTTATTTTCTAAGTAAAAGATTTGTACCTGATGTTGTAGAAGATCAGCGGGCAGAATGTATATATGATAGTGTTTTTTCTGTTCTTTATGATGAGAAAAATGGGGAAATGCGTAATGGAAAATATAGAATACAGGATGCGGCAACAATGGCTGGAGTTTTATCTGATCGATATCAAGTAACACAGAATGAGGAAGACCTGAAGCGTGCTGCTTCTTTGGTTGATTATTTGATTAAATGCCAGCGTTCTGATGGTGGATATTATAATCCTGCTCATAATGTACATTATACAAGTGTTATATATATTGCTAAATCTATTATGGAAGTAATGAATGAGGAGAAAAAATTAGCTACTGTCTCTAATAAATGGAAACTTATTTATAAAAGGCATAAAGATTCAGTAGTAAAAGCAATAAATGATTTGGCTAGGCGAGGGGATAATGTAGAAACAGAAGGTCAAATGACATTCGAAGATGGTATGATTTCTTGTTCTGTATTACAATTAGCTTTGGCTGCTTTAAAGACAGATGATGATAAATTGCGCAAATGTTATATGGAGCAGGCCGTAAAATTAAATGAAAAGCATTTATGTCTTACTCAAAGTTTAATACCTGATTCACGTATGAATGGTGCAACAATGCGTTTTTGGGAATATCAGTATACGGTAAATTTAATGCATAATGGATTAAACTCTCCTTGTGGGTGGTCTTCATGGAAGTTCTATGGTTCCTGGTATTTATACTTACTTACAGGAGATTATCATTATTTTAAGGAAGTGATCAATGGATTAGGAAGTTGTATGCAATTATTAGATTATAAAACCAAGGAATTACGCTTTGGTTTTATACCAGATCCTTATATTGATGGTTATCAATTTATGGAGATACCAATAGGTTCCAGGCAGCCTTGTTTAAAAAGAGTAGTTTTGGGAGAGCAGTATATATCTCAAATAAGTAGCTGGCATTATGCCGATCCGTATGCTTGGCGTAAGACAAAATTTGGAATAGATAACTTTGTGCATGAAGTTTATAAATGTATGTGTGAAATTTTTATGGAAAATGCATATATTATAGAAGTAAAGCCTGGGATTTTAAAAGGTTTTAATTGCCATTTAAGTGAAGTTGATGGACATATTTCTGTTATTCTGGATAACCCTCGAATAAAAAATGTTCATGTGAATCTGAAAAGAACGTTTAACTTGAAAATAAATGATCGTATTTATCAGGCTGATGGAATGAAATGGCTTGTAGGGTATCCAGATGATTTACAGCCTTTTTAATTGATACTTTAAACTTTGTAATTATGAAAAAAATTAGTATTTTCTATTCTGTTTTATCAGGAGTATTACCTATAACCTGCATATTATCTTCTTGTGTCACTAAAGAAGAAGTGAATAAGCCCAATATCATTTATATTCTGGCAGATGATTTAGGACGTTCTGATATCGGTTGTTTTGGTCAGGAAAAAATAGAAACCCCGAATATTGATCGTTTGGCTCAAGAAGGTATGTGCTTTACAAATCATTATAGTGGACAGGCTGTTTCAGCTCCGTCTCGTTGTTCTCTTTTTACAGGCTTGCATATGGGACATGCTTATATTCGAGGTAATGATGAGTGTACAGAACGGGGTAATGTATGGAGTCATGAAGCAATGTTAGCAGATTCTTCTTTGGAAGGACAGCGACCGGTACCTGCAAATACGGTGATGATTCCACATAAATTAAAAGAGGCTGGCTATACAACTGCATGTATTGGTAAATGGGGATTGGGATATCCGGGGTCAGTTAGTACGCCGAATAAAATGGGATTTGATTTTTTCTATGGCTATAATTGTCAGCGTCAGGCTCATACTTATTACCCTCCTTTTTTATGGCGTAATGAGCATCGTGAATATTTGAGTAATCATCTTTTAGAACCAAGCACAAAACTTGATGAAGGGGCTGATCCCCGTGATGAAAGGAGTTATGCTAAATACGTTCAAAAGCAATATGCTCCAGATTTGATGTTTCAAGAGGTTCTTGCTTTTGTTGAGCGTTCTAAAGATAAACCGTTTGCTTTATTTTGGACTACTCCAGTACCTCATGTTCCTTTGCAGGCTCCTGAAAAATGGATAAAACATTATGTAGAAAAGTTTGGTGATGAAGAACCTTATGTTGGGAATAAAGGTTATTTCCCTTGTCGTTATCCTCGTGCTACTTATGCTGCTATGATCAGTTATTGGGATGAACAGATTGGTAGTTTGGTTGATAAATTGAAAGAATTGGGCTTGTATGAAAATACCCTTATTATTTTTACAAGTGATAATGGCCCTACTTTCAATGGTGGTTCTGATTCTCCGTTTTTTGATAGTGCCAAGCCTTTTAAAAGTGAAGGGGGATGGGGAAAATGTTCATTACGTGAAGGGGGAATTCGAGTTCCGATGATTGCTTGCTGGCCAAACCATATTCAAGCAGGAACTAAATCTGATTTAATTTCAGCTTTTTGGGATATGATGCCTACCATGTGTGAAATTGCAGGTGTAGAATGTCCTCCAACAGATGGTATTAGTATGCTTCCAACGATGCTGGGGAATAATAGTGAACAACAGAAACATTTATTTTTGTATTGGGAATATCCAGAAGCAGGTGGACAGAAAGCTTTGAGAATGGGAGATTGGAAAGCATTTGTAAAAGATGTTCACAAAGGGAATCGTAATATTGAACTTTATAATTTGTCTTCTGACCCTCGTGAACAAAATAATGTAGCTGCTGAGCATCCTGAAATAGTCGAACAGGTTTTGGATATTTTCCGGACGGAACATACGGATGCGGAAATAGTACAATTTAATTTACCGGTTTGGTAGGTCCCTATTTACTGAATGTCCTGAAACTAATGTCAGAATGATGTGTGGATTTTGCATGACTATACTGTCTGGCAAGAACATGAGTAACAACTCAAAATTTTATCTGTATGCGGGATTGTAATACATTATAATGTGCTTTTCCTAGGGCTGAATATTGGTCTGTCTTTACATGCGAATAGTTTAACCGGAAGATAATATGTTTGTTAAGATAGTAATTCATTCCGGCGGAAAGATCCGTCAATGCGCCGCATTTCAGGTCAGAATCATTCAGATTCGTATGGTTAACGCGTACAAATATGGCTAGTGAGTTTTTATTTTCAGGGCATAATGGCAGGGCATCTCTTCGGTCATATCCCAGTCGGTTTCCTAAAATAAAATATCCACCTTCTATATATCCGCCATAAGCGTTGTAGCTGGGGCTGTTATTTCGCCTGATGATCATGCCCATAACCTCTCCCTGCAGGAAGAACTTAAGGTGATGGAAGATGGATTCGATGTTCCATTGATATTGGCATTGGCTGTGGCTGATTGTCGAGTCGAATACAAAAGGTACGGGCAGGTATGTGTCTCCCGTACCTTTTAATGAAATGCTTCTCTCTCCGGTTTCTGTATTCTTATCCGGGCGTTTGTACAGGCCACCTGTTCCGATGTGAAGCAGGGTATGTGCATTGTCCAACGGTCTGTAGACGAAACGTAATGTAGCATTTACTCCTTGTTTGATATTGTTATGGAAGTTGAGACCATCTCCGCAGAATACGCTGCCTGATGCATAAAATTTTGATTCAGAATAGGTGTAGGATGCTCCAATTCTTCGACCGGGATAAAATATTTCTGCCACGTTGGCACCAGTCATGAACAGATAATCATTGGTACTGACAGACTGGTCCAGACTGAACATCCCTATCATATAGCCTATTCTCAGCATGTGTCCGTTTTTCGTTTTCTGCAAGAAGGCGTCTTTCAGTCTCACTTTGTTTGAAGCAAATCCTACATCCAATTTGGTGTACCATCCATCACCAAAATCGGCTTTGCCCGTAATACGCAGGTCTGATATGCCAACACCTGAATTGAAACAGGCAGGAGAAGCTGTAAAAAGACCTCCATCTAGAAACAATCTGCCTCCTAAACTGTATTTTTTTTCGGCCTGGACGGTTAGAACGACAGGGAGCAAAAATAACAGAGAAAGTACACGTATCAGATTGGAAGGTTTTTTCATGCTTGGTCAGTAAATTGGTTATGGTATTAGAAATCAGTATATTTTGGTAGAAATTATTTGTTTGGCTTTAAAAAACTTTCTGGAAATGTCACTTCTTGTTCCGTATGATTCTTTACACGAATCCAGGTGCGGAATCCTTTTTCTCCTTCAGTCAGTTCGATGATACGGGCCCCGTTGGACAGATTGTTGTAAACGGTATTTCCACCAGTATAACGTCCGTAGGCTAAGAGGATACCTTGCCACATTACAGCGTAGTCATTGTCATGGTCATGTCCTACAAATACTCCTTTGATGTCTTCCATTTCTTTTATGGCAGTGAAAAGTCCTGAATTTAAGGCCGGAGCACATGCTTTTTCTTTTCGGATACCAAATAATGGTGCATTCTCATAAGTTGCAGCCTGGTTATATTCCGGCAGTGGAATATGGAAGAATGCCAGTGACGGAACGGGAGTTCCACCGTTTTCCTGTGTATATTTTGAACTGTGCTCACGATACCATTGAATCTGGTCGAAATCAATGTAGTCATATCCTCCCACTTCTTTTATTTGTGAATAGGAATGAGAATCAAAGATATAAAGGAGCTCAGCATTTTTCTCTCCATCAGATGATTTCACAGGCAGAATAAAATTTGTTGTCCCTGAGATACCCTTTGTGGTAGTGGTCAGGTTGTATGGGATACTTTCAATGATTTTTAATAATTCTTCTCTGGAAAGCCCTTGTTCATCATCGTGATTTCCAAAAGTTACGGCAAAAGGGATTTTCCTTTTTGAGACTTGCTCCAGCACGGTGCGCATGCTTTTTTCTGCCGGTTTTCCGTAGATTACGTCACCGGTAAACACCACTAAATCTGGATTCTCAGCATTCAATACTTCATTGATACGTTCAATGGCTATGTCAGAACGTGGATCATTAGAAATGTAGTGTACATCGGTAAACTGGACGATTTTGAACTTTCCGTTGGCATTGAACTTTAAGTTTTGTGCACAGGCTAGTGTAGCCATGCATAATAGGCAATAGATACAAAGATACTTTTTCATTTTTCTGTTAATGTTATATTAAACTGATCAAAGGGTTGTTTACGCCATGCATATTGGCAGGTCGTTGGAGAAAGGGCAAATAAGGGAGAGAAAGTACGTACTGAAATTGTTTTTCCGTCCGGTTTGAATTCAAGAATACGCAGCCAGCAATCTCCTCCATTGCCAAACCATTGACCGTCGGCTGTTTGCGCGTTGAACATCATCTGCGCTACTTCGTTCCCTGAATGGTTTTTGTCCGTCCGGAAACTGACTTGTTGTGCATAGTCTGTAATGTGACATTCGTGACCGCAAATTACAAGCTTGATATTATCGGAAGGATAAACCAGTTTTTGCCATAAAGCTTCCGCATAGTTCACATCCTGCATCTGATAATTTTCCGTAATAAAACGTTTGCCTTCATAATCCAGGAAAGAGTGAGTAAGCAGTATCACTTTATGGTCCTTATATTTTTTATCCCCGATGATGTGTCTGGCCCATTCAATGGCTTCGTCTCTAGGTGCGAACTCAAGACTGAGTACAAGGATTTTTCCCCATGTATCAGAAATGAATTCGTATACGGCGTTTTCGAGAGTAGGAAGTCCTTCGTAATTGTTTCCGGCAGCAATTAATGATTCCTGTAGACAACGGTTGCGTTCCGGATAAAAATAATATCGGAACTGTGTGAATCTTTTCTCGGAAGCTTTGTAGCCGTAGTCGTGATTGCCCGTACATACTACGTAAGGAACTTTACCATCGAGTTTTTCGAAAGAACGGGAAACAGCTTCCCATTGTTCCCGGCTTGTTTGGTCACCATTGATACCATCAGCCTGGATTATACTGTTTTGCTCTACCAAATCTCCTGTACAAAGTACATTTTTAATATGAAGTGTTTCAATATTATTAGCAATCCAGGCGGTCTGTAAATCAAAGAGAGGTTGGTTGGCTGCAAACTTGATGTAGCTTTGCGGGTCAGGAAGTAGAATCATGGAAAAGGATTTCTCGTCTTCCAAATTAGCATTGACCGGATAAACCTGAGCCTGTGAAATCAGACTGCAACATATCAATAAAAAAGCAGATAATATGGTTTTCATAATAATTTAACGTGATAAAAATATTAATATATTTATCCGAATATTAGAGGTAATAAAGTGTAAATTTATAGTATCAAATTATAGCATTTAAACAATAGCCCCTATGTTCCCCGGGCATAAAGTTACAGAGATTTATTGTATGGCCGATGATTTTTGCAAGAAATTTACGTTGCAACAGGAAAATTTATGATTGAAGACAGGAATAGAATGCCAGATATGAGGATATGGTACTTGCCATGTGTGAAAACAAAAATATACCCCAGCAAGATTTTCTTGCTGGGGTAATGTATGATTGATAAGAATCAAATCTTATTTGTCACCGCGGATAGCTGCGATACCCGGCAGGATCTTGCCTTCGATAGCTTCCAGCAAAGCACCACCACCAGTAGAGATGTAAGATACCTGGTCAGCCATACCGAACTTGTTGATACAAGCTACAGAGTCACCACCACCGATCAGTGAGAAAGCACCTTCTTTAGTAGCTTCTGCGATTGCTTCTGCGATTGCTTTAGAACCACCAGCGAAGTTGTCCATTTCGAATACACCGGCAGGACCGTTCCACAGGATAGTCTTGGCACCCTTGATAGCAGCCTTGAATTCTTCGCGAGTCTTAGGACCTGCATCCAGACCCATCCATCCGTCAGGAATGTTCTTGTCGTCGCAAACCTGAGTGTTGGCATCATTAGCAAATTTATCAGCAGCGATGCAGTCGCAACCCAGAACCAGGTTTACACCTTTTGCTTTTGCTTTTTCGATGATATCCAAAGCCAGCTGCAGTTTGTCGTCTTCAACCAGTGAGTTACCGATCTTACCACCCTGTGCTTTTGCGAAAGTAAATGCCATACCACCACAGAGGATCAGGTTGTCTACTTTATCCATCAGGTTTTCGATGATACCGATCTTAGTAGATACTTTAGAACCACCCATGATAGCAGTGAACGGACGTTTGATATCTTTCAATACGTTGTCAACAGCCTGTACTTCTTTTTCCATCAGGTAACCCAGCATCTTGTGGTCTGCATCGAAGTAGTCAGCGATAACAGCAGTAGAAGCGTGTTTACGGTGAGCAGTACCGAAAGCATCCATTACATAGCAGTCAGCGTAAGAAGCCAGAGTCTTGGCAAATTCTTTCTGAGAAGCCTTCATAGCTTTCTTTGCATCTTCGTAAGCAGGATCTTCTTTTTCGATACCTACAGGCTTACCTTCTTCTTCCGGATAGAAACGCAGGTTTTCCAGCAACAGAACTTCACCCGGTTTCAATGCAGCAGCAGCTTCCTGTGCTTTAGCGCAGTCCGGAGCAAACTGAACCGGAGTACCCAGAGCTGCAGCAACAGCGTCAACGATCTGGCTCAGAGAATATTTAGCGTTTACTTTGCCTTTGGGTTTACCCATGTGTGACATGATGATCAGTGCACCACCGTCAGCCAAGATTTTTTTCAGGGTAGGCAGGGCACCACGGATACGGGTGTCATCAGTAATTTTACCTTCTTCGTTCAAAGGTACGTTGAAGTCAACGCGAACGATTGCCTTTTTGCCGGCAAAGTTGAATTTGTCAATAGTCATCATAATTCCTTATTTTAAAAAGTTGTTTGAATCTTAATTTTCTTAGATGCAGCGCAAAGTTAAGAAAAAAATGTGACAGGTGTGATTTTGATGAAATTATTTTCGCCAGATGTGTTATTTTATCTGAATATTGGAACAGCAGGACAAAAAAAGCCGTCTGTTGCAGAATTGCAGACAGACGGCTCGCGTGTTTGTTCTGTTTTTAGAATTGATAGTTGAGGCTCAGTCCGAATACCTTGTTGGTGCGGCTGTATACATCCGTTCCCGGCATTCCTGTACCGTTATAGTTGTCTGAGCTTTTTTCGTAATCTTCATAATTTGTCCAGAAATAAGCAATATCAATGCTCCAAGCTTCGCTGAGTCTGGCTCTGGCACCGAATCCCAGTGAGTAAGAACTGCAATAGAAGCTGGTGTCTGTCTGGAAATCATCACTCAGTCCGTAACTGGTTTTCTGGAATCCCCCGCTGACAGTCAGCATTTTGACGATATCCCATTCGATACCGGCCAGGTATTCATGGGTTCCGTGTGTCAGGGTTTTCTGGCGGTCGTTGAGCATACCTGCACGTTTGTCATCGAAGAAATGATATTCTACCGAAGCTCTCAGATTAGGCAGGATTTCATAACCGGCAGCTACACTGAGGTAAGCCGGAATGTCACTCGGTGTCTGTTCACCGTCAGAGTACGGTTTGATGACTGCTTCCGGAGTTCCGACCGGTACTTCCAGTTTGTTTGTCTTGTTTTCTATGTTCAGATTCGTCTTAAATTCATATTTGGCAGCCAGGTTCCACCGTCCCAACTTTGCATCGATACCGATGATCGGAGTGAGTCCCCATCCGCTCTGGTCACAGTCCAGTTCCAGATTGGCCAGTGTAGCGCCTGGTAACCCCATGGCCGGAGCCATCGGGGCATATTGTTCGTTCAGTTCAGCTTTCAGGTAACCTTCATAACCGCTTTTCACGTAGTTCATGCGTCCGCCTATGAAGGCACTCAACCAGTCGTTGATGCGGTAGCTGATACCTAGTTGTACACCGTAGATGTATTGCTTGCCATCCATGGCACTATTGATTTCATACATGTCTGGGGTGATTTTACCTCCTGTCTGTTGGGTAATCATACCTGTTGCCAGGGCATCAAACATGGGAAGTCCGTTGTCGAAGGATGCTTTTCCTCCTCCGCCCGTGATAGCAAATCCGGCAGAGATTACCCAATTGTCACGTTTGTAAGCACCGTGGAAACTGGGGATAAGCGGAGCTGAAGCTGTTCCTTTATAATATTTCTCGGTGATATTTCCATCTTGAGTCCAAAGCGGAGTACTTGCATGAATTTCACGGGTCTGATAGGCACTCTGTCCTGTCAGTGACAGGTGGAATCCGTCTTTAGGCAGAAAAGCCAGTCCGGCGGGATTGCTGTATACTCCGTCTACATCGATGGAAGCTCCTCGTGCCACCATACGGAGAAAAGCTGCATTCTGATTCGTATTGGTCAAATAGTCTCCTGCAAAAGTTGGATTTGAAACGATCAGTGTCGCTGCACCGATCAGCAAAAATTTCTTTGTTGACATGTAAATCTCTTTAAAATTCGGCTGCAAAGGTAGTTTAAAAGGACATGTGAACCAAATATTTGTTCTTTTATTTCTTACTAATCATTCAAAATGAAATTGTTTTATTTGTAACTATTTGAGGCGAAGTAGCTTTTGAGAATTCTGTTTCGTTTGCTTGCTTTGTTCTCTTTGCAAATATATTGCTAGAATGTGCAAATTTTGTGACAAGCAGTTTATTTTTAAACCTCTATCTTTGCTATTGTATTATTAACCTTGTGTGCTATGGTGTATAACTTACATATTACGACAGATGAAGCAGGCGCCTTGCTGGAGTTGAGTGATTCATTGGCCGATCAGTTGGAAGGAGTCGTTGAAGCATTCAATCACACTATCCATCCGGCAGGAGGCTACAGAATCTATGAAACCATTCATCTGGATGCAGACGGATTTGTGCTGGAAGGTATACCTTTTCATACAGGACACAAAATAGCTCATGCTTTGAGGGGATCGTCGTCACTGGCGGTCGTATCAATTACGTTAGGTGAAGATATTTCCCGATTGATCGAACAATATAATAAGGAGTTTGATTTTATCACGGCTTACTGGCTGGATAAGCTTTCAAACTGGGCCCTGGAGCAGCTGATGCGCCTGCTGAAACAGGAACTTCAGGAAGAAGTGGCGAAAGATCATCTGAAGATCACTTCTCATTGGGGGCCCGGATATTGTGGCTGGAACTTGAAAGAGCAGGAAAAACTGTTGCCTTTGTCCGGTGCTGACCAGTGGGGAATTACCTTGTCCTCTTCCATGCTGATGCGTCCTGTAAAATCCATGAGTGGAGTTGTCGGCATAGGTGATCAGGTGATTTATAAAGAAAGCGGTTGTGGAGACTGCAGGTTGCCTAATTGCGCTTATCGTTCTTTAAAGTGGTAAAAATGAAGCAGTGTCTATTACATATTGAACCTTTGGGAGTAACTCTTTCTGCCGACAGAGGGACATCTCTTTATGAAGTGCTGAAAAACTGTCATCTGGAATTTCCCTGTGGGGGAAAAGGACTGTGCGGTAACTGTAAGGTACGGATTCTTTCCGGACAGGTAGAGAAAACGGAAGTTCACAGGGCATTCCTCGAACGGAAACATTTGTCCTCGGAATGGTGTCTGGCCTGTCTGACGGTGCTGACGGAAGACCTGACCATCGAAATACCTGAGGGGGCGATGGACATACAGACGGATGAGTCTGAGATTACAGGAAACGGCGGGAAAGAGGAATATGCCGTTGCTGTGGATGTCGGATCCACAACGGTCGTTTCCCAGCTGGTGGCGTTGCATACGGGAAAGGTACTTGCAACCTGTAGCGGAATCAATCCTCAGACAACCTACGGAGCAGATATCATATCCCGTATTGCCTTTGCGGTGTCGGATAAGCATCAGGCCGCTCTTCTGCGCGATTTGCTGCGTGAAGAGATCGGAAAACAGATAGCTCAGATGCTCCGTGAATGTCCCGGTTGTATTCCATCCCGGATCCGGCTGGTTGGTAATACGGTTATGCACCATTTATTCGCAGGCTATGACGTCCGTCCCTTGTCCGCAGCACCTTTTCAGTCACCGCTGAATGACGGATACAGGTACTTGCCTTCTGAATTAGGATGGGATCTGCCGGATCGTTGTTCTGTCGAGTTTCTTCCCAACATCAGTCATTTCATCGGAAGCGATATCCTGGCGGGAATCAAAGCCTGCGGTATGGCTGACTCTGATGAATATGTCCTGCTGATCGATCTGGGAACCAATGGAGAGATGGTTGCAGGCAACCGGCAAAAACTGTGGTGTACTTCTACTGCTGCAGGGCCGGCTTTTGAAGGTATTAATATTTCGTGTGGGATGCGGGCTTCCGACGGGGCCATAAGCGGAGTGGAGTTTGAAGATGGAAAGTTTGTGGTGACTACCATCGGAGGAGAAACCCCCAAAGGCTTGTGTGGAAGCGGACTGGTTGAGGCCGTTGATTGTTTGTTGCAGCAGGGTTTCATTGATTTTACAGGGATGACAACCGATGAAAAGGCAGGAGATTTTCAGCTGGCGGACGGGGTGTTCCTGACTTTGGCTGATATCCGTGAGTTCCAACTGGCCAAGGCTGCCATCGCAACAGGCATTTCCTTCTTGCTGAAATACAGTGGAATCCGGATGGAAGATCTGACCCGTGTGTATGTGACAGGAGGACTGGGCAACCACCTGAATGTAGATAAAATCAAACGTCTGGGGCTTTTGTCCCAGGTTCCGTCTGACCGGTTTCAGGTCTTGCCCAATGCAGCCCTTTGGGGATGCAAACTTTCTTTGACCGGACAGGACACTGCCGGCTGTAAAGATATTTTGCAGCGTCTGGTCTATTGTCCGCTTGAAACAGCAGCGGAATTTCAGGACCTCTATTGTGAGCATTTGTTTTTTCCTTATGAATAATTTTAAAGATAACAGGATATGAAAATGAAGAAACATTTAATTTTGAGCATGCTGTTGCTGGGGTTTGCAGGCATGCTGGAAGCGGAGAATGTGCAGCGTACCCTGCCGGATGTCGTTGAGGGAGTCCGTGACGAGGTGATTTCCCTGAACGGAGAGTGGCAGTTTCAGTATGCTCCGGGAGAGAAATGGGAACGTGTGACGGTTCCGGGGGAACTGGCCATGCAGGGATATGGCATTGAGCATGATAAACCGGTTTTGTATAAGAAGACGGTTCTTGTGCCGGCTGACTATCGGGGCAAGCAGGTGATTTTACGCTTTGACGGAGTTTATTCGTATGCACGTCTGTGGGTCAACGGCAAGCAGGCTGCCGAACATACCGGAGGATTTACCCGCTGGGAAACGGATATCACCTCTTTGATCCGCATCGGAAAGAAAAACGAAATCCGTCTGGAAGTAACCGACCGGCTGAATGACATATCTTATGCTTCAGGATACGCCCATCATCCTATCGGAGGAATCTTGAGAGGTGTTTCCCTCTATGCACTTCCGGAAAGCAACATGCGGGATTTCTTTGTTGAGACCTTGCTGGATGATGCTTATCAGGATGCTGATCTGCGCATTGTTTATTCCATGTCTGCCTCTGCCAAGGTTTCATTTACCTTAAAGGAGAAGAAAAGCGGCCGGGTTTGCCTGGAGTCCGGTGTTCTGGCCTGTCAGCAGGGAGACAATGAACATCGTTTCAGAATCAGCCGTCCGGAGTTGTGGGATGCTGAACATCCGAACCTTTATGTCTTGCAGGTGAATGTCCAGTCGGCTGACGGCGGATATTCGTTTGAACGTGAAATCGGTTTCCGGAAGATTGAAGTGAAAGGTGACCGCATGCTGGTCAATGGCAAGCAGGTGAAGCTGCGTGGAGCCTGCCGTCATGACATTCATCCTACGTTGGGGCGTACTTCTACTCCGGAACTGGACAGTCTGGATGCAGCGCTGTTCAAGCGTGCCAATATGAATTTTGTCCGGACTTCTCATTATCCTCCCACAGAAAGTTTCCTGAAATATTGTGACCGGGAAGGTATTTATGTAGAATGTGAAACGGCGGTTTGTTTTGTGGATACTTACCGTCAGAAGAATTATGCTCCCGGAAAGAGTCAGGATGATCCGGAAGTTACTGCCCAGTATCTGGGTCAGCTGGAAGAGATGGTCGCTACTTCCCGTTCGCATGCTTCCGTGCTTTTTTGGTCGATCGGTAACGAATCCGTTTATGGAAAGAACTTCCAGTTGTCGTATGACTGGCTGAAGAATGAAGACAAGACCCGTCCGGTGATATTCAGTTACCCGGGACTGGTGGAAAAAGGAAAAACAGCATTCGACCTGTTAAGCATGCACTATCCCGGCTGCGACGGTACATTGTCCCAGTTTAATGTTTCTACCCGTGGTTTCCAGGGAGAAGGAAAACCGGCTCTGTTTGATGAGTGGGCGCATGTTCCTTGCTACACGTATACGACCTTGCAGGATGATCCCAATATTCGGGGATTTTGGGCAATCTCTCTGGATAAAATGTGGAGTAATCTGTTTAAGGCGCCGGGTGGCCTGGGAGGAGCTATCTGGTGTTATTCCGATGAAACATTTATGCTGCCTGTTCCGAAGAAAGGAACCTCTTACTGGATTGAGTTTGCCTATACCAAGAAGCCGAAAGACTTTAACGGCAACTGTGTCGGTTACGGTGAATGGGGAATCGTAGATGTATGGCGGAGAGAAAAGCCCGAGTTCTGGGGAACCAAGAAGGCATATTCTCCTGTCCGTGTGCTGAAGACTCAGGTGGGAGATGTTACCAGAAATACTCCGATACTGCTGCCGGTCTTTAACCGTTTTGACCATACGAATCTCAATGAGCTTACGGCTAAGGCCACTTACAAGGGACAGACTTTTGACGTAACTCTTCCTGATCTGAATCCGCATGACAAAGGCGTGTTGAGCGTGCCGTCTCAGGCCTGGGAAAATGGAAACAGCTTCCTGCTCGAATTTTTTGATGCAGAAGGACGACTGATTGATGCGGAAGAAATAGCCATAGGAAATCCGGTCCGGCCGGAATATCTGAATGCTTCCGGCAATTTGAAGCTGATGGTTGAGGATACGGACGGATATCTGAAGTTAAAAGGAAAAGGTTTTGAAATTCCTTTTAACAAGTCTACCGGACTGATGGAAAATGTAACTTCACATGGAGAAATTGTCATTCGGAAAGGTCCGTTCCTAAATCTGGATTTGAATGTGAACCACCTGACCGGAGCAGAGGTCCGTGACAAAGCCCAAAACTACATTGTTGCCGACAAGGACTGGAAGAAGAAGGATTTTCGTTACGCGCTGAAAGGCTCGGAATGCCATGTCTTCCTTTCCGGAAACTATTTGGGTGTTGATCTGGAACTTCAGATGACAGTGGAGGCTGACGGAACAGTGACATTCAACTATCAGACTCAGGGAGAACCGAACGGCTGGCTGAGAGAGGCCGGATTGAAGTTCTATCTGACGGATAATTTTGCAGAGCTGGAATGGAAACGTGACGGATACTGGTCTTATTATCCGGAAGATAATTTTGCCGGAAATACAGGACAGACTCCTTTATATAATAAGAAAAAAGTGGAATATGGGGAAGATCCGCAACAGCCCTGGAATATGGACACCTATAATTATTACTATTTCTCAGACAAGGGAGCCATCTGTCAGCGTCCGTTGACGAATAAGGCAAAGGGAATGAAAGAGAACATTTATGAGTATCAGCTGAAAACTGCGGATAATCATTTGCTGACCGTTCTGTCGCGTGAAGGCAGTCTGGGATGCAGAATGAACAAGATGTCGGACGACCAGCTGATCCTTTATGTCAATAATCGCTGGGACTACCCTGAAATAGCCTGGGGTGATTATTGTAAGGAACTGGAGGTAACTCCGGTTTCCGGACTGATCAAAATACGTTTATGATACCTTTTTCTCAGGTAGATTTTCTGAGGTAATATATGTTTGGCAAGTCTGATTGATCAGACTTTGAATGAATCCTCTGTTCCGGCTTTCCGTTGTAAAGGCTGGGGCGGGGGATTTCCTTTTTCAGCAGATCAGGCTAAAGAAGAAAGTTGTTATTATAAAATTTAATATTTTCTATTGTTTATTTGAATTTTTTCTATAGTTTTGTAGTAACCTTTATTTAGAAAACCACAAGTTATTGTTATTAATATAATTTTAATATTATGAAACTAAGAAATGTAAATTACCGAGGCAGACTGGCAATTTTGACGGGTGCATTCTGTTGTACATCCTTGCCAATGGCTGCACTTCCGACTTCTGTTGAAGCCGCCTCTCCCAATGAGATTACCCAGCAGACGATGAAGGTAAAAGGTTTGGTTCTGGACGCATCGACTGGTGAACCTGTGATTGGTGCCAATGTCATTGTGAAGGGAACGACCAATGGGGTGATTACAGACCTGGATGGTGTATATGAACTGAATGCACCGGCAGGTGCTGTCCTGCAGATTTCATTTGTCGGCTATAAGACCATTGAAGTGAAGGCTGAACCCAACATGAAGGTAAACCTGAAGGAAGACACCGAAACGCTGGATGAAGTTGTAGTTGTCGGTTACGGTACTCAGCGCCGTGAAAGTCTGACCGGTTCTTTACAGACAGTCAAGGAAAATAAACTGAAGGATGTTACTACGGCCAATGTGGAAAACATGTTGAACGGTAAAGTTTCCGGAGTTTTCGTTGCTCCGGGTTCCGGTCAGCCGGGTTCAAGCGGTGCCGTGATGGTTCGTGGTAAGGCTTCTATCAACGGTAGTTCAGCTCCGTTGTGGGTAATCGACGGTGTAATTGTCGGTGATGGAGCCGGACAGTTGAATCCTGCCGATATCGAAACCATGACCATCCTGAAAGATGCAGCTTCTACTGCTATTTATGGTTCTCAGGGAGCCAACGGTGTTATCCTGGTAACTACCAAGAGCGGAAAGAGCGGTAAGATGACAGTCAATGTATCAGCTAAGGCCGGTGTCAGCAGATTGAACAATGGAAAACTGGAAATGATGGACGGTGCCGAATTGTATGATTACTACAAGTCATTCAATAATCCTGAGAGTATCACTTTTCCGCGCTGGAATGAAGACCTGCGCAATGCCAATTTTGACTGGTGGGATCTGGCCACCCAGAGTGGTGTAACCCAGGAATATAATGTTTCTCTTTCCGGAGGTGGTGAGAAAATCAATTCTTATTTCTCTATGGGTTACTACTCGGAAGAAGGTGCAGTGAAAGGATATGACCTGCAGCGTTACAATTTCCGTTATCGCAGCAACTACAAGCTGTTTGATTGGTTGACTATCAAACCTTCTGTAGCCGGCGCGATGCGCGACACTCACGATGCCCAGTATTCCGTAACAGCCATGTACTCCATGTTCCCGTGGGACAGCCCGTATGATGAAAACGGCAACCTGGTGCCGGACCGTTATAGCGGATGGGTAGACAACTCGGATTCAAACTACCTGAATGACTTGAGTTATGGTAACCATACAGACTACAAGACCTATGAGTTCAGTGGAAACTTTGACTTTGATATCCGGATTACGGACTGGCTGACCTTCTCTTCTATCAATAACTACCGTTGGATAGGCTACTACTACAATTCTTATTCAGACCCACGCTGTGAGGGAGCTTCCGGTGTAAACGGACGTTTGGAGGAATATCAGAGCAATACCGTACGCCGTTATACCAACCAGATTCTGCGTTTCAACAAAATGTGGGGTAAACATTCATTGAATGCTTTGCTGGCGTATGAATTCAATGACTATCAGGGCAAGGCTATCTCAGCTACCGGTACCGGTTTTGTACCCGGATTTGAGGTTCTTGATGTTACAGCGATTCCTGAAGATGTAGGCGGAAGCCTGAGCGAATGGGCTATGCAGTCTTATCTCTTCAAGGCAAACTACTCTTATGACAACCGTTATCTGGGTGAAGTTTCTTTCCGTCGGGATGGTGCTTCCAATTTCGGTGATGACAATAAATATGGTAACTTCTTCTCTGTCAGTGCCGGATGGAATATCAACCGTGAAAAATGGTTCAAGGCTGACTGGGTGAACAACCTCAAGTTGCGTGCTTCCTATGGTACGGTAGGTAACCGTCCAAGTTCACTTTATCCGCAGTATGACCTTTATTCTATCTCTGCAAAGTATAACGGAATTTCCGCTGCTTTGATCAGTCAGATCGGTAACAAGGAACTTACTTGGGAAAAGACTTATACAACTGGTGTGGGTCTGGATGCATCCATGTTCCATGAACGTTTCCGCTTCTCATTCGATTATTACTACAAGTATACTTCCAACATTCTGTTTGCTGTACCTGTATCCGGTCTTACCGGTGTAACTTCCCGCTGGAAGAATGTGGGTGAAATGGAAAACCAGGGTATTGAACTGACTGTCGGTGGCGATATCATCCGTACCAGAGACTGGAACTGGAGTGTGGAAATGAATCTGGGACATAACAGAAACCGTATCAAGGAACTGTATGGAAATAATACGGAAATTATCCGTGGCGGTGGTATCGGTATCGCCGGTGAAGCCGACAAGATTCTGAAAAAAGACTATGACAGTGACAGTTTCTATATGGTAGAATGGGCAGGTGTCAATCCTGAAACCGGAGCTCCGCAATGGTACAAGCATACCAAAGATGAAAACGGTAATATTACCGGACGTGAAATTACTGAAAGGTATGCAGAAGCAGATCAGGTGATCTGTGATGCTTCCACTCCGAAACTGTTTGGTGGATTCAATACGACTCTTGCATGGAAAAACATTGATCTGACAGCCGTATTCGGTTACTCCATCGGTGGCAAGATCTATAACTATTCCCGTCAGGAATACGATTCTGATGGTGCCTATACAGACCGTAACCAGATGAAACTGATGGACGGATGGACCCGTTGGGAAAAGCCGGGTGACATTGCTACGCATCCTGTTGCTTCTTATGGTAACAAATCTAACTCCAACCTAGCTTCTACCCGTTACCTGGAAGATGGTGATTACCTGAAGCTGCGTTCACTGACGATCGGTTACAACCTGCAGTTGCCGAAATACTACATTCAGAACATGCGTATCTTCTTTACCGGTGAAAACCTGTTCTGCGTAACCGGATATTCCGGTGTGGATCCTGAAATCCCGGCCAGTGGAGGTTCTGTCATCGGTTCTACCGGTCCGAGTGTTTATCCCTCTACCCGCAAGTACATGTTTGGTATTAACTTAACCTTTTAATTAGCTGATTCGTATGAAAAAGATTATATCAACCTCTTTGTTGGTGACCGCCTGTCTGTGCGGAACATTGACATCATGTGACATTGAACGCCTTCCCAAAGGCAGCATGTCTGCAGAACAGATAACCAATGATCCTCTGGCTTCCCTTGACGGTCTGGTGGATGGTGCTTATGCCCAGTTGAAAGACTGGTCGGATCCGATGCACCGTCTCGGTGAATACGCCGGTGATAATATGATGATTCGTGGTACATCTACTGATCCATTCTATGAATTCATTACTTTCTCCCGCACTCCGAACAATTATCGTCTCCAGGCTTTTTGGGATTATGGCTATAAGGCCATTGCCCAGGCTTCAAACATCATCAAGATGATTGAAGAAGGACAGGATCCGGAAATTGACAGCAAGCTGGGTGAATGTTATTACATCCGTGGTATGATGTACTTCTATCTGTGCCGTGCTTTCGGCCGTCCGTATTATCAGGCTCCTGACAAGAATCTGGGTGTGCCTATCGTCAATGGTACTCCGGATGATATGGAGAATCTTCAGCTACCCGACCGTTCGACTGTGAAGGAGGTTTACGAACAGGCCATCAGTGACCTGAAGAAGGCAGAAGCCATGATTACAGAAAACAGGGGACCGGCATACGCATCCAAGGAAGCTGCACAGGCCATGCTTTCCAGAGTTTATCTGTATATGAGTGGAACTTACAGCAATCCGAATGCGGAATATGCCCAGCTGGCCGTTGATTATGCCACTAAGGTGATTGAATCCGGTCAGTATGAACTGCTGGGACGCGATGAATTCATGACTTATAATACGATTGTTCCTGAGAATAATAAGGAATCCATTTTCGTAGTGAAGCGTGTGGCTACTGAGTTCTCCGGCTATGACCATTATTATGGTATCGGTGGTATGTACGGTGTAGTAGGCGGTATGGGCTGGGGTGAAATGTATGCCAGCGCCAAATACCTTGACCTGCTGAACGAAACCGGACGGAACGACTGGCGTCCGGACAGCAAAAAGATTGTAGATGCCCGTGCCAATTTTATCGACCCACAGTATGTACAGGACGATAACGGTAACTATACTCCGGTATTCCGTTTCATCAAGAATGTATACGATGCCAGCGGTAATCTGACAAACTTCAACTATGTACAGGCCACGTTGAACCAGAACGGAGGCAATTATACTTGTACAGAAATTATTGACGGTGTAGAAAAGACTTATGCGATGACTCCGGTGGATGCTGCCCAGCAGATCTATTCCATCCAGTATTCCGACGGACAGACCTATACCGGCGTCATTGATTACCTGATGGCTTTAAATAATATATACCCGAGATTCTATATTACCAAATGTTCTTACGAAGGTGAAGAATCTCACCTGCATTCACCGATTATTTCCCGATTGGGTGAGATTTACCTGAACCGTGCTGAAGCATATGCCAAACTGGGTAATTACGGTGCTGCCCTGACTGACCTGAATACCATTCGTGAACGCTCTATTCCGGGTGCCGGATATGCTTCTCTGGATGCTAATAATGCTTCTGAACTTATCGACAAGGAACGTCAGCTTGAATTGGCTTATCAGGCAGAGCGAAGCTATGACGTATTCCGTAACGGTGAACCGTTGACCCGTCATTATCCGGGTCCGCACAATGCAATGGAAGATGTTCCGGCTACGGATTATCGTGTAACTTATTACATTCCGCAAAGTGCGATCAATGCATATCCGAGCGGATGTACGCTGACACAGAATCCGACCAGCGATGCAGGTGTGATTCTGAATTAACAGGCTTTTCTGGATAAATAATAAAGTTTGTCTTGAGAGGGATTACAGAGAACCGGCTGTGAAGCCGTGGCTGTAATCCCTCTTTTTTATGGAACAAGGCATAGTCAATCGACTGCACGATGTCCTCGCAATTGACTGGTCAATGCAAAAGCAACGACCGCACGATTGGGCTTCAACGACCGCACGTTTGGCCTCAAACGACCGCACGTTTGGGCTTCAACGACCGCACGATTCAGCTGCAACGGGCATTACAGTTTTTGGGCGTATTCACTGGGGGTATAGCCGGTTACCTGCTTGAACTGATGATTGAAATGGGAGAGACTGTTGTAGCCGCAGTCGTATGCCACCTGGCTGATATTGATGTTTTTGTTGATCAGCAGTTTGGTTGCGTATGAGATTCTCAGTTCCGTGAGGTATTCAAACATTCTTTTCCCGGTATGTTTTTTATAGTATCTGCAAAGTGCACTTGGATTCATACCGACATTACACGCAATGTCTTCCAGGGCGATATTGTTCTGGTAGTTCTTGTTGATAAACAGATGCACCTTGTTGATAATCGGATCTTCTGTCGAATCACTGTTGATATAGTTCTCTGTTGTCAGGGTTGCATGATTGCATTCGGAACTTAGCCTGTAGAGTAAAGTATAAAGTCCTTCGATCTTTTCAAATCCTTCTTTGGCAACCAGGGAGCGGAACAGTTCTTTTAAAGCCTCAATGCTGCCGCCGGTAAAGAAGACCCCTTTCTGAGATTTCTTCAGGAGGGAATAAATATTCTCCAGTTCGGGAATGTCGTGTAAGCTGGCGGGAAAGATCCGGTCATCAAACTGGGTATAGACAGACCGTGAAACCAGTCCGGAGTTCTGGTAGTATTCGTCTGCGCTGAGCCACAGATGGGGGAGATTCTTTCCGATCAGCATGAAGTCGCCCGGAGAAAGCTCCTGGATGGAATCGCCTACGAAGCTGAGTCCTTTGCCTTCCTCTATCAGAATCAGTTCATATTCCGGATGGATATGTAAAGGTGCGGCAAAGTAGGGATTCGTGTACGAAACCACAGAAAATGAAGTTCCTTTTCTCTTCTCTACTTTTTCGAAGGTAGCTTCCATCTGATGTAAGGAGTTTGTTTTCATCTTTTTGTTCAGGCAAATAAATCATACAACCATGCAAATATACTATAAAACGATTTAAAAAGCAACGTGTAAATTTGCAAAGAATAAAAAACTAATACGATTATGAAACATAGAGAACGGGTTATCAGAGCTTTAAATCATGAAGAAACGGACAGGCCTCCTTTTCAGGCCACATTTACTCCGGAATTTGCAGATCGTTTACGCGAAGTCTTTCATCTTCCCAGACAGTTTTCGGAACCACACCACAGAGACTGGTACGGATATGAGCTGGAGAAGCTGACAGGACAGGATTTGCTTCAGGCCAGTGTCGGATGGTCTACCAACTATTACTTGAAGCAGGAGCCTTACACGGACGAATGGGGAGTCGAATGGAAGATTGATCCTTATGAAACTCCGTTTGGCATCGGACATTATACGAACATTGCCCGGAATCCTTTGCGTGATAATGATGAACTGGCAATGGCTTATAAGGCACCCGATCCTCACCGGCCGGAGCTTTATAAGAATGTGGAGCGTCTGGTGAAGGAATATGGCGATGAATATTATATTATCGGGCGTATTCACTGTACCATCTTTGAGTCTGCATGGGCTTTGAGAGGACTTGATACGCTGATGACCGATTTTTATATCAATCCGGATCTGACCAATCACCTGCTGGATGAGACCGGAGGCTTCCATAAGGAAGTGGCTAAGAAGATGGCACAGATAGGCGTTGACATGATCTGGCTGGGTGATGACATGGGAGCACAGGATTCACTGATGATTGATCCGGAACTGTGGCGCGAGTTTTTCAAGGGCAGAATGGCCGATATCATCCGCACGGTGAAAGAAATTAAGCCGGATATCAAGGTGGCTTATCATACGGACGGCTGTAATTATGACATTATTCCCGATCTGATCGAAATCGGTCTGGATGTATTGAATCCTATCCAGACGGAATGTATGAATCCGGAGATCCTGCAGGAAAAATATGGAGATCAGCTTTGCTTCTTCGGGGGAGTGGCGGTTCAGTCAACCTTGCCCATGGGAACTCCTGAACAGATAGAAAAGGAATATGCATGGCTGAAAAACTCTGTAGGAAAGGGAGGAGGATGGATTTGTGCTCCGACTCACCATGTGCAGCTGGATACTCCGATGGAGAATTTCTTCCATTTGCTGAAAACTGTAGGAACCATCGGTTAATGCAAAGACAGATTCAGACAAGAGCGGGAAACTGCCGTAAAAAGGATTGGTTATACTGAAAAAGCATTCTGTGTATGAGATTGAAAAAGATACTGTTGTTGGGAGGTCTGTTAAGTCTGACCCTGACTTCCTGGTCGCAAGACAAGAAATGGGTGGAAGTGGCTTATGACGACTGTGGCGAGAAAGGAAAACAGCCTCATCTGGTTTTGGGGGAAAATTATGAAATGCCGGCTGAACTGTCGGGCAGCACGGCCCAGCGTTCCTGCAATTTCGGCGGGAAGGTGATCTATGCATTCGATAAGATGGATATTCATGCCGACTATCGGATGGAAGTGACTTTTCTGGCCGACAGTGAACGGATCATAGAAATTGTCGCCGATGGAAATCCAGTCTGTGAGTCTATCCATCTTCCGGCGGGAGAGGTAGTAAAGAAAACAATCGATTTGCCCCGTCACTCGTTTGCCTACGGTCAGTTCGTGATGGTGGTGAATCCCGTCAAGGGACCTAATGCCATTATTTCCGAGATCCGGATTTTATCTTCCGATTCGGGACAGCTGGCTGCCGTGTCTGAAGAGTCACGCGAGGCATTGAGGTCGGTTCAGGCTTATGTCGTAGACACTCAGGTGGATGCGGAACAGGTGTTGCCGACCTATGTCCCGGTACCGGCTTCCGTGAAGGATATCTACCGGAATCAGCTTTCCCTCAATGGGGAGTGGCTGTTCTCAGAACAGGCGGAAGGAGAAGACTGGCATCGCATTATGGTACCGGGAGAATGGTGCATGCAGGGCTTTAAGGTGGATTCAGCCGCATTTGCCCGTTATCAGAAAAACTTTGAAGTGCCGCAGGACTGGAAAGGCAAGCAGGTCATCCTTCGTTTTGACGGAGTTCATAGTGAATATAAAGTGTTTGTCAACCACCGTCAGGTAGGTTCCCATCTGGGAGGAATGACACCGTATGAAGTAAACATTACGGATGCCTTGCAGGATGGAACGAATGTCCTGTCTCTTCAGGTGCGGAGTGAATCGCTGGCCGATATGCTGGGAAGCCTTACCCAATATGCCGCTCATCAGCTGGGAGGTATCACCCGTAAGGTTACCCTGTTCGCTGTTCCTGACATTCATCTCTCGGATCTGCGTATTCAGACAGACCTGGACGAGAACTATCGGGATGCACGTCTGAAACTTTATGTAGCGGTCAGAAATGATTCCGACCGTCCGTCCCGGAAAGTATCTTTGAAGGCCGTTTTGGACAAGCATGAGGCATCCGGTTCCCTGAACTTGCCGGAAATCGCTCCGGGAGAAACCTGGAAGGGATGGCTGGAGATGGACGTGAAGTCACCTTTGCTGTGGGACAATGAGCATCCCAACCTGTACCGGCTTCATCTGGATTTGTATGAAGGAGAAAATTCCATAGCACAGATTGAGAAAAAATTCGGTTTCCGTGAAGTGGAAGTACGGGGAAACCGTCTGCTGGTCAACGGCCGTCCTGTCAAGTTGAGAGGAGTCTGCCGTCATGAGGCTCATCCCCTTTACGGACGTTCGCTGACCGATGAGGAATGGAAGGCCGATGCAGAACTGTATCGGGCTGCCAACTGTAACTTCATCCGAACCTCTCATTATCCTCCGGCAGAAGAGTTCATTGAATATTGCGATGAACTGGGGCTGTTTGTCGAACTGGAAGCACCTGTATGCTGGATCGGTCATCATGCCAATGAGAACTGGCAGAAGCTGAATTATAAGGATGAAAAATATTATGACTACGTTCTGCAGGCTGATATGGAAACTGTACATTTCTACCGGAACCATCCTTCAGTCATTTTCTGGTCGATGGCCAACGAATCCTACTGGAACAAAGGATTTGCACAGGTTGCCGAATACATGAAGAAAGCAGATACGACCCGTCCGTTTGCTTTCCATGATCAGGCCTATGGCGGTTTCAACAATCAGGGCAGTACGGCTCCGATAGCCAATATTCATTATCCCGGACCGGGAGGATATCAGGAAGCGGCCAAAAGTGACCGTCCGATGACGTACGGAGAATACTGTCATCTGAACGTCTATAACCGCAGTGAACTGGTGACTGATCCCGGTATCCGCAGTGACTGGGCCCTGGCACTGGCTCCGATGTGGGAGAACATGTATGCAACAGATGGTGTTCTCGGCGGTTCAATCTGGTCGGGTATTGATGACATTTTCCAGTTGCCGGACGGAAATGCTGTGGGATACGGTGCCTGGGGACCTGTGGACGGATGGCGCCGTCCGAAGCCTGAGTACTGGGACATGAAAAAGATCTATAGTCCGGTCAAGTTACATACCGAAGCCCTGGAACCCGCCCGGAAACTGGTGATTGATGTGGAAAACCGCTATACTTATACGAACCTGAACGAGCTGAAGATCCGTTGGACTTACGGAAAAGAAAGCGGAATGTCTGTACTTGATGTAGCCCCTCAGGGCCGTGGACAACTGGTGGTAGAGGTCAGTGATCCTTCTGCTTCCAATCAGCTGAGCCTGGAATTTGTCGACCCCAGAGGATTTGTGGCCGATGAGTACCTGATTCCGGTGGGTGAGCAGAAGCAGAATCAGGTAGAAGCACCTGCCAGACAACGTACGAAGGTGAAACAGGATAAATCCCGCATTCGCATATACGGAAAGAACTTCACCTGTCTGGTAGACCGTTCTACCGGAATGATCCTTTCCGTGGAGAAAGACAACAGACAGATACTTTCCGGAGGTCCGTGGCTGATGGCGCTACCTCTGACAGGCGGAGGATGCTATCCGAACCATAATGCCGAGACTCCGGTATTCAATGATTTGTGCAAAGGATGGAAAGTAACCGGTGTGGAAGTTTCAGAAGAGGGACAGGACGTCCGTCTGAAAGTCAGCGGATCGTATGACGGTTTTGACGGACAGTATGAAATGATATGCAATGCGAACGGAGAGATCCGGGTTGATTATCAGTTTACGGTTCGTACGGCTGTCAATCCGAGACAATGGGGAATGGTCTTTGAGACCCCTGCCGGATTTGAAGAAACCTTCTGGCGCAGAAAGGGACTCTGGAGCGTCTATCCGGCAGATCATATCAGCCGTCCGTCCGGTACGGCAAAGAGCTTTTATCCGGAAGTTCCTGCCGTACAGAATCCCCGTATCAAACCGGCCTGGGCATGGAGCAAGGATTTCAACCAGCTGGGAAGCAACGATTTCCGTTCTACCCGTAGAAACATCTGGTATGCAGGATTGCAGGATGTGGAAGGACACTCCCGGGTAACGGTTGTTTCTGACGGCCGGCAGCACTGGCGTTCCTGGAAAGAAGGAGAGAAGACCTGCTTCCTGGTGGCAGACTTTGTGACGGCAGGCGACGAAATGTTTTTAGGCAGCCATTATGCGCCTTACCGGAAACCGCTTAAAGTGGGAGACGTGATCAGTGGCAGCATTATTTTGCGTGTAAGATAAGAGCAGATTATGAACACATTCTCCGTTTTAGACAGTGTCATCTTCATCGTTTATGTACTCCTGATCGTGGTAATAGGCCTTTGGTGTTCCCGTACCCGTAAAGGAGGCGTAAAAGACTCGAAGGAATATTTCCTGGCAGGGAATACATTGCCCTGGTGGGCAATCGGAGCTTCCGTCATAGCGTCCAATATATCGGCAGAGCAGTTTATCGGCATGTCCGGATCCGGCTTTGCCATCGGACTGGGAATCGCTTCCTATGAGTTCGTAGCTGCCGCCTCCCTGATTGTGGTTGCCGTATTTTTTCTGCCTATCTTCCTGAAGACGAAAATTTATACGATGCCTCAGTTTCTGGAAATCCGTTATGGAAAACCAGTCAAGACTCTCATGGCATTCTTCTGGCTGCTGGTTTTTATTTTTGTCAATCTGACCTCCATCCTTTATCTGGGAGCCCTGGCTATTCATAAAGTGGTTGACATACCGGTCGGATTCAGTATTGTCTGTCTGGCTGTCTTTGCTGGAGCCTATGCCATCTATGGAGGACTGAAAGCGGTGGCACTGACCGACATGGTACAGGTGATCTTCCTGATCGGGGGCGGTCTGCTGACTACCTACATAGCCCTGAATTACTATTCGGAAGATGCCGGTGCAATAGCCGGAATGCAGGAACTGATAGCGCAGGTTCCGGAAAAGTTTGACATGATCCTTGATCCCTCCAATCCGGATTATAAATATTTGCCGGGAATCGGGGTCATCCTGGGCGGACTGTGGGTCAGTGCCCTGTATTATTTCGGATGCAATCAGTACATCATCCAGCGTGCTCTGGCAGGCAAAAGTCTTTCGGAAGCCCGTATGGGACTCGTCTTTGCCGGTCTGCTGAAGCTGATTCTTCCCCTGATTGTCGTGATCCCCGGAATCGTAGCTTTTGCCCTGGATGCCCCCCTGGAGAAGCCCGATCAGGCCTATCCCTGGCTGATGCATAACTTTATCCCTTCGGGAGTGAAAGGAATTGCATTCGCAGCGCTGGTGGCAGCCGTGGTCAGTTCGCTGGCCTCGATGGTAAACAGCATCACGACGATTTTTACGATGGATATCTACAAGGAATATTTTGCGGGAAAGGATGTACCGGAGAAACGTCTGGTGAATGTCGGCCGCTGTTTCGGATTCTTCAGTCTGGTACTGGCCGTACTGATCGCCCCTGCACTGGCCGGTCTGGAACAGGCCTTCCAGTTTATACAGGAGTTTACCGGTTTCATCAGTCCGGGAGCTCTGGCCATCTTTGTCATGGGATTCTTCTGGAAACGGGCAGAGATGAAAGGAGCCCTGGCTGCGGCTGCAGGAACCTTTGTCTTCTCGCTGGTACTTATGCTGTTTTTCCCGGAGATCTCCTTTATTGACCGGATGGCCTATGTCTTTATCCTTTGCGTACTGCTGATCGTGGTGTTTGGGCTGTTGTTCGGCAAGAAGACAGATGAAAGAGCAATTATTCTGGAGCCGGGACTGTTTGCCACCACCTGGACCTTCAAGCTCCTGAGTGGAATTATCCTGGCTATTCTGGGTGTGATTTATTATGTATTTTGGTAATAATTAAAGTCTATAAATATGGAAGAGTTGTTAGAACGAATTGCAAAATGTGTGGAGTTGGGTAAGATTAACGAGAAAACCCCTTATCCCCCTGCCATGAAAGGACAGCCAGGAGCCGATGAGCTGACCTTGCAGGCACTGAATGAAGGAATTTCTCCGTCAGATATTCTTCAGAAAGGTCTGATTGTCGGAATGGAACGTATCGGAGTGAAATTCAAGGCCAATCAGGTGTTTGTTCCCCAGGTACTGATGAGTGCCAAGGCAATGGGAACGGCGATGAATCATCTCAAGAAGTTCTTTAAGGACGGAAGCGTGCAGCGTAAGGGAACAGTCATCATCGGCACCGTGGAAGGAGACTTGCATGATATCGGCAAGAATTTGGTAGCCATGATGGTGGAAGGAAACGGATACGAAGTGATTGATCTGGGAGTGGATGTAAAGGCTGAGAAATTTGAAGAAACCCTGGAACAGCATCCGGGAGCCTTTGTCTGCATGTCTGCCTTGCTGACCACCACCATGATTCACATGGAAAAGATTAATCAGCTGCTCAAGGAAAAACATCCGGAAGTCAAGACATTTATCGGAGGAGCACCCGTGACAGCGGATTTTGCCAGACAGATCGGAGTCGACTATTATTCAGACGGTCCGCAGGATCTGGTGGAAACATTGAACAAGCTGAGTGCCTGAGAGGTGAAAAAGAGTAATAGGAGGACTTGTTATGAATCAATGGATCAATGAAATATTTCAGAACAGCAAGCGTGTGGCTGTTCCTGTAATGACCCATCCCGGAATAGAACTGACGGGACACCGGGTGATTGAAGCCGTGACAGACGGCCGTGTACATTACGAAGCCATCAAATACCTGGCCGATCATTATCCCTCTTTTGCCACTTCCACCATCATGGACCTGACGGTGGAAGCTGAGGCCTTCGGATGTCAGATAAACTTTCCGGAAGATGAAGTACCCAGTGTGGTGGGCAGACTGGTCAGTGATGCAGACTCCGTGGCAGCCTTGCAGGTTCCCGATTTGCAGGCAGGACGGGTACCCGAATACCTGAAAGCTGTCCGGCTGGCAGTAGAACATATCACCGACCGTCCCGTACTGGCCGGATGCATCGGTCCTTTCTCACTGGCCGGACGTTTGTATGACATGTCAGAAATCATGGTTGCCATTTATACAGATCCGGAAGTGATTCTTCAGCTGCTGGATAAATGTACGGCATTTATTCTCAAGTATTGTGCAGAACTGAAACGTCTGGGAGCTTCGGGAGTTTTCATCGCAGAACCGGCAGCCGGGCTGCTCTCCAATGAAGACTGCATGGCATATTCCACCGTGTTTATCCGGCAGATCGTACAAACCTTGCAGGACGATGACTTTGCGGTAATCCTTCATAACTGCGGCAACACCGGACAGTGCACCCAGGCCATGGTGGAGAGCGGGGCGGCCGCACTGCATTTCGGGAATGCCATAGATATGGTGAGCGCCCTGCAGGAATGCCCTTCCAGTCTGTTGGTCATGGGAAACATAGATCCCGTCGGAATTATGAAACAGGCCTCTCCGGAGGTTGTCAGAAAAGAAACCCTGGCCTTGCTGGAGGCTACAGCTTCCTGCCGGAACTTTGTATTGTCCACAGGATGTGACGTACCTCCCCAGGTTTCGCAGGAGAATATTGCAGCCTTTTTCCAGGCACTGGATGAATTTAACTCCCTGTAAGATCTAATCAGGCATCTTCTTTATGCAGCCTTACTGCCGAAGTGCAGAGCTGCGCAATGGTTTCCCGGTGGGTGATCAGGATCAGCGTCTTGTCCTGTACCTGCCGGGAAAGTCGTTCCAGCAGCTTCCGTTCCGTTTCTTCATCTTCATTTTTTAGATATACCAGAATTCTCTATCTTTGCATAGGCATAAGTTTATCAGACAAACATTTCTTAAGAATTTTATATTTATGTATACCAATAAGGAAATATGGAATGTGACATATCCCATATTCTTGGGACTTTTGGCACAAAATGTAATCAATGTTACGGATACGGCTTTTCTGGGGCATGTCGGTGAAGTGGCACTGGGAGCTGCAGCTATGGGAGGATTGCTTTATATTTGTGTCTATACAGTTGCTTTTGGTTTCAGTGTCGGATCGCAGATTTTGATAGCCCGTCGGAATGGAGAAGGAAACTTCCGGGCTGTGGGGCCGATTATGTGGCAAGGTTCGGCCTTTAGTTTGGGTATGGCCGTTGCTTTGCTGATACTTATGTATGGGTTTGCTGAGCCTTTGATAAGGATGCTGATTACTTCGGATGCCATATTTACGGCAACTTATGAATTTTTTGTCTGGCGTATCTGGGGATTCCTTTTTGCATTTGTCAATGTCATGTTCCGGGGGCTTTATATCGGAATTACACGGACAAAGGTGTTGACAATGAATGCCATCGTGATGGCTCTGGTCAATGTGTTTCTGGATTATGTACTGGTCTTCGGTGAATTAGGCTTTCCGGAAATGGGAGTACGGGGGGCAGCTTTGGCTTCAGTAATAGCAGAGGCTTCTTCACTGGTGTTTTATCTGGTTTATACGTATTGGAAGGTTGATCTGAAGAAATACGGATTGAATCATTTTGGACGTTTCAATCCGGAAATGGTATTACGGATTTTGCGTATATCCTGTTTCACAATGGTACAGTATTTTTTGGCTATGGCCATTTGGTTCGTTTTTTTTATGGCTTTGGAGCGGCTGGGCCAGAGACAACTGGCGATTGCGAATATTGTGCGGAGCGTTTACGTTGTTTTATTGATTCCCGTACAGGCACTTTCTACCACTGCCAATACGCTGGTGAGTAATCTGATCGGTTCGGGAGGAGTCTTGAAGGTTGTCGGGCTGTTGCATCGCATTGCCCGGATGTCTTTTCTGATCATGATTGTATGTGTGATCCTCTGTCTGCTTTTCCCTCAGGCTATTCTTTCAGTCTATACCAGTGAGGCTGCTCTGGTCATGGAGTCTGTTCCTGCATTGAATGTTGTGTGCGGTGCCATGCTGATTGCGGCTGTGGCTAATGTATATTTTAATGGAATCTCCGGAACAGGAAATACGCAGGCGGCCCTGGTGCTTGAGATTGGAGTGCAGGTCTTTTATGCTCTTTATGTGATCGTTGTAGGAATGATACTTCGGGCTCCGGTGCACATTTGTTTTACAACGGAAGTGATTTATTATATGCTGATGTTAGGTTTCAGTTTATTGTATCTGAAAAAGGCCCGATGGCAAAACAAGAAGATTTAAGGTATTGAGTGTTATATTGTAAAAATGGAAAAGATTTGTTGGAAGGGACATGCCTCGATGTTCGGAGCAAATGTTATGTGGGGACTGATGTCTCCGATTTCTAAGTTTATAATGGTTGGTGGAGCAGTAACTCCATTGGTTGTCACCGATCTGCGTATTGGAGGTGCAATGGTGTTGTTTTGGATTGCTTCCTTTTTTCAGAAGCCGGAACATGTGAATCATAAGGATCTGGCAAGTTTGTTTGTTGCTTCCCTTCTGGCCATTGTGTTTAATCAGGGATGTTTTATCTTTGGAGTAAGCCTGAGCTCTCCGGGAGATGCTTCAATCATTACAACCAGCATGCCGCTCTGGGCCATGGTGCTGGCGGCTGTCATTTTAAAGGAACCGATCACGGGAAAGAAAGTGCTGGGAATTGCGGCTGGAGCCGGTGGAGCTTTGTTGCTGATTTTAGGAAGCGGACAAGGTGTTCAGTCGTCTGTCGGGAATGAGGATACAGCTATTTGGGGTGATTTACTGGTTATGCTGGCTCAATGTTGTTATGCGCTGTACATTGTTCTGTATAAGGGTTTTGTAAATAAGTATTCATTGGTAACCATTATGAAATGGATGTTTACTTATGCCTTTATTTGTACATTGCCTTTCTCTGCCAGTGATCTGATGAAAGTGAACTGGGCTGGTTTGCAATGGACGGAGATCGGGGGATTGGCTTTTATTGTGATCGGTGCCACTTTTATCAGTTATATGCTGGTTGTCGTGGGGCAGAAGAATCTTCGGCCGACCGTAGCAGGAATGTACAATTACATCCAGCCGCTTGTTGCTTGCATCGTAGCCATTTGCTGGGGAATGGATTCCTTTAATCTGGTGAAGGGGATTGCCGTTGTATTGATTTTCGTTGGAGTATATCTGGTGACTGCCAGTCGCAGCCGGAAGGAAATGGAAGCCTACGAAGCAGAGCGTCAGGCTTCCGGAAAATAAGGAGCTTTTCGGATAGAGATTGTCATTCTTCTGAAATTTATTCGATTATTCCAGTTATTTTCCGTATTTTTGCACCCCGTGCGATAAAATGCATTGTTACAAGTAAATAAATAATAAAGCAAAGATATATGTTCGATAATTTAAGTGAAAGACTTGAGCGGTCATTCAAGATATTGAAAGGTGAAGGAAAGATCACTGAAATCAATGTTGCAGAGACCCTGAAAGATGTACGTCGTGCTTTGTTGGATGCCGACGTGAACTATAAAGTGGCAAAGAACTTCACGGATACAGTGAAGGAGAAGGCTTTGGGACAAAATGTATTGACAGCCGTAAAGCCTAGCCAGTTGATGGTAAAGATTGTACATGATGAGCTGACCAAGCTGATGGGTGGTGATACGGCTGAAATCGAATTGAAGAATCGTCCGGCTGTTATCCTGATGTCAGGTCTGCAAGGTTCCGGTAAGACTACATTCTCCGGAAAGCTGGCTCGCATGCTGAAGATGAAAAAGAACCGTAAGCCTTTGCTGGTTGCTTGTGACGTTTATCGTCCGGCTGCAATCGAGCAGTTGAAGGTGTTGGGACAGCAGGTTGAAGTTCCTGTGTATAGCGAACCGGAAAGCAAGAATCCTGTACAGATTGCATTGAATGCCATTCAGGAAGCAAAGGCAAAAGGATATGATCTGGTTATTGTCGATACAGCAGGTCGTCTGGCTATCGATGAACAGATGATGAATGAGATTGAAGCGATTAAGAATGCTATCAATCCGGATGAAACATTGTTTGTCGTTGATGCAATGACCGGACAGGATGCCGTGAATACGGCACGTGAATTCAATGAACGTCTGGACTTCAATGGTGTAGTACTGACGAAGTTGGATGGTGATACACGTGGTGGTGCGGCTTTGTCTATCCGTACGGTGGTAAACAAACCGATTAAGTTTGTTGGTACCGGTGAAAAACTGGATGCAGTAGATCAGTTCCATCCGGCCCGTATGGCTGACCGTATATTGGGAATGGGTGATATCGTATCTTTGGTAGAACGTGCTCAGGAACAATACGATGAAGAGGAAGCAAAGCGCTTGCAGAAGAAAATCCAGAAGAATCAGTTTGACTTCAATGACTTCCTGACTCAGATTCAGCAAATCAAGAAGATGGGTAACCTGAAGGAACTGGCTTCCATGATTCCGGGTGTAGGTAAAGCCATCAAGGATATTGATATTGATGATAATGCCTTCAAGAGCATCGAAGCAATTATTTATTCCATGACACCGCAGGAACGTACTCATCCTGAAATTCTGAACGGCAGCCGTCGTACACGTATCGCTAAAGGTAGCGGAACGAATATTCAGGAAGTAAACCGTTTGCTGAAACAGTTTGATCAGACCCGTAAAATGATGAAGATGGTGACTGGCAGCAAAATGGCTGGCATGATGCAGAAAATGCAGAAGATGAAAAAATAAATGTTCATTGGCTGAACTTATCAATCAGGCACGAAATGCGTAGGATCGCGTTTTCGTGCCTGATTTCTTTGATTATTCCTGATACAGCAGATATTTCTTTCGGATGTTTTTGTACTTTTCCAGGGCGGGTTGCCAGGACTGCCTGATTTCTTTTTCTGTTTTACCTTGCAGGATATCCCGTCGTACCTGATCTGTTCCCATCAATAAATCAAACCAGCGAGGGCGAGTGAAAAATTCTTTTTCAGCATTAAAGGTTTTGTCTTTAGCAGCTTTGGCCCGATAAAGCCGGTAAAATTCCAGTATGTATTTGAGAGAGAATCCCTGAGGCAGGTCGCGTTCGGCTTCTTCAGGAAGGGTTCCGTTGGTTGTTGTTCGGGAAGTGTGAGACCCAGATGCTGGCATTGCTGTCTGATCCCGGAAATCAACTCCGTAACAGATGCGGTCCTTGTGGAGCGGGTTCTTGTCGAAACCCTCCAGAGAACGGGGTGTGAACTGGAAGCTGAAGGCATTGGTATATGGACTTCCTATCACCTGAAAAGGATATTCTGTTCCACGTCCGATACTGACGGATGTTCCTTCAAAAGGACAGAGAGACGGGTATAAGGCAATGGCACGGTCATTGGGCAGATTGGGAGACGGTTTGACAGGAAGTGAATAGGGCTGTCCGTGTTTCCAGCCTTTCACTGGGATAACGGTCAGCTGGCAGGACAGATTTTTTCCCAGCCATCCTTCTCCATTGATCATTTGGGCTAATTCGCCGACGGTACATCCATGAAGAACCGGAACGGGCAGCATTCCGACGAAACTTTTCCAGTTGGGGCGCAATACCGGTCCGTCTACGTAGTCACAGGGATTCGGGCGGTCTAGGACAATGACTTCCTTTCCTTGTTCTGCACAGGCTTGCATGACATAGTAGAGTGTACTGATATAGGTGTAGAAACGGGCTCCTACATCTTGAATATCGAATACCATTACATCCAGATCTTGCAATTGTTCCGGTAACGGCTTTTTGTTTTTGCCATAAAGTGATATAATGGGAAGTCCAGTGCGGATATCTTTTCCGTCCCGGATGGTTTCTCCTGCGTCAGCGGTTCCCCGGAAGCCATGTTCCGGAGCAAAAATCCGAATGAGTTTTACCTGTGTATTCAAGACATCCGGCAAGGGAGTTGTTCCGCATCGGGAAGTCTGATTGATCACTAAACCGGTCTGTTTGTTTTTTAATAAAGGGAGCAGAATGTCTAATTGGTCAGCTCCATTCCGAACCTGGGGATTCACAGCCAGGACGGGAGAGAGGAAGAATAACAGTTCGCAAAGGAATAATGTGATATATTTCATCATGTCTTAGATTATTTTTGTAGTTTTGTAGATTGCAAATATAAACATAAAAAATTATGAATCCTTTAGCTTTAATAGACAAATATTATCCGGAAGAGAATGAATTGAAACATATTTTGCTGACACATAGCCGTTCGGTAGCGGACAAGGCTTTGGCAATGGCCCGCAATCATCCGGAACTGAATCTGGATCTGGCTTTTGTGGAGGAAGCAGCCATGTTGCATGATATAGGAATTTTCAGGACGGATGCGGATGGAATTCATTGTTTTGGCACGTATCCTTATATTTGTCATGGATATCTGGGATCAGAGCTTGTGGCTGCTGAAGGTTTTCCGAAACATGCTCTGGTGTGCGAACGTCATACAGGAGCCGGTCTTTCCCTGCAAAGTATTCTGGAACAAAATTTACCGGTTCCGCATCGTGAGATGGTGCCGCTCAGTCTGGAAGAACAGATTATTTGTTTTGCTGATAAGTTCTTTTCCAAAACGAAACTGGACCGGGAGAAGAGTGTGGAAAAAGCACGGAACAGTATTGCCAAGTATGGTGAAGAAGGATTGATCCGCTTTGATCATTGGTGTGAACTCTTTTTATAGTCTTAAAATTGCATTAAAAGTTAAGGCTTTCGCATGAATTTGCGACAGATTATTTACCTTTGCACCGCAATTGCGTAAAAAACAACTGAATGACGTCATTTAAAAGAACTACATATTTACTGATATTGCTGTTTGTGGTGGGCTTTTTCTGCTCATTTTATGCTGAGGCCCAGCGCGTAAGAGGGAAGCGGCAACGGGGAAATCCGGAAACAGCCGAACGGATGGACTCTGTACAGGGAGACTCTCTGTATGCAGACAGCCTGGCTCTTGCCGATACAACCCGGAAAAAGAAGGAGCCTCTGGATGCTCCTGTCCAGTATGAGGCAGCAGATTCAATCGTCTTTACGCAGGGAGGTTATGCTCATTTGTTTGGTGATGGTAAGGTGAACTATCAGAATATAGAACTGACTTCCGCCTTGATTACCATGAACATGGACAGCAGTACGGTATATGCACGTGGTATTGCCGATACGACAGGTGTGGAATCAGGAACTCCGGTCTTTAAAGACGGTGAGACTCCTTATGAGTCAAAGGTGATGCGATATAACTTCAAGACGAAGAAAGGTTTTATCAACAGCATTGTAACTCAGCAGGGGGAAGGTTATGTAACCAGCCAGGATGCCAAGAAAAATGAAGATGATGTCATTTTCATGCGTAACGGAATGTACACGACATGCGACAATCATGAGCATCCGCATTTTTATCTGAGACTTTCACAGGCCAAAGTACGCCCGAAGAAGAACGTGGTCTTCGGACCGGCGCAGCTGGTGGTGGAAGATGTGCCTTTGCCTATTGCCGTGCCTTTTGGCTTTTTCCCGTTTAACAGCAGTTATTCGTCCGGATTCATTATGCCGACTTATGGAGACGAATTGAACCGTGGTTTCTACCTGCGAGACGGAGGATATTATTTTGCCATCAATGACCGGATGGATTTGAAACTGCTGGGTGAAATCTTTACGAAAGGTTCGTGGGGAGTGTCGGCTGCTTCTAATTACAACAAGCGCTACAGGTTCAGCGGTAATTTCAATTTCAGTTATCTGGTGACAAAGACCGGTGAAAAGAATATGCCGGACTATTCGGTATCCAAGGACTTTAAGTTACAGTGGAGCCACCGGCAGGATGCCAAGGCTAATCCGAACAGTTCTTTCTCTGCCAGTGTAAACTTTGCGACCAGTAGTTATGACCGCTCGAATCTTTCCAGCTTGTATGATCCGAACCAGTATTCTCAAAATACGAAAGCTTCCAGTGTCAGTTATTCACGCAGTTTTCCTTCTATTGGTTTGAATATCTCGAGTACATTCAATGTAACGCAAAATACCCGTGACTCATCCATGACGATGACATTGCCTGATTTGAATATTTCGTTAAACCGTATTTATCCGTTCAAGCGTAAAAAGTCAGTCGGAGACCAGCGCTGGTATGAAAAGATTTCTTTCCAGTATACCGGTAGTTTGACCAATTCAATCAGTACGAAGGATAATTTGCTGTTTAAAACTCCGCTGAACCAGTGGGATAACGGTATGCAGCATAAGATTCCGGTAACGGCAACTTTCTCTTTATTCAAGTATATTAATATTGTACCTTCGTTCAATTATACCGAACGCTGGTATTTGCGGAAAGTAAAACAGAGTTATGATCCTGCTTCAACGGCAAGCGGACATGTGCGAAGAGATACCATCAACGGCTTTAATCGTGTCTATGATTACAATATGTCCGTGCAGATGAATACGAAACTGTATGGTATGTACAAGCCGTTGTTTATGAAGAGCAAGGAGCTGCAGATCCGTCATGTGTTCACTCCGACGGTAAGTTATACTTATACTCCTAACTTCGGTGCTTCACGCTACGGCTATTATGATACCTATACCTATACGGATGAATATGGTGAAGTCCGTACGGTACAGTATTCCCTGTATGAAGGAGCGGCCTACGGAACTCCGGGTAAGGCGATGTCGCAGAATATCAGTTTCTCGATTGACAACAATGTGGAAATGAAGATGCGTTCAGACAAGGATAGTACTGGATATAAGAAAGTGAGTCTGATAGACCAGCTGGGAGCTAACTTGTCGTATGATATGGCCAATAAGAAATGGAGTGACTTGCAGATGAATTTGCGTCTGAAGTTCCCCAACAACTATACTTTCAACATGAATGCTTCGTTTGCCACTTATGCCTATCAGTTCGACAAGAGTGGAAATATCGTGGTCGGTGACCGGACGGAATGGTCTTACGGCCGGTTCGGACGTTTCCAGGGATATAGCGGATCATTCTCTTATACGTTGAACAATGATACTTTCAAGAAGTTGTTTGGCAAGAAAGAAGATAAAGAAGATAAGAATAAGGAAAATCCGGAAGAAGGTGAAGAGAATGAAGACGGCACTACGGATCAGCAGAAGACCAATTCCAACATGCGTAAAACGGAAGCTGCTTCGATGGATTCGGACGGATATCTGGCCTTTAAGTTTCCATGGAGTTTAAGTTTGAGCTATAGCTACAGTATCCGTGAGAATCAGGATAAGGAAAAGTTCAATATCAAGAAGATGCGTTATCCGTATAAGCTGACTCATTCGTTGAATATTTCCGGAAACTTCAAGATCGGAAGCCGGTGGAATATGAGTTACTCAAGCGGTTACGACTTTACTTCGAAAGAAATGTCTATGACGACGTTGAATATTACCCGTGACTTGCACTGCTTTAATATGAGTTGTGGTTTGGTCTTCGGGCCGTTTACTTCATATAATTTCTCTATCCGGGCAAATTCCAGTATGTTGCGCGATGCTTTGAAGTGGGATCAGCGAAGCAATACGGGTAGTTCCGTTACCTGGTATTAAATGTAGAGACAGACTGAAACAAATCGCCTCCGTCCTGTTGGGTTATCAGATCAGGACGGAGGCGATTTGTTTTGGGAAGACCGGTGTTACCATACGATGGGTGTTTTCCCATGCTGTATCAGGTATTCGTTGGCACGGCTGAAATGCCGGTTGCCGAAGAAGCCGTTGTAAGCTGAAAGAGGAGAGGGGTGGACAGATGTCAGTACCAGATGTTTGTTCCGGTCAATGAAAGCACCTTTCTTTTGTGCATACGATCCCCACAGGATGAAGACCAGGTGTTCCCGCTTTTCTGCAAGTGCCCGGATGGCTGCATCCGTGAATTCTTCCCATCCCTTGCGCTGATGTGAGCCGGCCTGATGAGCTCTTACTGTCAGTGTAGCATTGAGCATCAGGACTCCCTGTTCGGCCCATCGGGTCAGATTTCCGGTAGCCGGAATAGGGGTTCCCAGATCATCGTGGATTTCTTTGAAGATGTTTTGCAGGGAGGGCGGAAAAGGAACACCGTCATTCACGGAGAAACAGAGACCATGAGCCTGTCCCGGACCGTGATAAGGATCCTGTCCGATGATAACGACTTTTACTTTATTGTAAGGGCAAAGATTAAAAGCGTTGAATATCAGTTTGCCTGGAGGATATACCGTGGTTGTCTGGTATTCCTGTCTTACGAAATCAGTCAACCGGATAAAATAATCCTTTTCGAATTCGGGGGCAAGTACTTCTTTCCAGGTTTCTTCTATTTGTACATTCATAATTGATCGGCTTACAGGAGTTAAATTAAAGGCATATTCAGGCGGCTGCATTCCTGCCGCATGTCTTCCGGCCAGATGCTGGCTTGTATTTCTCCGATATGTGCTTTTTTCAGGTAGAGCATACACAGTCTGGACTGCCCGATACCGCCGCCAATGCTCAGCGGAAGAGAACCTTCCAGGAGACGACGATGGAAGTACAGTTTTTCGCGTTCTTCTTTTCCTGTCAGTTCCAGCTGTTTCAGCATGGCTTCCTTGTTGACACGGATACCCATGGATGAGAGTTCCATGGCACGGTCGAGCACGTCATTCCATACCAGCAAGTCTCCGTTGAGACCGGCCAGTCCGGTTTTCGGATCAATGGTCGACCAGTCATCATAGTCCGGTGCGCGCAAATCATGAGGTTGTCCGTTACTCAGTTTGCCACCGATTCCGATGATGAAGACTGCCCCGTAATGTTGGGTGATCAGGTTTTCCCGTTCTTTGGGAGTTTTGTCGGGATACATTTGGAGGAGCTCTTCGGCGTGGATAAAATGGATGTCATTGGCCAGGAAAGGAGTGATCTGCGGATACATTTCGCAAACCATGTATTCCGTGCGTCGCATTGCCGCATAGATACGTGTAACGATGTTTTTCAGGAAATCCATGTTCCGTTGTTCGGGAGTGATGACCCGTTCCCAGTCCCATTGATCCACGTAAAGTGAATGCAGGTTGCCCAGTTCTTCATCAGCCCGGATCGCATTCATGTCGGTGTAGATTCCGTATCCGGGTTCAATGTTATAATCAGCTAAAGTAACTCTTTTCCATTTGGCGAGTGAGTGCACGACTTCAGCACGCTGGTCGCCCAGATCCTTGATGGGAAAGGAAACGGCACGTTCCACACCATTCAGGTCGTCGTTGATACCCATACCTGTCAGGACAAATAAAGGTGCCGTGACACGGCGCAAACGGAGTTCGGAGGACAGATTTTGCTGGAAGAACTCTTTGATCTGCTTAATACCCAGCTCAGTCTGTTTCATGTCGAGCAGTTGCTGATAGTGTGTAGGTTTTATAAGGTAACTCATAGTTTTTTAATATTAATGGATAATCGTTGGCAAAGATAGGTATATTTTGTAAATATGCAATTAATTTTTATGTAAAGTAGTCAATTTGATTTCTTTTTCTTTTGTTTATTGAAAGTTTTGATAGTTTTGTTTGTTGGGGTAAAGAAAAGATTTTGTAATTTTTTAGCCGATTCATTAGGAAGAAAGCTAAGGAAATTGTATTTTTGCTGCGCATTTGAGGAATGCACCCGTAGTTCAATGGATAGAATAATGGATTCCGGTTCCATCGATTGGGGTTCGACTCCCCACGGGTGTACTACTTTGAGAATATTTGATAATGAAGACTCACTAAATCGGCTAATTTAGTGAGTCTTTCTTTTTAAGAGATTAGCCATTAAATCGACAGTTGTATGAATTATGCTTTTGAAATCTGTGCCAATTCAGCAGAAAGTTGTGTGGCTGCACAGGAAGGCGGAGCCAACCGCGTAGAATTGTGCGCGGCTATTCCGGAAGGTGGAACAACTCCTTCGTATGGAGAAATCCGTATGGCACGCAAGTTGATTGATATCCGTTTGCATGTGATTATTCGTCCGCGTGGAGGAGATTTCCTTTATTCACCGGTTGAGATTGAAACCATGGAAGAAGATATTCGCATGGCTCGTCAGGCAGGAGCTGACGGAGTGGTGTTTGGTTGTCTGACTCCGGAGGGTGAACTGGATATGCCTGCTATGGAGCGTCTGATGAAGGCGGCAGAAGGAATGGCTGTGACTTTCCATCGGGCTTTTGATTATGTAAAAGATCCGAAGCAGGTCTTGGAAACACTGATTCAGCTGGGAGTGGACCGTGTGCTGACTTCCGGACAGCAGCCTGTGGCTATCAAGGGAGCGGCATTGCTGGCTGATCTGGTAAAACAGGCCGACGGACGAATTGTGATAATGCCGGGTTGTGGTGTCAATGAATCGAATATTGCGGAACTGGCCCGTTTGACAGGAGCTTCGGAGTTCCATTTCTCTGCACGTGAGAATAAGGAAAGTCAGATGAAGTTGCGTAATCCTGCCTTGTCGATGGGAGGTACTGATATGGATGAATATATGCATCCGGTAACAACTGCCAAGCGTGTACGCAATACCATACAGGCTTTGAAGTCTTCGCTTTAAGGCCGTCTGAAAAAGCCCGCGGGCTTTTAGCAAAAAGGTTTCGGCGTTTAATCAAAAACGCCGAAACCTTTTTTATTTTTGTCTCGTTCTTTTTTCAGCCGGATCAGAGGCCGTGGATCACGTGCAGCATCTGTTCACCCAGACCGATGGTATATCCTTGAGACTGGAATACAACCCGGTTGAATGTGTCACCAATGATGAATACCGGCAACTGTCCGCCGTTGTTGAGCTTCATGTTGGTTGCAATTTCTTTGCGGATCTTTCCGTCAGTATCAATACCGAAGCTGATGGTTGAAGGCAGGTTCGGGAATGCCTTGCGGTCAAACTTCTTATAGGCTGCTTCGTCAGTAAACAGAAGTACGATTTTCCGTCCCCATTTTTCATAGTCGGCTTTCTTTACTTCAATATCTTTCAAAGCATGGTTGGTCGGTTCCTGTCCGACTCCCAGTACACCTACAATGTAGTAGCCGCGTCCTGTTGTAGAAAGGATGGAAACTTCTTCTTTCGTTTCCGGATTCAGATAGGTTGCTTCTGAATTGAAATTACCGATGACACGGATTTCTTCAGCGTTGTCTCTCATCACCAGGTCAACGGTCGTTGTTTTTCCTTTTTCAATGGTGAAGAAAGTGACGTTGCTCAGTACACTTCCGTTTGCCAGGCGGCTTCCTGTTACAAGCATGTAGTATCCGGTTTCAATCGGGGTTCCATTCTTCAACAGGGATTCCCAGGTTGCATTTTCCGGATAGTTCAGCAGACGGAAACTGCCGTTGTCATACTTCGAAATACTGAAGTGTGAATAATATTTCGGGTTGTTAAGACGTGAGATCGGTTTGTAGGTAGCCTTCAGTGTACCTTCTGACGGGCGCTGTGCTACGGCGGTCTCGAAGTTTACATGAGTCAGTTCTCCGTTGTGACGGTAGTAGATGTTGCCGTTGACTGCATCTTTCCAGGCAGGGATTCCCATGCTGCGTGCAGCTGCAACGAAGAAGATTTCGCGGGAACGGCTATCGGTTACACGGCTGTTCCAGGTTCCTGCCGGTGAAGCTCCGGCAGCTCCGGTATTCAAGTCATCGCGTACGGTCAGACTGTCCTTGCACCAGTTGACCAGTTGCTGCGGATCGTTCTTGAACTGTTCTGCCAGGCTGGCCGGAATGTTCTTCTGCAAGTAAGAACGATACGGAGTCAGCAGTTCGTTCTCGATGCGCGGTGCAAGTACTTCATTCACGTCAGCCTGTGCATCGGTATTGTAAAGGTGATCTTCCAGTACGCTGCATGGAGTGTCGCGCAAGTCTTTGTCGGATACGGTAGAAAGCAGTGCAAGAGCCCGTTCGCCCATATTCTTGGCAACGGCATTCTTCAGGAATTGCATGATTTCTGCGTAGTTTCCTCTTGATTTGATGATGCAGGCAACTGTCTTATCAGTATCCAGCTTCTGTTCGTCAGCGAATGCTTTTGCTTTTTCTTCTGTCGGGAAGGAAGCTACATACGCATTGCGGATGGCGTCTTCCTCATTCATTCTGCGGGTATTCTCGGCGCGCTGTTCCGGAGTAACTTCCGGGATGTTGGCTTTTTCAGCCGGCGGAACCATGTCGAACGGAAGAGTGACAGGATCTCCTTCCTGTTTGTCGAGAACGATGTTGACTTGTTTGTCCTTGCCGAATGAAACTTTCTGGAAACCGAACTTGCCGTTGGCAGATGCAAATACCAGCATGTCTCCCAGTCCGGCAGATAAGGTTGCACATCCTTTTTCGTCGCTGACTTTATGGGCTACGGTATAGAATTCTCCATAGTTGTATACTTTGAACTCTACATCAGCTCCCGCTACAGGTTTCTGGTCAGCACCGGTGACAAGGATTTCGGCCGGAGCGCTCTGTCCATAGTTGTCGATGATATTGATTTCTGTATAATTGGCAGTCTGCTTCATGACATCTTCCGGTCCGTTATAAGCGCCGAATACTTTGGTGTGCATAAGCATGCCTCGGCTTGCCGGTGCATTGAACCATCCCAGATTCAGGACAGGTTCCGGTTCGCAGGCACCCAGGAAATACCACTGGCCGTCTACCCAGGCTTCTACCCAGGCATGGTTATCGTCTGTATGCGCCCAGCGCGGAGTGTAGACCTGACGTGCGGGAATTCCTACTGAACGGAGGGCAGCAACCAGGAAGGTTGATTCTTCTCCACAGCGGCCGTATGCAGTTTTAACCGTGGCCATCGGACCGCTGGTACGGATATCCGAAGGAGTATAGACAACTTTTTCGTGACACCAGTGGTTTACTTCCAGCACGGCATCACGCATGGACAGATCTTTGACGCGCGGCCAGAGCTCTTTGTGGAAAGCCTCACGTGCATTATCCATGTTTTCGTTGTTCACGCGGATGGGCAGCACAAAATGGCGGAAGATCATGTCGGGAATCTGCTTTCCCCATGAAGCTTCCTTGCGGTTTTGAAGAGAATGGCGCACATTGTTCAGGTAATATTCTCCGGAATAATCAGAGATATCACTTCCTGCCATGTAAGCATACATGAACATCATGGCTTCCCGTTCTTCCTGCGTCATGTTGCCTTTGAACACATCAAAGAGGTTTCCATGACTGAACACTTGTTGCTTGGCAGCAAAGTCTGCCTCCACTTTAGCCCGGTAGTCAGCTTCTTTGATGAAGTGTTCCTCTGAGGTGCAGCTTCCAAGACTGAGGGCTGCTACCAGACTGAGCGAATAGAAAAATCGTTTTATCATATCGGTTTTTGGATTAAAATATTTTCTGGATTTGTAACAGATTGTTTTTTCCGGCTTAAAGATACGAATAAGATTTATTATAACAGGCGTTTTGAGAAAGGAATCTCGGAATAAAATTCAGTAGGACTGCTTCTTGCCGGACGGAAAGGTTCGTTCAGAGGGATTTATTCAAAATTTGTATAAAAAAGAGGCGACTTAAATAATTTAGGAACTAATATTTTATAGTCTGAAGTTTTTTGTTTACTTTTACTTTCTAATCTGGATATTATGTAGAAACGCAGAACGCCAGATGTCCGATGTGGCTTGACAGGTAATTAATAAATACATTAAAGATGTTGAAAAAGAGTATTATGACTTTCTTGTGTGGAGGAACGTTGTCGCTGATGGCGATAGCAGGGGCTTCTGCACAGTCACAAACTTATGTACTGGATAAAGGCTGGGAGTTTTCACAGGCTGGCAGCAATGAATGGATGTCTGCACGTGTGCCGGGCACTGTTCATCAGGATTTGCTGGATCATGGCCGTCTGCCTGATCCGTTTTATGGAATGAACGAACAGAAAGTGCAGTGGGTAGAGAAAGAAGACTGGCTTTACCGGACTGTATTTACAGTGACGGCTGATCAGTTGAAGAGTGATGCGGCATGGCTGACTTTTGAAGGACTGGACACCTATGCCGATGTCTATCTGAATGGCTCCTTGCTATTGAAAGCAGACAATATGTTTGTTGGCCATAAACTGGCTGTCAAAGATGTTTTGCGCGAGGGAGAAAACCGGCTGATGATTCGTTTCCGTTCTCCGGTTGAGGAAACGGCTCCCCAGTGGGATACGGATGGTTTCAATTATCCGGCTGACAATGACCACAGCGAAAAGCGCATGAGCGTTTATACCCGTAAGGCTCCTTATTCATATGGCTGGGACTGGGGAATCCGTCTGGCGACAAGCGGTATCTGGCGTCCTGTAAAACTGACTTTCTGCAATGGGGCGGTCATTGATGATTTCTTTGTACGTCAGCAGGAAGTAACGGAACAGGTTGCTAAGGTAGACAATCAGCTGGAAATAAATAATGTTACTTCTACACCGAAAGAAGCACAGGTAAAAGTGGTGTATGCTTATGGTGAGCAAGCTGATACCCTGACCCGGACCGTAGTTCTCCAGCCCGGAAAGAATTCTTTGTCAATGCCGGCCTGGATTGAAAAGCCGCATTTATGGATGCCTAACGGATGGGGAGATCCTGCCTTGTATACCTTTACAGCAACAGTGTCGGTTGATGGGAAGGAAGTTGCTTCCAGGGAAGAAGCAATCGGACTCCGCTCAATCCGGGTAGTCATGGAAGATGATAAAGACGGAAAGAGTTTCTATTTTGAAGTGAACGGGAAACCGATGTTTGCCAAAGGATCTAACTATATTCCGGGAGATGCTTTGCTTCCCAATATGACGGGAGAACGCTATGCCCGTCTGTTTGAAGATATTCGGGCTGCCAATATGAATATGGTTCGTGTTTGGGGAGGTGGGATCTACGAAGATGACCGCTTTTATGAGGAAGCCGACCGCAACGGTATTCTGGTGTGGCAGGACTTTATCTTTGCCTGCACGACTTATCCTCATGATCCGACGTTCCTGAAACGGGTATCCGAAGAAGCTGTCTACAACATGCGTCGTCTGCGGAATCATGCTTCTCTGGCTATGTGGTGTGGTAATAATGAAATCTATGAGGGAATGCGCTACTGGGGATGGAAGGACAAATACAGTCCGGTAGTCTGGAAAGAAATGACCGAAGGATATGATGTCCTGTTCCGCCAATTGTTGCCCGAACTGGTTGAGGCAAATGATCCGGGACGTTTTTACATGCATGGTTCTCCCTATGAAGCGAACTGGGGACGTCCGGAAAGCTGGAAGATAGCAGACAGCCATAACTGGGGAACCTGGTATGGACAGAAACCTTTTGAAAGTCTCGATACGGAAATTCCCCGTTTCATGAGCGAATACGGCTTTCAGGCTTTTCCCGAAATGAAAACCATCCGTATGTTTGCATCTCCGGAAGATTATGAACTGGAGTCACCGGTGATGAATGCGCATCAGAAGGCTTCCATCGGAAACTTCCTGATCAAGAAAACCATGGCCCTATATTATAAGGTACCTGAAAAGTTTGAGGATCTCATCTATGCCGGTCTTATTTTGCAGGGGCAGGGGATGCGTCATGGCATAGAAGCTCATCGCCGTCACCGTCCTTACTGCATGGGAAGTCTTCCCTGGCAATTGAACGACAGCTGGCCGGTTGTCTCCTGGTCTTCCATTGATTATTATGGAAACTGGAAGGCTATGCACTATCAGATCCGCCGTGCCTTTGCACCGGTTCTGGTCGATGCGATCAAGGAGGGAAATAATCTTTCCTATTATATTATGTCCGACCGGCTGACAGACGAGGAACTGACTCTGAATCTGGAGCTGATGGACTTCAATGGAAAAGTTTACCGTAAACAGAAAGTTGACGGTCTGCTTCCGGCCAATACTTCCAAACTGTTTTATCAGGAACCGGTGGAACAGGCTCTTGCCGGCCGTGATTCTGCGACCACCTTTATGCATATGGTCGTGAAATCGAAGAAAGGCGAAGTCCTGTCGGATGAAATCTATTATTTTGCCCATCCAAAGGATCAGCTTCTGCCTAAAACACCGTTGCAGTGGCAGGTAAAGCAAAAGAAAGGTTATTGTGAAGTGACGGTGAAGGCTGACAAGCTGGCTCGTGATATCTTTATTGAAGTTCCGGTTCAGGGAGTGCGTTTCTCAGACAACTTCTTTGATCTGTTGCCGGGACAGAAGAAAAAAGTGATCATCACTTCGCCGGACGGTAAGTCACTGGATCATTTGCAGGTTACTGTCCATCAGCTGAGTGATGTACAATGACCGTCGTTTTATTAATCTTAAATGTATATTCATTTTTAAATTAGATCAATCAATATGATGAACCCTTTATCGAAAACCCATTTGTTGGGATTGTCGCTGGCAGGTTTGCTGTTTGCTTCCTGCTCGACTAGAGAAACGGTAGTGGCCGATTATCAGGTCGTACCCATGCCTTTGGAAATAACAACTGCACAGCAGGCTTCTTATCTGTTGAAAAACGGAGCTGTAGTTTATTATCCGGCCGGTAATGAAATGATGCGTCGAAATGCAGAGTTTCTGGCTGCTTATGTGAAGGAACAGACAGGTCTGGAGCTGAAACTTCAGGAGGGTGATGGCGGAAAGAACGGCATTACCTTAAAACTGGGACTGGCTGGTGAAAACAAGGAAGGCTACCAGCTGAAAGTAAATACAGACGGAGTGACGATTGCAGCACCTTCTGAAGCCGGTGTATTTTATGGTATTCAGACTCTGAGAAAGTCTATTGACGTAGCTCAGGGAGCCAATATTGAACTTCCGGCTGTTGAAATCAATGATGAACCCCGTTTCAGCTATCGCGGTATGCATCTGGATGTATCCCGTCATTTCTTTACGGTAGATGAGGTGAAGACCTTTATCGACATGCTCGCGTTGCATAATATCAACCGTTTTCACTGGCATCTGACGGATGATCAGGGATGGCGCATTGAGATCAAGAAATATCCGAAGTTGACTGAAATCGGTTCAAAACGTTCTGAAACCGTGATTGGCCGCAATTCCGGCAAATACGACGGAAAGCCTTACGGCGGCTTCTATACTCAGGAAGATGCCAAGGAAATCATTGCTTATGCAGCAGAACGTTACATTACCGTTATTCCGGAAATCGACCTGCCCGGTCACATGCAGGCTGCCCTGGCTGCTTATCCGGAACTGGGATGTACCGGAGGTCCGTATGAAGTATGGCGTCAGTGGGGTATTTCTGACAATGTTCTCTGTGCCGGAAATGATCAGACCATTCAGTTTATGAAGGATGTACTGGCTGAGATCGTGGATATCTTCCCGTCAGAATATATCCATGTGGGCGGTGACGAATGTCCGAAGACCCAATGGGAAAAATGTCCGAAATGTCAGGCCCGCATCAAGGCATTGGGATTGAAGTCGGATGCCAAACATACAAAAGAAGAACGTCTGCAAAGCTATGTGATTCATGAGGCAGAAGAGTTCCTGAATGAAAAGGGACGCCGCATGATCGGATGGGATGAAACGCTCGAAGGAGGACTGGCTCCGAATGCAACGGTTATGTCCTGGCGTGGAGAAGGCGGCGGTATTGAGGCTGCCAAGCAGAAACATGATGTAATCATGACTCCGAACACTTATTTGTATTTTGACTATTATCAGTCAAAAGATACCGACAATGAACCGTTGGCTATCGGTGGATACCTTCCTATGGAACGGGTATATAACTATGAGCCGATGCCGAAAGCCCTGACTCCGGAAGAACAGAAATACATCATCGGTGTACAGGCTAACTTGTGGGTGGAATATATTCCGACCTTGAAGCAGGCTCAGTATATGGTTTTGCCCCGTATGGCTGCTTTGTGTGAATCACAATGGTGTGCTCCTGAAAATAAAAATTATGAAGCATTCCTGCAGCGTGTAACCCGCCTGGTGGATATCTATAAGCTGAAAGGCTGGAACTATGCTTCGCACATTTTCGACGTTATGCTCGAACTCAAGCCGAATAGTGAAACAGGTACGCTGGATGCAACGGCACGCACTATTGACAATGCACCTATTTATTATACACTTGACGGAACTGAACCGACAGCCGCTTCACAGGCTTATACCGGTACAGTCAAAATAGACAAGGCCTGCACATTGCGTATGGTAGCTGTTCGTCCGGAAGGTAATTCACGGATTACGAAAGATGAAATTACTTTCAGCAAATCATCCATGAAGCCGATCACGATGTTGCAGCCCATTAACAAGCAGTATGAATTTACCGGTGCTACGGTATTGGTGGATGGTATGACAGGTAACCTGAACTACAAGACCGGCCGCTGGATTGCTTTCTACAAGAATGATATGGAAGCAGTGATTGACCTGAAGGAACCGACAGAAATCAGCAGCATGACACTGCATACAGCCGTAGAAAAAGGTGACTGGATCTTTGATGCACGTGCTATTTCTGTATCTGTTTCCGATGACAACAAGGTGTTCAAGGAAGTAGCTTCTGAAAAATATCCGGTGATGAAGGAAACAGATCCGAATCAGGTTTATACTCATGAACTGAAGTTTGCTCCGGTGAAAGCCCGTTACGTGAAGGTTTATGCACAGCCTGAACACAAGATTCCGTCATGGCACGGTGGTAAGGGCAATCCGGGATTTCTGTTTGTTGATGAAATTATTCTGAATTGATCGTTATGAAACTGAAATTGAATCAATCACTGGCTGCGCTGCTGTTTTCAGCTTCTGTGTTTACAGCATGCGCACCTGTAGCCGAACAGACTTTATCGGTGACGCCTGTCCCGATGGAAGTGAACTGGCAGCGGGGATCTTTCCGTCCGGATGCTTCTACCTCTTTGTGGATTGAAGCACCGGAGGCCGACCGGAGTATTCTGGCTGAATATCTTCAGGCTTCTCCGCTGGCTCTGAAGCTGGCAGATTCCCAGTCGGGAAATCAGGTTGTCCTGAAGCAGACAGATGCTTTGGAAGGGATTACTTCACCGGAAGGATATGTACTTTCTGTCAATTCCGACGGAGTGCGGATCGAAGCTTTGTCCGGTGCAGGACTTTTCTATGGTGTGCAGACTCTTTTGCAGATGGCTGCTGATGCTCCTGAAGGCATGACTGCTGTCACCGTAAAGGATGAACCTCGTTTTGAATACCGTGGTATCATGCTGGATGTGTCCCGTCATTTCCGCAGTAAAGAATTTGTGAAACGTCAGATTGACCTGTTGTCTTACTATAAGATCAATCGTCTTCACCTGCATCTGACCGATGCTGCCGGATGGCGTATTGAAATCAAGAAGTATCCGCGTCTGACCCAGTTTGCGGCATGGCGTCCGCAGGCTGTCTGGAAAGACTGGTGGAACGGAAAGCGGGAATATTGTGAAGAAACCGATCCCCGTGCACAGGGTGGTTATTATACACAGGATGATATCCGGGAACTGGTGGCTTATGCACAGAAACACTATGTAACCATTATTCCGGAGATCGAAATGCCTTCTCATTCGGAAGAAGTGCTGACAGCCTATCCGGAACTGTCGTGTACGCATGTGCCTTATAAGCAGTCGGACTTCTGTATCGGAAATGAAAAGACGTTTGAATTTCTGGAAAACGTTCTGACTGAAGTCATGGAGCTCTTCCCTTCCGAATATATCCATATCGGAGGAGATGAAGCCGGAAAGGCTTCCTGGCCGAACTGCAAACTCTGCCAGGCACGTATGAAGAAGGAAGGACTGAAAGACGTGAATGAATTGCAGAGTTATTCCATTCACCGGATGGAACGTTTCCTGAACAGTCACGGACGCAAACTGCTGGGATGGGATGAAATCCTGGATGGTGGTCTGGCACCGAATGCAACGGTGATGTCCTGGAGAGGAACGGAAGGCGGGCTGGCTGCGATCCGTTCCGGACACAAGGCTATCATGAGTCCGGGACAATATTGCTACCTGGACGGCTATCAGGATGCTCCGTATTCACAGCCGGAAGCCATTGGCGGATATTTGCCATTGAAGAAGGTGTATGGATATGAGCCGGTTCCTGATTCCTTGTCAACTGATGAGGCTAAACTGATGTACGGAGTACAGGCTAATTTGTGGACTGAATATATTCCGACAGAGGAACATGCTGAGTATATGCTTTATCCCCGTGCCATTGCCTTGGCTGAAGTTGCCTGGTCAAAACCGGAAAACAAGTCCTGGGAAGATTTCCACCGTCGTGCACTGAAGATTGTGGATGAACTGAAAGCCAAAGGCTATCATCCTTTCGAACTGAAGAATGAAATCGGTAACCGTAAGGAAGCCGAGACTCCGGTGGAACATCTGGCACTCGGTAAGAAAGTGACCTATAACGCACCTTACTGGGAAAACTATCCGGCTGCAGGAGAAGCAACGCTGACCGACGGACTCCGGGGAGGATGGAACTACAATGACCAGCTTTGGCAGGGATTTGTGACCAAAGACCGTGTGAATGTGGTCATTGATCTGGAGAAAGAAACTCCGATTCATTCCGTGGCAGCAGACTTCATGCAGATCTGCGGACCGGAAGTGTTTATGCCCGAACGGGTAGTGATCTCCGTATCCAATGACGGAAAAGAGTTCACTCAGCTGGCTGAAATCAAGCATGAAGTGGTGAGAGACGATGCTGTGACTTTCAAGAACTTCGGCTGGGAAGGAGAGGCATCGGCCCGCTACATCCGTTATCAGGCATTGGCCAGCGATAAGTTCGGCGGTGTATTGTTTACTGACGAAATCGTCGTTAAATAAATGATTGAATTATGAAAACAGGAAAGAATATACTGATGGGCATAGCCCTGACTTCTGCGCTGTTCGTTTCAGCGCAGGAGCCGGTGGATTATGTCAATCCTTTTGTGGGGACGACCAATTACGGAACGACCAACCCGGGAGCCGTAGTTCCTCAGGGAATGATGTCGGCTACTCCGTTCAATGTAATGGGGTCAGAAGACAATAAATATGACAAGGACAAGCAGTGGTGGTCTACTCCTTATGAAGTGAACAACAAGTATCTGACCGGTTTTTCACATGTCAACCTGAGTGGGGTGGGATGTCCGGATCTGGGTTCGCTGTTGCTGATGCCGACTTCGGGAGAACTGAATGTGAAGTACACTCAGTATGGAAGTGAGTATACGGACGAAGTTGCTGTCCCGGGATATTATTCAAACATGCTGACCAAGTATGGCATCAAGTGTGAGATGACGGCTACTCCCCGTACGAGCCGTGCCCGTTTTACCTTCCATCGCGGACAGGGAAATCTGCTGATGAATCTGGGAGAAGGGCTGACCAATGAAACCGGAGCTACCGTGCGTTTCGTCAATGATCGTGAGATTGAAGGCTCCAAGTTGCTGGGTACGTTCTGCTACAATCCTCAGGCTGTATTCCCCATTTATTTTGTCATGCGTATTGACAAGGCCCCTGCCACCCGCGGTTACTGGAAACTCCAGCGGCCGATGCAGGGAGTCGAAGCTGAATGGGACGGATATTCCGGAAAGTATAAACTCTATACTTCTTATACCAAGGAAATGAGCGGAGACGATGTAGGTGCCTGGTTTACCTTTGATACAACAGAAGGTGAAGCCATTGAAGTCAGCATCGGAGTTTCTTTTGTCAGCATCGAGAATGCCCGCCTGAATCTTGAGACGGAACAGCCGGCCGGTACGACTTTTGATCAGATCCGTGCACAGGCCCGCAAGAAATGGAATGAAGACTTGAGCCGGATTCTGGTGGAAGGAGGTACGGAAGAACAGAAAGGTGTGTTCTACACTGCCCTTTATCATACAATGATTCATCCCAATATCCTGCAGGATGTCAATGGACAATATCCTCAGATGGAAGGAGACAAGATTCTGACAACCGACCGCAACCGTTACACCGTGTATTCTTTGTGGGATACTTACCGTAACTTCCATCAGCTGATGACACTGGTTTATCCGGAACGTCAGATGGATATGGTCCGTACGATGCTTGACATGTACCGGGAACACGGATGGTTCCCCAAATGGGAACTTTATGGCCGGGAAACCCTCACTATGGAAGGAGATCCCAGCATTCCGGTCATTGTAGACACGTGGATGAAAGGTTTGCGTGACTTTGATATCAATCTGGCATACGAAGGAATGTACAAGTCGGCTACGACTCCGGGAAAAGACAACCTGATGCGTCCCGACATTGACGACTACATTGCCAAAGGATACTGTCCGCTGATGGAGCAGTACGACAATTCTGTATCACATGCACTGGAGTACTACATTGCCGACTATTCTTTGCATACACTGGCCAAGGCTCTGGGTAAGACAGAGGATGCGAAGCTGTTCTACGACCGCTCCATGGGATACAAACATTATTACTGTAAAGAGTTTGGTACATTGCGTCCGATCCTGCCTGACGGTACTTTCTATGGCCCGTTTGATCCGCTTCAGGGTGCCAACTTCGAACCGAGCCCCGGTTTCCATGAAGGAAATTCCTGGAACTATACGTTCTACGTGCCGCACGATGTGAAGGGACTGGCAAAACTGATGGGCGGACAGAAACGTTTTGTCAACAAGCTCCAGATGGTGTTCGACAAGGGCTATTATGATCCCGCCAATGAACCGGACATTGCCTATCCTTATCTTTTCAGCTATTTCAAGGGAGAAGAATGGAGAACCCAGAAACTGGTGAAGGAACTGCTGGCCAAACATTATACAACGAAACCGAACGGGCTGCCGGGGAATGAAGATGCAGGAACCATGTCTTCCTGGGCTATTTTCAGTATGATGGGCTTCTATCCGGATTGTCCGGGAGTTCCGGAATATACACTGACCACTCCGACCTTCGACAAGATTACCATCAAGCTTGATCCGGCTTATTGGGGAACAGACAAGCTGGTGATCCGCAAGGAAGGTGGTGACGGTTATATTGACCAGATCCGTCTGGGCGGTAAGAAATATTCCAAATATCGTCTGACACATGAAGACTTGATCCATGCGGGAGAAATTACATTTGTATGTAAATAAGATATCAGATAGGATAGTTTTTTAGGTGATTAAGATTGTTGTTTCTATCTGATGCCCGTTTAATATGGGTATTAAGGAGGAGGCATCGGTTGGTGCCTCCTTTCTTTTTCTGAACTGTTTATTAATCTTATTTGATATGAAAAAATTGAATCTGTTACTAACTTGCACATGTGCACTCTTTGCACTTTCTGTACAGGGGCAGAAACAGCTTTTGCTGTCTTCACCCGACGGAAAACTGAAATCAACCATTACCGTCGGCGACAAACTGACGTATGATATTACCTGTAACGGCCAGCAGGTGCTGGCTCCTTCTCCGATCTCTGCAACGCTGGACAACGGAAAGGTATGGGGAGACAAGGCTCGTCTTTCCAAGGTTACGGAGAAGAAGAATGATACGCAGATTGATGCTCCTTTTTATCGCTCCAGTTGTGTACGCGATTATTACAATGAGCTGACTCTCCGTTTCAAGGGAGACTACAGCGTTGTGTTCCGTGCCTATAATGACGGGGTGGCTTACCGTTTTGTCAATCATGCCAAAAAGCCTTTCTGCATCTTGAATGAGGAAGTTGATTACCGCTTCCCGGCTGACGTAACGGCCAGTGTACCTTACGTAAATGCGGGAAAAGACGGTGATTACAACGGGCAGTTCCATAATTCTTTTGAGAATGTCTATACGACCGCTCCTGTTTCACAGCTGAACAAGGAACGGTTGATGTTCCTGCCACTGGTTGTTCAGGCCACACCGGAGGTAAAGGTCTGCATCACCGAAACAGACTTGAACAATTATCCGGGGCTGTATCTGACAAATGCGAAAGGTTCCAACTCGCTGAGCGGCATACAGGCTCCTTATCCCAAGACCATGAAACAAGGCGGACACAATAACCTGCAGATGCGTGTGCAAACCCGTGAAGAATACATTGCGAAGGTAGACGGGCCGCGCAATTTCCCCTGGCGTGTAGCGGTAGTGACTACCCGTGATACACAGCTGGCTGCATCCAATCTGAGCTATCTGTTGGCTGAACCTTCCAAATTATCAGATACATCCTGGATCAAACCGGGAAAAGTAGCCTGGGAATGGTGGAATGACTGGAACCTCTGTGGCGTAGACTTCAAGACCGGAGTAAACAATGCAACCTACAAGGCTTATATTGATTTTGCTTCTCAGTATGGCATTGAATATGTGATTCTGGATGAAGGATGGGCTGTGAACCTGAAGGCTGATCTGATGCAGGTTGTGAAGGAAATAGACCTGAAAGAACTGGTAGACTATGCGGCAGCCCGTAACGTGGGCATTATTCTGTGGGCAGGATATTATGCTTTCGAACGCGACATGGAGAATGTATGCCGTTATTTCTCTGAAATGGGTGTGAAAGGGTTCAAGGTTGACTTTATGGACCGTGATGACCAGCTGATGACAGATTTCAATCACCGTGCAGCTGCCATGTGTGCCAAATATCACCTGATTCTTGATTTGCACGGAACGCATAAGCCGGCCGGACTGAACCGTACCTATCCCAATGTATTGAACTTTGAGGGAGTGCATGGACTGGAACAGATGAAATGGCGTCCGGCAGGATTCGACCAGATTACTTATGATGTAATGATTCCGTTTATTCGTCAGGTAGCCGGTCCGATGGACTATACCCAGGGAGCCATGCGTAATGCTACCCGTGAGAATTATTATCCAAGTTACAGTGAACCGATGAGTCAGGGTACCCGTTGTCATCAGCTTGCCATGTATATTATTTTGGAATCACCTTTCAATATGCTGTGTGATTCTCCAAGCAACTATATGCGTGAGCCGGAATCCACTTCTTTCATTGCTCAGGTTCCGACGGTCTGGGATGAAACAGTGGTGCTGGACGGCAGGATGGGAGAATATATCATAACAGCCAGACGCAAGGGAGATACCTGGTTTGTCGGCGGTCTGAACAATTGGGATGCACGCGATGTGGAAGTTGATCTGTCTTTCCTTTCTTCAGGAAGTCACAAGGCTGTTCTCTTCAAGGATGGAGTGAATGCTCATCGTACTGCACGCGATTACAAGCGCGAAGAAGTAAGCGTAAGTTCCACACAACCGTTGAAAGTTCATCTGGCTCCGGGCGGTGGTTTTACCTTGCAGATTGATTGAGATTGAGTTTTCTTTCAGATAGCATTGGTCTCTATTCAGAAGCCGTCAGAATCGACCGCACGATGGGACAGAATCGTGCGGTCGATTGTGCTTCATCGAGCGTTCGTTGCGGCCCCATCGTGCGGTCGATTTTTGTGCATTGGCCAGCCAAAGCGAAGGCATTGTACGGTCGTATGCGAATGATCTTTATTTCAGTTGGAGCGACCGGACTGTTCCTGTCGGCGTAATGCTCAGAAAGCCGGCTTTACTTCCTTTTTCCAGAGGAATCAGCTCCCAGGATGATTCAGGAGTTATCCGGATCTGTTCCGGCGAAACTGCCTTCAGATCAGGCAGGAATATCAGAGTGGGAGCTGGAGATGTCTTATCCTCTTTCCACTGGCATGTCAGTCTGTCTGTGGAACTGTAGGACAGGAGTTGTCCGTTGACTACCTGCGGATAAGGACGGGAAATGACACTACTGAAATAATCTTGCGTCTCAATGTCTTTCCACCAGCACCAGTAGGTATGTCCCAGTTTGTATTTTTCAATCAGGCCGATCTGATGCCGGGCAGACTGCAGATAACTTTTTCCCAGATAGAATGCGCCCCATTCCCCGACCAGTGCCGGCAGGTGACGTTCTCTGGCAGAAGCCGTAAGCTGACTGAAGATAAAGTCCAGACGTTCGTATCCCGGATTAACGGCAGCATCTGTATCCACTACCCAGTCATAGGCATGAGCAGCATAGACGCACAGAGAATCAGGTTTCCCGTTTGTGTCAGCAGGTATGTGGAAGGAACTCTTTATTCCCATGTTGCAGAAATAATTATGTTCCAGAAACAGAAGATGGTTCTTGTCTGCCTGCCGGATTCTGTCGCGCAGCTTCTGGTAAAAGCGGCTCAATTCATTCTGTTCGAACCGGGAAACGGTTTCCGAAGCTGCATGAAGTATTTCTGTGAAAGCCTCTTTGTCTGTCAGCTGGTTCATAAGTTCTGCCCGCTGGTCTTCATTATCCCATACCGCAGTCATTGCCTCCGGAGAAACCTGTGTCTGTCCGTGTTTGTGAAGATACTGTATATATCCTTCCATGAATTGCTGGAAAACAGCCTGTGCCTGCGTTCCCATGAAAGGTTCGTTCATGACGTCAAAACCGATGACAGACTTGCAGTCTGCGTATCTTTCGGCCAGCATTCCCCACACATTGATGTAATGATCCTGAATACCGGTTCCATCTTTGGCTGGTGAATTGGCCCAGAAGTTGTCGAATGATTTCTGTACGGCCGGACTGATCAGATAGGAGTCGCTCCAGACCTCTCCCGTTGCATGAGGCAAGGATTCGTCAAGCGTAGCCCATTCCGGAGCACCGTTTCCGAATTTTCGTCCGAACAGATCCTGATGCATATCCAGAATAAGATAGATACCGTTTTCTTCTGCCCAACGGACTCTCCGGTCAATTTCCTGGAGATAGCTTTCATTGTATTGTCCCGGTTCCGGTTCCAGGCCGTCCCAGTTGATGCCATAGCGGATGCAGTTGATTCCCCAGTTGCGGAACTCTTTGAAAAGCTGTTCATCATTCGGATAGACATATCTGTCCTCAGGAGATTTGGTTACGTGGTTGATCCCGTTGAGAACGAGTTCTCTGCCGAGTGAATCCACCAGTATTTCATTCCGGACAGAAGCGAATCCGGATGCCGGAGTTTCCTGGACTGGCCGGGTACATCCTGTTCCCCCAAAAATACAGAGCAGAGCTGCTCCTATTCCCCAATAATACTTTTTCATGTTCATAGATCATTTTTTCATGGTTTACGCTACAAAGATAAGTCAAAGAAATTGCATGAATGACTTTATTTTCATTTATTTGCCTTATAAAATAAATGAATGGTTTAACCTTGAGTTTGAAACCGAAATCAAAATATGATGAAGAAAAACGGTATCTTTTTAGTTTGGGGATTCTGGCAGCTGGTTTGCCTGTCGGCTGCCGGTCAGGTCGATGTCACTTTTCATCGGGCCAGTTTGCCGGTTCTTTCCGGAGAGGACAATAATCATGTTGGATATCTGCAGGCAATCAGGCAGGCCGGCAGCAAGGATCGTATGACAGGGCTTTCTTATTCCTTTGAGGGAACGGACTGTCTGGATCAGATAGCTGAAATATCACTGTATGCCTGTAATGCCCGGGGAAGAATGGACCGGAATAAACGGATTGCTGTGTCGAAAGTGACGGAGAGACAGGGATCTTTCAGACTCCATGAGTCACTTTTATCAGATACCTGTTACTGGGCTTTTGTGGTTAAGACACGTGAGGGACTGTCCTTGTCTGGGAGGGTGAATCTGAACTGTACGGATGTAACATTTGACAGCGGAAAGGTTCATCTGGGAACGACTTATCCGGAAGGACTTAGAACCGGCATCGCTCTTCGCAAAAGCAAGCAGGACGGAGTAAATACCAGTCGCATTCCCGGACTTGTGACTTCCCGGAAAGGAACCTTGCTGGCCATTTATGATGCACGCTGGGAATCAGGAAGAGACTTGCAGGGAGATATAGATATTGCTTTGAACCGGAGTGAAGACGGCGGAAAGACCTGGCAGCCCATGCAGCGGGTGCTGGATCGTAAAGAGTGGGGAAATCTGCCTGAAAAATATAACGGTGTGAGTGATGCCTGTATTCTGAGTGATGAAAAGACCGGAACCTTGTATGTGGCCGGCTTGTGGATGCATGGAGTTCTGGACGGAAAGACCGGGCGATGGGTAGAGGGGCTGACGCAGGACAGTACCCGCTGGATCCATCAATGGATTGAAAAAGGTTCACAACCGGGGCTGGAGGTTAAGGAGACAGCCCAGTTTCTGATTACGAAAAGTACGGATGACGGAAAGACCTGGAGCGAACCGGTCAACATCACTTCGCAGACCAAGCGGCCTGAATGGTGGCTTTATGCTCCGGCTCCCGGTCATGGGATAACTCTGGAAGACGGAACGCTGGTTTTCCCTACTCAGGGACGTGACCGGAACGGTCTGCCGTTTTCCAATATAACTTACAGTAAGGATGGAGGAAAAACATGGATAGCCAGTAATCCGGCTTACTCCAATACAACGGAGTGCATGGCCGTTCAACTGGATAACGGTGACATCATGCTGAATATGCGGGATAACCGGAATCACGGAAAGAAGTCACCTAACGGGCGGAGAATCTGTGTGACTTCCGATTTGGGAACAACCTGGAAAGAACATCCGACTTCGCATGCCGTACTGACGGAGCCTACTTGCATGGCTTCTGTTCATAAGCATGTGTATCGGGCAGAAGACGGAAGCCGGAAAACCCTGCTGGCCTTCTTTAATCCCGATTCTTATCAGTCGCGTGACCATCTTACCCTGAAACTCAGCTTTGACAACGGGATGACCTGGCCTGAAAAATATTGGCTGACACTGGATGAGTGGGAAGGTTTCGGGTACTCATGCATTACTTCCATTGATGAAGATACGCTGGGAATTGTTTATGAAGGAAGCGGGGCTCAGCTGGTCTTCCAGCAAATCAGGTGGAAAGATCTTCTCTGACCAATAAAAAAACTCTCCGGTTGTCAGGCAGACAGTCGGAGAGTTTGCTTATTACTGATAAGGATCAGCTGATCAGATCGGTTTATATTCTACGAAAGCTTCCATAGCTTCATAGCTTGCCAATCCCAGATGATCGTAAAGAGTTGCAGTACCACGGTTACGGTCTTCGCTACGCTGCCAGAACAGACGTTCATCGTTGCCCAGGAACGGAGCACTTTCCATCTGAGACTGGTGCTTCAGGATGGAATTACGTTTGGCGCGGAGTTCTTCCGGACTCAAAGGTACAGCCATTTCGATGTTTTCGATTTCCCATTCAGCCCAGGCACCACGATACATCCAGATGCGGCAGTCGTTGAGCCATTCAGCTCCTGCATTCTTTTCTTCATCAATTGCAGCAAATACGGCATCTGTGCAGACGCGGTGTGTACCATGCGGGTCAGCCAGGTCACCAGCTACATAAATCTGATGCGGTTTTACTTCCCGAAGCAGATTGAGAACGATTTCCACGTCAGCCTCGCTGATCGGATTCTTTTCAATCTTACCGGTTTCGTAGAATGGGAGATCAAGGAAATGGCAGCGTGAAAGCGGGATATTGTTGAACGTACAAGCCGTACGTGCTTCGCCGCGGCGGATCAGTCCCTTGATGGTCAGAATATCGCGGGTATCCATGTCACCTTCCTTCTTGGCAGCCAGGAACTGTTTGATTTCTGCATATTTGTTGCAGATCGTTTCGTTTTGGCCGTTGTCGAAGAGCTGGTTGAATCCGTTGATGAAATGCATGAAGCGGGTTACTTCCTCATCGCCAACCGCAATGTTACCTGAGGTTTCGTAAGCTACATGAACTTCGTGACCTTGCTGTACAAGTCGTCTCAGTGTTCCTCCCATGGAGATGACATCATCGTCCGGATGCGGAGAGAATACTACTACGCGTTTCGGGAATGGTTTGGCACGTTCCGGGCGGTAAGTATCGTCAGCATTGGGTTTTCCACCCGGCCATCCGGTGATGGTGTGCTGCAGGTCGTTGAATACCTTGATGTTGACATTATAGGCAGATCCGTAAAGAGCGAGCAGTTCACTCAGACCGTTTTCGTTGTAGTCTTTGTTGGTCAGCTTCAGGATAGGCTTGTTCAGTAATGTGCAAAGCCATACAATAGCACTCCGGATCAGTTTGTCGTTCCATTCACAGCTGGTTACAAGCCAGGGACGCTGGATGCGGGTCAGGTGAGAAGCAGCAGCCAGGTCAATGCATACATTTACATTGTTATGCAGCTGAAGGAATGAGGCCGGGAGTGTATCGTTGACATTTCCTTCGACAGCTTTCTGAATGATGTCTGCCTTGTCTTCGCCCCATGTTAGCAAATAGATTTTCCGTGCACTCAGGATAGTCTGAACTCCCATGGTGATGGAGCAGGGAGGCAGATTGTCTACACCCCAGTTGCGTGCAGCTTCTGAGCGTGATGTAGCGTCCAGCAGAATCAGTCGGGTAGGAGAGCTGGCATGTGATCCCGGTTCGTTCATACCGATGTTTCCCTCGCGTCCGATTCCCATCAGAACAATGTCGATACCTCCGAAAGTCTGGATACGCTGTTCATACAGGCGGCAGTGTTCACTGATTGCATTCTGGGGAATACTTCCGTCTATGGTGAATACATTCTGGCGGTCAATGTCAGTCTGTGACAGGAACAGGCTGTTCAGCTGTCCGAAAGTGCTTCCATTTCCTTCTGTCAAAGGATAGAATTCATATAAGTTGAAGACAACGACATTGCGGAAGCTCAATCCTTCATCTTTATGTCTGCGTACGAGTTCTGTAAACAGCGGGCGCAGTGAAGTGCCGGTACCGATGGCCAGTGTACAGAATTTCCCTTCACGCTGACGTTCCTGAATTTTGGCTGCAACCTCATCAGCTATGCGTCTGACACCTTCTTCAATGGTTTCGAAGATGTCAGTCGGAATTTTTTCCAGACGGGTCAAGACTGAACGTTCAACGGCGTTTTCCGGTTTGTAGTATCTGGGGGATACATGGTTCAGTGAAATTTGTGAACTAAGGTTTGTTCTCATGGTTGTTGTTCCTCCTTCGATTAAGTTAATAAGAAAAGCAAAACGCAGCAAGGATGCTGTAATCTTTCCAGACTTACAGATTCCTTGCTGCGTTTATGCGGTCAGCTTGTAATCGCAGTACTCGGGTCGTGATTACAGGTTGTTCTTTTCAATATCCTTGAAATATTTGTATGTACCGACTTTCAGTTCGTCTGTTGCTGCTTCATCGCAAACGATGATTCCATGGCGGTGCATCTGCAATGCGCTGATAGTCCACATCTGAGTGATGCCACCTTCAACAGCATGCTGCAAAGCACGTGCCTTGTTGTGTCCGTTACAGATGATCAGTACTTCCTTAGCAGAAAGAACAGTACCTACACCTACTGTTAACGCAGTTTTGGGCACTTTGTTCACGTCATTTTCAAAAAAACGGGAGTTAGCGATGATGGTATCAGTTGTCAGAGTCTTTACACGAGTACGTGAAGACAGAGAAGAACCCGGTTCGTTGAAAGCGATATGTCCGTCAGGACCGATTCCACCGAGAAACAAGTCAATACCACCGAACTTTTCGATTTCTTTTTCATAGTTTTCGCATTCTGCTTCCAGGTCAGCAGCATTTCCGTTCAGGATATGGATGTTTTCCTTGCAGATATCGATGTGGTTGAAGAAGTTATTGAACATGAAAGAGTGATAGCTTTCCGGATGTGATTCGGGCAGGCCTACATATTCGTCCATGTTGAATGTAACTACATTCTGGAATGAAACAACACCTTTCTTGTTGAGTTCGATCAGTGCTTTGTACATACCAAGAGGTGAAGAACCGGTAGGAAGTCCGAGAACAAACGGTTTTTCTTTTGTTGGTTTAGCAGCATTGATTTTGTTTGCTACATAGTTTGCAGCCCAGTTAGACAATGACTGGTAGTCTGGTTCGATAATTACTCTCATGGTCGTTAACGATTTAGTTAATATATTTAATAAGTCAATATTTTTCGTTTATACCTGCAAAGATATAATGATTACGATGATTGGCAAACAAAAAAGGGACTTTTCATAGAAAAGTATCTTAAAATAAAGGAAAAGGGGAATGACTGTTCTGATTTGCAGTCATTCCCCCTCAGATTATTTATGGGTACTGAATTTTATTTTTCAGCTTCCAGATTCGGAGTTGTAGGCCATCCCCAAGTCTGATACAATACAGATGTTTCAACTGATTCATCCGGTGAAAGCAATTCGATTTCACGGATTGGCAGCGGAGAATTGTAATGTGCATTCATCCAGGTATAACCGTCGAATACAGGATTGTTACTCAAGATTCTGTACGGACGAATATAGGTACTTTCTGAACGTGAGGAGATATTGGCTTTTTCGTTGTTCGGTCCTTCAATGTAGGTTACTACGTTGGTATCGTCATAACCTTCACCGTCATAGATTGCAGTTTGGTACATGCTTGCCCAGAAGTTACATCCTTCAGGGATAAACTTATTGTTCACCAGTTGATCCATAGAAGACCAGCGAACCAGATCGTTCCAACGCATACCTTCACCGATGAATTCACAACGGCGTTCACGGCGGATGTTGTAAGTTGTAGCATCAACCAACTGTCCCTGTGAATAGGCACCCCAGTCACCTTTAGCTTCCTGATTCATATCAGTTGCTGTGATTGTTTTGGTGTAATCAGGATCAACATGTGCACGTGTACGGATAGCTCTCCAATATTTGTCAGAAGTGTTGTCCAGTTTTCCATCACGCATGTATTGAGCTTCGATGTAGTTCAAGTAAGCTTCTACACCGCGGAACAAGATTTGTCCGGTTGTAGATTGAGCTTTACCGTATACATTTTGAGTCTTGTCAAAGCTTTCTCCTTTACGCATACGGTAACCTGTCATATCTCCCATTTCATTGGCACGTTTAGGAGCCAATACCGGAAGGAATTTATGAACGTCATCATTGCCTGTTGACAGAATCGGAAGATTGTTGCTTTCTCCGAAAACGAACAATTGCAGACGACCGTCACGGTTCGTTTTTACATTATCCAAAGTTTCATCACCCATGTAAGGCTTTTCTGCTGATGAAGCGTAGATAGGCAAACCATCTTCCATTAAGAAACTTTCGATATAACCTCTCAGCAAGCCATTGTAACCACCGGTTACGATGTAAGCTGGAACACCATGATTGATGTTGGATGAACCGACAGTACCATAAGCTCTCCACATCAGGACTTCACTGATGCCGGACAGATCCTGGCTATTGTACATTTCGAAGTAAGGATTCCATCCAGCAGCAGGAGCAAGTGGATCCTGGTCAAGTACACCTGTATTTTCAGTCAGTGTAACCCCGTCAGCTACTACTTGTGCAGACTCCATAGCTTGAGTAAGCAAATTCTTGATATGTGCATCTACATCAAACTGATAGTTAGGATGAATAGCAGCACCTGGCCATCCTTCATCACCCGGTACACGTCCTGTACCTTTATGATAGGTTTCAAAAGAAGCTTCATACAGGGCTACGCGTGATTTAACAAGTTGGGCTACCTGTTTATTTATACGGTTATTTGCAGCAAATCCTTGATCCTGTAATAAGTCTATGGCTCTATCCAGATCGCTGAGGATGAAGTCTGCTACTTCATTTCTCGGCATACGTTTACCATGTGCAATCAAGTCTTCTTTGTTGTCTGTAACCACATCAGTTAAGATCGGATAATCGCCATAGGTTTTCAATCGGGAGAAATAAACCCATGCGCGGATAAAATACATTTCACCGATATAATGTTTTGCATTAGTTAGGTCACTGTCGTAAGTTCCGGCTTCGTATTTGGGCAATACGTTCTCAAAGAAATAGTTACAATAACGAATCAGACCGAAACCTAAATCTCCGGATTGTGCTACTTTCCAATAGTCTTTGGTGAAATAAGATTGGTTGGCATCTCCGCTTACCATATTATCTGTATTTGCATCTCCAGTCAGGATAGCTCCTTGTCCCCATCCGCTTGGTGTAGTAAAAATATTATTGTATTGAGAAATGCTGTAAGCTCCAAGTTGATCTGTATTTTGAAAATATACCTCTGGGGTTACCTGATCCTGTGGAGCCAAATCCAAAAAGTCATTACATGAAGTAATAACTAAACCGGATCCAGTCAGCATACATGCTACGAATAAACTTTTATATGTTGTTTTCATCTTTTCTTGTTATTTAGAAATTAATATTAACACCTACAGAAATAACACGTTGCAATGGGTACGTTTTACCTGCATCACTATATAGTGAACCGATATTCTCAGGGTCGAATATACTGCTTACATGGCTGAATGTTAACAGGTTATCCCCGGAAATATAAATGCGTACATTTTCCATAGAAGCTTTCTGAGTCCATGCTTTGGGAAGTGTGTACCCTAAGGTGATGTTTTTCAGACGCAGATAGGCACCATTTTGCAGGTATCCTGTTTGAGTCTGGTGGTTACGTCCTGTCCAGGATGGGCGTGCATAGTATGCATCTGGATTTTCAGGAGTCCAATAGTCCAGATGTTCTTCAAATACATTGGAAGACCACATTCCTCCATTAGTTCCCCAGAAATAAGTACCTGGCAACCACAGGTCACGTTTCCCGATGCCCTGAAAGAACAGACGTAAGTCAAATCCTTTCCAAGAACCATCCAGTGTAAAGCCGTAATTATAGCGCGGAGTTGAATTTCCGATTACACGCAGATCACCCGGATCGTCTGTTGTATAAGAACCACTATTAACGCGTCCATCACCATTCAGGTCTGCATACATGATGTCACCAGCACCCCATCCGCTTCCAAGTGCACTTTGGTCTACTTTAGATAAGTGTTCTTGCATTTCTGTATCGCTTTGTGCAATACCGATGGTTGTATAACCCCAAATTTCATTCAGCATCTGACCTTCATAATAGGTGTTCAATGAATTTGACGGGTTCGGATAACGAGTGATTTTTTGTTGAGCATCAGACATGTTGAATGATACACCATATTGGAAATTTCCAATCTGATCGCGCCATCCTAATTCAAGTTCGAAACCATAGGATTTCATATCACAGTTGTTAACTTTCGGAACAGTCGTACCTAGCAAGGAAGACAACTCAGGAGCAGGACCTACCATGTCCAAAGTCTTACGGACAAAGTAACCTACACTACCAGTTAAGCGATTGTTCAGCAAAGCGAAGTCAAGACCTAAATCCCATGATTGAATTGTTTCCCATGTCATTAAAGAACTAACCAGTCCGGGATTTGAAGAGTAACTGGGCAGAGAACCGCTTACGATCCATGAATAATTAGTTCCTACCGGCATTGACTGATAGAACGGATACCAGCTATTGGTATTGGTATTACCAAGTTGTCCCCATGAAGCTCTCAGTTTTAAGGTAGAAATTGTACTCTTTTCTCCAAATTTTTCAAAGAATGCTTCACGTGCAATGTTCCATCCTAAAGAGAAAGAAGGGAAAAATCCCCATCTCTTATCACCGACAAAACGAGAAGACCCATCATAACGACCGTTAACTTCAGCCATGTAACGATCTTTATAAGCATAATTGATACGACCAAAGAAACCGGCAACAGCATTGTGTGCATATCCTCCTGTTGCAATATCGGCATCAACAGCTGTATTCAATGTCGGAACTTCTGGTGAGATCAGACCATCACGCTGACCGGTAATGCTGCGTGTAGAATATTTTTCTGCATTGAATCCGAGCAATACTTTGAAATAGTGTCCGCTATCAAAAGTTTTAGAGTAGTCCGTATAGATATTGGTTGCATAATAGTTTTCTTTGTAACCATATTCATTGACACGGCTTTGTCCCGGAGAATAAGTTCCATCACCCATACCCCAGACCATCGGCTGCTGATTACCGTTTACATCCCAATAATAAACAGGAAGTACTTCCCAGTGTTCAAAATCGGATTGTGTACGGATCGTTCCTTCCAAATTGATATGCCAGTCTTTGATGGGTTCAAAAACTACGGCTAGCTGGTTGGTGTAAAAGTCTTTATTTTTAGTCTGTAAACCACCATTTTCCATTTGTTCGATTTCACTTTCGTTCATTGGGAAACCGTTTGGATCATATGCTGGTTGGATCGGCCATTTACGTGCAACGTTATGGAAAAACAATCCATTCATATAGGTAGGACGTCCGTAATCTTCACGTGTCCAACGGGTTGTGTAAGTTAATTTGGCCCAACTTGCCAATTCTGTGGTGATTTTTCCATTCAATGTGTATCGATTCATATAATCTTTGCCATGACGCAACAAACCATTTTGTCCTAAGAAGTTTCCACTCAAAACATATTGAGTCTTTTCATTACCACCACTTATGCTGAGGTTGTGTTCCTGAGAGGGAACCCAGCTCTTATAAAATTCATTGAACCAGTCAACATTGTCATAAGCACCTTCATTCCATTTAGCCCATACATTTCCGTTAGCAATGGTAGACTGAGTCAGTTTGCCATTCATGTAATCTTTAATATTTTGCATATAGGCATCATTAAAAATCGGAGCATTTCCATCATTTACGTTAGCAGCATTAAACATGGTGGCAAAATCGTATGAGTTGGCCATTTGGGGAATACCAATGCCATCATTGAAGCGAACGTTTCCGGAATAGTTGACACGAGTTTTTCCTGCTTTACCATTTTTAGTTGTAATCAAGATTACACCGAAAGCGGCGCGTGCACCATAAATAGAAGAAGAAGAAGCATCCTTCAATACTGAAATGTTTTCGATGTCATTGGGGTTTAAGGTGTTCATGTCACCTTCCACACCATCAATCAAGACTAATGGAGAAGCACTTGAACCAGATCCCAAAGTTCCAGTTCCACGGATGTTAAAATTCATGCCAGAATCCAAAGAACCACCACTGCTACTTACTGACATGTTCAAGCCCGGAATCTGTCCCTGAAGAGCCTGTGATACATTAGACACAGGGCGTGAAGCTAATACTTCTGAATCTACCATAGATACAGCACCTGTTAAGTTGACTTTCTTTTGTGTACCATAACCAACAACAACAACTTCATCCAGTAACTTGGTATCATCTTGTAGTGTAATGTTTATAGGTTGACCATCCCAGATGATTTCTTGAGTTTGATAGCCAACGAATGAAATAACGATGGTGGTTCCCTTTTCTACATTAGGAATTTCAAAGTCTCCATCAAGTCCTGTAATTGTACCGTTTGTGGTACCTTTTACAACAACTGAGGCACCAATGATTGTTTCACCAGTAGCATCTTTTACTACACCTTTACAAACGCTGCCTTGTTGAATGATGTTCGTTCTTGATACACCTTTGACGGGTATCGCACTGGCTATTCCGGTTGAAATACCGCCAAGGAATAGCAGCATACTGACAGATTTAAAGTTTTTAAACATAGATCCTTGTTTGTAATTGTTAAAAAAAATAAGGTTTTTAGGACTAATTTAGTTTTTTGTTGAATTCAGATGGATAGTGTAATCCGTTGAATCCATATTTGTTAATCTCTACTTGAGAAAAGATATATTCCATATTTTATTGTGGCATAATATCTTTAAAACCATATTAAGGGTATTCTCTAGTAAGATCTTTCTCCCTAGTTGTTTTCCCAAAATTAATTATGATATTGCAAAGTAAAGCATTATTTTTCATTTTTCTATGTTTTTTCGTGTAAATTGATTTTTCTTTTTGGTTGTTAAGTGTTGTTTGGTAAATATTGAGATAGTTCTATCTGTACTTGATCACGGCAAGTGAATTTGACGGCGTGCCTGTCATTCTTATAGCAGTTGACACACTTCTTAAATTCATATGTGTTTATAAGAGCCAATAGTTCGTTAAAAATTAGCCCAGCCTAAGCGGCTCTGGCAGTAAATAAAATGAGTTCTTTGAAAAGTTTGTCAATTAATTGCGTGTTTGGTCTAATCCCAGGCACGTGAATAAATCGTTCAGGCATATAAGCATTGTGTATGACTGACTTGCATGATGATATGGAATATTTTATTCCCATCCTCTTACAGGTAGCCTTGGCAAGGTTTATCGCTGCAAGTGATGTATTAAAGTGAAATACCAGTTTCCTGAACTCTGTAGACTGACAGTTTGTTATTCCGGCATGTTGCTTGGCATCACGAAAGCAGAATTCGAGTTGGAAACGTGTCCTGTAAAAGTCCAGAATATCCTATGCGTTCTGTATTTCGTCCGTAGAGAAATACAGCTGCCATTTGTCCGTTCTTCCATCCATAGGATACCATACAGCCAGGCTCACAAAGTGTTTGAGTGCTTTGGAGTATGCTTTCAGTCCGTAAAGTTTACCCTTGTTCACTTTGTACTCGGTACATCTTGTGATTTCCAGATTTTCAAAGTCAATCTTTCCGTCATACAATTTTTGACGTCCGCGTTTCCCTATTCTATTTTCTAAGGTGGGATAAAATAACACTGCATCATTTCTGAAACGGCTTATAACGTGGAATCCGTTTTCGCACAATGACTTGATGAAAGTTTTCTTTGAAAAGAACGCATCACATACAACAGTGCCGAAAATATGTTTCAGATGTTCCTGTATGCTGATAAGGTAAGAACTGTACCTGTCTACAAGACTCTTCCCGCAGCTTTCCAACGTTGCACTGTCAGGTGTCTGTACAGAGCTCAAAGTCATACATTCATGGTTGTCAACGTCTATAACTCCAATACCGGTTATTTCCAGTCCGTGTTTGTATTCACTGGCACAACCGGACTAGAAATAGCCAATCCATGGCGTTTTGCTGCCTGATTTTGGAATGAAAGACGGATCAACGGCTACCGCCTTACGACCGCCTTTAAGGTGTTCCCTGATGATGGCTTCATTAAAGGAAAAACAATCAAAGTCATCATTCTCAAAATTGTTTCGGTATGTCTGTTCCGAGAAACATCCATATCGTCCCATTTGAAGGAATTTGATGCGGTCAGGTATGGCCATGAATAATTCTATTGCATCCATGAATACTTTCTGGAAAGATTTGCTTATATTTACACATTAGTGTCCCATTTTAACGGGACACTAATGTAGTTAGACCTTAAAAAAACATTTTAGTTATTCGATAAATAAAAAAAATGTTTATCTTTGTCGCGTAAGTTTTATTAAGCATTATAAATAGCACTTAACTGTTGCTTGAAAGATTGTATTGTTTAATGAATTTAATAAAAATGGGGCAAGTACAGATAGAACTTTTACTATTTAAGACTTAAAATAAAAGCTAAAAATCAAACTTTGAAACCTTAATTTTTTAATAATTATAAATAAGGATCTATGTTTAAAAACTTTAAATCAGTCAGTATGTTGCTATTCCTTTCCGCTATTGGCGGGGGAACAGTTTACGCAGTATCTGGAGAAAGCGTAACAGGCATTGACGCTATTCAGCAGAAAGGTACATGCACTGGTATCGTAAAAGATGCTACAGGTGAACCCATTATTGGTGCAACTGTCATGGTGAAAGGTACAACCAATGGTACCATAACCGGTCTTGATGGAGACTTCTCCTTGAACAACGTTGAAAAAGGAAGTATCTTGCAGGTTTCTTTCGTAGGATATCAAACTATGGAAGTTGCATGGAAAGGCACACCTTTGAATGTAACCTTGAAAGAAGACACTCAGCTTTTGGATGAAGTTGTTGTTGTTGGTTATGGAACACAGAAAAAAGTAAACGTAACTGGTGCCGTATCTATGGTAGATTCTAAAGTGTTGGAATCTCGTCCGGTTCAGAATGTTGCGCAGGCTCTTCAGGGACAGATCCCGGGCTTGAACATGTCAGTTGGTAACAGTGGTGGTGCTTTGGATGCTTCAATGAGTATCAATATTCGTGGTGCTGGTACAATCGGTTCTGGTTCTAGCGGTAACCCGTTGATCTTGATTGATGGTGTTGAAGGTGATATGAACACTGTAAACCCGAATGATATCGCAAACGTATCAGTTTTGAAGGATGCTGCTTCTTCTTCTATCTATGGTGCGCGTGCAGCATTCGGTGTAATCTTGATTACAACTAAGAATGGTAACAGCGGTAAGACCCGAGTAAACTATTCTGGTAACGTTCGTTTCGCAGATGCGATTCAGAAACCGGAAATGACAAACTCCTGGGATTTTGCCAATTATTTCAATGAAGCTAACCGTAATGCGCATGGTACGGTGATCTTTAATGAAGAACAGTTAGGTCGTATCAAGACTTATATGGAAGGTGGATTTACTGATCCGACCAAGCCGGAATATTATGGTACGATGGCTAGTCCAAACGGACGTTGGCAAAGTTATGGAGGTTCATTTGCCAATACCAACTGGTTTGATGAATTCTATAAGAAATGGGTGCCTTCTCAGGAACATAACCTCAGTATCAGTGGTGGTAATGAAAAAATTACCTATTTGTTGAGTGGTAGCTTCCTGGATCAAAATGGTTTGTTGCGTCATGGAACCGATAAATTTAAGCGTTATACATTGAACAGTAAGATTTCAGTGAAACTCGCTGACTGGGTGACCATGAACTATAATAACAAATGGACACGTGAAGCATACGACCGTCCGACTTATATGACCGCTCTGTTCTTCCATAACATTGCCCGGCGCTGGCCGACCTGTCCGGTTAGGGATCCGAATGGACATTGGATGGAAGGTATGGAAATTGCACAGATGGAAGAAGGTGGTAAGCAGAACAATGAAAAGAACTGGATGACCAACCAGATTCAGTTCGTATTTGAACCGATCAAGGATTGGCATATCAATTTGGAAGGTAGCTTGCGTCAGTATAATGAAAAATCTCATTGGGCCGTATTGCCTATCTATCATTATGATACTAACAACGAGCCTTACCTGTATTCTTGGAATGGTGGTGCTCCTGGATATACTGAAGTACAGGATTATCGCTCAAGTGAAGATTATTTCTCAACCAATATTTACAGTGATTATTCCAAGACAATCGGTGATCATTACTTCAAAGTAATGGCCGGTTTTAATGCGGAACTTTACAAGACGGGTAGCTTGACTGGTTTCGGTACTGACCTGATTACTCCTACTGTACCGGAATTGAATACGACTCAGGACAATAAGAATACTTACAACAGTGCTTCAGAATTGGCTATTGCCGGTTTCTTCGGTCGTTTGAACTACAACTATAAAGAACGCTATATGTTGGAAGCCAACTTGCGTTATGACGGTTCTTCTCGTTTCATTGGTGATAAGAGATGGGGCTTGTTCCCGTCATTCTCTTTGGGATGGAATATCGCACGTGAAGAGTTCTTTGAACCGCTGAACAGTGTGGTTGGAACATTGAAGCTGAGAGGATCTTGGGGTCAGTTGGGTAACAACGAAACTGAAGCCTGGTATCCGTTCTTCCAGACCATGCCTACCGGTACTACTAACTCTGGTTGGTTGCTGAATGGTGTACGTCAGAATACAGCTGGTACTCCGGGTATCGTAAGTAGCTTGCTGACTTGGGAAACTGTAGAATCCTGGAACGTCGGTGTTGACTTTGGTTTGTTCAATAACCGCTTGACCGGATCATTCGATTACTATCAGCGTTATACATATGATATGGTAGGTCCGGCTCCTACATTGCCTGGTATCCTGGGTACTTCTGCTCCTGCCATCAACAACGCCGATATGAAATCTTATGGTTGGGAAATGGAGTTGTCTTGGAGAGACCGCATCAATGAATTCAACTATGGTGTACGTTTCACTTTGGCTGATGGTCAGAGAGAGGTAACTAAGTATCCGAACGAAAGTGGTGATATCAATACTTGGTATGCTGGTAAGTTGGACGGAACTATCTGGGGTTATACTACTGTAGGTATTGCTCAGACTCAGGAAGAAATGGATGCTCACCTGGCAAATAATAAACCGAACTGGGGTTCTAAATGGGGTGCTGGTGATGTGATGTATGCTGACCTGAATGGTGATGGTGAAGTTACTTCTGGATCAAGTACTCTTGGTGATCATGGCGACTTGACTGTAATTGGTAACAGCTATGCTCGTTACAATTTCGGTTTGACTTTGGATGGATCTTGGAAAGGACTTGACTTCTCTGTATTCTTGCAGGGTGTGATGAAGCGTGATTACTGGTTGAGTGGTCCGTATTTCTGGGGTGCCAGCGGTGACGAATGGCAGTCTGCCTGCTTCGTTGAACATTTGGATTACTGGACACCTGATAATCCGGATGCATACTATCCGAAACCTTATTTCGGTGGTATTGATAAAAACCAGAAGACTCAAACTGGCTATCTTCAGAATGCTGCTTACTTGCGTGTAAAGAACGTTCAGATTGGTTATACTTTGCCTAAGAGCTGGACTCAGAAGGCTTCTATGGAATCGGTTCGCTTCTACGTTTCTGGTGACAACTTGCTGACATTGACCGGTATCAGTGCCATCTTCGATCCTGAAACATTGGGTGGTGACTGGGGACCGGGTAAATTGTATCCGCTTCAAAGAACTATTTCTGTCGGTGTAAATGTTAACTTCTAAAAAATACAAATATGAAACTAAGTTTAAAACATATCTATCTATACTCACTGATCGGCTTGGGTGCATCAACTCTGGCTTCCTGCGACAGTTTTCTGGATCGTGAGCCGATAACCAGTGTAACTCCTGAAGCTTACTTTTCTACCGTAGATCAGGTGGGTGCATACGTTATCAACTATTATTCTTGGCTGCAGAACTCTCGTGGACAATCTTTGTACCATGACAAGAACTGGCGAAGCGGTATGACTCTGAATGATAACAATACCGATAACCTTTTCTCTCAGTCTGGTGACTTAAACTATTTTGCCGGTGAAAAGCTGGTTCCTGCCGGAAAGAACTTTGAAACTTATTACAGCCGTATCCGTACCTGGAACTGGCTGTTGGAACAGGTCCTTCCGAAAGAAGAAGCAAAATCTATTCAGGGTGATGAAGCTACTCTGAAGCATTATATCGGAGAAGCTTATTTCTTCCGTGCTTTGGCTTACTATCAGGCTTTGGTGCGCTATGGAGATATGCCGATTATTGACAGAGTGCTTACTGATGATGCAGAGGAATTGAAAGCTTTGGCTGTTCGTGCTCCGCGTAATGAAGTAGCCCGTTTCATTCTGAAAGACCTGGATACTGCTATTTCACGTTTGCAGGATCAGGGTTATATGAACAATCAGCGTATCAACAAGCAGACTGCCCAATTGCTGAAGTCACGTGTTGCTTTGTTTGAAGCAACTTTCGAAAGATATCATCAGGGTACCGGTCGTGTTCCGGGTGATGAATCTTGGCCGGGCAAGAACATGTCATACAATCAGGGAAAGACTTTCAACATTGCTGGTGAAATCGACTTTTTCCTGACTGAAGCTATGAGTTCTGCAAAGGCTGTGGCTGATCATTGTACTTTGACAGAAAACTCTCACCAGATGAATCCTGCATTGGGACAGATCAACGGATGGAATCCTTACTTTGATATGTTCAGCAGTGAAGATTTGAGTGGTATTTCAGAAGTTCTGTTGTGGAAAGAATATAACTTGAGTATTGGTTATACGCACGATGCCGGCTATATTTTGTCAGCAGGTGGTGACCAGTTGGGATTGTCACGCAGCTATATCACGTCTTTCCTGATGCAGAATGGTTTGCCTTGGTATGCTGATAATTCCGGTTATCAGGGAGATACAACCGTATCTTTGGAAAAACAGGGACGTGACGAACGTTTGCAGCTCTTCGTGATGGGTGAAGAGGATGTTACTGGTAGTGATCCTAAAGATCCTAAAGTAGCTGCGAAGAATGATGTAACCATTTTGGATACGATTCCTTTGCTGACTAACAGTTTGGAATTGCTGGATTTCACCGGTTACCGCCCGCGTAAATATTACAGTTATGACTATAACCAGTATCATAGTAATACTGTGATTTCTACTACTGGTGCTGTTGTATTCCGTGCTGCTGAGGCTTATCTGAACTATATCGAAGCATGTTATGAAAAGAACCACAGTTTGGATGGTGATGCAATGAAATATTGGAAGGCTATCCGTAAACGTGCCGGTGTAAGTGAAGATTATGATTTGACTATTGCTAATACTGATCTGGCTAAGGAAGTTAACATTGTAAATGGTACGGTTTATGGTGACTTGGCTGTTTATTCTGGTGATCAGCCGGTAGATGCTACCCTGTATAACATCCGTCGTGAACGCCGTTGTGAGTTTATCTCTGAAGGTATGCGTTGGGATGACTTGAAGAGATGGCGTTCCTGGGATCTTGCAATCAATGGTCATTATATGCTGGAAGGTATGAACTTCTGGGATGAAACTTACAAGAAGTATGAAAATTCTACTAATCCAAATATGCCGAAGTTGAAGGCTGATGGTAGTAGTGATGCAAATATGTCTGCAGCTTCTCTCAGCAAGTATATTCGTCCGATGGGTCGTACTCAGATCAACAACCAGTTGTTTGACGGATATACCTGGAAGAAAGCATATTATTTGGAACCGTTTGGCGTAATGGACTTCACTTTGACCGCTACCGATCCAAATAATGTAGAAACTTCTTCTATGTATCAGAATCCATACTGGCCGATGACTGCTGGTCGTGCATTGGAATAATCAGATAATAGTATATAACGTTTATGAAACGTAAGGAGTATTTTCCTGAAATTTTGATAAACGTTTGATATAGCATAAGGGAAAAGGAAGTTCGTGAGAATATCCTTTTCCTTTGTGCTTTTTCTTTCTGACAATTTAATAATAAACATCTATTTAATATTATGAAAAAATTTTGGATAGGCACTTTCATGCTGGTGTGTTGGATTACCAGTCATTTGAATGCTCAGGAAGTCACGGATCTTATAACTTTTAAACAAGTAGATCCATTTCTGAAGGTATTGAGAGAATCTAATTTCTTCCCTGAATTTACGGATACGGTTGAAGTGGCAAAAGGGGAAAATGCTACTTTTCAGTTTGCTGTTCGCAGTGGCTTGCCTTTGAAGGATCTTCAGTTTGATGTTACTGCTTTTCATTCCGGACAGGGAGCGTCAATGAATGTTTCGCGTAAAGGGTTTGTGAATTATGTGAAAGAGGGCCGTTTGACACCCGAACTGGCTAATGATGCAATTCTTTCTCTTTCCCGTTATTATCCGGATCCTATCTGTGAAGAACAGAATTGGTCGGTGGAGCGTGATCTGACTCAGCCCATGTGGGTGACTTTGCCTGTTCCAGCCGATGCTAAAGAAGGTTGTTATCGTGCAGAAGTAACTTTAAAAGGATTGGCAGGAAATAAGCCCTTCTCTTTTACTAGAGAGATTTATGTGAAGGTTTATCCGGTTACAATTGAAAAACCTTCTCTTTGGGTGACGAACTGGTTCACTACTGCAGATGATAAAATGAAGGTTTTCAATGGAGGAAAGGATGTAGAACCTTATTCGGCTGAATATTGGAAAATGGTAGGTGAGCTGGCTTCTAAATTACATGAATGTTATACAAATGTAATCTTGGTTTCTCCGCTACAGCATATTGAATTTTCGGAGAAATCCGGCAAGTATTCTTTTGATTATAAAAATTTTGATCGGTTTATAGACGTATTCCGTCAAGCTGGGGATTTAAAAATGATTGAAGGAGGACATATTGCTGCCCGTGCAGGTAATTGGGATAGTAATTTTGAGGCGTATGTTCCTGAAGTTGATAAAGACGGTAACAAAAAGCTGGTTCAGTATCCGATCAATTCTGAGAAGGCAAGTAACTTTTATCGTCAATTTTTGCCTTCTTTGATGTCGCATCTGCAAAAACGTGGATTAAAAGATATTTATGTACAGCATATTGCTGATGAACCTATAGAATCCAATTTCAAGAGTTATGTGGAAATTGCTCGTTTTGTGAAAGATATTTGTCCGGATCTGAAGATTATAGAAGCTTGTCATACACATAATCTGGAGAATACGGTTGATATTTGGGTCCCTCAATTGAATTTCTATAAAGATGGATATAGTTTTTATCAGGAGCGCCAGAAAGCAGGGGATGAAGTTTGGTTCTATACTTGTTTAGCTCCTCAGGGGAACTTTGCAAATCGTTTTCTCGAATTACCCTCCATTAAAACTCGTTTGATTCATTGGTTGAACTTCCGTTACGGAGCTACGGGCTATTTGCATTGGGGATTTAATTTCTGGAAAGAAAACAGTGATCCTTATGGAGAAACAACAACGATGAATCTGGAAAGTGGAAATACGCTTCCAGGTGGAGACAGCTGGATTGTATATCCGAAGAATGGCAAATTGTATAGTTCTATTCGTTTGGAAGCTATGCGTGATGGTATAGCTGATTATACACTTTTGCAGATGTTGGCTCAAAAGGAACCGGATCTGGCCAAAGAACTATGTCGTCAGGTGGTATTCCATTGGACGTTGTATGATACAGATGGAGATCATTTCAGAGCAATTCGTCATCAGATTCTTGAGAAACTTTCTGAAAAATAAAAACAGTATAAGTTTGTTTTAGACGAGATTGTTATTATTGTCAAAAAGCAGAAGAGGCTGATTTACTCGGCATCTTCTGCTTTTGTTCGATATTTGATACTGGAAAAAAGATGAATGTTTCAAAAAACTTGATATACTTCTTCCCAGTGATTATTGAAGTCTGGCATGGAATGGAAAAGCAGGTTGGCACCTTCGTTTAGCAGGGCAGAATCGGGTAACGGACCTGTATTAACTGCTATGGTAAAAATTCCGGCAGCTACTCCAGCCCGTACACCGAGAGGAGCATTTTCGATGACAATCGCTTCATTAGCTTGTATATTGGTTTTTTGAAGGGCCATTAAATATGGTTCCGGATTCGGTTTTCCATATTTTACATCGAAAGCAGTTACCATTAATTCTTGTTTGAAGATATCCGGAAAGTTGTGGTTTAGTTTATCCAATAATGATAATTGCCCAGATCCGGTCACCACCATTGGTATCAGTCCTTCACTTTTAATTTTCTGTAATACCTCGTAGGCTCCAGGCATACGTTCTGCTTTGGGAAGCTTATTGAAGATATCGCTTTTGGTCTGATAGATCTGTTTGATTTCTTCTTCACTAGCCTCATAGCCTCGTTCCCGCTGACTTACAATATTAATTGTTCCAGCTCCTGTGCGTCCTTCGTGCATATAGGCTTCTTCTCGGCTTAGTGTCATTCCGTATTGTTGCATGGCCAGGTTCCAGGCTGTCGCATGGTTTTTCATAGAGTCGAATAAAACTCCATCCATGTCAAACAGAACTGCCTTCAGATTGATTCTTGAGTAGGAATGAGTTTGTAAATAGGATGTTATGGATGATTTATACACGTTGTATATTGATTAGTTGGACATGAAGCCTGACGGCTTTAAAATAAAGGAAGGATGAAGATGACACAATCCTTTTATTGGAACGTGTACTCTTCATCCTTTTATGGCCTTATCGGCCCGTTTTCTTGTTATTTTTTAAGTCTTTCGCGAATAGCTTTGGATGCTTCTTCGTAGCCAGGCTTGTTTAACAGGGCAAACATATTTTTCTTATATGCTTCTACACCAGGCTGGTTAAATGGATTGATTTCCAACAGGTAGCCACTGATACCACAAGCTTTTTCGAAGAAATAGATCAGCTGTCCCAAATAATATTCATTCAGAACAGGTACGCTGACACGCATATTGGGAACTCCTCCGTCTACATGAGCTAACTGAGTACCCAGCTCTGCCATCTTATTGACTTCATCAACACGTTTTCCTGCCAGGAAGTTCAAGCCATCCAGATTTTCTTCGTCTGAGGGAACATGCAGCTCATGGTTAGTAGTTTCAACAGAAACAACAGTTTCGAAGATAGTACGTTCACCTTCCTGAATCCATTGTCCCATAGAGTGCAAATCTGTGGAGAAGTCTACTGAACTTGGGTAGATACCTTTGTGGTCTTTACCTTCAGATTCTCCATAAAGCTGTTTCCACCATTCCATGAAGTAATGAAGCTTAGGCTGGAAGTTGACCAGAATTTCGATTTTTTTTCCATTCTGATAAAGTTCATTGCGTGTGGCAGCATACAAGGCTGCAGGATTTTCTTCCATGTTCGGGTTAGCACATACTTCTTCCATTTTGCATGCACCGGCAACCAGTTGGTCGATGTCAATACCTGCAACGGCAATAGGAAGTAATCCTACCGGAGTTAAAACAGAGAAACGTCCACCTACATTATCAGGAATAATGAAAGATTTGTAACCTTCTTTATCTGCTGTTACGCGAGCTGCACCTTTCTTGGCATCTGTTACAGCTACAATAACTTTGCGTGCCATTTCTTTTCCGCGTTGTTCTTCGCATTGTTTCTTTAGCAGGCGGAAAGCTAAGGCTGTCTCTGTTGTTGTTCCAGACTTAGAAATGTTGATGACACCAAATTTCTTTTCCTTTAAGAATGAAGTCAGTTCATACAGATAATCTTCGCCGATATTATGTCCGGCAAAAATAATTGTCGGTTGTCCGGCTTTCTTTTCCTGTAACCACAAGAAACTGTTTGACATTGCTTCAATGACAGCACGTGCTCCCAAATAGCTGCCACCGATACCTGCAACAATAACAACATCACAATTCTCGCGTAATACCTGGGCTGTAGCTTTCAAGTCAGCCAGATGTTCTTGAGTAATAGAGGAAGGAAGATGTAACCATCCCAGAAAATCATTTCCCAGTCCGGTTCCTTTTTCCAGGGTTTCCATACAAGCCTTTACTTTAGGTGCGTAAGCGGCTAATTTATCTTTGGAAATAAATTCTAAAGTCTTTTCGATGTTCAGTTTGATATTTTCCATACTGTATCTGTTTTTAGAAAAATTGTTTGTTTCAGGATTATCTGAACGAGTCGGTCAGCAACTTTATTTCAATCATTGGTGAGATGCGTTCATACAGAATATTATAAACAGCATCTACGATAGGCATGTTGACGTGTAAGTGCTTGTTCAACTCTTTTATACATTTTGTACCATAATATCCTTCAGCGATCATTTCCATTTCAATTTGTGCACTTTTTACCGAGTAGCCTTTTCCGATCATGGTACCGAATACGCGGTTTCGACTGAAGTTGGAATAGGAAGTAACCAGCAGGTCTCCCAGATAGGCAGAATCATTGGTACAACGTTCCAGAGGATGAACCGTATTCAGAAAACGGTTCATTTCTTGAAGAGCATTGGATACCAATACAGCTTGAAAATTGTCTCCGTATTTCAATCCGCTGCATATTCCAGCAGCGATGGCATAAACATTTTTCAATACGGAAGCATATTCAATACCTGCAACGTCTGGATTTACGGAGGTTTTGATATAATGGCCGGCTAATTGTTTTGCGAACATTTTAGCTTTTTCAATGTCCTTGCATCCTACAGTCAAATATGACAGGCGTTCCAGTGCAACTTCCTCAGCATGACAGGGGCCCGCCAATACGGCTATGTTTTCTTCGGGAACGTCATACATTTGATGGAAATAATCGGATACGATTAGGTTTTCATCTGGAACAATTCCTTTGATGGCAGTGACGATGAATTTATCCTTGAGTTTAGTTTTTAGCTTTTTGAGGTGACTTTTCAAGTAAGGCGAAGGAGTTACGAAAATAAGGGTATCCGATTCCTTTACCACCTTATTAATATCCGAAGAAAAATTGATTCGACGGATGTCAAAGCGCACACTAGTCAGATAAGCTGGGTTATGTCCTAAACGTTTGAATTCTTCAATCCGGTCGTCTCGGCGCATATACCAGTTTATTGATTCAGCCTGGGTCAGTATAATCTTTGCGATTGCGGTAGCCCAGCTTCCTCCCCCCATAATTGCTATTTTCCCGGGTAATTTCATGGCTATCAATTAAAAACCAAAAATTAAAAATTAAAAGCTTCTCCACTTGATGAAGCTTTTAATTTTCAATTTCTAATTAATTATATTTTTTGTATCCAGCCTGCCACTTCGTCTACGGACGGATTGGTCAGTTCCAGTTTATACTTTTTGTTTATACCACAGATATCCTGATGAAGTTTTTGCGGGTTAACATCTTTCATGTCTGATACGAGGTTATAACCAGCTTTCTGGATGACAGGAACCCAGTCTTCAGAAATACCCAACTCCATAAATTTAGCAGGAGCATCTTTCGGAATAACTTTTTCAGGACGCATTTGAGGGAAGAACAGAACTTCCTGAATTGTGCTCTGTCCGGTCATCAGCATTACCAGACGGTCCATTCCGATACCCATACCTGAAGTCGGAGGCATACCATATTCCAAAGCACGAACAAAGTCTTTGTCGATGATCATGGCTTCGTCATCTCCCTTTTCACTCAGACGCATTTGTTCTTCGAAACGTTCCAACTGATCGATGGGGTCATTTAACTCTGAATAAGCGTTGCAAAGTTCTTTACCGTTAACCATCAATTCGAAACGTTCGGTCAGTTCCGGATTATTGCGGTGGCGTTTGGTCAGCGGAGACATTTCAATCGGATAGTCTGTGATGAAGGTCGGCTGAATGTAGTTTCCTTCGCAGAATTCTCCGAAGATTTCGTCGATCAGCTTTCCTTTTCCCATTGTATCATCAATTTCCATATTCAATTTCTGGCATACTTCACGGATTTGTTCTTCGTTCATGCCAGTCAAATCATATCCGGTGAATTCTTTGATGGAATCGAGCATGGTCACACGTTTGAACGGTGCCTTAAAGTTGATTATATTATCTCCCACTTTAACTTCCGTTGTACCGTTTACATCCATACAAATCTTTTCAATCATATTTTCCGTAAACTTCATCATCCAATTGTAGTCTTTATAGGCTACGTAGATTTCCATACAGGTAAATTCCGGATTATGTGTACGGTCCATACCTTCATTACGGAAGTTCTTGCCAATTTCATAGACTCCCTCGAATCCACCTACGATCAGACGTTTCAAGTAAAGTTCACTGGCAATACGCATATATAAAGGTATATCCAAAGCATTGTGGTGTGTGATGAAAGGCCGTGCGGCTGCACCTCCGGCAATGGATTGCAAAATCGGAGTTTCTACTTCAATATATCCTTTCGAGTTGAAGTATTCACGCATGGAGTTATAAACCTTATTGCGTTTCAGGAAAATATCTTTAACCCCATCGTTAACGACTAAGTCAACATAACGTTGGCGGTAACGCAATTCCGGATCTTCGAATTTGTCGTAAGCTACTCCATCTTTATACTTCACAATAGGAAGTGGACGGATTGATTTTGACAATACCGTTAACTTCTGTGCATGGATGGAGATTTCTCCCATTTGTGTGCGGAAAACGAAACCTTCGATGCCGATAAAGTCTCCCAAGTCGAGCAGGCGTTTAAATACTACGTTGTATAAATCCTTGTTTTCATCCGGACAAATGTCGTCACGGGTGATGTAAACTTGAATACGACCTTTGGAATCCTGTAACTCAATGAAAGAAGCTTTACCCATGACGCGGCGTGACATGATACGTCCCGCTACGGATACTTTGCGCGGTTCTGCTTCGTCATCTTTGAATTCGGCTTTAATGTCAGTCGAAAAAGCGTTGGTTACATACTCGGCAGCAGGGTAGGGGTCAATGCCCATCGCTCTCATTTCATTCAGACTGTTACGTCTGATAATCTCCTGTTCACTTAGTTCTAATACGTTCATTTGTTAATACATTAACTCAATTTGGACACAAAAATACGAAACATTTTGCAATGTATCTCTATATTAAGGTATTTTTTGCTGTGATAGAGGGGATATCTTTCTGAAAATATCTATCTTCGCGTCAAAATTCCTTAAAATGAAAGAATGACCATGAAGACTAAAATTTTATGTATGGCCCTGTTGGGCAGTTTATGTATGCCTCTTTGGGCACAGCAAGTGTTTGATATGACTTCTTTAGGAGTTGTTCCTGGGAAGAAAACGAATATGTCTCCTCGTGTTGAAAAAGCACTTGATAAGATTCGCAAACAGGCAGTTTCTGGGGAAGAGGTGGTTTTACGTTTTACTCCTGGTGTCTATCATTTTTATCCGAATGATGCTGTAGAACGTGAATATTATATTTCAAATCATGATCAGACGAATCCTAAAAAAGTTGGATTAGCTTTGGAAAATTTTCAGAATCTGACTATTGAAGGAAATGGGGCAGAGTTTGTCTTTCACGGACAGATGCTTCCGGTATCTTTGCTGTATTCGTCAAATTGTACACTGAAAGACTTCAGTATTGATTTTGCTAATCCACATATAGCCCAGGTTGAAATTCTGAAAAATGAAGGAGACAAGGGGATGACATTCCGGGTTGCTCCGTGGGTAGTGTATCGGATAACAAAAGATTCTATTTTTGAAACTTATGGAGAAGGATGGAAATTGCGTCCCAGTTCAGGAATAGCTTTTGAGAAAGATACTCGTCATGTAGTGTATAACACCAGTGATTTGTTTTACTCTACTAAAGGTGTGACAAAGGTGGATAAGGATGTATTGTATGCTCCACAATGGAAAGACAAGCGTCTTCAACCGGGAACGGTAGTTGCCATGCGTGCATGGGACCGGCCGACACCTGGTATTTTCTTGTCACACAACGTGAATACAACAATGAAAAATGTGAAAGTACATTATGCACAGGGAATGGGCTTGCTGGCGCAATTGTGTGAGAATATTACACTTGATGGTTTTGGCGTATGTCTGAAAGGAGAGAATGATCCGCGTTACTTCACGACTCAGGCTGATGCTACTCATTTTTCTCAGTGTAAGGGAAAAATAACGTCTACAGGAGGTTTGTATGAGGGAATGATGGATGATGCAATTAATGTGCATGGTACTTACCTGAAAGTTATCAAGCAGGTTGACAGATATACATTGGTTGGTCGTTATATGCATGATCAGTCCTGGGGATTTGACTGGGGATATGTTGGTGATGAAGTACAGTTTGTTCGTTCTAAGACAATGGAAGTCGTTGGTGATACCAGTCGGATTGAACGGATTGCTCCTTTGGACAAGCCGTCAGTGGAAGGAACCCGGGAATTTGAAATACGTTTTTCCGAACCTGTTGGTGACTGGTTGACTGAAGGTGAAAGTTTTGGTATTGAAAACCTGACCTGGACTCCGGAAGTGTATTTCGCGGATAATACGATCCGTAATAATCGTGCCAGAGGATCTCTGTTCAGTACGCCAAAGAAAACAGTAGTAGAAAACAATTTGTTTGATCATACTTCAGGAACTGCTATCTTGCTTTGCGGAGACTGTAACGGATGGTATGAAACCGGAGCTTGTCGTGATGTTGTGATTCGTAAAAACCGTTTCATTAATTCGTTGACAAATATGTTCCAGTTTACGAATGCAGTCATTTCTATTTATCCGGAAATTCCTGACCTGGATCATCAGGTTGCTTATTTTCATGGTGGAAAAGCGGGAGCTATCCAGATTGTAGATAATGAGTTTGATATATTTGATGCTCCGGTTCTTTATGCCAAGTCGGTTGACGGTCTGATATTCCGAAACAATGTGATCCGTACGAATACTGATTATAAGCCTTTTCACTGGAATCAAAACCGTTTCCTTTTGGAACGTGTTAATCGGGTTGAGATTGCTGAGTAAAATTGTTTGGGCATAATCAAACGGGAAATACCTGTCAGGGCCTTTCTCTATCCTTTGTCTGTATGACTGTAAGGATGTAGAGAAAGGCCCTTATTTCGAAAAAATGATAGAAAAATAGGCTGTATTTAATTATTTTGTTAACTTTGGGGCATTTCTGATTTATGGAAGACATGAAAGTTATAATCTTACAAACTGATATTAGTTGGGCGAATCCCAAGGCCAATGTGCAGAAAGTGGATGAAATGCTCGCCCGTTGTGGGGAAGCTGATTTATTTGTGCTGCCCGAGATGTTTTCTACAGGTTTTTGTACCCGGCCGGAAGGAATAGCAGAGCCTGTGGGTAGTGATACACTTCTATGGATGAAACAAAAAGCTGCAGAACTGAATGCTGCTTTAGCCGGGAGCATAGCAGTAGAGGAAAACGGACATTTTTACAACCGATTTTATTTTGTTCATCCGGATGGACAGGTACAATGGTATGATAAAAAACATTTGTTTACCTATGGTGGAGAGCACAAGTCTTTCACGGCAGGTGCTGAAAGGGTTATTGTAAATTTCCGGGGTGTACGGATTTTATTACAGGTTTGCTATGATCTTCGTTTTCCGGTCTGGGCACGAAATCGTAAAGATTACGACATGATTCTTTACGTAGCAAGCTGGCCGACTCCAAGAGTTGACGCATGGAACATCCTTTTACGGGCAAGGGCAATTGAAAATCAATGTTATGTAGTTGCCGTTAATCGGGTAGGAGAAGATCCTGCATGTCAATATTGTGGGGGAAGTGCCGTGATAGATCCGTACGGACATACATTAGCAGCTTGTGAAGATAACAAATCTTGTACGGCTGAAGCAACTATTGATATGGATGTACTTGAGGCATTCAGGAAAAAATTCCCTGTACTTGACGATGCCGATCCTTATCAAATCTTATAATCTATACAGAATTAACATACCTTCTATAATTATGATGAACAATCCAGATAAACTTTTATTATTGGGAGACCAGGCGATAGCTTTAGGAGCTATCCATGCTGGTATTTCGGGAGTTTATGCCTATCCTGGCACTCCTTCTACAGAGATTACCGAATATATTCAAGATTCTCCTTTGGCTCAGGAACGCAAATTACATAGTACTTGGTGCACCAATGAAAAGACGGCTATGGAAGCTGCACTGGGTGTTTCCTATGTGGGTGGCCGTGCGTTGGTATGTATGAAGCACGTAGGTATGAATGTGTGTGCTGATGCTTTTGTTAATTCAGCTATAACTGGTGTCAATGGTGGTATTGTGGTATTGGCAGCAGATGATCCTTCCATGCACTCATCTCAGAATGAACAGGACTCTCGTTTTTATGGTAAGTTTGCTATGATTCCTATGCTGGAACCTTCTTCCCAACAGGAAGCCTATGATATGATGGAAGGTGCTTTTCGATTGTCGGAAGAAAAGAAATTGCCAGTATTGATGCGTATTACAACTCGTATGGCTCATTCGCGGGCTGCAGTGACAGTGAAACAAAACTTTTTGGAGGTTACCCGAACCGGACGTCCTTCTGTTCCTGCAGACTGGGTACTGTTACCGGGTAATGCACGTCGTCGGTATTTGGAGGTAATCGAAGTTCAGCCCCAATTAATGGCACTGTCAGAGTCTTCTCCATATAATCTTTACATGCAGGGAAAAGAGAAGATGGCTGAAAAAGGAATTATTGCATGTGGTATCGGATATAATTATGTAATGGAAAATTTTCTGGAAGGTTGTCCTTATCCACTCTTGAAGATTTCGCAATATCCGCTTCCTGTTGAGAAAATAGCAGCATTGGCAGCTTCTTGCAGAGAAATCTTGGTGGTAGAAGACGGTCAGCCTTTTGTCGAAGAACAGCTGAAAGGTATTTTACCGTCTGCTTATCAGGTTAAAGGCCGTCTGAGTGGAGATCTTCCCCGTACAGGCGAGTTGAATCCGGACAATGTTCGGCTGGCTTTGGGGATGTCTGTTACACAAGTTTATGCTCCAGCTAAACAAGTCGTTTCCCGGCCGCCTGCTTTATGTAATGGGTGTGGACACAGAGACGTCTATGATGCTTTAAACAAAGTTGTGGCTGAATATCCGGATGCCAAGATTTTTGGAGATATTGGCTGTTATACATTGGGAGCTCTTCCTCCTTTCCGTTCATTGGCTAGTTGTGTCGATATGGGAGCCTCTATAACAATGGCCAAGGGAGCTGCAGATGCAGGTTTGTTTCCAGCAATTGCTGTTATTGGTGACTCAACCTTTACCCATTCCGGTATGACGGGCCTGTTGGATGCCGTTAATGACCGGGCCAATATAACTGTGGTCATTTCAGACAATCTCACCACAGCCATGACGGGAGGACAGGATTCTGCCGGCACTAATAAGTTTGAAGCTATTTGTCTGGGACTGGGAGTTGAACCGGAGCATGTGCGTGTGGTTGTACCTTTGCCGAAAAATATGGATGAAATAACTCGGATTATTCGGGAAGAAATAGAATACAATGGGGTTTCTGTAATCATTCCGCGCCGTGAATGTATGCAGACTTTGAATCGTAAGTTGAAACAGAAAAGAGCAGAGAAAAAATGAAAACAGACATCATACTTTCTGGAGTAGGAGGACAGGGAATCCTCTCCATTGCAACCATTATCGGAGAAGCAGCGACACGCATGGGGCTTACATTAAAACAGGCAGAAGTACATGGAATGAGCCAGCGTGGTGGGGATGTACAGTCTAATTTACGTCTGTCTGACAGACCGATTGCTTCCGACCTGATTCCATTGGGAAGTGCTGATCTGATATTGTCTCTTGAACCGATGGAAGCTTTGCGTTATTTACCTTATTTGTCGCAGGAAGGCTGGATTATCACCTCTTCTGCTCCATTCAAGAATATTCCGAACTATCCGGATGAGGCCTGTTTGCAGGAAGAACTGAAGTCGCAGCCACATGTTGTCTCTTTGGACGTTGAATCTCTGGCACGTGAAAATCAGGTACTGAAGTCAGCGAATGTTATTTTATTGGGAGCGGCAGCAGCTTTTCTGAAAATTCTGGATGTAGAAACGTTGCGTGCAAGTGTAGGACGGATCTTTGCATCGAAAGGAGAAGCTGTTGTGGAAATGAATAACCGTGCGTTTAATATCGGTTATGAGTATGTGAAAGGACTTAATGAAAAATCAGAATGAGCAAGGTTTTTAATGAAGATCTGGTAGCTTCTGTTGCCAGAGAAATGAAAGTAGCAGACTTGCAGAACGCAACAATTGGAGACATTTTGCTGGTTGCTTCCCGGTTGGAGGAACTGACTGGAATTCCTTTTATCCGGATGGATCAGGGCTCTCCGGGTTTGCCGGCCAATCGGATTGGTATAGAAGCAGAAAAAACTGCACTGGATAAAGGACTGGGTGCACAATATCCGGCAGCTGCAGGAGTTCCGGAGTTAAAGGAAGCAGCATCTCGTTTTGTGAAAGCTTTTATTGACATTGATATCTCACCTCGTGCTTGTTTGCCGACAACGGGTTCGGTGGCAGCCTCATTCGGTGCGTTTATTGCATGCACCCAGCGCATTCCGGGAAAAGACAAAGTCTTGTTCATTGATCCTGGTTTCCCGATCCAGAAGTCACAGTTGCGTATCTTGGGTATTCGCTGGAAGCTGTTTGATATTCATGATTTTCGCGGACAGGCATTGCGTGATAAGATGGAGGAATATCTTAAAGGCGGTGATATTGCTGCCATTGTCTATTCTAATCCCAATAACCCGGCATGGATTTGCCTGGAAGAAGAAGAACTGAAGATTATCGGTGAGCTGGCAACAAAATATGATGCGGTAGTCATGGAAGATCAGGCATATTTCTGTATGGACTTCCGTCATCCTTTCGGTCGTCCGTATCAGGCTCCTTTTGTGCCTACGGTAGCCCGTTATACGGATAATTACATTTTGATGCTTTCCGCTTCGAAAATATTTAGTTATGCAGGCCAGCGTATCGCTTTAGCCTGTGTGTCCGATAAATTGTTTGATAAGCAATATCCGGCTTTAGCTGAGCGTTATGAAGATTCGGGTGTGTTCGGACCGACTTTCATCGCTTCAATTATGTATATGATTACTTCCGGATGTACGGCAACTACGCAGTATGGAATGGCGGAAATGTTGAACCGCTCCGTAGATGGAACCATTAACTTTGTGGAGGATACCCGTGAGTATGAACGGAGGGCAGCTCGCATGAAGAAGATCTTTACGGACAATGGTTTTACAATTGTATATGACCATGATGTGACTCAACCTGTTGGTGATGGCTTCTTCTTTACACTTGGTTATCCTGGTATGACAGGAGGAGAGTTGCTTTGTGAACTGATGTATTATGGAGTAAGCAGCATTTCGCTCTCAACAACCGGTAGTGAACAACAGGGAGTTCGAGCCTGTACTTCCCGGATGCGTGAAGAACTTTATCCGATTCTTGAGGAACGTATGAAAGCTTTCCATGAAGATCACCTTTGATAATTACGCTTTTTAATTAACGAAAACTATGATTTGGAACACGAATAAGGAATGTATGTCTCGCGAACAAATGCGTGAATTGCAGGGAAAACGTTTGCAGAAATTGGTGACATACGTTTATCATAATGTACCTTTTTACCGTTCACGAATGCAGGAGATGGATTTGTCGCCTGATGATATTCGTACGATTGATGATATTGTAAAACTTCCGTTTACGACCAAACAGGATTTGAGAGACAATTATCCGTATGGCCTGCAGGCTGCGCCCCCTTCTGAAATTGTGCGGGTGCATGCCTCTTCTGGAACTACAGGAAATCCGACGATTGTTGGTTATACGCGTCGGGACCTTTCTATCTGGTCAGAAGTTATGTCGCGTTGTCTTTCTGCGTATGGAGTGACACGTGATGACACTTTTTCCGTAAGTTATGGATATGGCCTTTTCACGGGAGGTCTGGGAGCGCATTATGGTGTAGAAAATCTGGGTGCTACGGTGATTCCGGCTTCTACGGGAAATACGGAAAAGCATGTGCGCCTGATTCGCGATCTCCATATTACAGGAATTGCCTGTACACCTTCGTATGCCCTTTATCTGGCAGAGGTCGTGGAAAAGATGGGAATAAAGAAAGAAGAACTCGGTCTGCGTATCGGAGCTTTCGGAGCTGAGCCGTGGACAGAAAATATGCGGCAGGAAATCCAGGAACGTCTTGGACTGAAAGGATATAACATTTACGGCTTAAGTGAAATCATGGGACCGGGCGTTTCGTATGAGTGTCAGGAACAGCATGGCTCACATATTAATGAAGATCATTTCTTCCCGGAAATAATTGACCCTGAGACCCTGGAACCTCTTCCATATGGAAAAACGGGCGAACTGGTGTTTACTACTTTGACGAAAGAAGGAATGCCTTTGCTCCGTTATCGGACGAAAGACTTAACCTCATTGATGGACGGAGAATGTCCTTGTGGACGGACGAATGTACGCATGACGCCTATTATGGGACGAAGTGATGATATGCTGATTATCCGGGGTATCAATGTATTCCCGTCGCAAGTGGAAAGCGTAATTCTGGGTATGAAGGAATTTGAACCGCAATATTTGCTGGTTGTTGATCGTGTAAATAATCTGGATACGCTTCAGGTGCAGGTGGAAGTGCGGAAAGACTTCTTTACGGACGATATGGGAGCTATGTTGAACCTGAAGAAGACCTTGTCAGACAAGCTGAAAAGTGTCTTGTCTATCAGTGCTGATGTGAAGCTGATGGAGCCGAACAGTATTGTCCGGAGTCAGGGTAAATCAAAACGTGTATGGGATAAGCGTGTATTGGTATAATCTACAAAATGAGGAGTGTATGACAATTAAACAGTTATCAGTTTTCTTGGAAAACAAGACCGGAAGAATTAATGATGTCGTTCGTACATTGGGGCAATATGGAATCAATATGCATGCATTCAGTATGGCTGAATCTGCAGACTTTGGTATTTTGCGTCTGATTGTATCGGATGTAGACAAGGCTGTGGAAGTGCTTCGTGAACGTGATTTTGCGGTCATGTCTACAGACGTAGTTTGTCTGAGTTGTGCCAATGTGCCGGGTGCTTTGGCTACTGTTTTGGAATATCTGGCAGCTGAACAGATTTTCATTGAGTATATGTATGCATTTGCGCAGAATGATCGCGCTCATGTAGTCATTAAGCCGAATGACATGCAGCGTTGTATAAAGGTTCTTCAGGAACATCATTGTGATGTATTGACCCGGGACCGGCTGTAATTTCTTACCATGAAAAATATACCCGGAAGGTAAAGTCCTGTTGTGAGACTTGCTTTCCGGGTATATTGTTTATGTTTGTTAGAACAGACTCCAGGAAACGGTTAAGCCCGCCATAACGATAGCTACCATGCTCATCAGTTTGATAAGGATATTAAGGCTGGGACCGGAGGTGTCTTTGAAAGGATCACCGACTGTATCTCCTACTACCGTTGCCCGATGAACTTCGCTTCCTTTTCCGCCAAAGTTGCCTTCTTCTACAAATTTCTTGGCATTGTCCCAGGCGCCTCCTGCATTAGCCATGAAAATAGCAAGAACAAATCCGGAGGAAAGTCCTCCAACCAGCAGACCTATTACTCCCGGTACGCCGAAGATCAGTCCGGTAGCAATAGGAGCGATGATTGCCAGCAGAGATGGAAATACCATTTCATGCTGTGCTCCCCGGGTGGAAATTTGTACGCATCGGGCATAATCCGGTTCTGCTTTTCCTTCCAGAATACCTTTGATTTCACGGAACTGACGACGTACTTCTTCAACCATGTGAGCGGCTGCACGTCCTACCGCATTCATGGTCAGACCGCAGAAAAGGAAAGCCATCATACTTCCAATGAACATGCCGGAAAGTACTTTCGGATTCATCAAGGTAACATCATAATACATCATAAAGTCAGTGAAACTGGCTTCATGGATAGGAACCTGGATTCCGCCTGGAAGATCAAGAACCGTATTTCCCAGACGTTCCAGCCCGATACGGATTTCTTCAATGTAAGAGGCGAGCAAAGCCAGTCCGGTCAGAGCTGCAGAACCAATGGCAAATCCTTTGCCTGTGGCTGCAGTTGTGTTGCCCAGTGAATCCAGAGCATCGGTCCGTTTTCTAACTTCTTCTCCCAATCCGCTCATTTCTGCATTTCCTCCGGCATTGTCGGCAATCGGGCCATAAGCGTCGGTTGCCAGTGTGATTCCCAGAGTGGAGAGCATACCTACAGCTGCAATACCGATGCCGTAAAGTCCCATGCCGATGTTTGAGAAGTCAAATCCGGATGCGAGCCAGTAAGAAAGGATGATTCCGGCTACGACGGAAAGTACAGGAATTGTAGTAGAAATCATACCCAGTCCGATTCCGGAAATAATCACGGTTGCCGGACCGGTCTTTCCGCTTTCCGAAAGCTTCTGCGTCGGTTTGTATGATTGTGAAGTGTAATATTCTGTGGAGCGGCCGATCACTATTCCTACAATCAGTCCGATAACAACAGCCAGTGACAGATTAATCCAGTTATTGATTCCCAGAAGCCAGAGGATCAGGAAGGTCGCAACGACAATCAGTGCCGAACTCAGATTGGTTCCAAATCCCAGGGCATTCAGCAAATCTCTCATACTGGCATCTTCCTTAGTGCGGACGGAGAAGATACCGATGATGGAAAGTACAATGCCTACTGCTGCAATCAGCATGGGGGCAATGACAGCTTTGAATTGCATTTCTGTGTCTCCGGTTCCAATGAATGCAGCCGCTCCTAGTGCTGCTGTTGCCAGGATGGAACCACAATATGATTCGTAAAGGTCTGCACCCATACCTGCTACGTCACCAACATTGTCTCCCACATTGTCAGCGATGGTGGCCGGGTTACGCGGATCGTCTTCCGGAATGCCGGCTTCAACTTTTCCCACCAGATCTGCTCCCACATCTGCAGCTTTGGTATAAATACCTCCTCCTACACGGGCAAACAAGGCCTGGGTGGAAGCTCCCATACCGAAAGTCAGCATGGTGGTTGTAATGATGCAAAGTTTGGATGTCGGATTCAAGGCATCAGCCGGGATGCACTTTTCAAGTAAGAGGTACCAGAAAGAAATGTCAAACAGGCCCAGTCCGACAACTACCAGTCCCATGACTGCACCACTTCTGAAGGCTACTCTAAGTCCTTTGTTCAGAGAATTGCGGGCAGCATTGGCCGTACGTGCAGAAGCATACGTTGCTGTTTTCATACCCAGATATCCGGAAAGTCCGGAAAAGAATCCTCCGGTCAGAAAGGCTACCGGTACCCAGTGATTCTGCAAATTGAATCCATACGCCATGACGGCGAAAAGGATAACCAGTCCGACAAAGACCCAGGTAACAACTTTGTATTGCTGCTTCAGATACGACATCGCACCCTGACGGACGTGCGAGGCAATTTTTGCCATGATGGGAGTACCTTCACTTTCTCTCATCATCTGTTTGTAAAAATAACCGGCCAGTGCCAATGCCAGCAGTGAGGCGGCCGGTACCATCCAGAATAAGTATGTTTCCATAAGATTTATGATTAAGTAGTTAGTTCTCAAAGATAAGCAAGAACAATGGAAAAACGAAATGGTCTGCGCTAAAATAATGGAAAAATGCTTTAGAATATTTGTTTGTTCAAAAAGAAATATAATATGCTTTATAATTGTAATATTTATTCATTTCTACTTGGTTTTATGTCAATATGATTAAAAATTAGGATGTATTATTTCCTATTGTGAATATCAATACTTATATTTGCCTCCGTTTGTAAAGAAAAAGATTGAAAACGATGATTTACGACATGGATATGTTGAAGGCATTCTATGCCTCTTATGCGGCCAAAGTAAATCTGGCTGCCGGGAAGTTGGGAAGACCCATGACTTTAACTGAAAAGATTTTGTATGCCCATTTATATGAAGAAGGCATTCAGACGATTTATCGGAGAGGAGAAGATTATGTCAATTTCCGCCCTGATCGTGTTGCGATGCAAGATGCTACGGCGCAGATGGCTCTGCTGCAGTTTATGAATGCCGGCAAGTCATGTTCAGCTGTGCCTGCTACGGTGCATTGTGATCATCTGATACAGGCCTGTAAGGGAGTTGGCAGTGATCTGCCTGCGGCTTGCGAGACCAATAAGGAAGTATATGACTTCCTGAAAAGTGTGGCATCGAAGTATGGTATTGGCTTTTGGAAACCGGGAGCAGGTATTATTCATCAGGTAGTGCTGGAGAATTATGCGTTTCCCGGAGGAATGATGGTAGGAACTGATTCACATACCCCGAATGCCGGCGGGCTCGGCATGATTGCTATTGGAGTCGGAGGAGCAGATGCGGTAGACGTGATGGCGGGAATGGAATGGGAACTCAAGATGCCGAAACTGATCGGAGTCCGCCTGACCGGACGTCTGAACGGATGGGCTTCTCCGAAGGATGTAATCCTGAAGCTGGCAGGAATACTTACGGTCAAGGGAGGAACGAATGCTGTAATTGAATATTTTGGCGAAGGTGCGTCCTCTTTGTCGGCTACGGGAAAGGCTACCATTTGTAACATGGGAGCTGAGGTCGGAGCCACTACGTCAGTTTTTCCTTTTGACGACGAAATGGATCGCTATCTCTGTGCTACCGGCCGTGAAGAGATTGCGGTATTGGCCCGTGCCAATGCTGCTTGTCTGAAGGCAGACCCTGAAGTTGAGGCCGGTCCGGAAACTTATTACGACCGGATCATTGATATTAATCTGTCGGAACTGGAACCTTATCTGAACGGACCGTTTACGCCCGATGCAGCTTGTCCTGTCTCAGAGTTCGCGGAGAAAGTGAAAAAGAACGGCTACCCGCAGCGTATGGAGGTGGGACTGATCGGATCGTGTACGAACTCTTCTTATCAGGATCTCAGCCGTGCTGCTTCTCTGGCCCGCCAGGTTAAGGCTAAAGGATTGAAGATGGCGGCTCCGCTGATCATCAATCCCGGTTCAGAGCAAGTGTATTGTACCCTGAAGCGTGATGGAATGATTGCGGATTTTGAAGCAGTGGGCGGAGTAATTATGACAAATGCCTGTGGTCCCTGTATCGGCCAGTGGAAGCGGGAGACAGACGATCCGGCCCGTCCGAATTCCATCGTGACTTCGTTTAACCGGAATTTTGCCAAACGGGCAGACGGCAATCCGAATACACATGCTTTTGTTGCTTCTCCGGAAATAGCCATGGCTTTTGCCATTGCTGGTGATTTGTGCTTTAACCCACTGACGGATACTTTGGTTGCTTCAAACGGAGAGCGGGTGAAATTGGATCCTCCTGTGGGAGAAACGTTACCTGTTGACGGGTTTACCGTGGATGACAACGGTTATGTGGCTCCTTCGGCCGACGGAGGAAAGGTGGAAGTCAGCATTCGTCCTGACTCCCGGCGCCTGCAGAAGCTGGAGCCTTTTGCTCCCTGGGATGGCAATGATTTTCTGGAGATGCCGTTGCTGATCAAGACACAGGGGAAATGTACGACCGACCATATTTCCATGGCCGGGCCGTGGCTGCGCTTCCGCGGACATCTGGAAAATATATCCGACAATATGCTGATGGGAGCGGTCAATGCTTTCAACCGTCAGACGAATCGGGTATGGAATCGTCTTTCCGGAGCTTATGAGGCCGTTTCTGCGGTGGCCAAGCAATATAAGACACGAGGTATTTCCTCCATTGTCGTTGCAGAAGAGAATTATGGAGAAGGTTCCAGCCGGGAGCATGCTGCCATGGAACCCCGTTACCTGAACGTACGGGTTATTCTGGCAAAGAGCTTTGCCCGTATTCATGAAACCAATTTGAAGAAGCAGGGGATGCTGGCACTGACTTTCCGGAATAAGGAAGACTATGATAAGGTGCAGGAACACGACCGTATTTCTGTGCTTGGGCTGAATCAGTTTGCTCCGGGAAAACCATTGTATGTTGTCTTGAAACACCAGGACGGAACTACGGAAACATTTGAAGCCTTACATACTTACAATGAAATGCAGATCCGCTGGTTCAAGGCCGGGTCTGCCTTGAATACCATCCGTGCAAAGGAATGAACTTGTATCACTGAATAAAAGAACGAATGATGAGCAAAGTATATATAAAAGACGGACAGTTGTGTGTACCCGACCGGGTGACTGTTCCTTATATTGAAGGAGATGGCGTGGGAGCCGAAATTACTCCGGTGTGTCAGAGAATTGTAAACGCGGCAGTTGAACTGGCTTATCTGGGCAAGCGTTCCATCGAATGGAAAGAGGTGCTGGCCGGAGGAAAAGCTTTTCAGCAGACTGGAGAATGGCTTCCGGAAGCAACGATGGAAGCATTTCGTGAATATCTGGTCGGTATCAAAGGACCGCTTACCACTCCGGTGGGGGGAGGCATCCGTTCGTTGAATGTAGCACTGCGGCAGACGCTCGATCTGTATGTCTGCCTGCGTCCGGTCCGCTGGTTTCGGGGAGTGGTTTCTCCTGTCAAGGCTCCAGAAAAAGTCAACATGCATATTTTCCGTGAAAATACGGAAGATATTTATGCAGGGATCGAATGGGAACAGGGAACTCCTGAAGCCCGGAAATTCTATCAGTTTCTGCATGAAGAGATGGGAGTCAGCAAAGTGCGTTTCCCGGAGACTTCTTCATTTGGAGTCAAGCCGGTATCAGTGGAAGGAACCCGCCGTCTGGTCCGTGCGGCCATTGCCTACGCTGTTCAGCACAAGCTTCCTTCCGTGACTCTGGTTCACAAGGGAAATATCATGAAGTTTACGGAAGGAGGTTTCAAGCGCTGGGGATATGAAGTGGCTGAGACTGAATTTGCTTCCCAGACCTTTACCATGAATCAATATGAAAAAATAAAGGCAGAGCTGGGAGAGGAGTCGGCCAAGGCAGCAGTCGGCAAAGCGATCAATGAAGGAAAGGTTATTGTAAAAGACTGCATTGCGGATGCATTCCTGCAGAATACGCTGCTCATGCCGGAAGAATATTCAGTCATTGCTACCCTGAACCTGAATGGAGATTATATATCCGACCAGCTGGCTGCCATGGTGGGCGGCATTGGAATTGCTCCGGGAGCGAACATCAATTACCAGACAGGACATGCCATCTTTGAAGCTACTCACGGAACGGCGCCGAACATTGCCGGAAAGAATGTCGTTAATCCCTGTTCGCTTCTGCTGTCGTCTGTGATGATGCTGGAATACCTGGGCTGGAAGGAAGCGGCTTGCCTGATTACGGATGCCATTGAAAAGGCCTTTGCGCTGGGAGAGGCTACGCCTGATCTGGCACGTTTTATGCCCGAAGGGAAACCGTTGGGCACGGATGAATTCGGAAAACGCATCGTAGAACTGTTGTAAAAGAAAAGAATCATGAAGAAGGAATACATTGTATATAAGTTATCGGAATGTGCCAAACAGGCGTGCCGGATTGACAATGAACTTTTCACGAAGTTTAATGTCAAGCGCGGGCTCCGCAATGAAGATGGTACGGGCGTATTGGTCGGACTGACCAAGATCGGTAATGTCGTGGGATATGAGCGCACGGAAAAAGGACTGAAGCCGATTCCCGGAAAGTTGTTTTACCGGGGATATGATCTGGATGATATCGCTCATGCACTGCTGAAAGAAAAGCGGTTCGGCTTTGAGGAAGTGGCCTATCTGCTTTTGTCGGGTGAATTGCCGGACAGTGAGCAGCTGGACGCTTTTAAGGAACTGATCAACGACAACATGGCTCTCGACAAGAAAACAACCATGAACATTATTGATCTGGAGGGACAGAACATCATGAACATTCTGGCGCGGAGTGTGCTCGAGATGTACACGTTTGATCCCAATCCCGATGACATCTCGCGTGACAACCTGATGCGTCAGTCCATTGAACTGATCTCCAAGTTCCCGACCATCATTGCTTATGCTTACAGCATTTACCGTCACAGCATGCACGGACGTTCACTGCATATCCGTCATCCTCACGAGAACCTTTCACTGGCAGAAAATTTCCTGTATATGATCAAGAAGGAATATACGCCGCTGGAAGCCCGTATGCTTGATCTCCTGCTGGTGCTTCAGGCTGAGCACGGGGGAGGTAACAACTCTACTTTTACGGTGCGTGTCACCAGTTCCACCCGGACGGATACTTATTCAAGCATCGCAGCCGGCATCGGTTCATTGAAGGGACCTTTACACGGAGGAGCTAATATTCAGGTGGTCAAAATGTTCCATCACCTGAAGGAAGTCATCTCAGACTGGACGAATGTAGATGAGATTGATACTTATCTGATCCGGATGCTGAACAAGGAAGCCTATGACGGAAGCGGACTGATTTACGGCATCGGTCATGCGGTGTATACGATTTCCGATCCGCGTTCTGTCTTGTTGAAGGAACTGGCCGGTGAGCTGGTGGCAGAAAAGGGCTGTGAGAAAGAGTTTGCTTTTCTGGAGCTGGTTGAACAGCGGGCTATCGAATGTTTCAAGCGGGTGAAGGGAACCAAAAAGCAGGTTTGTTCGAACGTTGATTTTTATTCCGGCTTCATTTATGAAATGATGGGACTTCCTCCCGAAATCTATACGCCCCTGTTTGCCATGGCCCGTATCGTAGGATGGACGGCTCATCGCATTGAGGAACTGAACTTCGAGGGCCGCCGCATCATTCGTCCGGCTTACAAGAACGTACTTGAAGAAGTGGTTTACCATCCGCTTGAGGAGCGGTAAAATCAATATGTTTTTCCTGCAAACTGACGGAGAATCGGTGGATTTTACGTAAGTTTGCAGGCATGAAACAAGTGATATCGATGAACTCAGCCTTGCGGCTGGAAATAGCAGATTTTCTTCGGGAACTGGAAATGCCCCTGACCCTGGAGTTTGAAGGCTGCGATGAGCATTGCCGGTATTTTTATTTTTCCCGTCCGAAGCATTCCACAACCTTGTTTGTCATATCAGATGACGGAGCAGGCAACTGGCAGGTGATGATCGACGGCCTGGCTTCTTATGAGGATTATCGCTTCTTTCCCTATCTGGCGGACTGTCTGCGAATCCATTTGCAGGCAGAAGTGGAAGGCCTGGAGGACGGAAAGACTCTCTATCAGCATTTTGATGAAGAATGGATCAGCCTGTGTATCGGTGAGGAGATTGCCTGGCTGAAGGCTACGCTTTCTCTCGTTCCCCGGTATTATCTGGAGTTTCCTGTGATAGAAAACACGTATGTTTCTCTCGATATTTTGTCCCGTTTCGGAGTGAATCTGTATTCTTCCACACCCCGTATCTACGGCTATGTACAGTATCTGCTGCGCCATGGATTGCTTCCTCATGCACTGCCTGATGCATCTTGTGTTCCGCCTGGAGTGACGGATGATGGAGAAGTGGAGGTAGATGTTCCCCAGCATGTACCGGTCGGAAAGGTGAAATCCTGGCAGACTGACGGTGCCGAGACCTGGGAGAGCTTTTCACGCGAGGACGTGGAACTCCTGTTGCAGCTGGCTGAAGGTTACAGGCAGGGCAAAGAAGTGGCCGGAGTGGTGCTGAACGATATCGGAACCCTGTATCAGGAAGGAGTCGGTATTCCGGTTGACAAGCACCAGGCCGAGTATTGGTTCCGACAGGCAATTTCGGCCGGCGACCGGATGTATGCCCCTTCCAATCTGGGCGATCTGTACAGAAAAGGAGGCCCCGGTTTTTCTGTATCCTTACCTTTGGCGATGCAGGCTTACAGATTGTCGGAAGATCCCTATGCCCATTATCGGATCGGGCAGGCTTATGAAGAAGGATGGAATGGAGATCCGGATCCGGGAAAGGCATTCTATTGGTACCGGAAGGCTGCGGATGAAGGACATCATCTGGCTATCCGGCGCTTGCGGAAGGCAGATGGGGAAGAAGAATAAGGACGGTCAGCAGATATTTACAGGTATTATCCGGATGAAACTGCAGGCAATTCAGGTGTTTCGTCTGGAGAAATTTTTTGTATCGTGCTGGTGAAACTTTTGGTTCCACCGGGTGGAACTTCTGTTTTCTGCTGGTGGAACTTTTATTTTCACCTGGTGGAACTTTTATTTTCACCTGGTGGAATTTTTGTTTTCTCTCGGTGAAACTTCAGTTTCGGCTGCCTGAAACTTTTGTTTCGTGCAGTGGGAACAGAAATTTTATTCAGTGAAACCATTGCTTTCTGCCGGAAAAACGGAGGCAGTTGACCGGATGAAGAAGAAAAAGACAGAGGCTGTTTCAGTTCATATATCCTGAGACAGCCTCTGTCTTTTATATCGAAAGATTCCCGGATATCCTTTTCCGTGCAGATGATCCGTGGAGGAAATCCGTCAGATGATCTCGATTCCCTGCTGGCGGCAGAGTTCCAGACCTACATCCTTCAGCTTGAACTTCTGTATTTTTCCGCTTCCGGTCATGGGGAATTCCTTGACAAAGAAAATGTATTTCGGAATTTTGTAACGGGCAATTTTTCCCTGGCAGAATTCGCGTACATCAAATTCATTGAGACTGCATCCTTCATGCAGGATAATGAATGCCCCGACAGCTTCTCCGTATTTCTTTGACGGGATTCCGGCCACCTGAACATCCTTGATGGCGGGCATCTGGTAAAGAAACTCTTCAATTTCGCGCGGGTAGATGTTTTCTCCTCCCCGGATGATCATGTCTTTGATACGTCCGGTGATCCGGTAATTGCCGTTTTCGTCTTTTACACCCAGGTCTCCTGAATGCAGGAATCCGTTTTTGTCGATGACTTCAGCCGTAGCTTCCGGGTTCTTGTAGTAACCTTTCATGGTATTGTAGCCGCGGTTGCACATTTCTCCCTGCACACCGACGGGGCATTCTTCACCTGTTTCAGGGTCGATGACCTTTACTTCCGTAAACTCAAAGTCACGTCCGACGGTTGTGTAGCGCACTTCGGCCGGGTCGTCAATACGGGTATGTGTCATACCGGGAGAGGCTTCCGTCAGTCCATATACACTGGTGACCTTCATAAACATCTTTTCTTCAACCTGCTTCATGAGTTCTACCGGACAGAGTGATCCGGCCATGATGCCGGTGCGCAGGCAGGAGAGATCGAACATGTCGAACATGGGATGATGGAGTTCGGCAATAAACATGGTGGGAACTCCGTACAGAGCCGTACACCGTTCCTTGTGGATGGATGCCAGAACCAGCAGCGGGTCGAATCGTTCTACCATTACTTCTGTACATCCGTGGGTCAGACAGTTCATTGTGGCGAGCACTACCCCGAAGCAGTGGAAGAGCGGCACGCAGACGCAAAGTTTGTCATCTGCCGTGAATTTCATGTGTTCGCCGGTCAGGAAACCATTGTTGGCGATGTTGTAGTGTGTCAGCATTACTCCCTTGGGGAATCCGGTAGTTCCCGATGTGTATTGCATGTTTACGGTGTCGTGGCAGCTTACTTTCTTCTTGGCTTCTTCCAGTTTTTCGTCATCAATGTTCTTTCCCAGCAGCAGGATTTCTGCCGTGTTATACATGCCGCGGTATTTTTCCTGTCCGATATAGATTACGTTGCGCATGTAAGGGAAGCGCTTGCTCTTCAGGTGTCCGCGCTGGAAGGTCTTGAGTTCGGGCAGCATGGTGTACGTCATGTCAACGAAACTGCTGTCTTTTTCTCCGTCCACGATACACAGGGTGTGCATATCCGAGTTCTGGCAGAGATATTCCAGTTCGGCCTGTTTGTAGTTGGTGTTTACCGTAACGGCTACGGCACCGATCTTGGCACATGCATAGAGGAATGTCAGCCAGTCGGGTACATTCCGTGCCCAGATACCGACATGGGTTCCTTTTTCCACGCCGATGCTCAACAGGCCTTTTGCCAGGTTATCTACTCGTTCGTTAAACTGTTTCCAGGTAAACCGCAGGTTGCGGTCGGAGTAAACAATGTATTCTTTGTCGGGAGTGGTTGCAGCCCAGTGTTCAAGCCAGTCTCCCAAAGTACGTTCTGATAATTGCATCATAGTCTGTTTCTTTAGATGGGAGTATAGATGACGGCCAGAATGCGGGCAGACTGTCCTTCAAAAGCATGTACATGGTGAGGTACGATGGAGTCATAATAGATTGTATCGCCTTTCTCAAGTACATAGACCGATTTTCCGTAATTGATTTCCAGAACTCCTTCCAGCACCATGATGAATTCTTCTCCTTCGTGTGCGGAAAGGGTAAATCCGTTTTCCGGATTCGGATCGATGTCAATGACAAACGGCTCCATGTGACGGTCTGTTTTGCTTCTTGACAAAGAATGGTAATGAAGGTTCTGACGTGCATCAGGGGAGTTGTTGGAGAAACTGATCGTGTCATCTGCTTCTCCGCATCGGCAGACTACCGGTCCGTTTTCATTGGGCTGGTCGTCGAGGAAGGTTCCGAGACGTACTCCCAATGCCCGTGCGATTTTTACGAGTGGAGCCAGTGAAGGTATGTTGATATTCTGTTCAATGCTTTCAATCTGTTCTTTGGACAGTCCTGTACGTTCTGCCAGTTCTTCAAGAGTAATTTCCTGAGCGGTTCTCAGTGCTTTTATTTTTTCTCCGATAATCTTTGTGCAGTCCATAGTTGAATCTTTTTTTAGTGTTCTGAATTAATTAAGAACTTTTTTGACAAGTTCAGCTGCAAATATAATCAATCTTTAAGAAAACCATAGGGAATCTCTTTATTTTTGTTACTGAAGTTGTACCTTTGCCGTGTTTTTTAGGAATAGACAAATGAAAGAAGCATTTATAAAACTCCATCTCTCGGTCCTGATAGCCGGGGGAACCGGTATATTTGGCCGGTTGATATCATTGAATGAAGGTTTGCTGGTGTGGTATCGCATGTTATTGGCAACGCTGATTTTTTATGTTGTTCTGATCATGCTGAAGAAGTTGCATCGCGTACCTTGGCATGATATGAAGCGTATTGCTTCCGTGGGCCTGTTGCTGGCCGCTCACTGGCTGTTCTTTTACGGAAGTATCAAGGCTTCCAATGTATCTATCGGGGTGGTCTGTCTTTCGTTGATGAGCTTTTTCACGGCTTTGTTTGAGCCGCTGATCAACCGTCACCGGGTTTCCTGGCGGGAAATGCTGTTCAGCCTGCTAGGGGTGTTGGGGATTTTTCTGATCTTTAATTTTGACACCCGTTATCGGGCAGGTATCGGGATGGGAGTCGTTTCATCGGCACTGGCCTCTCTTTTCACCATCTGTAACAAGAAGGTATCAGCCGGTTATCCGGCCAGTACCATGCTGCTTTATGAAATGGGAGGAGGTTTTCTGGGACTGACCTGCATCTTACCGGTTTATTTATATTTTTTCCCGGTTGCCAGTATATTGCCGGCGATGAATGACTGGATTTATTTGCTGCTCTTTGCTTCCGTATGCACGGTATGGCTTTATATACTTCAGATTCAGGTGCTGAAACAGATTTCGGCTTTCACTTTCAACCTGACCTATAACCTGGAGCCTATTTACAGCATTATAGGAGCAATGATTCTGTTTGGTGAGGCCCGCGATCTGAACTTCAGTTTTTATATCGGCCTGGGACTGATTTTTATGTCTGTGGTGTTACAGAGTCTCAATGTCTTGATGCAGAATAAGAAGTTTACACCTTATATATATGTAAAATGGAAACGTTGAAAGTCCGTATTCATCAATTGCTGCAACAGCTGAATGAACAGGTTTTCGGTAAGGAACATGTCGTTTCGCTGGCTCTGTTGTCTGCTGTTGCCGGTGAAAGTATTTTTCTGTTAGGTCCTCCGGGAGTGGCCAAGAGTATGGTGGCCCGTCGGCTGAAGCTGGCTTTTCGGGAGGGAACATCGTTTGAATATCTGATGTCCCGTTTCAGTACGCCGGATGAACTTTTCGGTCCGGTTTCCATTTCCCGACTGAAGGACGATGATATCTATGAGCGTGTGACTGAGGGCTATCTGCCTTCTGCGACTGTTGTTTTTCTGGATGAAATCTGGAAGGCCGGTCCGGCTATTCAGAATTCCCTGCTAACGGTCATCAATGAAAAGAAGTACCGCAACGGGCGTTTTGAAATAAAGGTTCCCTTGAAAGGGCTGGTAGCGGCTTCGAATGAGTTGCCGGCTTCCGGGCAGGGGCTGGAAGCATTGTGGGACCGTTTTCTTGTCCGGGTACTGGTCGGAGGCATAGAAGATCTGTCTGATTTTGACCGCATGATTGCATCCGTCAGCGAGGAAGATCCGGAGGCAGATCCGGCTTTGGCTATCGGAGAAGAGGAATATGCCGGATGGCAAAGAAAGATCGCTGAAGTGAAGATCCATTATTCCATTTTCGAAGTCATTCATTTGTTGAAGGAAGAAATCGAAGAATATAATCACCGGCAGGAAAATGCAGATGCGGCAGACCTGTCACTTTATGTTTCAGACCGCCGCTGGAAGAAACTGGTGAAACTGCTTCGTGCCTCAGCTTTCCTGAACGGGGAAGATACCATTCATTTGTCGGACTGTCTTCTGCTGATGTATGGTTTGTGGAACGAAGTGGGACAGATGGATCTGGTTGAAGAAATGGTCAGCAAGGCCATTCGTCGCAGTGCGGAAGGCTATCTGTTGAATCTGAAAGGAATTGATGATGAATTGCGTTCCTTGAAGGACGAACTGGCTTCGGATGCGGTTGTCCGTGAAAATGAAGATCCGGGATTGCAGCTGGTAGATCAGTATTATTATCAGGTGGAGCGGGTTCGGATGGCCGGAAAATTACTGATCTTTGCTTCCGATTATCAGTTGCTTGATGACCGGGGCAAACAGTTTTGTCTGCAAAAGGATAAGTATAAGTCGGCTTGCTTTGTCCTGAAGAAATATGATGCATCGCTGCACGGGAAAGTCCCTCAGAATAAAATCTATACTTTACGCCGGGGACGCCGTTCCGTATTTATCAACGACTATGAATACCCTTTGCTGTGTGTGCCCGGATGTATGCCCCTTCCACCGGTTGAAGTACGTCCGCAGGAAGATATGGCAGCCCGTTTTGCACAACTTGAACAGAAGTTGCAGCGGGTGGAAAATGATTGTGAAGATTTGTTTGCCCGTGAGAAGGCCTATTGCGAATCTCATCTGTTTCTGAGTGCCCGCCAGCGGGAAATTATGCGGAAGATGCTGACTCATCATCAGGCGGATGTGGCTGGTTATCGGAATGAATTGAATGAACTGAAACATGCATACAGGAAAGAGAACGAGGAGTATCCGGCTGAAGGATCTGAAAACACGTTATCTGGAGCAGCTTCGCACTAAAAGCTTCGAAGTTCTGCAGGAAGCATTGCACCGCGGGACGGTCTTGCCTCGTGAAGTGGAAGACGAGGTATGGACTTATTACCGGAAGACTGCTCCCTCGTTGCAGGAGTTTTATTCGCGTTACACTCCGGAATGGGATGCTTTTTATGAGAATGAGAATCTGTCTCCCGATTTGTTTCTGGATTTTCTCCGGCGGATGCAGTCTGCTTTCCGAAAGCGCTACGCCTTATCGGAACTGAATGTGGCTTATTACATCGAGTCATTGGAACGTTTGCCGTTATGGAGCGAAGAAAGGAAACGGATGCAGGAGTTTTTCCTGAATAAATGGCATCATCTGCTGACGGTAAAGGAATCTGATTACCAGTATCTGCATATCCGTGAGCTTTGTGAAGGATTTGTGTTGCTGGATAAGGCTAGCGGGATGAAGACGGTGGAGAATGTGATCGGCTCCCGGTTGCGCTGGCTGCTGCTGAATCATCCCGAGCTGTATCGTTCTTTGGCTCCGTATGAAAAGGAATGGGAACATAACCGGAACTTGCAGGAACTGGTCCGGCTGTTAGGCAGGAACAGTCGTGGAGAGAAAAGGGAATTTGCTTCTTTTTCGGGGATCCGGAAGGAACAGCTGGTTCATCATGCGGTGAGAAGCGATATTGAAGGGATTGCTTTGGGGAATGACTTGAACAGTCTTCTTCCCATTGAATATTGTTATTTGTCAGAAGAAACATTGCGTCCACTCTTTATGCAGCGCTTCGTTGAGAAGCGTCTGCAGCTTTTTAACAGCCGTTCGCAGGAGGCTGAGGCTTCCTTGTTGCCGGAACGGAAACCGGAGAGCTCACAGGGGCCGTTTATTATTTGTGTCGACACTTCCGGTTCCATGCAGGGGCGTCGGGAAATCCTGGCCAAGTCAGCCGTGCTTGCCATTGCCCGGCTGACGGAACCGACCTGCCGCAAGTGTTATGTGATCAATTTTGCAGAAGATATCCGTTGCCTGCTGATCAAGGATCTGAAGGCAGACCTGCCTCTGCTGGCTGAATTCCTGAACCAGCGTTTTGATGGAGGAACAGATGTAGCTCCGGCTGTCCGGGAAGCTTTGCAACTGATCCGGACGAACGGATGGAAACGGTCTGACGTGGTTTTGATCTCAGATTTTGAAATGCCTCCTCCGACGGATGAGTTGCTGGAATCTGTCCGTCAGGCAAAGTTGCGTGAATCATCCTTTTACGGAGTCGTGTTCGGTTCTGTTCCCGAAACGGAGTATCTTGGACTCTGCGACCGCTATTGGGATATGAATATCAGCAGTTCATCCACCCGTTAAGCCGGAAACAGTTTGCCGGATTTCTGCACGATTTTTTCTTCTGCCTGCAAATAGGAGAGGGCCTGTATGGCAAGTTCTTTCTGGTCGTACAGCCTGTCGGCAATCTCATGAACGGACAAAGGTCCTTCATTTAACAGAGAGAGAATTTTTTGGATCATTCCCTGAAGGTCCTCTGTCTGCTTGTGTGATTTATGTCTGGTAATGCATACGTCACACTGTTCGCAGTTATGTTCGTTTCTTTCTCCGAAATAATATAACAGCATGCGGCTTCTGCATTTGTCTTCCGCATCAGCATATTCCAGCATGGCATTGATGCGGCGGATATAGCTTTCTTTCCGGTCTTCATAGACTTCCCGGCTTAAAACGATGCGGCGGGTTTCCTGACGTTCACGGGTATAGACGATGTATGGGGTCTTCTTTCCCGGGATATAGTTCAGAATACGCCGTTTGGAAAGAGCGATTAATGTATCATAGACCAGTTGCCGGTTCAGGCCGCTTCGGAGTGCCAGTGTATCTTCATTGATGTAGGCATAATCAGTAAATAAGCCGGTATAGGAACGGAGGATGGTACGCAGGAGCTTTTCCGTATCTTCATTGTTCTCGTGAATACGGTATAATTCATCCCGGTTCAGTGTAAATATCAGTCGGGAGGCGTTGTCCTGTTCATCCGTATATTCCAGATAACCCGCGCGGGTCAGTATTTTCAGGGCACTGTCTACCTGGATCGGGAAATGTTTGAAATTCTGGCAGAATTCATCGATGTTGAAAGCATAAGTGCATCCCAGTCCGTCTCCCATAGCCATCTGGTAATAGTAATTGATGTCTTCGTAGACTTTCCGGATATACTCTTTCTCTGGGAAAGTGTCTGCGATGCGTTTCTTTAGCAAGACTTTATCGTTTTGTGCGTATAACAATACGGCATATGCTTTCTGGCCGTCTCTTCCGGCTCTTCCTGCTTCCTGGAAATAAGCTTCCGGTGAGTCCGGGAAGTCAGCATGTAGTACCAGTCGGACATCCGGTTTGTCGATCCCCATACCGAACGCATTGGTTGCTACCATAACCCGGCAGGTTCCGTTTACCCAGTCCTTTTGGCGCTGGTCTTTCAGTTCGTTGCTTAATCCTGCATGATAAAAGGTAGCCGTGATGTCGTTCTGATTGAGCAGCAGGGCAATTTCCTTGGTTTTTTTTCTGTTACGGGTATAAACGATGGCTGACCCGTTTACGCTTTTCAGAATGTGCAGCAGTTCATCAGCTTTGTTTTCTGTTCGCCGGACAATATAAGCCAGATTGCTCCGTTCGAAACTCATCCGGAATACATTTTCCTTTTCAAAGCCGAGTCTCTGCTGGATGTCTTTGACTACTTCGGGAGTAGCTGTTGCCGTGAGTGCCAGTACGGGTATACCGGGCAGTAATTTTCTGATGTCTGAAATCTTCAGATAGGCGGGCCGGAAGTCATATCCCCATTGGGAAATGCAGTGGGATTCATCGACGGTAATCATGCAGACTTTCATGCTGCGCAGTTTGATCTGAAAGATTTCGGAGTCAAGCCGTTCGGGAGATATATATAAGAATTTGTAATCGCCGAAGATGCAGTTCTCCAGTGCAATGACGATCTCCTCGCGCGTCATGCCTGAATAAATGGCAACAGCTTTGATACCCCGGTCGCGCAGGTTGCGTACCTGATCCTTCATAAGGGCAATCAGCGGAGTTATGACAAGACAAAGACCGGGCTGTGCCAAAGCAGGAACTTGGAAAGTGACAGACTTTCCTCCTCCTGTTGGCATTAATCCCAATGTATCTTTCCCACTTCCGATGCTGTTGATGATGTCTTCTTGTATGCCCCGGAAGTGATCATAGCCCCAATATTGCTTCAGTATGCCCTGATAGTCCATGTTTACGAGCGGCTCGGTTTGATGTCTTCAATCTGTAACTGGATTTCCCCGCGCTTGTGGGTGTTTTCTTCAATGGTGTAACAGATATTGAAAGACTGTTTGGTCTTGATATACCGGGCCTGTGAACTTTGTCCGAAGGCAATACCATTCATGACGTTGTTGGATTTGTTGTCTACCAGTTCCAGTTTGATGTGTTCCTGATCACGTCCGACGACTTTGCTGGTTCCGTAGTCGTATACATTCAGGGTAGCGAATACAGGTTTGTGGTTGTCGGGGCCGAAAGGATTGAATTTCTTCAGGTCAAAGAAGAACTTGGGAGTGATATCCCGGAAATCCAGCTGGGCATCAATATTGATTGTTGCACTGGTTTGTTCGGGTAGAATGTGGCTGGTGACATAATCCTCAAAGCGGCGTGTAAACTCAGGAACATTCTCCACTTTCATGGAAAGTCCGGCAGCATAAGTATGACCGCCGAAGTTTTCCAGTAAATCCCTGCAATTCTCGATTGCCTTGTATACATCAAATCCTGAAACAGAACGTGCAGATCCTGTAGCCAGACCGTCAGTGCGGGTCAATACGACGGCAGGACGGTAATAGATTTCCGTCAGTCTTGACGCAACGATTCCGATCACTCCCTTATGCCATGCTTCGTTATAGATAACAATAGTACGGCGTTGTGAAAGGTCAGAAAGCTGATCCACAATCTTATTGGCCTCTTCCGTCATGCTCTTGTCCAGATCCTTTCGGGTTTCATTGTATCTGTTGATGCGGTTGCTCTTTTCAAGAGCCTGCTGGAAATCCTTTTCAATAAGCAGGTCGACAGCTTCTTTTCCGTTTTGGATACGTCCGGAAGCATTGATTCGCGGACCGATCTTGAATACAATGTCGCTCATGGTGATATCCCGTTCAGCCAGTCCGCATACGTCGATGATGGCTTTGAGCCCGATACTGGGATTTGAATTAAGCTGACGCAGGCCATGATAAGCAAGAATCCGGTTTTCACCCATGATGGGAACGATGTCGGATGCAATGCTGACAGCAACTAAATCCAGTAAAGGAGTCAGCTGATGGAATTCGATTCCATTATTCAGTGCAAAAGCCTGCATGAACTTGAATCCTACTCCGCATCCGGAAAGGTGATGGTAAGGATATGTGGAGTCATGGCGCTTGGGATTCAGAATGGCAACCGCTTGCGGAAGTACTTCATCCGGAACATGATGGTCACAAATGATAAAGTCTATTCCTTTTTCTTTGGCATAGGCTATTTCCTTTACGGCTTTTATTCCACAATCTAGCACAATAATGAGTTTTACACCTGTTTCGTAGGCGTAATCTACTCCTTTCTTTGAGACTCCATATCCCTCATTATATCGGTCCGGTATATAATAGTCAATGTTCGAATAGAACTGTTGAAGGAATTTATATACCAGGGCAACGGCAGTCGTACCGTCCACGTCATAATCTCCGTAGATAAGAATCCGTTCCTTTTTTCCCATGGCTCTGTTTAAGCGTTCTACAGCAATGTTCATGTCTTTCATCAGGAACGGATTGTGCAGTTCGCTCAGTTGGGGCCTGAAGAAACGTTTGGCTTCTGCAGCGGAGTCGATACCTCTTTCCCGCAGCAGATGGCATAGGATCGGGTTAATCCCCAATTCCTTGGACAAGGCTCTGGCTGCTTCTCTTTGTTCTTGAGTTGGAGGCTGATAGTTCCATTTGTAATTCATTATATATGTTTTTTCTTTCTTTTCTATCTTCGTGAAGGCGATTGGTCTGAGTCAAGGTTTCAGATGGATACTATATATCAGTTTATATTTCGCCATTCAATCTGTAAAATTAGCAAAAAAGAAAGAATAAACGGCTAATTCCATCTTAAAATTATGGAATTAGCCGTTTAATAATTTATAACAAGTCTATTTTATAAAGACTTATAAACCGAGTTTCTTTGCGATATCAGCCGGAATAGCATCTTTATGTACAAGAATGTTCATAGTCTTGTAAGCAACAAACGCTTTGGAAGCATACCAGATTCCTTTGTATTTGCCGCTTTCTCCCCATGAGTTCTTAACCATGAAGTATTCTTTACCGTTCTGATCTTTTGCAATACCGTAAATCAGCATACCATGGTCGTCGGTAGTTTCCCAGTTGTCGAAAGCTTCCTGACGCATTTCCTGTGTAACAGTGATTTCAGGCATCGGTTTGCTTGTCAGCTCCTTGCGCTTGTCAGCCTGGCTCATGCCTGTCCAGCGTGCCATATCTGATCCGGTAAGTTCTGCACCTTTGGCTGCATCCGGACAAACTGCGATACCGTCGCGGGTGAATCCCTGTTCGCTGACGTCAGAACCCCAAGCGAATGTATATCCGTTTTTCACTGCATTGTCCATAACGGCCATCAGTTCGTCAATCGGCAGGTTGTATGACAAGGCATTACGCCAGTTGTCCTGGATTTCAATGTTGAATTTCTGGTAGAACGGATGATGAGTGTAAGAAGTCAGTGATACATAGTCATCCATATTCAAGCCCAGAACTTCGTCAGCAAAGCTTCTCGGAGTGTAAGTTTTGCCTTTGTAAGTAAATTCTTTCGGGCATTCTCCCAGATAAGTATCATAAATAGAGCTCAACCCCTTTTTCCATACAGGAGTCAGTTTGGAGAAGTTTCCTTTTCCGATAGCTTTCACGTATGCTTCAGCAACTGCATCCAGTTCGTTGTGTACGGGCAGTGAGTCACCATACATGATGCCTGGCATAGCTTCCTGCGGAACCATACCATAGTTTTCATAACAGTAAACGATGTCGTAGAAGCTTCCGCCCGGTGAGAAAGAAGCATCTCCGTGATAGCGTACGTAGTTTGTAGCACGGTCTTCCATCGTTTTGTGTACTACGAACATTTCTGAAAGGTCGAATTCTCCTTTACCCAGGCGGAGAAGTTCTGATTCCAGATAACCCAGAGAAGAGAATGACCAGCATGTGCTGGAACGGTTCTGGTTCTTGATGGAAGTGATCGGGTTTTCTTTTACGGTTGTGAAAACGAATCCTTCGTCGTTTTTGTCCTTTTTAGGTCCTTTGGCATAAACGCTGCTGAAACAAAGCCCTAAAGCGGCAAGTGCGATAAGTTTGTTCATTTGTCTTTAGATTTTATTGGATGTTAATTAAAAATGATAATTATTCGTTCATAATAGCTTCAACTTCATCGATGGTGATCGGAATCCGTTTGTCACCAGTGAAACGTGATCCTTCCGGAGTGATCAGAATATCATCTTCCAGTCGGATACCTCCAAAGTCTTTGAAGCGGTCGATGGCATCGAAGTTCAGGAAGTCAGTGTGCAGATGCTCTGCTCTCCATTTATCGATAAGAGCAGGAATAAAGTAGCATCCCGGTTCATCTGTGATGACGAATCCTTCCTGCAGGCGTCTTCCCATACGCAGAGAAGCCAGTCCGAATTGATCGGAAGGGCGTACTTCATCATCATAACCGACGTAACACTGTCCCAGATCTTCCATATCATGTACATCAAGACCCATCATGTGACCTAATCCGTGAGGCATAAAGAGGGCATGGGCTCCTGCTGCAACAGCTTCGTCGATATTGCCTTTCATCAGCCCCAGATCTTTTAATCCTTGAGCCAATACTTTGCAGACATCCAGGTGTACGGATTTATAGGTTACTCCCGGACGTGCCAGTTCCAATGCTTTGTCATGGCAAGCCAGAACGATGCTGTAGACATCGCGTTGGCGGCTGGTAAATTTACCTCCTACAGGAATAGTTCTTGTGTGGTCTGAACAGTAGTAGTTCATCAGTTCAGCTCCGGCGTCAGTCAACATCAGTCGTCCTGTTTCCAGTGTGTGGCTGTGATCGTGATTGTGGAGAGTCTGACCGTTTTGAGTCAGGATTGTGGCAAATGAGGTCATGCGTCCGTAAGAAGCTGCAATTCCGTCCAGTGCTCCGGCTATGTATTGCTCCGAAACTCCGGGTTTGCACAAGCGCATGGCAGTCGTATGCATTTCGTAGCCTACGTTGCACGCTTTGTCTATTTCGGCTATTTCACAAGGCTCTTTGGAAGAACGCAGGGAAACAATGGCTTTGATCAGTTCTACGGAAGCATGTTGCTTGAGCATGGAAGTGCGAATACCTGTCAATTCTTCCAGCAGCAGCATATTGTCATACCGGTAGGGAGGCAGAAAATGGATTTTCTGATGCCGTGCAATGGCATTTCCTACGATTTCTTTCAGTTTGGCAAAAGGAAAACTCTTTTCAATACCTACTTGAGCCGCCAAGTCTTTTACGCTGGGCTGTGGTCCCATCCAGATGATATCGTCCATGTCAATATCATCTCCGAAGAAATATTCTTCTCCGCTATTGGCGTCGATGATACCGGCATATCCCGGATGAGAATGTCCGAAGAAGTAAACAAAAGAGCTGTCCTGGCGAAATTTGTATGTATTGTCCGGATAGTTAGCCGGTGCTTCGTTATTACCTAGGATTAGGATAAGTCCGTCGCCTACTTTTTCACGTAAGTTACAGCGACGTTTCTGATAGGTTGCTGAATCAAACATATTTTTTCACTTTAGTTTCAAAGGTATGTGTTATCAGTTGCAAATGTAGCAAATAAATTAGAAAAAAGCCTCCTTTGTATATCTAAAAAACATATCTTTGCGATAAGAACTAAAGAAAGAGGATATGGCTATGGATTTTCAAAAAATGGGTCTGGTTCTCGAAGGCGGTGGGATGCGCGGCGTTTTCACCTGCGGAGTTCTGGACTTTATGATGGATAAAAAGATTGAGTTCCCTTATGCGGTAGGAGTATCGGCCGGGGCATGTAATGGCTTGTCTTATTTGTCCCATCAGCGAGGGCGTGCCAAGTATAGTAACATTGATTTGCTGAAAAAGTATGATTATATTGGCCTGAAACATCTTTTCCATCAGCGCAGTATTCTGGATCAGAAATTATTGTATGAACTGTTTCCCGAAGAGATCCTTCCGTATGATTATGATGCTTATTTTCAGAATCCAACCCGTTTTGAGATGGTGACGACCAATTGTGTGACAGGGCGTGCCTGTTATCTGGAAGAAAAGGAAGACAAGGAGCGTCTTTTGCGGATTGCAAGAGCTTCAAGCAGTTTGCCGTATGTTTGTCCGATTGTGCATGTGGATGGCCGCCCGATGCTGGATGGCGGAATTGTAGATTCGATTCCGGTGGAAAGAGCTATGCAGCAGGGATATGAAAGAAATGTTGTGGTGCTGACCCGTAACCGTGGTTACCGTAAATCGGAAAAAGATATAAAGGTTCCTCATTTCATCTATACACGTTATCCGCGTCTGCGGGTTGTGCTGAGCCGCAGATGTCAGGTCTATAATGAACAGTTGGAAGAAATAGAACGTCTGGAAGATGAAGGCCGTATTATAGCCATCCGGCCGATTAAAAAGGTTGTTGTCAACCGGATTGAGAAAGACATTAAAAAGTTGACGGACTTGTATGAGGAAGGATATGCCTGTGCGGAAAAAGTCTTGTTGCCTTTGCTGGATGAAAAGGTAAAATGACAGATTTTATCAGATTGAGAGTCGTTGCTTAAGGCAGCTGAAAGATAATGGACCTCTTTGCTCCTAAAAAAGCGAAGAGGTTATTTATTGGAATCCGATGATGGAATTCCAATTCTAACCTCTTCGTTTTTATATCAGAAGTAACTGATTACTTGGCGAAGCTTACGGCACGGGTTTCGCGGATAACCGTGATCTTGACCTGTCCCGGATAAGTCATTTCATCCTGAATTTTCTTGGCGATTTCTGTTGACAGGTTTTCTGTCTGTTTATCGTCAATCTTGTCAGCTCCTACAATAACGCGCAATTCACGTCCTGCCTGGATTGCATAAGTCTTGGTTACACCCGGATAAGACATTGCCAGCTGTTCGAGATCATTCAGACGCTTGATGTAAGCTTCCACGATTTCACGGCGTGCTCCCGGACGTGCACCAGAGATGGCATCACATACCTGTACGATCGGGGCCAGCAGGCTGGTCATTTCGATTTCATCGTGGTGGGCACCGATAGCATTGCAGATATCTGCTTTTTCCTTATACTTTTCAGCCAGCTTCATACCCAACAATGCGTGCGGCAGTTCCGGTTCTTCATCAGGCACTTTACCTATATCGTGCAGCAGACCGGCACGTTTGGCTTTCTTCGGGTTCAGGCCCAGTTCGGATGCCATGACAGCACAAAGATTAGCTGTTTCACGTGCATGTTGCAACAGGTTCTGTCCGTATGAAGAACGGTATTTCATCTTACCGATGATTCGGATCAGTTCCGGATGCAGGCCATGGATACCCAGGTCGATGGTTGTACGTTTACCTGTTTCAATGATTTCATCTTCTACCTGTTTGCGTACTTTGGCTACAACTTCTTCAATACGTGCCGGATGAATACGACCGTCGGTTACCAGCTGGTGCAGGGCCAGACGTGCAATTTCACGGCGTACGGGGTCGAATGCAGAAAGAACGATTGCTTCCGGAGTATCGTCTACCACGATTTCTACACCGGTAGCAGCTTCCAGAGCACGGATGTTTCTTCCTTCACGTCCGATGATACGTCCTTTGATTTCGTCTGATTCGATATGGAATACTGTCACTGAGTTTTCGATGGCAGTTTCGGTAGCTACCCGCTGGATAGACTGGATAACGATGCGCTTGGCTTCACGGTTAGCTGTCAGCTTGGCGTCATCCATGATGTCGTTGATATATGACTGAGCCTGGGTCTTGGCTTCTTCTTTCAGAGAGTCGATCAGTCTTTCCTTTGCTTCTTCAGCTGAGAGTCCGGAGATAGTTTCCAGTTTCTCGCGTTCCTGTGACTGGAGATTGTCCAGTTCTTCTTTTTTCTTCTCGATGATGACCATCTGTGCATCCAGATTTTCCTTGATGGCTTCTGTTTCGTTCCGTTTGCGCTGCAGTTCCTCGTTCTTCTGGTTGAGTACCATTTCGCGCTGCTTCAGTTTGTTTTCAGCCTGTTGGATTTTCTGATTACGGATAGCAACTTCTTTTTCCAGATCGGCCTTTTTGTTCAGAAACTTTTCCTTCACTTCCAGGAGCTTGTTCTTTTTGATAACTTCGGCTTCTGTTTCGGCCTTTTTGATAATGGATTCATATTTCGACTTCAAGCCGTACTTGAAGAATCCATATGAAAGTGCCCCTCCCACGAGAAAGGCAACAACCGCTAGTATTACTGTTGTCAACATTATAATTAAATTAAGTATATAATAAAAAAACGCGCACAAACCTTCTGCCGTAAATGTTTTTCCGGCATCAAGCTTGTGCGCAAGTTCACAATCTCCTTATTTCTTCTAAACCGTTCCGCTTTTGTCCTTTTCGATATACTTGTCAATGTCTTCCTCCAGCTGTTTCAGCTTGTCCACATAGGGTTGTGTATCGTTTCGGTCCTTCATAGACATGTTCTCAAAGGCCAGTTCCAAAGCCGCCATAGCCCAGTGTTTCACGGTACTGAACTCCGGGTAAGCCCTGCGGTACTTGTTTAGTTTATTGTCAATCTGCTTGGCAGCGTCCCGGTATAACTGTTCTTCTTCCCTGCGGATAGTCAGCGGATACCGTTCTTTGTCAATCAGCAGATGTATTTTCATTTTGTCTTCCATAAGCGTATCGTTCCTGTTTCCTCCTGTTTCATTCATTCAGTAGAGCGATGCACTTGTCGACTTCGCGCACAAGCCTCGCCAATCGTTGTTTAGTATCTCTGAGTTCATTGTCGTTGATACTGATTATGCGAGCCATTTTGAGATTGGTGTATTGTGCTTCAGCTTCTTTGATGCAGCTTTCCATACGCTGTATTTCCGCTTCCTTTTCGGAAAGCAGTTGCCGGAGTGAAGCGTTTTCTTTTTTCAATTCATCGTATAGAAACATAAAATGCCTCAGTTTTCCTTCGAAAGTATTCAGTTGCTTTTTATCTTCTTCCGTCATCTGTACACCAAATTCTACACAAATATAATGTATTGGTGAGAAACACAAAAATTTTTTGGCCAATATTTTCATTCTTTTTATCTTTGTCCTTGCACTGAGGTGACATTAAGTGCAAATTCGACAAATTAATTTTTTTAGGAATAATTATGTATACAGTTATTAAGCGCATGGAGGTTTCGGCTTCTCATAGTCTGAAGCTTTCTTATCAGAGTAAGTGTGAGAATTTGCATGGTCACAACTGGATTATCACAGTTTTTTGCCGTTCCAAAGATTTGAATGAAGACGGGATGGTGGTTGATTTTACACATATCAAGGAAGTGGTGATGGGGCAACTTGACCACCGGAATCTGAATGATGTTCTTTCCGTCAATCCTACTGCGGAAAATATTGCTCACTGGATTTGTGAACGTATTCCTCATTGTTTTAAGGTTGAAGTATGTGAATCGGAAGGAAATACGGTCGTTTATGAAAAAGATTAATGAGATTTTCTACAGCCTGCAGGGAGAAGGATATCATGCAGGCACTCCTGCTGTATTTGTCCGTTTTTCGGGATGTAATCTGAAATGTGACTTTTGTGATACGCGCCATGAAGAAGGAACAGAGATGGAAAACGGGGAAATTGTGAAAGCTGTTGAACAATATCCGTGCCGGATGGTGATTCTTACAGGGGGAGAGCCGGGCTTGTGGATTGATTCGGCTTTGGTGAATGCTCTGCATGCTGCGGGACGTTACGTCTGCATTGAAACTAACGGTACTTGTCTTCTTCCTGAAAATATTGATTGGGTGACCTGTTCTCCGAAACAGGGGACATCTTTGAAGGTTGCTCATGTGGATGAGGTAAAGGTCGTTTATCTGGGACAAGATGTTTCTGCTTACTTGGATATTCCAGCCCGTCATTATTTTCTTCAGCCATGTTCCTGCCAGAATACGGATGAAGTGATTGCCTATATCAAGCAGCATCCGGTCTGGAGGCTGAGTTTGCAGACTCATAAGCTGATCAATATTCCTTAGAAAAACGTCGAAGCGTTTTTCTTGAAACGCCGAAACGTTTTCTTCAGAACGTCGAAACGTTTTTAAAAAAGCTGGGCGGCTTTTTCGGGATTCTCCGAAGCTTGTCCGGCTTATAAACGAATAAAAGCTGCAACTTATTCAGTTACAGCTTTTTATTCTTGCACGGGAAGAGAGGCTCGAACTCCCGACACTCGGTTTTGGAGACCGATGCTCTACCAACTGAGCTATTCCCGTGTTTGCAGTTGCAAAGGTAGTAATAATTCTGTTAACTCCAAATGTTTGATAAATATATTTTGCCTGTATTCTTTTAAAGAAGCCCTAATTCATTGAACATAAGTCGGTAAGTTTCTGCTTTTTTTTCGAGCTTCAGCGGATAGGCACGGCTGGATGAGGGCATTCTGTAGAGAGAAAGTTGCCTGTCTTCGTATTCAAAACGGGTTTTAGCTCCAACGGGAGGTTCCGATGCGTGTAGTTGCATGCGCAGCGTATCGGTTGCTTTTTGTCCGGTTGTCACGATGGCCTGGCATCTGGGAAGTTGTTTTAACAGCAGTCCGATATCGGTCGGCTCCACTATTTCCAGGAACTTGTCGGAGGCATTGTCCTGCAGGCGGCGTACGGCTGAGGCTGTATCATACAATGCAATTCCCTTTTCCTGAAGGAAGCTGATAATGCCTTCTTTGTCAAAAGCTTTTTTGTGAGGAAGCAGAAAATGGTCCTTGTTTTCGAAGAAAATCAATCCAAATATGCGCCACATATCGTTTTGCAGATTCGGATAAAAAAAGTCCATGCTCCAGCGTTTCTGTTGGGGAGGAAAGCTTCCCAGCATCAGCAATACGGCATTGGAAGGAAGAAATGGTTCAAGGGGGTGATTTTCTACCGGAGGGAGATTCAGAATGTCAGACATGTCGGAGTGAGATTGGTCAGAATGACTCCGGACAGGAGTTCGTGGCCGGTTGTATGGCGATACTCTTCCTGTCCGGAGAAATGGAGTTATGCTTTAGGCTTTGGCTCTTTTTTAGCCAGAAGCACAATGTTGTAGACATATTCGGTCATCCAGCTTTCAGAATAACCCAATGTATGCTGGTAATGACGGATGTTGGTACAGGTTTTGCGTACGCCATCGTCTTTCCAGTCGGTTTTGGTCAGGATGTCATGGATGGTTTTTTCCGTCATGTTGCGCAACATTTTCTTCAGTACGCTGGGCATCCGGAATTTCCATTGCATCAGATTGCCGATGACCATCATCAGATCCTGGCTGAATCCCTGGAACATAAACAGATAAGTTTTGACATCGTTTACGTTCTTACAGTTCTTTTTGATGGAGTTGTCTATTTCCTTAAAGAACGAATCTGTCAGTCCATAGATATCAGCCAGCATTTTGCGGCAGCGTGTCTTTTCGGCTATACCTAATTTGTTGTTTTGAGTTGGTATTTTTAATGTACGTTTGAAGACAGCCATGTCAGGCAGGAAGTTGATGTTGCTGATACCCAGCTGTGCAGCCATTACCGCCTGGTAATATACACGGATGAGTGTCATGAAGTCTTCCATACCTCCCACACGGACAGTTTCTTCTGTTGCTTCGGCTTGTTTTTTGCCAAACAGTTTAGAGAATATGTTCATAATTGTTTTATTGATAGTTTAATTGTTTGCAAAGATACGAAAAATGTTACCAACACTCGATGTCTTTCTCAATATCTTTCATTTGCTTTTTATGAAATACCGGACTTTTAATACCTCTGCGTTTTTGGGCCAGGTAGTCGTCCAGCAGGCGGAACGCATATTTTCCCAACAGGATGATGGCAGTCAGGTTGCAGATAGCCATGAGTGCCATAGTCAGGTCGGCAAGGTTCCATACAATGCGCAGATGGGCCAGTGAACCGAAAAGGACCATTCCTCCCACAAGAATGCGATAGACTGTGATCACCCATTGCTTCTTTGTGATGAACCGGATATTGGCTTCTCCGTAATAATAGTTTCCGAGGATACTGCTATAAGCAAAGAAGAGGATAGCTACTGCGACATAAATACTTCCGATGCTTCCGATTTCATTGTTGAGGGCAGCCTGTGTCAATTGGATTCCGTCCAGGTTTTTATCCAGATGGAGATTGCTGAACAGAATGATGAAGGCGGTACAGGTGCATATGACAAGGGTATCGGTAAAGACTCCCAGAGCCTGTATCAGTCCTTGTTTGGCAGGGTGGGTGACATGGGCTGTTGCGGCAGCATTGGGCGCAGATCCCATACCTGCTTCGTTGCTGAACAGTCCTCGTTTGATTCCTTGCATCAGAGCCGCTCCGACTCCACCGCCGATCGCCTGCTCGAATCCGAAAGCGTTTCCGATGATCAGTTCGAGAACAGCCGGCAATCGGGTGATATTGCTCAGGACAATGTAAAGAGCCAGCAGAATGTATCCTAATGCCATGAGCGGCACCAGGATGCTGTTGATCTTGGCGATGCGGTGTATACCTCCGAAGATGATGATCAGGGTGAGCAGCGTGATTGCCGAACCCATGTATAACGGACGGATCTGGAAGGCACTGTCGAATGCCGCACAGATCGTATTGCTTTGTACGGAATTAAAAGCGAAACCGAATGTAATAGTGATCAGTACTGCGAACAGAATTCCCATCCACCGCTTCTTCAGGCCGGTTTCCATATAGTAAGCAGGACCTCCAATGTAAGAGTGACGACTCTTTCGTTTGAAGAGTTGGGCCAGTGTGGATTCGACGAAAGCACTGCTTGATCCCAGCAAAGCGATGATCCACATCCAGAAAACTGCTCCCGGTCCACCCATTGTGATGGCTGTTGCTACCCCTGCCAGATTACCGGTTCCGACACGGCTGGCCAGCGATAAAGTAAATGCCTGAAAGGATGAAATATGTTTTTCGTGTCCGTTTATCCTGGCGGTGGAGTCCCCGAGCAGATGAATCATTTCGCCCAGCATACGGAACTGGACAAAGCGTGTCCGTATCGTAAACCAGCAGGCGCAGCCCAGCAGAAGGGCAATAAGTATATAAGTCCAAAGAATGTTGTTAGTTGTATCAATCAGTTGTATAAAATAGTTCATTTATTGGGTTTCTTTTAATTGAAAATAGAAAGTATGTCCTCTGAATACTTGTTCTACCAGTTCAAACCGGATGAAGTCAGCCAACAGTCTGCATAATTCGTGCCGCGGCATCCCCGTAAGCTTCCTGCACTGGTTAAGTGTCAGGGCGCCTTGCTGGTCGAGAAGGGTAAGAAGTTCCTGTTCTCTGGGGCTGTAAGTGACGATAACTTTTTCGTCATTACGGTTGTGCTGCCAGATTTTTAAATGTACGGGGCTGGCCAGAATGTTCTCGTCCTTGATGCGGACATAAGCCCAGGCCTTGCCTGTTTCGTCGAGAGCGCATATGGGTTTCCGGTCACTTTCTGCGACACGTACTTCAAGCACATCCTTTCCCTCCACCTTATATATATAGTTCTCTAACTTTACGGGAGGCTGGCAATACATCTGGGCGGCTGCATCAATCATGTAGATTTCTTCTTCCGAGCGTACACCGGCTATCTTACCGTTGTCTTTGACTCCCACCAGCAGTCGCCCGCCTTGCGTATTGGCAAAGGCGGACAGGCTTTTGGCGATTTTCCGTGCGTCCGATATAGCAAACTTGAAGTCTTGGCAGACATGTTCACCTTCACTGATAAGTTTCTGTATGTAGTTTGTTTCTGTTACAGTTTTCATGATGGGTCCGTACGGAGATAATATTGACCGGGCTGAAGGTCAGTCACAATGTTTGTGAGTCATGATGTCCAGCACCAGTTTGTCTGTTTCGTTCATACCCTGCGAGCCGATTTTGGTCAGGTTGCGGATACTGAGGTCTACATTGTCTTCAATGATTCCTTCTACGGAAGTTACACATTTGTTTTCCATAGCAAGGATGGCTGAAAGGACAGCAGTAGAAACCCCGCTGGTAAGCTTGAGTGCGCAGCTGGGTTTTGCACCGTCGCAGATCATTCCCGTCAGGTTGGCAATCATATTCTGTACTGCGAAGGATACCTGCTGATAGTTTCCTTCCATCAGGTATGTGATTCCGCAACTGCTTCCGGTAGCAGCAACGACGCATCCGCAAAGAGCAGAAAGACGTCCGAGACTCTGCTTGATATAGATTGCAGTCAGGTGACTGAGGATCAGTGCGCGGGTTAATTCTTCCTCTGATTTATGGTTGTCTTCTGCATAAACCACTACAGGTAGTGTGGCTGCAATACCCTGATTGCCGCTTCCGGAATTACTCATTACAGGAATCATCGCTCCGGCCATACGGGCATCACAGGCAGCGGAAGTGTATGAAAGGATATGTGTAAATGTATTGCTTCCCATAATCAGCCGTTCACTGTCGCTGCTGCATAAGGTTTTACCCAGTTCATGTCCGTAGTTTCCTTTGAAGGAACGTTCGGCAGCCTGTTTGTTCAGGCGTCTGGCTTCCAGAATAAACTGGAGCTCTTCGATGGGAGATGTCGTAGCAAAGTCGTAGACTTTCTTCAGATTAAGTTCTACGGATTCCTCTTCTGTTTCACCGGAGGTTCCGCTTCGCTTGTCCATCAGTACACTGTCATTTTTACTCAGGTATACAAAGTTTGTATGCCCTCCGCTGATGATGGCAGTTGCTTTTTCTTCGCCGGCCATGCAGGTTACTTCAATGTAGAGCTTTTCTTCGATGTTCTCTTTCAGACTGATCTGGATGGCTTGTGCTTCAATCATTTTTTTACCGGCTTCAACGGCTTCCGGCGTGCTGTCTTTCAGCACTTCCAGCTGGTATTCCGATTTTCCGATCAGTGCTCCCAGGGCAACGGCAATGGGAAGGCCGATCATGTCCGTTCCGGGAATACCTACACCCATGGCATTTTTCAGAATATTGGCACTGAGCAGCACCTGTATCTTTTGTGGACGCTGGTTTAGTGTCTCTGCAGCCTTGGCTACGCAAAGAGCTACGGCAATAGGCTCAGTACAGCCTATTGCCGGAACTACTTCCCGATTGATCAAGGCGATTATGCGTTCTCTCTCAGACTTGTCAATCATGATTATCTTTTATTTTTTATAATTTTTCAGACCTGTTTCAAGGAAGTTGATATATTTCTGAATGTCTTCGTCGTATGAATATGACTGGTTGAGCGGCATTCCTTCGTTGTCAATCAGAACATAGAACGGCTGTGCGTTGGCTCCGAATTTAGAGCGTTGCAGGTAGCTCCATTTGTCTCCGACAGTACGCAGGGTGCGTTCTTTACCATTTTCCGTGATCTTGATTGGTTCCGCAAGTTTGGTCTTGTCATCAACAAACAGGGTAATCAGTACGTAATCCTCATTCAGCAGTTTGCTTACTTTAGGATCTGTCCATACTGCCAGTTCCATCTTTCGGCAGTTTACACATCCATATCCGGTGAAGTCAATCATTACAGGCTTTCCTTGCTGACGTGCGTATTCCATACCAGCTTCAAAGTCATTGAATTTAGCATGTACCTCATTCTTGTAAAGATTGAAATCCTGTGTCTGCATAGGAGGTGCAAAAGCACTGACTGCTTTCAGAGGTGCTCCCCATAATCCCGGGATCATGTAAACGGCAAATGCCAGTGAAATCAGTGCCATAAAGAAGCGGGGCACACTGACTTTGGTATCGTTGTCATCGTGCGGAAACTTGATTTTTCCCAGCAGGTACATACCCAGCAGGGCAAAAATGACAATCCAGAGTGCCAGGAAGGTCTCGCGGTCCAGAATACGCCATCCGTATGCAAGATCGGCAACCGACAGGAATTTTAAGGCAAAAGCAAGTTCCAGGAATCCCAGTGTAACCTTGATTACGTTCATCCATCCTCCGGATTTAGGCATAGATTTCAGCCATGACGGGAAGAGGGCAAACAAGGTGAAAGGCAGGGCAAGTGCGATAGCAAATCCTAACATACCGATAGCCGGAGCAACAACACTGCCGGTGGTTGATACTTCAACGAGCAGGAATCCGATGATCGGTCCGGTGCAAGAGAAAGAAACCAGCGACAGGGTGAATGCCATCAGGAAGATGCTGAGCAATCCTGTAGTCTGTTCAGCCTTGCTGTCTACGGCGTTACTCCACTTGGAAGGCAGGGTAATTTCGAATGCACCGAAGAAGGATGTTGCGAATACGATCAGCATCAGACAGAACAGAATATTGAAAATAGCGTTAGTGGACAGGGCGTTAAGTGCGCTTGCTCCGAAAATCAGAGTGATAGCCAGTCCCAATGTTAAATAGATCACAACGATGGAAGCACCGTATGTCCAGGCATCGCGGATTCCTTTTTTCTTATCTTTTGTACGTTTCAGGAAGAAGCTGACAGTCATAGGGATGATAGGCCATACACAAGGAGTGAACAGGGCTAAGAGTCCGCCGACAAGTCCGGTAAAGAAGATATAAATCCATGAGTGAGATTCTTCTCCAACCTGTTCTCCGAAGTTGTTCAGCTCGTTGATGACGGGTTTCCAGTAGTCTGTAGTCTGTACTTTCATAGCCGGAGTCAGAGGAATCAGAGCTACGCTTTGTGCCGTATCACCTGATGCTGCTTCGTTGGCAGCATTTCCTTGCGCTTCAGCAGGAGCAGCAGCTTGTTTGCCGGAAGCAGTTCCGGTAAAGGTGAAATCAACGCTGGTCGGCGGAAGGCAATTTTCATCATTGCAGGCTCCGTATTCCAGGTAACCGGTCAGCTTGTAGGCACCGCCAGTCAGTTTGATTTTCTGGACAAACTGAGCTTTACTTTCAAAGAAACGTACCTGCATGCCAAAGATCGGGTCCATTTTTTCGATTTGTTTGCCTCGCGGAGTCAGTTTGCCTATCAGTTCTGCACCTTCAATCTTATCAACATTGAATGTGGCAGAGATCGGTCCTCCTTCTGGAAGGTCAGTAGAGTAGACATGCCATCCTTTGTCAACGGTGCCGGTAAAAATGATTTCGGCTTCGTTGTCTGAAAGTGCATTCCATTCCGTTTTAAACTTGACCGGATCTTGAATCTGTGCAAAGGCCGGCAAGCATAACAGGGCCATAAACAGCCAACTGAGTACATGTTTTTTAGTCATTGCTACTTGTTACTATGTTATACAATCGGTTATTACTTGGAAAAGTGTTGCAAAGATATCAAATTTTGGCTAATTCTCTATATAGAACAAGTAGTTTTAGCTATCGGAAGGCTCTGTCCAAAGGGTATATGAGGACAGAAAAGACATGCGGACCGGTCCTTCCTTTGCTTTTCCGTATGGGAGCAAAGGGAGGACCGGTCCGTCTTTGTTGGATATGGTGTAAAATGGGCTGGATAAAAAACAGTGCAGTTGTTTGTCAGAAAGGACAGTCCCGGATACCTTCCTGGCTCATTTCGGCTTTTATCCGTTTCAGTGCTGTCCGTAATCTTTTGGCCATCGTGCTTTTATTGAGATGAAGTCCCGCAGAGATTTGCATGTAAGTCATTTCCATATAAAAATGCATTTTGATAATTTGTTTGATTTGCGGAGGTTCTTTCTCCAGGATGCTCATCAGGACATATAGGATTCTTTCTTTTTCTTTCTCTTCTTTTACAGTGTCGGACCAGGTGTCTCCTATATTCAGATCCGTAAGTTCCTGGGTAATGAATTCATGCTTTTTCTTGCGGTAAAAGCTGTAAACGTAGTTTTGTACGATGCGGTAGATCCAGGCCTGTATATGTCCGTTGCTGTAATATCCTTGACGGAGTTTTATTAAAATCCTACTGTAGATATCCTGGCATAAGTCTTCAGCATCTTCTTTGTTGCAGACCAGTGAACGTACGTTTTGTCGTATTTGTGGCATATGTCTTTGCAGGAGAATGTTTAATAGGTTTTCTTCTGAATTTGACTGATAAAGATTGAGTAACTCTTCATCAGAAGTTTTTTTGAGTTTTTTCATAATTGAAATCAGGTATATTGCTGTGTTCTTTGTCAGAGACAGCAAGGTTTTCTTAACATTCTCGAGGGAGATGCTAAATGTAAATTGATTATAAATTCGTTTTGGATCGTAATGAAAGGGGAATTTTTAGGTTGAGTTCATTGCTTTTAGGTTAAAGGTTAACATTGCTCGTTTTTCTTTTGATTTTATAAATTTATAATAAAAACGCGAAAGTTGTATAAAGGGGAAAGGTATCTTCTCTTTTTTTGAAGAAATAATTGTTTTCAGCCCTCTTTTCTTATGGAATGACTATAAATCCGGCTTTTGTCGCCGTAACAAGGAAGGGCGATTGCCTGGTTCTAAAAATGGATTGAAAAGAAATATCAAAAAAATATTCCCGAAAATTTGCAGATTCCAAAATAATGCGTACCTTTGCATCGCCTTTGAGAAATAAGGCACTCTCAAAAAGAGTTTTGGAGAGGTGGCAGAGTGGTCGATTGCGGCGGTCTTGAAAACCGTTGTGCTGCGAGGCACCCGGGGTTCGAATCCCTGTCTCTCCGCAAAAGGATGTAAATCAAGCTATTATTTGATTTACATCCTTTTTTCTTTATATCTTCTTTACCCTTCGAAAACTTGTTTATAGCACCCCATCGCATTTGAGAATAATTCCTATTTGTTACCCTTTTTACGAATAATCATAACATTCCTTACTATTAATATAATGCCGATTAAAATAAAAGGAATACTCAACAACTGTCCCATATTGAAGAATAAAGAATCTTCAAAACCTTTTTGATTTTCTTTAGTATATTCTAAAAGGAAACGCACGAAAAAGATAGCAAAAATACTTAAACCAAAATAGAAATAGCTTCCGATTTTAAACAGATGTCTTTTATATTTATATATTGAATAGGCAATTAGAAAAATAATAAAATAACATAATGACTCATAGAGTTGTGATGGATGTCTTGGTAAATCATCAACCTGCGTAAATATAAAAGCCCAAGGCAAATCTGTCGGACGTCCAATAATTTCAGAATTCATTAAATTTGAAATTCTGATAAAAGCCCCGCCCAATGGAGCCAGAATGGCTATGATATCTATAATCTTAGAGAACGGGATATGAACCTTTCGCGAATATAATAACATGGAAATAAACAAACCAATCGCTCCCCCGTGACTTGCCAACCCCTTGTATCCTATAAATTCATAAACTCCATTGGCATTCTCTTTAAATGGAATAAATATTTCAATGATATGAGAAGAAAAATATTCAAAATCATAAAATAAACAATGCCCTAGTCTTGCACCACCGAAAATACCAAGAACTGCATATATAAAAAGCTTTTCCATTGCATCGGGAGTATAAATATTCTCCTTCTTATATATATGACCAATTATATAATAACATAAGACAAGCCCAGTAACAAAAATCAAACCATAATATTGAAGCTTAACTGAACCAAGACTAAATATTACAGGGTCTATATCCCAATTTACGTATAATATCATATTCATTGATTTGAGGTTTAAATTCTATGCAAATACCAGAAGATTACCTTTGTTCGTCACGTAACCGACAGAGTTCCGGTGTGTTTTTCCTCAGAGGCACTATAAAATATTTTGTGTAAATGGAAAATACGGGATTCAAGTTTGAGTCTCGTATTTTTTATTTTATAGATTTGCAAAATGAAGAAGATTATGAAAGAAAAGAATCAAGTAGTGCCTGATGA